>Ga0105239_10003105_pt1 | contig 20602 bp, 15 predicted proteins | sample KBSC44metaG_FD_92761 | JGI IMG/M metagenome (GOLD analysis project Ga0105239, IMG submission 92761) | Corn rhizosphere microbial communities from Kellogg Biological Station, Michigan, USA - KBS C4-4 metaG | ecosystem: Host-associated > Plants > Roots > Rhizosphere > Soil | place: Michigan, USA... | reverse complement strand
GCGAATACAGGGGCCGCACCAGTCTGACCCGGAAAAGTTCAATAGAATGTACCGGTGTTCCTGTTTGGCCGTTTCTCTTGCTCTGTCAAAATCGGTGCCCCAGCCGGGGAATAGTAATTTACTGGTAATTAATAGGAATGTTGTGAACCACATAGGCTTGGAATTTTAAATGGTTTTCAATAATTACGTTTGTCAAGACAATTTGTGCGCGCCATACACCTCATTAACAAATAATTATAAACCTGCGCGTCCTGAGCGTAATTGAAGGGTTGAGGACTAGTTCGCCACCTCTGAGATTAGTCAGAAGTGGTCTGCCTTAACCAACGGCACGCTTTTTTATCGCCGATAAATAAACAATAACCGTACTAAACCCATTTTTAATTATTAAAAAGATGTGTAAACATGAAAAATAAGGGAAAATTACCTGACGCAGCTACGGAAAAACCCGATGTGAAAAAGGGAATCGTGAATAAAGAGGAAGTCCGCCGGAATCCCGACGAGCATATTGATCAGGATTTTGAGGGCTTTCCTGACTCACCCGGCAGGGAAAAAACGATAAATCCGCAAACGGAAGAAGATGAGGTAAATGCGAACCTTAAAAAGAAGGACACTACTGATTCAACGCCCAAAATGTCGCTGGGCTCAGCCGATGCATTTGAAGAAACGGAAGGCAAGGAAGTACTTCGGGGAGAACTGGAAAATGAGGATAATGATGGGGAAGAGAACGAAAAAGAGAAAAACGATAAAACGCATTATTAGTTGATATGTTAACAGGTTGATAAGTTGACATGGGAACAACCCCATAAACTTATCAACCTGTTAACTTAATAAACTTATTAACTTATCAACCTTTTAACCAATCAACTTTCTTTATACCCCTTCCCCAGCTTCTCTTTCACCATTTTATCCTTCTCAAACTGGGCGGTTGATTCTTTGGCGAATGTTTTTACGTGCACCTGACCTTTGGTACCCACGCGGCCATATCGTACAATCAGTTTACTGCCATCCAGAGCGGCTTCCCAGAAGCGCGGATGCTCTCCTTCTTTATTAATAAGCCGTTGAAATTCCAGATGATCGTATGGCGTTGTTGCGGCAGGCGTTTCGGGCTGCACCTGAATGGGTACACTGCTAATAGGCGCCATTGGTTCTGCGGTAGTTGCCATTTCGTCGGTAGCAACTGCTTCTTCATCGATATTTTCTTGCTCCTGCCCGGGTTCCTGTTGCAGGCGCTTTATGATCAGCTCTATTACTTTATCGGGCTGACTTAACCAGTCTTTCGCAAATACATTTATAGTGCGCCAGTTAAAGGTTTGTAATATGGCAGGCCGCTGATAGTATTGTTCCAGCAGGTTTTCGTTCATATAATGCCTGTCGTCATCAAGCAGGATACTTAACGAATAGGTGGTGTCAGTTGGTTTGGCTTTTACGGCCAGCGAACATTTGAAATCAGACTGCCCTACCTGCTCGGCCACATCATATCCCCGTTTTTCAAGCTGTTCTTTGATCTGTTGTATAATGATATTATATCCTTTAACACCGGCCCTGTCTTTTTTATGCAGCACCAGGCTATCCAGAATAGTGCGTGCGGTTTTCATATCGCCGCAGCTTACAAGTTCAGAGTACTGCAGGAAGCGTTTAAAATAGTTAGCGCCCTCATTATACTCATTGGTAATATGAAAGTGCCGGATGCTGCTGACTACTGCCATATGCTTTTTAGCGCGGCTGAAGATGACATTCAATCTCTTTTCACCACCTTTTTTATTAATAGGCCCGAAGTTCATGATCATCTTTTTGCGTGAATCGAATCCATAGCACACGCTCATAATGATGATGTCTCTTTCGTCGCCCTGTACATTTTCGAGATTCTTTACAAAAAGCCCGGTAAACTGATCTTCTTCCGTACGGCTCCATGCATCTTCGAGTGCCTGTTCAAAGTTCTTATCCTTTGCGGCCAGATTGGTGAGCGCATCTTCAATAGCCTGCTGCTGATCCTGACTGAAGGCAACGATACCTATGCTTTCCTTTACTTTTTTCTGCAGCAGTGTTTTAACCATGTAAGCTATATACTCAGCTTCATCGGTGTTAATACGTTTTTCATAAACACTGTTGGGCAGAAAATGGAAACTTATACTGCGGTCGAACAGGGCATCTGCATGCTTTGCTGCTTCCTGCGGTTTGGTAATTTCAATAGGTTTCTTTTCTGTATGATGAATGGTTTTATCTGGTATGGTGAGCAGATTGGCTTCATAAAAAGCATGGTTGCTGAAGCTGATGAGTGTTTCAAACCGGCTGCGGTAGTGCCATCCCAACATCACATTATTGAGTTTGCGGGCGCCCTGTACTAATAAACTATCGGCATCATTGCTTAATAATTCATCATCGTCCTCATCTGCATATACTTCCAGATCATCGGGATCTTCCGTTCTTACAGTAAAGAAATTGGTAGGCGGCATTTGTTTATCATCGCCTACAATAATAGTTTGTTTGGCCCGATACAAAGCAGGTATACCTTCTTCGAGTGTAATCTGACTGGCCTCGTCAAAAATTACCACGTCAAAAAAGTCAATATCAACGGGTAAACTATCACTCACACTTAACGGGCTCATCAGCCATACCGATTTAAGATCTTTTAATACCAGTCCGCTTTCCTTGGCCGACAACTCACGGATACTCTTAAACCGGATGCTTTTATTAAACTCGTTCTCGAGTATTTTACGGCCTTCGGTATAATTCTTTTTAAACTCCCTTTGATCGGCATCTAACTGGCTGCTGGCAATATTGCTTAACTCAACATTATGCAAAAAGCGCTGGCGAACGGCAGCTCTGATATAATCGGCATTTACTTTCAGCAATTGCCTGTAACAATGTTGTATTTGCCGAACCGCTTTTTCAATAGCGTACATATCGGTATTGGCAAATATTTTATTGTTCTGGTAAATATGCGATAAGGTTTTATTGGCCATACCGGCTTCGGCCTGTAAAGGCGTTACGGGCACTTTGCGGATCACTTCTTTTACATCTGCAGGCAATTCAGCATATTCACGAAGGGCAGGCAGCAGATCTCGCAGACTGTCAGCGTTCATGCTTATGCTTTCCAGCTCATCGTAAATGTCACTTACCGGTTTGGTGTCGTATTCATTCAAACATTGCTGTAACTGCGTTTGCAGCTTCTGCATATTGTTATTGAGCTTGCTCAGTCGTGTTACCAGCTGATTGGCCTCAGGATGATGCAACAGATAATCTATTTCCTTATCCCCCTTTCTGGCCCTGATGCGGTCGATGCTTATCGAAGTAAGTTCAACATTATCTACTTTGTATTGCTGCTGCAGAAAATGTCTTTCCATAGCCACCATATTGGCAGCATCGTATTCTTCTTTTAGTTGGTGTAAAACGGTTGTATAACCGGGATGTACTGCATGCTGTGAAAAATCGTAGCTCTCGTCGATCTTGCTCTTTAGCCTGTTCCATTTGGCATTGAGGAATTTCAGGAACGTTTGCTCGTATTTGGCAGCCAGCGGCAATGCAGCCATTACATCCTGTTCGCTGAGTTTATTCTTCCAGTTGCTATTCCTTTCTTTGATCTGCTCATACTGCTGTTGCTGCTGTTTGTACAGAAGAACTGCTTTTTCAAATTTACGGGCCGATTCATTGCCTTCATCTACGAGCGACAGGTTATTTGTCTCTGCCAGCGGATGCAATACAATGGCAACCTGTACCAGATTCTTGATCTGCTCAAGCCGGTTAGTATGTTCGGGCGGAATATTGTTTTCCTTTACTACCGAAGTAACATCAGTGAGTAAATTCTGACAATGCTGCAACAAATTTTCGAGTACTGTTTGCGGATTGTCGTTATTGAAAAGGTTCTCATTTATTTTACTGAAAGGATGTTCGGCAAAAGTAGGCTCTGCTCCTGTTTCTTCGAGTGCATTGCTCAGCTGCTGGATAACATTGCCAAACTCAAGCCATTCCTTATAATGTGGCAATGCTTCTGTTTCCTTAACACTGCGCATTACCAGGTGCTCTTTGAGTTCTACCACACGTTCGAGTAATTTTCTGAATTCAATACCAGCCTGCTCGGGTATGGTTTTATGAGTTGTATGGAACTGTTTTATTAATTCCAACTGATCATTCATCTGATTCAGGAGTGCATTGCGGCTGGCCTGGATGCGATCATGGTCCATTTTATTTTTTGTGAAATCTTCATAGGTAGCTTTCAGATTTCTGATAAACTCTTTTTTATCGCCCAGACTGTCGTGGATATAGCAACAGAGTTCATCCAGCCCCTGCTGTTTGAGGCGATGGTATACTACATCGAGGGCGGCGCGTTTTTCACATACGAACAAAATGCTGCGACCGCGGGCGGCAAAATCGGCAATGAGATTGGTGATGGTTTGACTTTTACCGGTACCGGGAGGGCCCTGAATGATATAACTTTCTTTATCGCGGCTTTTTAAGATCGCTTTTGTTTGTGTAGGATCGGCAGTGATAACATGATACCAGTCTTCAGTGCGGCTCCAGTCCTGCGTTGTTTCGCTGGTAGGTTTCGGCTGACTGCTGAAGAGTTGTTCAAACACTTCATTGGGCACTTGATTGTCGATCACAAAATTGTAATCGCGTACCAGGCTCATCTTTTTATAATTGAAATTACCCAGTACAATGTTACACATATCAAAATCCCAGCTGTACGGGTTGTTTTCACTTTCGGTAAGTTCAAAACCCGGACGTGTTCTGTTACCGGAATTGTCTGTCAGCTGCGATGTAGTGATCTTTGTATCTTCATGCCCCAGCAGCTCCAGAAAATCGCCTTTGGGTTCAACGCGCTGACGGAATATTTCAAGACCCAGTGGTTTATATTGTTCCTGCTGGTAGCTGTAACCAACATCTTTATAGCTGTTTAACTGTTTGCCTGTTTTCTTTAAGCGCTTTTTAAAATTGGTAACTGTTTGCTTGGCTACATTATGCACCAGTTTAATGCGTGGCTTATTCACGTAATTCAATACTATACCCTGATTGGCGGCATCTATCTGGCCTTTCAGCAACTGGTAAAACTGTTCCGGCGTCATTTCGTCGAGGTCAACAAAGTCGGGTAGTTCAATACCGTATAATTCTTTGAGATAACTGGCGAGTACCGGATTTACTTCGGCCACGTTATCGGTTATCTTCATTACGAAATGATCTTCCTTCAGCTTTTTGTTTTTCTTTATTTCTGCCGGCACCAGCAACAGCGGGCTTTGAATGCGTTCTTCTGCATCTTCTTTGAGGTTGTGCCAGTTCAGATATACGATAACGAGTTTGAGCTGACTAAAGCCATACTCCTGTATATCGCGCTGTGCTTCTATTCTTATTTTGTCGAGCGATGAAGGCAAATACAAATGATCTTCGAATCGCAGGTATTTATTGAGAATGATCTCTTTCATTCCGATGACGCGATCGGCAATATCATTGTTCCAGGTAAACAGCAATTCAGGGCGAATGCTTTGATAATGCAGAACCATAGGCACGCTGCTTACTGTTAAGTTCACAAACCGCATGTTGGGTTTATAATAGAGTAAGCGGTTGCGGCGACTGGTATCGAATAACCGATTGCGCAGCTTGCTTAAGATAAGCTGGTTGCGATTGGTTAATGTTTTATTGATCCATCCAGCTATGTTGCTGAGGTCTGTTTGTTTTTCAGGATCGTAATCGCGGTAATGCTGCAGGCGGTTTACGATATCATACAGGTCCTGGATCCGCTTTTGCCTGCTTAATTCGGTCATTTCAGCGATTAGCGCGCTGATAGTGGGATGAATGCGGTGGTTATATAAGATCGGGTTACTGCGATAGGTAGCAAATAGTGCAAGGTCTTTTTCCTCGTATAAATTCAGTCCGAGCGCCATACTTCCCAATACACAACCCAGACAAAAGATGTCAGTCAGTTCATCGTGATGACCGAGCGCCATCTCAAAACAGCGATAACCGGGAATATAAGCGGGATAGGTGAGCGATTCGTTGCCATTGAGGTGTATGTTGGCATTTTCACCCGTTAGAGTGCTGTCGTCGATATTGGTATTTACTTTTACGGGGTCTACTACTTCAAAGTGATTCGCTTTATGTTTTTCAAAAAGCGCTATTACTTTACCAATAGCGTTCATGGGTTTGTGCGCTGCCCGTTCATCTATATCGAGTCTGTTATCGGTAATAAAAAGCGTATGCTCGTTTTCAAACGGAGCTACCAGTCCGGCTTCATGAAAGCTGATCACTTCTTTGCATAGAGGAAGTACAAACGCAATTACGTCATCGGTAGCGTAGTCGCCGTTATCGAATGCTGTTTTCAGAAATTGTCTGAATGACTGAACCATATAATCTAATTTGAAAATTTGATGATTTGAAAATGTGAAAATGAAAAGCCATTAGATCATGAGGTACTATTTTCAAGCTTGCCTACAGTCGGCAGGGAGGTTGCTGCCTCATTTTCAAATTGGCTTATTTTCAAATTTTCAAATTTGAACCATGCGGCCATGGTATTTTGTTTATGCTGCTGCAGTTTTTTATCGCTGAGTTGCAGTTCTTTTTTAACAATGGCGTCGAAGACTTCTTTCATCTGCATGTTTTCGGTAAACTGAAAAGCCCATCCGAAGGGAACCTGTTCGAGAGAGCCATCTACCAGTGCGAAATCAAGTACCACATACCCCAGATAATCTTTAATACTGCTGTGTGCGTTGCTGATGCTTTCGATGAATTGTTCATCGGCTGTTGTTTCTTCGTCTAATTCAAAATCTGCAAAATACTGTTTAGCCATATTGGTGACGAGTGCACTGCGGAACCAGTTTGGTTTGAGCAACAGTTGCATGAATTTTCTGGTTAACAGCGACAGGTCTTTTTGTTTGAACACATCGAGCTGATCAAGATCGGTAATGCCTTCGATCATGGCAATGATCTCAGGTTCGGCGGCTTCCTTTTTTTCGTGCCATAGCTGAATGGCTCTGGCCCTGATGAAATTTTCGGGATGTGAAATAGTGGCTGCTTTAATGCTGCCACCGGTTGAAAATATTTCTTCGGCCTGTTTGCAATAACTTTCTGCACTTACTTTATCCAATCCCGTAGCTGTTTTTACCAGTGAAGTAATAACAGGCGCTGTATCTTCTACTACCGTATAGGCGCCTCTGTCGCAGAATATTTCAGTGTATAATCTGTACAGTCTGGCTGTTTCGAAATAAGCAGGCTCACTGTTATAGTTACCGGCAATAGCATTAATGATGCGCTCGGCGGTTTCAAGTTCGCCCTGCAGCATGCTGTACAGTTTTATATGAGTAAGTTCATGCGCCAGGATGGCGAGCAATTCCTGTTCATCGAGTAACTGTGTTATGCGACCGCTGAAAACGATATGCGCTTCGTTGTTTAAATAAACGATACTCGCGTTCATTTCGTCGGTATACTGTGCCTGATAAACGGTTACGACCAGTTGCTCGAGACCGAGTTTATTTTTAGCTATGTTAACTTTTTCATAAATAGCGGCATCGGCCTTAATATCGAATTTGTAAGTATTCTTTAACAATTCTGTTTTGTACTGCGCGAGTTGATCTTCTTTCGTTTTACCGGCAGCGAAAAAGTTCCATGTTTTTGTTTGTTGGGCAAAATGATCACGAACCTTCAGGTGATATGGAAGCGCTTGTAACATATCTTAATATATATTGTATAAAAGAATGAATACGTTGGAAACAACTAAAAACCCACTACGGGCCAGGATATTGAAAGAGTAAGTATTGTTGTGCTCTGCGTTTTATTGCTGTGATTCAGGCCTGAGGTGCTGCCGGATCAATTTCTCTTTTGAACAACGTCGTCTTCCGGAAACGGGGCAATTAATAATTTCAAATACTATGCCCTTTTTACGTAACGCTTCCGTGCGTGATTTATTGAATGGCGGTGGGAGTATGAATAAATTGTGGAAAACGGTAAAAGTCGGGAAGTCGGAAAAGTCCGGAAGTCGGAAAGTTTGAAGCAGATGATTGTCTAACTTTTCCCGGACTTTCCGACTTCCGGACTTTCGGACTTATTAAAACTTTGCAAAACTTTATGAAGTTCACTAATGGGACTTAGTTTTGAAACGAAGGCATGGGCGCCGGCCTGAAGAATGCGTTCGGCATCTCTTCGTCCGCTGGTAATTGAAAATGCAATTATTTTTATGGTGGGCCATTTTTCTCTCAGCACTTTCACCAGTTCATACCCGTTCATTTCGGGCATATTAATATCGGTGATGCAAACATCGGGAGCATTACCGGCATTTAATTGTTTTAGAAAATCTTTACCGTCAACGGCCTCGAGAACTATTTTATGCCCCCATGCTTTTAATATTTCCTGTACACAATTTCTTATTAATGAGGAATCATCTACCAATGCTATTTTGACACCAATGCAATTCATAATTATGTATAGTTAGGTTAGGGGTGTTGCAGGATTCTGCAACCAGGGCCGGCAATCGTGCGGTGCTAAACAGCAAACGCTAATAGAAATAGTATTCCGGTACAAATTGCCTTCAACAAGGTTTAACAAAGGATAGTAGTCAGAGGTGAGGTCAATGGGGTATTATAGCAAGAATCATCCGGGAATAAAGATATGTTTGTTACCCGGTTGTTAATGCTTCGTAACCTGCATTTAACAATGAAACCCATAATAGCACTTTACTAATAATACATGTTTCTATGTAGTAGCATCATTAACGTCATCCGAACATTTATGATCCAACCGACAAAACATACTTTATTATGAAGATTTGCTCTTAAAGCATGGATAATTAAAAATAATCAAGTAAAATTGTCGGCTGAATCGTTTTCCTATGAATTGTGTTTCTTGAATGATCTGATCCAGGATTCCCGTATGTATAAGGAAAGCGATATTACCAAAGAAGGAAGCAACCAATTGCTTATTCAGCATCTTCATGATGCTGCAATATGTACTGATGCCGGCTTCACCATCACCGGGTGGAATAAAGCAGCAGAAAATTTATTCGGATACCACGAACACGAAGTGCTGGGCCGCGATATTGCACTTCTCCTCCCCTCCCACTTCTACGGCCTTTCCATCAAATACAAACATTTTACAGAAGGTATAACAGAACAAATAACCAAAGACGGACAAACAATACATGTGCATGCCTCGGTACATACTATGGATACACCGACAGGCGAAACTGCTTATTTGATTATATTCCGTTTATCGAATGAATATATCAAAGCAAAACAGGAAACGCATAGTGAAGAAAAGTACCGGCTGTTGATTGAAGAATATGAAAAAACTACTGAGCAGCTGCGCGAACTTTCTGATCACCTTGAAAATATCAGAGAAACAGAGCGGACCAATATTTCACGCGAAATACACGATGAGCTGGGGCAGCAGCTGACCATTTTGAAAATGGATATTTCATGGCTTCATTTAAAACTGAAAGATTACAGCGATGCGGCTGTTGTGCAAAGAATCGAAGATACTGTGACCCTGCTGAATGAAACGATTAAAACGGTAAGACGGATTGCCACGGAATTAAGACCCAGCATGCTCGATGATCTGGGACTGGTTGCCGCCATGGAATGGCAAAGCAGGGAATTTGAAAATCGCTCAGGTATAAAAATAGTGTTCGAATCGAACGTAAGCCTTTTACCTGCAGCTCCTTCCGTTGCTACCTCTCTGTTCAGAATTTATCAGGAAGCACTTACCAATATAGGGCGCCATGCAAAAGCAAATCATGTTTTTTGCCGGTTACAACTGACACAGGATGAAATAACACTCACTATTAAAGATGACGGACAGGGATTTGATATGCAAACGCTTGCGCATAAAAAGACATTAGGTATACTGGGCATGAAAGAAAGAACGCTTATGATGAAGGGACACTTTGAAATAACAAGCGCACCCGGCGAAGGCACAACTATTGTAGTGATTACATTGTTACATGCTTAGAAGCTTTGCAATCCTGAGTGAAGTTGTAGGATAAAGGCAACGTAAACAATATAAAGAACGTAATGAACCGCAAAGAGGTTGATTACAAATTGAGACAAGCCGTTACTATTTATTATAAAGAATCAGATGAACCAATATCCTAACCATTAATCCCGGCATAATATGTATTATGCCATTGATTGATTGATTGAAAAATCATAAACCTGATTGAAGCGCGATTCGTTCTATTTAAACCAGCTCAATTGAAACCAGAACGCTATGAAAATTCTTGTTGCAGATGACCATGCCATTGTACGAAAGGGTCTGAAACAGATATTGCTTGATGAATATCCCTTTGGTGAAATTGAAGAATGTTCTAACACAGAGGAATTATTGAGTAAAGCCATTGATGGCAGATGGGATGTGATCATCAGCGACATATCTATGCCGGGGCGCAGTGGCCTCGATGCTTTACATCAGATCCATGAAGCACATCCCCGCGTGCCGGTGCTGATATTAAGTATGCATCCTGAAGAACAATATGCCATCAGGGCTTTAAAAGCCGGGGCCAGTGGTTATTGTAGTAAAGATCTTGCGCATGATGAACTGGTGAATGCAGTCCGCCGGGTATTAACCGGCAGAAAATATATTACTCCTACGCTTGCAGAAACGCTTGCCTCTCAACTGGAGCAGGAAACACAGGCTGAGCCGCATAAGCGTCTTTCAGACAGGGAATTTGAGGTATTTAAATTACTGGCCGCCGGAAAGTCGGTTTCGGAAATTGCCGAAAGCCTTCGCCTTAGTGCAACTACCATAAGTACTTACCGTTCCCGTATTTTAGCGAAAATGAATCTGAAAACCAACAGCGATCTTACGCGCTATGCGTTGGAGAACAAGCTGATCTGAGGTTTGAAGTCAGAAGTCGGAAGTCTGATTTCTGACCTCCGGCTTCAGTTGTAAATTTTATACTACAAAACCGCCGATATAATAATTACAAAATAAATGTATAGTACACTATTTATAACAGGCCGGGGCGATGCTATATTTGGCTAAACCTTGTTTATGGCCTCCGGTGGATTCACGGTGCTGATCGTTGACGATTCCAGCATGTTTACACAACGGGTAAGTCGTTTGCTCCACGATTGCGATTGTAACCTTCATCCTGTTCTACAAGCCCACGATTATGAGAAAGCCTCTGAATGGCTTTTAAAAACAAAAATTGACCTGGTACTGCTTGATATCAGTTTGCCTGGCAAAAGCGGTATCGAGTTACTGAAACTCATCAGGAAAAATTATTCTGCTACAAAAGTGCTGATGATCAGCAATCATGCCAATGAGTACTATAAACAGGCATGTTTGTCGATCGGCGCTGACGACTTTTTTGATAAATCTCTCGACTTTGAGCAGATGACGCAGAAAGTTCAACAATTGAAAAATGAGTCCTTTGCCGGAGTGTAAGCTCCGGGCTATAAATAACCAAAACTAACTGATAACGATTCAAACGGTTTCACGACCCCTTAACCCGGCCAACATGACAAAAGAGGAAAGACCCGAACCTGTAGCATCTTATGAGAACAATTATTTTGCTGTAATTAACGAGCAAGGAATTATTCAATATGCGAATGATAAACTGATCCGGTGCCTGCATATTGAAAACAATGGTGAGTGGCAGGGGCAATTTTTCGATTTCCTGTCACCAGCCGGCTTCAAAACCCTGAAAGAAGCATTGCATTGTGCCGGATATGCCGCCAACCCCGCGCAGATAAACATGAATCTTCTGAACAGTCGCATTCACAAAGCGGCCTGGCATATTTCCAAATTAAAAACAACCGGTAAAATGCCAGCGCTCTATTTCTGCATAGGGCACGAAACTGAAAACGAAAAACCAACCAATAAAAAAGGTTCTTTTGAGTTGGCCAACGCACCTTCCTTCGGTATTCTTGTACAGGATGTGAATGGTAATGTGATTGATGCCAATGACAAGGCCGCAGCACTATTAAACACGAATCCTTTAAGCCTGACCAAAAAATCGCGCGTTACAGGCTTAGGTCGAACTTTAAAAACATTAGCAGGTCTGATTTCCTTTGAAAACTATCCTCCTATGAATGACCTGCTTTCGGGCAAAATGCAGGAACAGGTGGTAGAACTGAACCATGGCGGAGAAAGTAAATGGTTATTATTTACCTCTTATCCACTCTTTGATGACAATCATTCCGTACCCTTTTCCATTATCACCCTTATTAAAGAACTGACGCAACAGGAAGCACGGCAAAAAAATGAAAAGGAATTATTTAAGAAAGAATTTCTGAATATCACATCAGCCATGACATGGCTTATAGAGGGTGACAGTGAACAACTTATTTTTGCCAATCCTGCATTCCTTCGCTTTTTAGGCATGACCGAAAATGATCTGAATAAAAAAGCACCGGAAGTTATTCCCGCTCAGTTTACTTCTATATTCGAAAAAGAACATCGCACCGTACTGGCAACAGGCATCTCTCATAAAAAAATATACAAACTGCCGCTGGCCGATGGAACACACAAATATTACCTCGTTAATATTTTTCTTGTTCCCAACAATCTGAACAAACAACTTCTGGGCGGCGAAGCGTTCGATATTACATTTGGCTATAACGTTCATGAAGAAATTGCACGGGCGAATGAAAGGCTGATCCGTTTAACACAGGTAACATCTGAAGCTATCTGGGAATGGGACCTTCAAACCGAACAGGTATTCCGTAATAAACCATTGCAGGACCTTATTGGTTTTAATGAAAAAGAAATGAAGGGCCTTTCGTGGTGGTTTAACCGCGTACACCCCGAAGACAGGGAACGTGTTGAAATGGGTATTACCTATGCCATTCATAATAAGTTAGGGTCCTGGTATGCCGAATATCGTTTTCAATATGCCGACGGACGGTACCGCACCGTTCGCGATCGCGGTTATGTGGTGTATGAAAAAGACACGCCGGTAAAAATGATCGGTTCCATAATGGATGTAACAGAAATTAAGGAACTGGAAAACCAGCTGATGCAGGAGAAGATAAAACATCAGAAAGAAATAGCGAGATCGATTATCGATGCACAGGAAAAAGAGCGCACAAAGCTGGGTCAGGAATTGCATGATAACGTGAACCAATTGCTGATGGTTTCGAAACTGTATCTGGGTTTATTAAAACCCACTGATCCGGAGAAGCAACAGATCGTAGCAAGGATCATGGAATCACTTACTTCTGCTATCGGCGATATTCAAACCATATCGCGCGACATGGTGTTACCGAAACTGAAAGAGAAAACGCTTTCAGACAGCATACAGCAACTGGTAACCGATATAAAAATGACCTGTTCCTTCGATATACATTTTATACACGACCAGCATCCCGCCGATGATGTTTGCGAGGGCAAAAAGATCACACTATACAGGATATTGCAGGAACAACTTAAAAACATCATTCAGTACAGCGCGGCCCGTGATGTGACTATTCAGTTAAGATCCAGTGCAGAAGCGATTCATCTTACGATCTCTGATGATGGGGTTGGATTTGATCCACTTACTAAAACAAAGGGCATCGGCCTGCGTAATATTTACGACAGGGTGCTTTTGTATAACGGTAAAGCTGAACTGATCTCGGCGCCCGGAGCAGGCTGTAGTTTAAAGATCAGCATTCCGAGGGTGTAGCAGCCTGCTGCCGATCTTAAAAATAGCTTTATCTTCGCTGTCCTTAAAGTAATGAGTATGACCATGGACACAAGACAAGCTTATAACACCTGGGCTTTACAATACGATACAAACGAAAATAAGACCCGCGACCTTGAAGCTATAGCATTACGCGCCACGCTCGCTACTATTTCATTCGATAGCTGCCTTGAAATTGGTTGTGGTACGGGTAAAAATACCGAGTGGCTTATCACGAAAGCAAAGCATATCACGGCCGTTGATCTGTCGGAGGGTATGCTGCTGAAAGCAAAAGAAAAGATCAATTCGAATAGTGTGCATTTTTTGCAGGCTGATATTACCCGGCCATGGATCTTCAGAGAACAATCATACGATTTGGTAACTTTTAGTCTTGTTCTTGAGCATATTCAGGACCTTGACCCGATATTTGAAGAAGTTGCACTGTCGTTACATGCCGGCGGCTATGTATACATCGGCGAGCTGCATCCCTTCAAACAATATGTGGGCAGCAAGGCCAGATTCGATACTGAAAACGGTCAGCAGATACTGGAATGTTTCAATCATAATATTTCAGACTTCATTCAAACCGCCCAAAAACACGGGTTGGTGATAGCAGATATCAATGAATTCTTCGATGACAATAACAGGAGTGAAATACCGCGGATTTTAACGCTCTTATTAAAGAAGTCTGAACCAGGATTTTAAGAGATTAAAAAATTACAGGATTTTTTAGCTCTACAAAGCCTATGGCTTCGTAGAGCTAATTGTTTTCGAAGTAGAAGAATCCTTAAATCGTATAAAATCCTGGTTCAGACATTCATGCTAAAATGATGACACGCCAGCTTATATCCCTTTTTCAGATACAGGCGGTGGGCATCATTGCGCTGGTAACCGCTGTCGAGGTGCACAGCCATTTTTCCTGTATCTTTTGCCAGTTGATGAATATAATCGAGTAACAGGCCTGCATAGCCTTTACCACGATACTCAGGCAGGGTGCACAGATCGTCGATATAAATTATCTTTCCGCAATACAGCATCTGCATATTCCGGTAGCCGGCAACTGCCACAGCCCTTTCTCTTTTATGTTCCGTTACAGCTATATACAGCATCTGATAGCCCTCCTGCTGCATTTCACGTACCTGCTGAATAAAATTTTCTTTGAGCAAATGCGGACGCAGCACACTTACTACATCCCAGCAGTTTTCAATTTCCTTTTCACATTGTGCAAAACGAATATTATGCATAGAATAATCTTTAAATGGCCGGTTCCATTTTTAATGATACGCCGATACGGTTCCAGGCATTGATGGCTATAACAGCCATAATGATCTGCGCTGTTTTTTCTTCCCCAAACAATGCAATGGCCTTATTATACAATTCGTCGCTTAACCCATGCTGACTTATCAGCGTCACTTCTTCGGTAATAGCCAGGATGAGCTGCTCTTCTTCATTAAACGCATTTTTTGCTTCGCGCCATACAGCAATCAGGTAAAGGCGTTCTTCGGTTTCGCCCAGTTTACGCGCATCATGGCTGTGAGAATGTACACAGTAAGCACAGCCATTGATTTGCGAGGCGCGAATTTTGATCAGTTCCCGCTGGCGTGGATCAATAGAAGATGCAATCACGAATTTGTCGAGGGCTCCCATGGCTACATAGGCACCGGGCTGAACCTGTTTCATTTTTAATCTTGTGCTCATATGATTGGTTTGATGTTTATGGTTTGTTGTTTGTTGTTATTTGCGCCTTATAGTTTGCGCTTTGTTTTTTTGGTTCCTGATTTTTGGTTCTTGTTTCTTTCTACAGCAAAAATATTCCGGCTTTGGCCTACATTTATAGTCCAGATAATAGAAAATCAGTAGTCCAGATGCTCCCTTATCAAACGCTTATAGCCATTAATAAAAATTCAGCTACGCCGGTTTACCAGCAAATAGCCAATGGATTGATCAACCTTATCAGAGAAGGTATTATTACGCCCGGCTCGTCGTTGCCCGGTAGTCGCGAAATGGCTGCCTTATTACAGGTACACCGAAAAACAATCGTAGCGGCCTATCAGGAATTATTTACGCAGGACTGGATTGAAACGATTCCCCGCAAAGGCGTAATGGTGTCGAACCAATTACCCGAAATAAAACCGCGGTCGTTTAAGCTGGCTGAAGCTATTCCTTCTTATGCGGGCCGTACAGACTTTCCCATTAATAAAATTATTGGGTTACCCGGCCCGACGATACGCAACAGCGAGTGCCGTCTTTTTGTAAATGACGGCTTTCCCGATCCGCGTATGGCGCCTGTTGACATACTCATGCGGGAATACCGCAGCATGTATAACAGCCATGTATTTAAACGTACGGTGTTGTATGGCGATCTGAATGGTTCATTGAATCTGCGCAGGGAACTGGTTCAGTTTCTTTCAGAAACCAGAGGTTTGCAAATTGGCGTAAACAATGTACTGATGACCCATGGTGCACAAATGGCCATTTTCATGGCAGCCCGGTTGATATTACAGCCAGGATCAACCGTAATCGTGGGTGAGCCAAGCTATTTTATGGCAGATATGATCTTTCAGCAGTTTGGTGCAAAGCTGATCAAAGTACCGGTTGATGAAAATGGTATGGATGTGGAAGCCGTGAGAAAGATCTGTAAGAAGAAAAAGCCGGATCTGTTATATATTATTCCTCACCACCACCACCCTACTACGGTTACCCTTAGTGCCGAGCGGCGGATGATGCTGCTGGAACTGATCAGGGAATATAAAATGGCAGTTATTGAAGATGATTATGACTACGATTTTCACTACAGCGGCGGCCCTATTCTGCCATTGGCCAGCGCCAGCCATGGCGGCAATGTAATATACATCGGATCACTTACGAAAACACTGGCGCCTTCTATTCGTGTAGGGTATATGATCGCTCCGGAAAATTTTATCAATGAAGCGGCGCAGCTAAGAAGATTGATCGATTTGCGCGGCGATAGCTTACTGGAAGAAGCACTTGCCGTGTTGTTTAAGAACGGCGATATGGTGCGGCACCTGAAAAAGTCGGTGAAGCTGTATCACGAACGGCGCGATCATTTATGTAAACTGATGGAAAACCAGCTGGGCAATGCCGTTTCATTTCAAAAACCAGCCGGCGGTATGGCATTGTGGCTACGGTTCAATAAAAAGCATGCTTTACCCTCTGTAGCCGCGCGCGCCGCGACGCATGGTTTATTCATGAGTGATGGCAATGTATACAGCAATGGGGCTGTAAACTATAATGCGTTGCGTTTCGGGTTTGCATCATTGAATGAAAAAGAACAGATTGAAGCGGTGGATATTTTGAAGACGGTGATTGGGTGAAAAGACACAGCGTTATACAGGAAATCAAGCCCCTCTTTATGCTTTTATGCCGGCCGTATTTAAAAAGATCATTAAACTTATTAAAATCCTACCGGCTTCAATGTTCTTTTTTGAAAAATCGATAGATTAGCCTAAATGATAATCTATTCTGCATGAGAAAATATATTTTATTGCTAAGTGCTGCTTTGTTTTTGCACAATGCATTAACAGCACAAAATGTACAAAAAGTACTGCTGCGCCTCGACGATAATGGCATGAACCATTCAGTTACCATGGCTATAAAACAGGTAGCTGAAACAGGCATTCCTTTTTCTACCTCAGTAATGTTTGCATGCCCCTGGTATCAGGAAGCTGTGTCAATACTGAAGCAATTTCCGAATGTATCGGTAGGCGTACATCTGGTGCTTAACAGCGAATGGAAATACTATCGCTGGGGACCGGTACTTGGCCGTACTGCAGTGCCCAGTCTGGTAGACAGCAACGGACTTTTTCTGCCTTCCTCCGTTGAATTTTTAAACAGCCATTATAAACTGGATGAAGTAGAAAAAGAACTGTCGGCGCAGATAGAACGGGCTATTCATTCGGGATTAAAAATCGATTATGTAGACTACCATATGGGTACGGCTGTTTCTACACCTGAACTGCGCGCTATAGTAGAAAAGCTTGCAAAGCAATATCATTTGGGTATTTCGAGATATTTTGGTGAGAATTATCAAACCATGTTTGATGTGCCTGTTGAAACAAAGAAAAAAGAATTTTTCAATCGCATTGCCACCGCACCGAAAGATAAAGTAGAATTATTGGTGATGCATATTGCACAAAGAACGCCTGAAATGGAAGCGCTGGTTGATATGAATAATAAAGATCAGCATTCAGATGCCCAGCCTGTGGTGGCTATGCATCGTTCAACAGAGTTGGGAGTGCTGCTGTCGCCCGAATTTCAACGCATGGTAAACAATAAGACCATTCAATTGGTTACTTATAGGGATTTGATACAACAGAACGGGCTCGACAATATGAAAGCGAATTGATTTGCGAATATGAAAATATGGCTGACCTTTCTCTTACTATTCCCTTACTATTCTCTTACTATTCCCTTACTGTTCCCATGGCGGAGGTATACCGGAGCCATATAGGAACCATAGGGAAACCATACGGACAAGACATTCGATGTTGAATGCTGAACGCAAAATGCATAACGCCTAATACAGAATACCATTGGATTTGCCTTAAGCCTTATGCATTCAGCGTTATGTATTAAGCGTTACATTACTTTTTCTTTCTCTACAAATTCCTTCAATGATATGCCGATAATATGATTCCAGCCCTGTTCGAAATTTGATCTTGTAAAATCTGGTCCGTTGGCACTGAATGATTCCACGCCTTCATGTGTTAACCGCAAACGTGTTTTATCTCCTTCGGCAAACAGTTCGAATGTTACAAAAGAATTGCCTTCATAACCCTGGTACCGCCAACTGTATTGTAGTTTTTTGCCTGCAACCAGTTCTGTTATTCTGCATAAATGCACATATACTCTATCTTCATTTTCACCTTTAAACTGAAACTCAAAACCGAGTTCGGGTTTAAAGTCTGACACATCAAAATACCATTTACGCATCTGATCTACATTGGTAATGGCCTTCCATACCACATCTGCGGGAGCATTTAATGTGCGTTCGATAACTAATGGTTCGTTTTTCATCTTTAATTTTTTTGATTTGTTCGCAAATAGTTGAAAAATTATGTAACCATCCGGTTGCAAATATAGGTAACGAATCGGTTACACAAAAAAATATTCAAGATTCAATTTTCAACTAAACTGAATGATCGTTTGTAGATTTACATACGCGAAACCATCCATTGAGTATGGAACAATACCTGCCTTGCGCCATTTTACAGCCATTCGTTAAACACTTCCTGATCCTTGACAGTGAGCGGGGAATGGAGAATCGCATTCTGCCTGATACTTCTATTGTGATGGCCTTTCGGCTAAAGGGACAGCTCGCTTATACAGAAAACGGCACATATCACAATTTGCCATTATCTGTGATATCAGGCATCCGGGAATCGAGCCGTATAATAAGCTATTCAAAAGATTCGGCTACCTTACTGGCAGTATTTAATGAAGGCGGAGCAGCTGCCTTCTTTAAGGAACCGCTACACGAATTAAGCGGCATCAGCATATCTCTTGATCATTTGGTACAGGGTCCTAAAATACGTGCTATAGAGGAACAGCTTGCCGAAGCACCGGGCAACCGCGAAAAGGTAAAAATCGTTGAACAATTCTTATTGTCTGAGCTGAAAAAAACACAGGCCGACCTGCTTATACGCGAAGCGATACAAAAGATCAAATTTTCGAAAGGAGATATAAAGATAAAAGACCTGCTGGCCGATCTGCCTATCAGCCGTGACCCTTTTGAAAAAAGGTTCAGGCGCATAACAGGTACCTCACCCAAACAGTTTTCTGTAATTGTGCGGCTAAAAAACCTGATCAGTAGCTACTCGGGCTCGACGAGCCTTACAGAAATGGCTTACGATGCAGGTTATTTTGATCAGGCGCATTTTATCAAGGATTTCAGGTCGTTTACCGGGCAAACACCGCATGATTTTTTCAGGAACGCCGAATGGTGGTGATGCTTTGTTAATAATTAGAGAAATGACATTCAATATTTGACCTAATTGCAACGTTCCCCTATCTTTTGGGGTCAATCGCATATATGCATATGAGAATTCTCGGGTTAGTTGTAATGATGCTACTTGGCAACAGGCTGTTGGCGCAAACGTGCACTACCCTGGGACAAACTCCTTCCACGGCTTTTCCTGTTTGTGGCGTGCAAACTTTCAGTCAAACGAACGTTCCTGTTTGCAGCAGCCACAATATTAAAGTTCCCGGCTGCGAAAATGACGGCGCCCAATATGCCGATAAAAATCCTTTCTGGTACAGCTTTACCTGCTATCAAACCGGCACATTAGGCTTTTTAATAACACCTAACAACCTGGGCGATGATTATGACTGGATGTTGTATGACGTAACGGGGCATAACCCCGATGACGTGTTTACCGATAAATCACTGATAGTAACCGGTAACTGGGCAGGCACCTATGGAGTAACAGGCGCTGCTTCGAATGGCGTTGGCTTTATTCAGTGTGCTTCTGACCCGAACGATAAAAAGAATTCATTCAGCACCATGCCAACGCTGCAACAGGGGCATCAGTATCTTCTGCTGGTTAGTCATTATACCAATTCGCAAAGCGGTTATAGTTTATCATTTGGCGGCGGTACTGCGGTTATCACTGATCCACTGAAGCCAAAAATACAGCAGGCATGGCCGGGTTGCGGCGGTGTAACCGTGACGCTTACATTCAACAAAAAACTGAAATGCAGCAGCCTTGCTTTGAATGCCAGCGATTTTAGTTTATCACCTGCGAACGCCACCATTGTGTCTGCTTCAGGCATGGGTTGCAGCAGCGGCTTTGATATGGATACCGTAGTATTAACCATGAGCAGTGGCTTACCACCCGGCAATTATACCATCACGATGCAAAAAGGCAGCGATGGCAATACCCTGCTCGATAACTGCGATAATGCCATTCCGGATGGCGACAATATTTCCTATACCGTTAACCCAATACAGCCTACTCCACTCGACAGTATTAAACCGGTAGGCTGCGCCCCTAATGT
>Ga0105239_10003104_pt1 | contig 20605 bp, 12 predicted proteins | sample KBSC44metaG_FD_92761 | JGI IMG/M metagenome (GOLD analysis project Ga0105239, IMG submission 92761) | Corn rhizosphere microbial communities from Kellogg Biological Station, Michigan, USA - KBS C4-4 metaG | ecosystem: Host-associated > Plants > Roots > Rhizosphere > Soil | place: Michigan, USA... | reverse complement strand
TTGAACCGTTTGCGCGGAGGCCAGTGCTTCATCGGCCCGCTTCAACAGAGCCGAAGCCCGCTCAAGATCCGAGGCGCCGTGGGGAGCCGTGACTAAGACCAGAAGTGGGAGAAAGGCTTCAATCTTCAAGGAACCACCCCGCGGCGTTCGGATTCTGACTGCGCTTGTAGACGATGGGTCCGCCGCTGGTGACCGGCTTGATCTGCTGCCAGGTCGTCGCGCTTGGCGACGTCCAGGTAGACGTGAAGGACGGGTTGGGGGATTTCAAGTATTTCGAATGGGAATCGTTGAACCCATAGTTCGATCCTCCGCCGTGCCGGATTCGGCCCCAAAGGTAGACCGCACGCTCTTGCTGCACAACCGACGGGAGCCCCGCCGTATCGTCCACATCGTCGCCGTCGGTGAAGATCCGGCTGCCCCGGGATTCGGCGACCAGGACGACGTTCGCCGGAGACTCCAGAGACGTTGCCGAGTGAGTCGGCAGGTAGCCGTAGACGTTCACTACCTCGGTGATGTAGGTCGGCGAGTAGTTGAAATTCAGCGCGTAGCTATGCGAAGGGGATCCGGGGCCCACGGTTCCCGGGGGCGGAGTGAAGTCCGGGCACTGAAACACGCCGAAGCCCTTGCCACCTTCCTTCGAGGTCGTATCGGGATAGCCCGACTTCACGTAGGGGTCGACCAGGAACATCCAGGTGGTCGGCGTATTCGCCGTGAAGTTCTGGTAGCCGCCAAGCGGAATCACGTCGTCGTAGTCGTTCTCATAGAGCGCCGATGCCAGCCCGATCTGCTTGCTGTTGTCCAAGCAAGCCGTCTTCTTGGCCGCCGCCTTCGCCTGGGCGAACACCGGGAAGAGGATCGCCGCGAGGATCGCGATGATGGCAATCACGACGAGCAGCTCGATGAGGGTGAAGGCTTTCTCCTTCTTGATTTGGTGAAGACTAGTAGTTGATAGATTAACTTGCTTATTCACGATCTCATTGTGATTTGGGACCGATCTGGATGCAAGACTTGGAGATGGGCGTTATGGACAGCTCCGTATATTCGAAGGAACTGGCGGCTCGAAGGCCGCATTTATTAGGTAGGAGGGGCAATTTATAGGGATTCCCAAACGCCCGCAACAACGCTCAGCCCATGTAGCCCGCGAACGGATGTTTGTGCCGCTCGCGGTCCCCGAAGCAACGGGGACGACGTGGGTTACGCCGACGACGGCAAAAGCGTAAGGTTCGCGACCCGCGCTGCCACCGCGAGCCGCACATACATCCGGTCGCGGCCTACATTTGGTACGTCGATTTAACGTTGCGCCGAAGCCAACCGTGGATCCGACAGGTCGAGCCGGTACAGCAACTGGTTGTAGTTGTACAGCGGGGTCTTGTCGTCGTTGCCGGAGAACTCCGCCGTGTAGGTGCCCTCGAAATAGATGCTGCTGCCTTGGTCGAGGAAGTCGTGGTGGACGGGGTTGTAGAAGGTGTAGTGAGGGTGGTCACACACCTTCACCGCATGCCGGAACGGGCCGTTGGGGGCGTCCGCCTCTGCGTAGTCGATCTCGCCGAGAAGCGAATCCTTGCCTCCTTTTCGACCAAAGATGCCGATCCAGCGCTTACGATAAGCGTTCCAGTGGACGCTTCCGCTGACGATTACGGCGAGCTTGTTTTCTTCGTCGAGCGGCAGAAAATATGCCTCGCTCAATTTGAGCTCGCCATCGTGCACTAGGTGCGACTCCGTCTCCGAATTGATCGGTGGCAGATCCTTCTGCCAGCGGTAGTCGGGGCGGCCGTCCGGCTTGCGGACGACATGGTTCTTCGCGTCCAGGCAAGTAAACGCCTCGTAAGCCTTGGCATCGAAGAGGGATTTCGCATCGGCCCGGACCCGCACGTTTGGCGGATCGTTTCCGAGGAGCCAGCCCTCGTGCTGAATGGTGTGGCCGTCGATGTAGCGCCAGCTCCGACCCGGCGCGAAAACTAGCGCGGTGTCAAACCGGTCGTGAGCGTTGTCCCACCGAAGATAGCCGCTAGACATGATGCTGCCCAGGCTCTGCATTTGGGCATAGTAAGCGTAGAGTTCGTTGTCCAGGACGGCGAGGCCGCTGATCCAGATCGGGTGCGAGTCTTTCGACTCCACCATCGGCCGTACGAAGCCGTCCTTTTGAAAATAGGAGAAGTCGAGCCCTCGCGATGCTACCGAGGCTACTGCCCCGGTCGTGTGAAAGTTGCCTAGCGGATAGCCGGCCCGGTCCGTGTCTCCCCAGAACCAGAGCTTTCGCCCGCGAAACTCGATCGCCTGCGCGGTGTCCTGACCCATCACTCCGCCGTTCAGCACGGGCTGCTTCGTCGGCGTTGGTTCGCCGAGCAGCATGCTATCGCGATAGATCCCTTGGCCGGTAAGGCGGCAAACGCGCTCCGCAATGTTCACCCTTGTCAGCCGGATCGTTGCTTCCCCTCCCGCCTTTGGCCGAAGTGCAATCCCGCGATAACCGAAGCCGTCGGCCTTCGCCTCGTAGCCTGGGCTCTTCACGTGGAAGAACACTTCGCGGCCTTCCATCAATCCTGGTTCGTTGAAGGCCACCAGGCCGGCGCTGTCCGTGACGAAGCGCATGTTATTCACGGTCCGCAACTCGACGAGCGGCACGCCACGGTCCGTAGCCGCGTCGACCACGCGGATTTTGAACCACGGCGACGCCGCCAGCACCAGGGCCAATATCACCTGGCGATCCCCCATGATCGGTTCGGCTCCGGTCCCATGACGAACTTGAGTGAGCCCCCCTTCGTGATCTCGTCGTGCCGGATCCAGGAGCGTTCGAGCGGCTTTCCATTCAGGGTCGCGCTCTGAATATAGATGTCGCTCGGCGCCTTGCGCTGGGCCCGGATCGTGAAGGTGTTTCCCTTGGCGTACTTCCGATCCAGCTTTAAAACGACCTTGTCGAAGAGCGGACCGCAAATCTCATAGCGTCCGGTACCCGGGCAAAGCGGGTGAAGCCCCATGGCCGCGAAGACGTACCAAGCCGACATCTGCCCCACGTCGTCGTTCCCGCACAGGCCCTCGGGACCATCGTGGTAGGCGTGGGTGAGGATCTCGTGCGCCCACTTTTGGGTTAGCCAAGGCTTGCCCCAGGCGTTGAACAGGAACGGGACGAAGTGGACCGGCTCGTTCGAGTGGTTGTAGTAGTCGTTCCAGCCCATCCCCTTCGGGGTCGCCTCGAAGAAGTCGTTGAGTTGCTTCGCCGCATTATCAGGCCCGCTCAAGAGGGTAGCGAGTCCGTCTGGGTCGTGCGGAATGAACCAGCCTTGCTGCATCGGGTTCGATTCGACGCACCAGACCCATTCCGTCTTGCCTTTCGCGGGCCACGGTTCCCACGTTCCGTCGGCCTTGCGCCCTCGGAACCAGCCCACCGTCGGATCGAAGATTTGGCGATAGCTCTCGGCCCGCTTTGCGAACTTCGCGGCATCCACGGTTTTGCCGAGCCAACCGGCGAGTTGGCCGGTACACCAGTCGTCGAAGCAGTATTCCAGCGTCTGCGAGAGGTCACTCGGCACGTATCCGGTCTCAGGATTGCCGAAACGCTTGTCCGTGGCGAGCGCCAAGTCGTAGGCGTGCTGGACCGGGAAATCGCGGATTCCCTTCTGGTAGGCATCCGCCACCACGGGAATGGCGGGGTTGCCGACCATGCAGCCGGAGTAAGCATTCAGGAATTCCCAACGTTCGAGATACCCCTGGCCGCTGAGATCGGCAAGCTGAACGAGGGAGTTGATCTCGTCGTTTACCACCCGGGGGGCGAGGAGGGTGAGGAGCGGGTACTCGCTTCGGAATACGTCCCAGCCGGAGAAGATGCTGCGATAAGTGAAGTTTTGGTCGGTTCTTGTTTTGCCATCTCCGCTCGGGTGCTCGCCGGTAACGTCGGTCGCATCGCGGGGATCGATCATCGCGTGGTAGAGCGCGGTTGCGAAAACTGTTCGCTGCTCTGGCGTGCCGCCATCGATGGTTGCGGCACCGAGGGCTTGGTCCCACGCTTGGGTAGCTTTGTGACGGACGTTGTCGAAATTCCAGTCCGGAATATCCTTGGCGAGGTTCGCCTCCGCACCTTTTAGGCTCGAGAACGAGATCCCGGCTTTGAAGAGAATCGGCTTCTGGCTCGCCGGGAATTCTGCCCAGTAGCCGAGATGTTTGCCCAGCATGGATTTGGTCATGGGGTGGCGGATGGCCGCCTTTGCCCAGTCTTGGAAGTCGCGACCCTCCGCCCACTCCCGCTTCGTCGTCTGGCCGACCGGTGGCTCGGCGGACCAGATTCCGTAGCTCTTTAGCGGCTCCGAAAATTGACCGACGAAGTACACGGTGTAGTTCGGCTTGCCGTCGCCGTTGCCCCAGCCTCCGCCTTCCGGCGTGCACCGCATCCACCCTTTGATCGTGTGGTCGTCGACGACCTCGATTTGCTGCTCGACGGAGGTTCCGCCTATGCGGCGAGCGAAGTCGATCTGGATCCTTCTTGTTTTATCGTTTGGGAACGTGAATCGAAGGATGCCGGCTCGCTTCGCCGCGGCGGCTTCGGCGCGCACTTTGTACTTGTCCAGCGTGACCGCGTAGTAGCCCGCCTTTGCCACCTCCGTCTCGTGGCGAAAGGGCGAACGGTATCCTTCGATTCCTTCCGCTTCCCGCCCCGAGTTGGTGGTTAAGGGCCCGGTCGACGGCATCACGAGGAGGTTTCCAAGGTCGCCGTACCAGCCGACGCCACTCATATGGGTGAAGCTGAACCCTTCGATGCTGTGGTGCAGGTAGTCGTAACCCGACCCGTTGTCGCCTCCGGTGATCGTATCGGGACTCAGTTGCACCATGCCGAACGGAGTCGTGGCGCCGGGAAACGTCTTCCCGAGGTCCCCGTTCTTCCCCGCCGTCGCGCCGATAAACGGGTTGACTTGGTCACTCATCGAGGGCGCCGTCAAGTAACCATGGACGAGTAATGCGGCAAGCAACATCTAGCTGAACTTACCTGCGCTACTGCGGCCGTGACCCAAGAATCAGGATGTCCACCAGGCGCGTCGCGCTCTCCTTCCAGTCGTCACTCGGGCCGAAGAACGTGATGCCGACGATGGCGCGAATGTGGTCCATCGGATTGACGTCAGGTCGTACCTCGCCCGCTTCGACGGCTCGGCCGTAAATCGCGGTCATCGCCCCCCGCACCTTTGCCATGTCACCTTCAAGCGCTTCGATGTTGCCGACGAGGCTGTGCAGCGCCTCCGCAACGATCTTTTTCGTCGCGAGGTGCTCGATGAAGAGAAGTAGAGAGGCTCGGAGCGCCTCCGCCGGCGGCAGTTCTCGACTTAGCTGCTCCGCCGAGTCGGCCAGCTTCTCGACGTCCGCCCGGTAGACGGCGGCGAGGAGGGCCTCTCGGGAGGGAAAGTGTCGGTAGAGCGTGCCCGCGCCGACGCCGACCTTCTTCGCGATATCGTCGAGGCTGGTGCCCGCACCGTTCGCCGTGAATGCTTCCTTCGCGGCTTGAACGATCAGCTCTCGATTTCGCTGGCCATCCGCGCGGGGTTTTCGGGTCGACGGTGGTTTTTCGTCTTTCATCGGAATTTAACCGGCATCCCCTTGATAAACGGAGACCCTCTCCGCTATTCTCTTAAGTGGAGACAGTCTCCACTTTACCGGTTCGTGGCTACCATTGGCTTCCGAGCGGAGGTACGGGACTATCGAAGGAGCAAAAATGCGAGTATTTGTGACAGGAGCAACCGGCTTCATTGGGTCTGCAGTGGTTCCCGAACTCATTCAGGCGGGCCACCAGGTTTTAGGCATGACGCGGTCCGAGAAGGGCGCAGAAGCCCTTACCAAGGCCGGCGCAGAGGTTCACCACGGAACGATTGAAGATTTGGAGAGCCTGAAGGCCGGGGCCGCACAAGCGGATGCCGTCATCCACTTGGCGTTCAATCACGACTTTTCGAGGTTCCAAGAGAACTGCGAGGAGGATGGACATGCGATCGAGGCGATGGGCGAAGCTCTCGCCGGCTCCGGCCGCCCGTTCATCGGCACCGCCGGAGTTCTGATCGACGACCCTGTTCCCGGCAAACCCTTCGACGAGGACGACGTAAAACCACCCTCCCGATGGCCGCGCGTATCCGAAGAAGCCACTCTTGCGACCCTCGATAAGGGCGTGAAAGGCATCGTCATGCGCCTGTCGCAGATCCACGACACCCATCGCCAGGGCCTCGTAAGCTTCTTGATCCAACTCGCCTTCGAGAAAAAATTCGTCGGTTACGTCGGCGACGGCAGCGGCCGATGGGCGGCGGCTCACGTCAGCGACACGGCTCGGTTGTATCGTTTGGCGCTGGAGAAGGCGGAAGCCGGCTCTCGATGGCACGCGGTCGGCGAGTCGGGAGTGACGGCAAAGGAGATTGCCGAAGTGCTCGGCGCTCGCTTGAATCTGCCGGTGGTCTCGATCGCGCCCGAGGAAGCTCCTGCGTACTTCGGCTTTTTGAGCCTCTTCGCCAGCATCGATTGTCCGACGGCGAATACGAAAACTCGCGAGGGTTTGGGTTGGGAGCCCACGGGTCCTTCGTTGGTCGAGGATCTGCGTGGACTTGTCTTGCCGGAGTAAGCCTAGGAAAGGTCGCCATACCGACCGCAAGTAAGAGGATCGGCACACGCACTTTATGCCATTTTTATGCTTTTATCTTTGGTGACTCCAACGGCAAGCCTTTTTTGGAAGGGAGGGGGCACTAATTACACAGACATCTAGATACTCACACATAAACTTTGCAAAGTTTTCATCAGAAGGCAGCCTGATCGAATATAATCGGGCACCTGGAATTTTATTGTGGCAATCGCTTCTACCGCATCTGCATTCATCTTCGACGCTGTCCGAAAAGCCGCCATCGACCTAATCTCGCATCGCGTCAATGCGGCATCCATGACATATTTCGCGCGAAAGCGAATAGAAGGAAAGCTGGATGCCGCTATTTCAGAGGTTATTGAACCACTGGAACCATTATTTAGCATAGAGCGTTTGGGCGAAGATCGGCTAAATACTTTGTGTGAAGTGCTCGGCAGCGAACTGTATGCAATTACGTCCAATCCAACTCAATTCTTTCAAGCATCGCTCGATGGTAGAAAGCTATATGAACGGCGATATGCTGCCGACCTACCGGAGAGGATTGTATCTCAGGATCTCAGTTGGATTTACAGTCAGGTCTTTCCAAGCATTGCAAACGTAATTTGTCTGTTTCCACCTGCTCTGGACGCTTGGAAAGCTGAAGGCGAGCGAGAAGTTTACGCACGGTTCGACGAAATTACGTTGAGACTCAAGTCGATCTCAATCCAGCAAGAAATTGCCAGTGGTCAGGTAGGTATTGAGACATCGGAGGTGTTCTCCAGGGTGTTAGCATGGTTCGAGCAGAAGTCCCGTTTTGAGCTTGACTTAACTGGACTGCGGGGAGATCGACCAGACGCCGTTCCAATTGAACGCTGTTTTATATTCCCGGCCCTCCATTTTGACCCCGATGGGCATTTACTTCAACACAGCCAACCGCCGGAGGGACCGCAGATCGAGGTTTTTGAATCAAGCGAAAACTGGGTCAGGTGGCTCATTCCGAGCCGGCGAACGATACTGATAGGTCCAGCAGGGAGCGGCAAAAGCACTGTTTCAAAATGGCTACAGTCTGCAATTCTTCAGTCCGGACATCTTGCTATTCTTATTAAGTTACGTGATGTAATTGCGGGGCAGGACCCGACGGAACCGAGGGATGCCCTGCCATCATTAATGGAGATAGTAAAAAAACTTGCCGGCGTTCACCTAGCAACGGAAATTGACGCCAAGGTTATCCGATCATGGCTAACAACAAGTAGAGTCTATCTATTACTCGATGGCTTTGACGAGGTTCCCCCGGATCGCCGTGAAGTCATTTTGGATTGGATACAAGGTATCGCCGCAATGGATAGCCGCTTTGGTATCCTAGTAACGTCAAGGCCAATATCGACTAATCATTTGTCCAAAGTAACATGGGCTCGGGGGTGCGTTGAGCTTCGACCTTTTGATTCGTCACGGATCGTTAAGTACATTGACGCTTGGTACCGCCATGCTCCGCTATTGCAAGATGCCCAACGCACTATAAACGCAGATGAGCTCGCCGAGACTTGGGTAAGCGACCCAGCCTTGCTGCCTCTCGTACAGATTCCACTCACATTAGCCACAGTCTTAATGGTTCATCATCTTGATGGTGAACTGCCCCAAAGTCGGTCGATGTTGTATCGCCGGTATGTAGATGGAATGCTGGGGCTCTGGGACAGTAGAGGTCGGATCCACTCTCCGGTAACGATAACGCGAGCGGAGAAAAAGAATTTCCTTACAAAGCTCGCGATCTACCTTCAAACAACGGGTAGAGATCAGATTGGTGATAAAGAGCTGATGGACATTTCGACCGAAATCCTTATAGGACTGGAATGTAGCGAACCCATCGATCAGGTCATCGTGCATATTCAAGAGCGTTCCGCCCTTTTAATTGGCCCGGGCACGTGGAGCTTTGTACATAAAAGTGTTGGAGAATATCTTGTCGCCGAGGCAATCGTATCTGGGAATGAACGGTCGACAGAGGGACAATCTCTGGATCGACTTTTCCTTTTTGACGCACGTCAAGAGGATCGATGGGCAATGGTCGTTATTTTTTGGGCAGGTCTGTGCTCGATTGCGGACTTAATGAGCTTCGTGCGGCGCCTCGTTGCGAGCAAGGCCACTGAAGACCAACTACTGGCTTTGGCCCTAATTCGCGAACAGCTGTCTGCCGTGCGACTGACAAAGGAATGGTGCCAAAAGCAAACGGATGAGATTTTCGCGATTTTTGAAGACAAACGGGCTAGTAAAGGCTCATCTCATTATTTCCCATCAGTTTGGCCCAAAGGAACCCCAACCTCTTTCCCGCGTGAGATACCGCACTTTCGTGATACTCACCGCCTTGTAGAGCAGGTTTTCCGATTAACTGGACCATCATTGAGCCGTGCCATGACTGGCTCTAGCCAAATTCGAGAATCTCTAGTGGCGGAGTGTTGCAAGTTACCAAATGAAATCGAAAGTGCTCTGCTTCATTTACGAGGCATCAGCCGAGACCATTTTCAGTATGGTATCGACGTGGGAGTTCACTTTTGCCCACGCGAGACAGACGCCTTTTGCCGCGAACATGCTCAGGATTTGATTGGCTATCCTTGCGCAAAGAAGCTGATGCTAATTGGTAAGCAGTTTGGCAGTTCGTTACGACAATTTTCGACCGAAGACCTAGATGATATCTTATTTTTATATGACCAGTCCACCCACCAATGGATCGCTCAAATGTGGGAGTCAAGTCTAGAGCATAAAGGAGCGACTGGTCAGCCCTATCTGCTCACGGCCTGGCGTAGACTACGAGATGATCTTCCTGATGCCGATGAAAGCCAATCTAGAACAATAAAGGATGTCATGGAGATTCTTGAAAGGACTTACAAAGCACTGTGGAATAGATCGATTGCTAGCGAAATCTAGCCTGAACACAGTTATCAATCATCATCGCACGATTCATAGACAAGAGACTCCGTTTCAGGATTAAAAGATTCCGCAAGAGGCCCTACAATTCGACACCGCAAATGAATAGAGCGAGCAAATACACTAGAGATGATTCCATTGAATCGGTCGGGACTTGGAAGCGAGCTCAGTAAGCCAAGCGCGCCTAGAACTCACCAGCGAACTGATCAAACCTGACCTCCTATCCCAACCGTTCAAACAACTCGCCAAGTAGACACGAATGCTTAGATGCGCTAAGGAGCAAATCTCCAGACAAGTAAAGTCTTTGCTCAATAACGTGAACAGAAGTTTGAACCTCTCACCTTCGATTGGCTTGTTCACGTCAGGAGAAGAACGGTAAACAGTCGTTGCCGGCAGTGCTTCCATCGCAACGCGAGACCGCTCTTGCGGAGTCATGAACTCGCAGAAATCTTCCGAATCCATTTCTTCGGATTCCGGTCCCGTGCCGAGGAGCACGGGAGCCCGATGCACTGGCCCCTCATCCAAGCTGGTGAGGCGGCGTGGAGAATGCCAGAAATGGACGCACCCCCCTGAAAGACCATAAACGAGAAGCACTACTTTCAGGGTTGAAACCTCGCTCCGACCAAGCACCGCTCATTCTTCCCTAGAGGGCTGATGCGGCGAGTGGTAAGCCAAGCGCAGCGACCGAGTATCTTTCCCCTATGTTCTTGGCGATCGCTGCGGTTGGGTTATCAAAGGTGGAGCGGCCTAATTTTCCGCTTACGATTGAATCGATCATGCGGGGGCCGGCGCTTGTCGGCCACGCGCCGCGCGACCTAAGATGGTCGGCGGATGGGCAGCGGTTGCAGTTCTCGTGGGCAAAGGCCGACGGCAAAGGGGACCCCGAGTACCGCACCTATGTCGTCGATCGGGATGGAACCAATCTAAAACCCGGCTCCCTGCCGAGCGACAATCGACCTTCGACGCCACCGGCGGCACCCCAAACGGTGGGCGATCTGACCGTCTACGAAGCCGACCAGGGGATCTTTGTCAAGAACGCGAAGACGGGGGCGACGACGAACGTCCAGCACACGGACGGGTTTGGGAGTCACCCGCATCTCAGCCGGGACGGAAAATCAGTCGTCTTCGAAAGAGCCGGAAACATCTTCCGTACCCCCATCACCGGCGGAGCCGCCATCCAGCTGACCGACCTCAAACAATCCGGTGAAGCACCCACCAAAACCCTCGACAAAGGCCCCGTCGTCCTCCAAGTCCCCGCGGGCTACCGCAGCGGAACCCTCACGATCTCGCCGGATGGCAGCCATGCATCCCTCGACCTCACCCAGCCCGCGAGCGGGGGACGCCGCACCGAGGTACCGACCTACGTCACCCGCGACGGTTACACCACCACCATCCCCGGCTACGAGAAGGTCGGCACACCGCAAAGCCACGGCAAGATCCTGATCGTCAACCTGGAAAAAGGGACCACCACCGAGATCGCGACCCCGAGGCCCGGACGCGTCGGCGGACTAAGATGGGCCCCCGATGGCCGGCACGCCTTCGCCGTTGGCCGATCGGAAGACCATAAGGATCAGTGGATCTATGGCTTCTCGATCAACGACGATAAGGTCAGCACCGCCTGGGACGAGCACGACGACGCTTGGATCGGCGGTCCCGGCCAAGGCTTCGTCGGCTGGCTGCCGGATAGCTCCGGAATCTATTTCACGAGCGAGAAGAACGGCTACGCCAACCTCTATGAGGTCGCGCCTGACGGCGGAGAGCTCGCCCCGATCGTCTCCGGCAACTTCGAGATCTCGAACATCCGCGTCGACCTCCCGCGCCATCGCTTCGTCTTCGTATCGAGCGAGGGGAGTCCGTTTCGGCGGCATGTCGACACCGTCGACTTCATGGGCGGCGTCCGCACCAAACTCGCCGAACTCTCCGCCGACGAGGACGCCACTTACGCCCTGTCGCCGGACGGAAAGGATGTCGCCGTCGTGCGCTCCACCTCCAATCGTCCCGCGGAACTCTGGCTAGGGACCACGCAGGTGACCCATACGCCCACCGCTGAGTTCCTCGCCGGCCCGTGGATCGCGCCACCCATCGTGATGGTCCCGAGCACGGACGGCGCGCAGGTCCCGGCTCGCTTGTACCAACCCACGCACTGGCATCGCGGAGGTCCCGCCGTCATCTTTGTTCACGGGGCGGGGTATCTGCAGAATATCTACGAAGGCTGGAGCCACTACTTCCGGGAGTACATGTTCCACCACTACCTGATGTCGCGCGGTTACGCCGTATTGGACTTGGACTTCCGAGCCTCCGCCGGATATGGCAAGGCCTGGCGCACAGCCGTCTATCGCCACATGGGCGGTAAGGACCTAGACGACCAAGTCGCGGGCGCGGACTACCTCGTTAAGCACCTCGGCGTAAACCCCAAGCGGATCGGCATCTACGGCGGTAGCTACGGCGGATTCATCACCCTCATGGCGATGTTCAAGACTCCCGACACCTTCGCCGCCGGAGCCGCGCTAAGGCCAGTCAGCGACTGGACGAACTACAATCACGGCTACACCTCGGACATCCTGAGCAATCCTCAGGACGACAAAGAGGCCTATCTGCAGAGCTCGCCGATCAACTTCGCGGCGGGCCTAAAGGGTTCGCTCCTCATCTGCCACGGGATGGTCGATACGAATGTCCATTTCGAAGATTCGGTACGACTTGTCGAGAAGCTTATCGAACTCGGTAAACGCAACTGGGAAGTCGCGCCTTATCCCGTAGAGGATCACGCTTTCGAAAAACCTTCGAGTTGGACGGACGAGTACCAGCGCATCTCCGACCTTTTCGACCGCACGATAGGATCAGGCAGACGGTGAGAAAGCTCGCTTTATATAGCGACCAAATACCGGGCATAACGGACGCGATCGACGATCGGATTCGTGAATGGCTGGTTGGCACGCCGGGGAGGATAGGTTATCTACCCTCCTCGCCAGACCCCGAGCGGTCTTGGTTTCAAGACCGCTCTGCTTACTACGCACGGCTTGGCTTTTCCCTGAGCTACTTCGGCCTGGAGGAGGAATTTGACCCCAGCCATCTAACTGACCTCCTAGCCTGCGACGCCATCCACATGACCGGCGGCAACACCTTCCAATTCCTCTACTGGCTCCGCGAGCGCGGCATGCTCCCGATGCTCCAAGACTACGTCGCGGGCGGAAGAGTTTTGATCGGGGTGAGCGCGGGCGCGATCCTGATGACGTCAGAAATTGGCACGTCACTCCTCTGCGGAGACGTGCGCTACCGGGGAATCGACGGTGGGCCGGCTCTGAACCTGGTGGACTTCGCCTACGCCCCCCACTTCGACGGCTCCCGCGAGGAAGTCACCAAGTTCTCCCACACATTCCCCGGCCCCGTCTACGCGGTCAAAGACGGCGGGGGAATCATCGTCGAGGACGACCAAATAGAAGCCATCGGCCCGGTCGAAGTCTGCCACCGGAGCGTCTGGCTCACTTAGCTGCCGGCCAGTCCGGCGGCATCCAAGCCGGGAGCTGAGCGATCGAAACCCGCGCCGACTCCGAAACCGGCACTCCCCAAGCCAGGAAGAACGGCCCCAAGTTCTTCTGCACCGCCCGCGAGAACCGAACCATCCACTGGTCGTGCTTCTGTAACTCGGTCTGTGGAACCTCGCTGGCCGAGAGCTTCTGGTATTCGGCAAAGACCTTCGTAAAGGGAGCCCATCCGAACGCCTCGCGAAGTTCGGCGTACATCGTCAGCGCCAAGAAGGGGTCGCTCTGCCAGTCGGAAAACTTGGCGCCGCCGGCCAAGTACTTCTCCAGCCGCGTCCGCTGCCCAGTTCTGGACATCGCCCCTTGGGTCAACTCATAGGTTGCCGGTGTCGCCTGATTCAGCATCTCCGACCCATAGAGCGAAAACAGGTTGTTGGTCACCTCACCGGTGCCGCTAAAGGTCCATTCTCCGCGCTGAAAGTTGTGCCCCATCTCGTGGTAGAAGCCCCACACCGGGCCGCCTTTGGCGCGGAGTTTGGTGATGTCGGTGAAGGTGTTGGCGACGTCCTCGAAGGTCATGATGGGGTAGCCGCTGTGCATGTAGCCCGCGCTGATCTGGCGGTCCACGCAGTACCGCTCGGGGCGAACCCGGTTCGGCGCGGCGTAAAAGGCGTAGATCAAGTCCATCACTTGGTCCCAATAGGCCATCAGCGCCTCGGGGTCCTGAAGGTTTCGTACGGCGGTAGAGGGAACGGAGAGAATCACTCGATGACCCTCCAATTCCGCCCAAGGGCCGGGCGCATCCTTCTCGTGGGCAAGCCAGTCGGCGATGCTGGTCTTTCCCCGCACGAAGTGGGGCGAAGGCACCGCGTTGCGCACGTGAACCTGGATGACGCCAAGCTTAGCGTTGTCCGGCACATCGATGAAGAGGACGCCGCCAAACGGATTGGCAACCTGAGTGATCTCGCGGCTTAGGGGCCCCCGGTTGGAGATCTCGGGGAAACGATGCCACTCGGCGTTCTCCCACAGACCGTCGGTTTGGGACCCGATGCGGGCAAACAGCCCTGCTTTCGTCGCGCTGGGAGGCAGGGAAACCGTGACCACCTCGCCCGGCGCCACGTAGAGGCCGCCGCTATGCCAGCCGGGGATGGAAGTGTCCACGGCGATGTCCCGGTCGACGCGCGACGCGGAAGGCGGGATCGCACCAGGAAAATCGTCAAAACTCGGGTACGCCTTCACCTGGTCGGGCGCGAGCGTCGAAAACTTGTTCCAGTACAGCCGGGCCGCCAAACGCGCCAAGGCCATATTGGGGCGAATCGGCTCGGCTTGGGTGGGACGGAACTGAGTACCTGCCGAGTCGATCAGCCGCTGAATTTTCGCCCCTATCCCGGACGCATCGGTGGTCAGGGCTCGCTCCAGAGTGGCGGAAGCAACCGAACCCTCTTTGCCCGTTAAGGTCCCGGCGGTGATGGCGGTAAGCGCCGCGTCGGCATTCAGAAGCGGATCGGCCGCGCCTTCGGCACTAAAGGGACCATCCAGTCCCCCGTCCGTGAAGCTGATACCGAGGTCGCTCAGCAAGCGATTCCCCGTCTGGTCCACTGCGAGCCGCTTATTGGGATGTAGGGATTGCCAACCCCACCCGGGACCCGCGATCAGGAGGCCGTGTCCGCCTTTGATGAAGTCGCGTACCTGATTCTGGGCGGTCGCGTCGCCATCCAGCGCGTCCTGCTTCATGCAGAGGACATCCAGCCCGGCGATTTGGCTCTCCAGGTCGGACGCCCGCAGCTCCCTCACTTGGTCGCCGGCGGCGGCAAGGGTGGACTTCAGTTCGCCGTAGCCGACGAGACCGACCCTTAGCGACTGCGTTCCCTTCTTCGATAGCCAGCCCAGGGTGTTCAGGAAGAGCTTCCGATTGTCCGACTGCCGAAGGTTTGCTTCGCCAAAGAACGACTCGTGGCCCAGCGCGAAGGCGCGGCCGAGCCCGAATCGAGTCGCGGCGGCAAGGGGAGCAACATGGTCGCCCTGATGCCCGGTGAGGACGACGAAGGCCTCCGTCCCGCTCACCGAGAGCGGCCCGGGCAACCCTCCCGGAACAACGACGGAACCCACACCGGCGGTCATTTCCGCGCGATCTTGTGCCGCGTCGAAATGCCCTCTACCGGCGGAAACGGCAAGCCAAGCGGTTAGCAGTAACACCATGCAGAGTAGACCCGAGTATCTTGGAAGACCGCGCCCCATGGATAACAAGAAAAGAGAAGAGATTCCGCCGGAGATCAAGCGAGGCGCAGGCCGTCGGCTATTCGTCGATTTCCAAGCCAGATTCCCGGACGGCAGCGCCTTCCGGCGAACGAAGGACTTCGACGCCGCCGCTTTGAAGCCCGCGCTCGACTTCCTAGAGAGGGCGAAGGCGGATTTCGCGCGCGGCAACGGAGTCGGCGCGCCGGAGTTGCAAGACGACGTTCTCACGGTCGGCGCATGGTGCGAATACTGTCTCAGCACGGCGATGCCGGCCCAACGAAACGGCGCGGCCCCCAAGTACTCGAACGAGATGCTTGTCGGTTTCCGAGAGGTCGTTCGCCGTTACATCACGCCCAAGATCGGTAAGGTTCCGCTCGAAGAGCTGAATAAGAAGATGGTCACGGAGTTCGTTGCGACCCTGGGTTCGGACGAGATTCGGGCGAAGACGCTGAACGTCCTTGTCCGGGCCATGGAGATCGCGGAGGGCAAGGGTAAGCGCAAAAAGGGCACCAACCCGTGCAAGGGCGTGTCGAACGTCAAGCCTCGACCGGGCGTCACGAAGCAGTCGATCGCCGACCGCTACGCCAAGCCTGCCGAGCCCGAAACTACGGAGTCAGAGTCAGAGTCAGAGTCGCCGTCTGACTCACCGCCGACCGAGTCGCCGTAATCGTGACCACCGTCTGAGCGGTCACCTTCTTGTGTGTGACGGTGAAGGTCGCGGAGGTGTGACCCGCCGCGATCACCACTGAGGAAGGCACGCCGGCGGCGACGTTTCCGCTCTTCAAAGTGATGGCAAGCCCGCCGGCTGGGGCAGGGCCGCTGATCTTGACCGTCCCCGTGACAACTGTTGTCGCACTCCCCTGCACAGATACGGGAGCTACGGTCAACGAAGTCAGCACCGGAGCGGTAACTGCCAACGTGGCGATGGCCGACTTCCCTCCCGAGACGGCGCTTATCGTCGCGCTCGCGTTGGCCGCAACCGCCGTCGTCGTTACGTTGAACGTAGCGGTCTTCGAGCCGCCCTTAACCGTGATGTATGGCGGAACGACCGCCGCCGGATTCGTGCTCGACAAAGTCACAATGTCCCCGCCCGCCGGCGCGGCCGACGTGAGGGTAACGGTGCCAATAGATCGGACACTGCCGAGGACCGTCGTGGGGTTCAAGGTGAGGCTCGCAACCGGAACCGTGTTTGCTTCGGTGCCCAGAGCAAATATTGAGCCGGCCGAGAAATAGACCGTGCCATCCGGACCGATGGCGGGGCTAAACGGCGCCTCATTGCCGGTGGCATATATCCACTTCTGCGTGCCGTCCGGGTTGTATGCGTAAAACACATCGACGAAGTGATCGCCATCTCGGCCGCCGACGTAGATCGTGCCATCCGGCCCGATTGCGGGGCTCGAAGGGGCGAATCCCGTCAGATGCTGTAGCCACTTCTGCGTGCCGTCAGGATTCACGGCCAAGAGGATGTAGGCATCGGAGTTGATATAGATCGTCCCATCGGGACCGATTGCCGGGCAGGTGCTACTAAAGTTCGTGCTGCTGAAAGCCCACTTTTGAGCGCCACTGGGCCAAATCGCGTAGAGTTGCCCGTCGGAATTCAGATAGATGGTTCCATCAGGGGCAACCACGGGCGAGGAAAAAACAGACCCACCCGTAACCGCGTTCCACTTATAGCTGCCGTCGGGGTTGACCGCATACAAACTCCCGTCATCCGACCCGACGTAAATCGTGCCATCGGGCCCGAGTGCCGGCGACGACTCAATGCTTCCGGTGGTTTGGAATGTCCATTTCGGCGTGCCGTCCGCGTTGACCGCGTAGAGTTTGCCATCGAATGAGCCGAAGTAGATCGTGCCGTCAAGGGCCACATTCGGGGACGACACAATCGTTCCTCTGGTCTGGAATGACCACTGCGGCACGCCCTGCGAGCTAACCGCGTAGAGGTATCCGTCGGTGGCGCCCACATAGATACTCCCATCTGGGCCGATGGCGGGAACCGATCCCTTCACCGGTCCGATCGGACACGTCCACTTGACGGTTCCGTTCGGGTTTAGCGCGTTCAGCATGCTCGTGGCGCCAAAATCTTGATTCCAACCGGCAAAGTAGACCGTTCCATCCGCACCGACGATGGGCATGGCATAGGTCGGAATATTGCTACCGTCGTGGGTGAAATAGCTCCAGCGCAACTGGCCGTTTGAGCCGCCAGAAGTTGCCTGCCCGGTATTGAACGCATTGCCGAGGAACTTCGGCCAGGAGGAAGAAGCGCCGGTCGTCACCTTCAGAATTGCGGTAAGGGTCGCGGTGCCCAGACTCGCGCGAATGGAAACTGAGGCCGAAGCCACGACGCGGAAAGTACTGATCGTGAAGGAGGCACCGGTCTCTCCGGCGGGAACGAGCACGGTGAGCGGAGTTACGGCGACGGAATTGCTGGACGACAATGCGACTACCGTTCCGGCTGCCGGCGCGGGTTCGGTAAGGGTCACCGTGCCGATCGAGTAGTTGCCACCGATAACCGACGCCGGACTCACCGTCAAAGTGCCCAAGGTGGCGGGCGGCAAAACCGTGAGGATTGCGCTATGACTGACTCCGGCGAGCGTGCCGGTGATCGTGATCGCGGTGGATGCGGCCACTTGGGTCGTCGTTACAGGGAAAGTAGCCGAGGAGGCACCCGCGTTGATCGTCACACTTGCGGGCACGACGGCGCTGGCGACGCTGGAGGAAAGGGCTATGACCAGACCACCAGCAGGAGCCGGAGCGTCCAGGTACGCGATTCCCGTGGTGGGTGCGCCGCCCGTGACGGTGCTTGGATTCACGGCGATCGCCGACAGCGAGGTTGTCTTGGTAATCGTGAGATTCGTGCTAACCGATGCTGTACCCAGCTTGGCGGTAATGGCGACCGAAGTGATCGCGGTGACCGAAGCGGCCTTGATTGCGAACGTGGCGGTCGTCGCTCCGGCGGCGACTTTGACCGTCCCAGCGAGGGTGGCCTTCGAGCTACTCGAACTGAGGCTTACGTTCATGCCACCGGTGGGCGCGGGCGCATTCAGCGCGACGGTGCCGGTCAGGGTGGCCGGTCCGAGCACGGTGCTCGGCGACACGGTCACGGTTGACAGGGTCGGTGGCGTGAGGGCAATCGTGGCGGTCGCCAACGAGCCGGCCGCACTGGCCGATACCACGACGGACGTATTCGACGTCACCGCATGGGTCGCGATGCCAAACTTCGCCGTCGTCGCCCGGGCGGGGATGACGACGTAGCCGGGAACAACTACGGCCGCGTTCGGGCTCGACAAGCTCACGACCGCACCTCCCGAGGGCGCGGGACCGCTAAGCGTAACCGTCCCGGTCGAGGGCAGTCCACCCGGCACGGTCGTTGGGTTCAGAGAAAGCCCAATGACCGGGATCGTGTTGACCTGTGTGCCAATGGCGTTGCCTTCGATGTAAACCGTTCCGTCCGGGCCGATAGCGGGATTCCCGTTGCCGCCATAAATCGAAACCCACTTAAAGCTTCCGTCCGGACCGAAAACGTAGAGCCCGCCATTGGCGCAGCCGATATAGATGATTCCGTTCCCATCGATGGCGGGCGAAGATAGAATGTCGCCACCGGTGCCTCGGTACCACTTCTCGGTACCGTCCGGGTTGAGCGCGTGAAGGATCCAGTCGTTCGCGCCGAAGTAAATCGTGCCGTCCGCGCCAATGGCGGGGGAGCTTTGAATACGCGGAACGTCCCCTCCCTGCTGCTCGTGAGGGGTGAACTTCCACTTCTGGGTTCCCGCCGGCGTCAGGGCGTAGAGGTACTGATCGTCGGAACCAACATAGATCGTCCCATCGGTGGCGATAGCGGGCGACGTATTGACCGCGTCGCCGGTGGTAAAGGACCACTTCAGCACGCCTGCGGAGGTAAGCGCATACACCTTGTGGTCGGTGCTTCCAAAGTAGATAGTTCCATCAGTGGCGACCGCGGGCGTCGAAGCGATCGTCCCGCCGGTCTGGTACATCCACTTCACTTTGCCCGCCGTGGTGATCGCGTAGAACTTGCCGTTATAGGAGCCGACGTAGAGGGTGCCGTCCGCAGCCATCCCCACACCCGACGCAAAATCGACGTCGATCGGGCAGGTCCACTTTAATTTGCCGACGGAGCTGACGGCCATAAACACCGTAGGCTGGTTGAGGCCATTTGCATCCCCGGCCATGTAAATAGTCCCATCGGACCCGATCGCAGGAGCGACGATAACCACGGTGGGAAGGACGCACGTCCATTTCGTCGAGCCGTCCGAATTCAAGGCGAATAGCACCGGCGAATTAGCGGAATTTACGCCGGCCATGTATACCGTGCCGTCCGCCGCGATCACGGCATCCGAACCGATTTGCGTGATCGACCAGCGCAGATTTCCATTGGAACCGCCTGGGGCGGTGCGCCCACCGTTCGTCCGAGACTGATGAAACTTCGGCCAAGGCGCGCCCGCTTGCTGGGCAAGTGAGAACGCGGCCAAGCAAAACAGGATTAGGACGGTGGCAAAACGAAAACGGGACATAAGTACAACCAGGCAAACGACCTCACCATTTTGCGTCGGCCGATGGCTGAGGTCAAGCGGCAAATTCAATTCCGCGTAAATGAGCGCATGCTTCCCGCCATCCGGCAAGGCGTGAGGTATCAAGACGGGGTGGAAGACGTCGAGATCCTTATTCCCTCCGATGTTCGGTTCGCCGACCTGGATCTGTTCTACAAAGAGGGCGTCGGTCTCGTCTTCGACTGGACGCCGATTCAGAAGATCTGCGATGCCTCGGGCATCGACATCGCCTTCTTTAAGCCCCCGAAGCTCGACAACGTGATCGACCTCCTGGTCAACTGGTACGGCCAAGCCCTTCGGAACGGCGAGCCTCGAGACCCCGTCGCCGACCTGATTTGGGCGGAGGCGTTCGCCAACACAGATTAGTGTTATCCAGCAACCGTTCGCCGGTTGTTCTGGTCTCGATCGGCGTCCCTAGGTAAATTATTATCTGGATGAGCCGAAGGTAAAGGGTTATCGTTTGTAACCGAAAAAACCCCTTTGCCACACCTTGTTCGTCCGACAAGGCTTTCGCGAGCCGAAGAGTATTGGTTATCTGACGCATTGGTCGCCGGTTCGAATCCGGCCGTCCTTCCTTTACCGGAAGGTGTAGCTCAGTCTGGTTAGAGCAGTGCAGGGCGCAAGCCTATCTCCAATCTCACCAACTCGTTCGCGATTTAAATTTGTGGCTCGTGCGAGCCGAAAGGTTTGGGTTATCTAACTAGGAACGCAAGTCCCACTCAGGTCAAGTGCCTGAACCTCATACTGACCCCAGGCTGACCACCTCGTTCGCACGACCATCGATTCCCCCTTTTCGGACTGACGACGGCTCCTCCGAAGGAGCGAAATGT
>Ga0105239_10003103_pt1 | contig 20606 bp, 19 predicted proteins | sample KBSC44metaG_FD_92761 | JGI IMG/M metagenome (GOLD analysis project Ga0105239, IMG submission 92761) | Corn rhizosphere microbial communities from Kellogg Biological Station, Michigan, USA - KBS C4-4 metaG | ecosystem: Host-associated > Plants > Roots > Rhizosphere > Soil | place: Michigan, USA... | reverse complement strand
CTCGGAAGAAAGCTCCGCCGCTACATCCGCCTCTACTCCAAATCAGCCAAGCCTTTTTGCTGGACCTACACCGATCCCACTCGCAGGATCCGCCCTAACAAAATCGCCGGGACAGCTTACTAGAGAGATTGGAAGAACAGACGATGCCCATAGACGAGCCGAAGGTCTGGCAAATCGTCTTCACGCACTCCGATGGAACGCAGACACTTGGCGACCAGATTGAATGGCCTTCACGCGGCCATCGGCGAGAAACGAAGACGACGCCACGGCGGCGGTGAGCTCGGTGACGCATAGTCACGCCGAGAGAAAAAGGCCATGTCGAATTCGTGTTCCCGCGAGACTACCGATAATAGTACATAACGGTCAACTTTCAGAACCGAACTTTCAGACCGGAATGGAAAAGTAGCTTCCGGATACGCCGTCACTCGGGCACCGCTCTCTGATCAGATAGACTTAACTCTGTCATCCAGATGCCGCTCTCTCCCGGCGAAAAGCTCGGCCCCTACGAGATCATCGCGCTCATTGGTGCGGGTGGGATGGGTGAGGTCTATAAGGCTCGCGACCCACGGCTCCGTCGGGATGTCGCCATCAAAGTGCTTCCGCAAGCCTTCGCGACGGAAGCCGCGCGGGAGCGTTTTCAGCGCGAGGCGCGTGCCGCTTCAGCGCTCAACCATCCCAATATTTGCGCCATTTACGATGTAGGCGAATCGGCGGGCCATCCTTTTCTCGTGATGGAGCTGCTCGCCGGTAAAACCCTGCGCGAACACATCGACGGCAGGCCTATGGACATCCCGGCCGCGCTGACGTTGAGTATTGAAGTGGCCGACGCGCTGGACGCGGCCCATTCCCAAGGGATTATCCATCGCGACATCAAGCCGGCCAACATTTTTGTAAACCAACGCGGTCACGCCAAGGTGCTGGATTTCGGCCTGGCGAAGCACAACGACAAACACAACCAGCCGGCGGACACGGACGCGCTGACCGTGGATATGCTCACGGAGCCCGGCACTGCAATGGGCACGGTCGCATACATGTCGCCCGAACAAGCTCGGGGCGAGGCGGTAGATGCGCGCAGCGACCTGTGGTCCTTTGGCGTGGTTCTATACGAAATGGTGACAGGGTCGCGGCCATTTGACGGCCCGACGTCTCCGATAATTTTCGACGCGCTCTTAAATAAGGCTCCGCGACCTGTTCACGAGCGAAATCCCAATGTCCCAGAGGAGCTAGAACGGATCATTGGCGAGCTGCTGGAAAAAGATCGCGCGTTGCGATACCCATCTGCCACGGAACTGCAAGGCGATCTGGAAAGGTTACAAGCGGGCCTGAGGCCAGCCGCACGAACGGGCAGACGCCTCCCTCTGGTCAAATATGGTATCGCCGTTGCGGCCACCCTTGTTCTGGTCGTGGGCGGATTCTTCCTGTGGCAGCAGCGAGGCCGTGCAAAGGCCCTCACCGAGAAAGACTCCATTGTTCTCGCCGACTTCGAAAACAAAACCGGCGATCCGGTGTTCGACGACACGCTGCGGCAGGGGCTGACTGTTCAGTTACAGCAGTCTCCGTATTTAAACCTCATCCCGGACCAGAAGATCCACCAAACGCTCACCCTGATGGGCAAGCCAGTTGGATCCGCAATGACCGGCGACACGGCGCGCGAAGTTTGCCAGCGAGTGGGCGCAAGAGCCATGCTTACCGGAGCGATCTCCAGCCTCGGCAGCCAATATGTCATGAGTTTGCGTGCGGAAGGCTGCGCCAACGGCGAGGCGCTCGACAATCAGCAGGCGCAAGCCTCCGGCAAGGAGCAGGTTCTGAGTACCTTGGGCGACATGGCAGGTAAGTTTCGCGCCCGCGCGGGCGAATCGTTGGCCGCGATTCGCGAACACAACGTTCCTTTGGAGGAGGCAACGACTCCGTCACTCGAAGCGTTGAAGGCGTACACCGCGGCAACCACTCTAAGCGGTGACGCACAGGCTTCTCAGCTCCGTCGCGCCACGGAACTGGATCCGGAGTTCGCGGCGGCATGGAGTGAGCTCGCAATCCAGTACAGCAACGCGGGAGAGACCGCCCTTTCGCGGCAGAGCGCCATCCGGGCCTATCAGGCAAGGGAACGCGCCAGTGGGCCGGAAAAGTTCAACATCGAATATTCCTACCACCGCAACGTTACCGGGAACCTCGAAAAGGCGTGGCAATCTATCTCACTGTGGCGGCAGACTTATCCGCGAGATCCCAAGGCGTACGGCCTGTCCGGAGGCTATGCGGCGAACGGGACCGGACGATTGGAGCAGGTGGTGGAAATGTCGGCGAAGTCGCTGGAGCTCGAACCTGACCAGTTGTATGGATATATCAATCAGGCAGGCGCCCTTTTTCATCTGGGGCGATTCGATGAGGCGGAAAAAGCCTTCGCCGTTGCCGCCGCACATCACGCCAGAGGGCCGGATGCATACGCCGTCCTGTACCGTCTCGCGTTGTTGAGACGGGATAAGGCGGCGATGGAAAAAATCCTGGTGGAGAGTCGTGGGAATCACGACAGCGAAATAGTGCTGGCGCAAGTTCAGGCTCTTGCTGCGGCTCGCGATGGCCGTCTGAATGAGGCGGGGCGGTCCTCCCGCAGTGCCATTGAGATGGCCCTCCGAGCCGGACTCAAAGAGCGAACCGCCGTCTTCCAGGCGGCGCCGGCCGTGTGGAACGCACTTTACGAGAACAAAGCTGTCGCGCGGGCAACAGCGGAGACGGCGTTAAAGACCTTCCAAGGGCGCGAGGTCTTCTACGCCGCCGGATTTGCTTTAGCCTTGGGGGGCGAGACCGTAGAAGTTGAAGCTCTCGCGGAACGGCTCGACAAAGAATACCCGGAAGACACTCAGGTCCAGGCAACTTATGTGCCGATGCTGCGGGCTCTCGTGGCGTTAGACAAAAATGACCCGCGCAAAGCGATCGATCTGCTGGAGGCGAATCGACCCTACGAATTCGGTATTCCTCCACTCGCGTTCAATCATTTCTACGGCAACATGTACCCGATCTATGTTCGCGGCCTTGCATATCTGGCGATGCGTAATCCCAAGGAGGCAGCGACCGAGTTCGGGAGGCTGCTGGCACACCCCGGATTGGCGGCGGGCGATCCGGTCGACGCTGCGGCTCGGAGGCAGCTGGCACGGGCATTGAAGCTTGCGGGAGACAAGGCAAAAGCGACATCCGCCTACCTGGACTTCCTTACATCTTGGAAAGACGCCGACCCTGACATCCCGATTCTCAAGCAAGCTGAGACGGAATACGCCAAGCTCCACTGAGCGACTGCCCTGCGCGATCCGTTCGTGCGAGATGCATCGCGCCCGGACACCCGCAGCTGTGGTCGCGTAAGCAGAGACACGTTTCCACTCCATCGCCTTATCGTCGCCAATGTGGCAGTGAGAGTCGTTGGCCAGCTGTACCTCCATAGAAAAGTAGAGCGTAAGTGGCCGATTGCAGTAAAGTAATATCTACTAAAACTCTCATCGAAAACGCTTGTTGTCTTGATAGTGGATGTATGGTCGGCAATCCGGAAGCTACTTTTCAGCTGACTTGCGCGTCTACAGGGGCGCGGTTGAGGCGCTGAAAGAGAACAAAGGGGAGGGCTTCGAGAAGGCCCACAAAATGGGCGAAATTGCCCGCATTGCCTACGAAGCTGCTCTCGACAGATTCAACGCACACATGTCCTCACATCGGTGTGAGGTGCGCTATATCCGATATAGGACGGACCGGCGACCCTTAGATGACACCGGAAGTATCTAGGGCCTCTCTCTAAGGTCCTGGCCCTGACCCTCCGATACTCTAATCGACGTGAGTGCTCTCGCTATCAGCATCAAGCCGCTAAACGATCACGAGCTGGCAATCGCCCGAACTGTGGATCGAATGACGACTGACGGGTCACTGCGCCGTACTCCCATTCCAAAGATTGGTGCCGCATTGGGCTTTATGATGTATCGATCCGACAGCGAGTTCTTGGTGAACTACATTCGCTGGCGGATGGTCAACCCAGTCGCCAAGTAGCAAGGACGGCTTCTTAGTCGTTTTTTCTTGAAGGTCTGCGCTCGCTGCCACTTCGATTCAGTCTTCAGGATGGCTTCCTTCGGGCCGCTGAGCATCTTCCCGACGGCGTTGTCGGAAGTAGTTACCGATAATGATGGATAATGGGTTCTCACACTTCCCCAACGAGGACTTACTTGTGTTTGGACGCGCACTTCTACCGAATGCGGGTCAGGCGTCAAAGTGCGATAACTTCCGGGTTTGCCGTCACAACGACCCAATGGACAGTCACCGAAGTAACCTGAGCGTCAGGACCGCTAAAGGACCGAACGACCCACATCCTTTGTTCAGCAAGAGACCTCGCGCCGCTGGAGCTTGCGAAAGGAGAGCTTATCGATGTCGCAAAAAAAAATGTCACAACAAACGATTTCTAGCGGTGTGGTGCACGAAGTGCCCGCGGATTTAAAAAAAGCACTTACATCCGACCTACAAGCGTTAACAGCATGGGAGGAAATTACACCGCTCGCCCGCAACGAGTGGATATGTTGGATTGAGTCAGCTAAAAAAGCAGAAACTAGAAACCGCCGGATTGAGTGGGGCTGTTCAAGCCTTAAGGATGGAAAACGACGCCCCTGTTGTTGGCCCGGATGCGCCCACCGCTAATTCCAAGATGATCAAGCTGGAGATCCGCGGACTAGGGTCGGCCGACTCCCGGTTTGCGCGGGATCCAGACGAATAGGTTTGGCGTGTTCACGTCAGCCTCGCCGGGCCGCCTCGATGGCGGCGATGTCGATCTTCTTCATCGTCATCATCGCCTCGAAAGCACGCTTTGCCTCACCGCCACCAGCCGCCATCGCATCGGTTAGCGCGCGCGGGGTGATCTGCCAGGAGAGGCCCCAGCGGTCCTTGCACCAACCGCACTGGCTTTCCGAGCCGCCATTGCCGACGATCGCATTCCAGTAACGGTCCGTCTCTTCCTGATTCTCGGTCGCGATCTGGAAGGAAAAGGCCTCGGTGTGCCTGAACGCCGGGCCGCCGTTGAGACCGAGACAGGGAATGCCCAGCACGGTGAACTCCACCGTCAGCTCATCGCCCTTCTTGCCGCCCGGATAATCACCGGGAGCTTCGTGAACAGCAGTCACTTTACTATCCGGAAAGGTGACGGCGTAGAAGCGCGCCGCCTCATGCGCGTCTTTGCCGAACCAGAGGCAGATCGTGTTCTTTGGCTTCATGTCCGTGTGCTCCTTGTGCTCGATCAGGGCGAACGCCGCGGTCTTCGCGCCGGTCCGTATAAGTGACCCACCCAGCTCATCTGCTGATCTGCTGCGGCCGACGTCTCAAATTGGCCGCCGATCGCCCTGCCCTTCTAAATCATATCGCTGGAAGGGATCGACTTCGAGATCCGAAGCTATGACAAGGCCAATTCCCGAATGATCCCGATCCAGGTTCCTCCTAGGGTAGATCATGACAAATCGGCGTAACCCTTACCGATCGTGCCCAGGATGGTCGGCAACTCGGAAGGTACTTTGCGGAGAAGTGTGAGACGTTCGAGCCGAAGTTTCGGGCCGAGTTGGAAATCAGGATCTCACCTTGCGAAATGCGATCAGCGGTTTTTCAATCGACCTCTGAGTGGAAACAAGTGCAGGACTATCTGACGCGTCCGCCGGAACCACATCGTAGTCGTAGATACCAAATCGAGGTCCCTGAAAAGGTGTGCGGGGCGTGGGCTCCGCAATAGTCCGCTTAGCGACGATCTTCCACTTGTTGTCGAAAGTGTCGAGCACGGCCATGTTAGACCTGGATCGAATTGTTTTGACCACGGATCACCTCGCTTCCATTATGTCAGCCGGACAGAATGGCCTGTCCATTGGATGTGGGCTGGCATCACTGGGTTCGGAAACCTTGTATTGTTCGCCTTCTAATAGGGATCATGCTTGACTCGAGTAAACGTCACCCGTCGGCCAAACCGCTAGCGATGATAAGTTGTTAGCGGGCCTGCTCTAGGCTGCGGCGAGGCAGACCCATCTGCCAGGCACTGATTGAAACGCAGATCGGCGCGCAAGCTATCCCATTGCGGCGCAACCGCGAGATGAACTAAAGCAGGGTCGCGGTTTTCCAGAGCTCTTTCCAAGTACTGGAAGGCCCGATCCATTTCACCCGCTCTCCGTAAAATAGTGCCAACTGCATCGAAGGGAAAGCCTGCGGTTGAGTTGAGGCGCGCGTACGAGGAACAGGCGAACTACGCCCGCACGTCCGGCGATGGAATACGCTTGCCTGAGAGGTTCGAAGGCGGCCGCGGGAACGCCGTGCTTTTCGGCGTACCTGATATTCTCCGTAGGATGACGGTCAAAGTCGCCTTTCTTCAAGTAAGCACCGGCCAGGTGTTCGCGGGCATGCGAGTGCTGAAGGTCGATGTCCAGGCTTTATTGGCCCATTCGATCACATCGTCATAGCGCCGCTGGTTCCAGTAGGACATCGAGATCTGCAAATGCACAAACGCCGAAAACGGATCGCGTTCCAGAGCCCTTAGCTTCATCTCCAGTCCTTCCTCCAGCCTGCCTAGCGTCTCGAGCAGTTGTCCGGAAAGCAAGCAGGCTTCGGGGTAATGCGGGTCGAGCTGGAGCGCGCGTTTCAGGCTTCTTTCCGCCCCGATCCAGTTCGATTCGCCGAGGAACAACACTTCGCCAAGAGCGACCTGGGCGTCGGCGCACGTATATGGCCAGCGCAGGTAGCGCCTCATTTCTGGCCTCGCTGTACGCCTGGGCGGGACGTACGAGTCGGAGTTCGGCCTGTGCGCAGCAGGCTAGTGCGAGACCCGCGTGGGCTGGGGCATACGCCGGATCGAGTTCAATGGCCGCGCGGAATGAAGCCACGGCTTGCGGTACGTCAAACATCGAGGCTTTCAACCGATGGGAGTCACCGCGGCGAATCAGCTCGTAAACTTCGGGGCGCACGACCGGTGGCGCCGGCGGGACGCCAAAGGACCAGAACCACGGTGCAGCACAACGAACATTTGGCGAGGAAAATACCATCACAAGGCCAGAATCGTAAATTGACGCCAATAGGGTCACGGGCATACGGACTACGGCAGGGCTCTTGAGCAGACCCGGGTTCGCCAGATTGGAAATGGCTGATTTCCCCTTGCTATTTCTGATCGCCACCAGATATCGAGCAAGCGGCCGCGATGTGTTCAACCTTCGTAGCGGTGAACGTCGATCGACCGCCTTCGGTCGTTCTGTTTCCCGTTAGTTTAACGGTATGGTTTGCGGAGTGCTCCTCCAAATCCGACGCTCCAGTAACGGGAATCGCATCCCCGGTCTTTTGATCCGTCAAAACATACTGACCCTGGACGGGCCCTTTGTTTAAGCAGCCCGTTAGAGTGGTCTCCTGTTGGCTTTTGACACTCGAGGCCTCTTTGGCGGGTTCTTGTGCGACCAGAAAGCCAGCGAGCAGTAACGCAAAGGATGCGATGCAAGATATTTTGAGTTTCATAAAACCTCGCTTGTGCGTGCAGGTTCTCGGCAAAGGCACACTTAAAGAGAAGGCAGCAGGAGATGCTTCGTTACTTCCCACTGGTTCGCGGTTGTTCCAGGCCGCTGTGGACCAGTAGGTCCTGAATCAGAAACCTGGTAATTTCGGTCCGACCCCGTGATCTTTGCCGATATCTCCTGGCTTGGCCCAATGAAAACACAAAGCTTCTGCGCTGGCCGTGAATTTGCTTCGCCAGAGTCGGTGCACATAGAGTGAGTCACAAATGCTGTACTACATCCTGATCTTCCTATTATTGGCGCTGGCGGTGGCGGCTGTGATATTTCGAGTGGTCTCCTTTGCTGCAGCCGAGATCGCCAGAGTTTTCTTGACGACGGCCTTGGTTCTCTCGCCGGTGTTAGCGTTTTCCTACTTCGCGCGAAAAAAGATTCGCTAATCGGTCTCATGCCGCCGTTTTCGGAGGGACGAATTAATGTCCGGCCGATTTTTCTCCAAGCTGTGGTTCCCGCTTTCCACTGTGGTACTTTAGCCGTAAATGGTCGCGGATATCGCCGAGATTGAAGTACATCGACCCGCGTTGGCGGGCCATTGCTACCGGATGCTTGGATCGGTGGTAGACGCGGATGACGCCACGCAAGAGACCATGATTCGCGCCTGGAAGAGTCTGGACCGGTTTGACGGTCGAGCCGCCTTGCGGGATTGCGACGAATGTGTGCCTGGACGAGCTTGCCTTGCCGATCGAAAGCGTCGGGAGCGTCCGATAGCGGAAGGTCCCCCGTCCTCCGGTGCACCCCGCTCGATGCTCTGATCCAGCGGCCGCGCGAACATTGGATCGAGCCCATCGCAGATGCTCGCGCCATCCCGGCCGATACCGATCCTTCTCAGCGTGCCATTCTGCGCCAGAGCATTCGACTTGCCTTCGTGGCTGCCCTTCAGAAGCTTTCGCCCAAGTAGCGCGCGGTGCTCCTCCTAATGGAGGTACTTGGGTAGTCAGCGGCGGAAGTTGCACAGACTCTTGAAACCTCAGTGGCCAGCGTGAATAGCGCGTTGCAACGCGCGAGAGTCACGTTGGCTCATCAGCGGGACAACGCTCCGGCCTCGCTCTCCGCCTCCCAAGAACTGATTCTCCTTCGGTACCTCGATGCATTCGAAAGTTATGACATCGACCAACGGGTGCGGGGGCCTATGTGCAATCCAAGCCAGACCCGAATCGCCCCCCAGCTTCGATCCGCCGGATCTCTCCGAAAGATCCGACGGTAGCGCGTGCTCCAGAAATGGCCAAGAAAACGTGCCTATCCCTGACGAATTGAAAAAGCCCTGAATCTCGTGTCAGTGCTTCCGATATACTCTATACCGAACTGATGCAAATCTTCCAGGGGATGGCGACATGAATATCCGTAAGCTGCTCGATTGGCGCAAGCTCCTCATTTATTCGCATCGATGGCTGGGCATCATCATCACTGTGATGTTCCTCATCTGGACGCTCTCAGGCGTGGTACTCATGTATTACGGCCACCCGCAAATCACTACCGGGGAGCGCCTGCTTAGGCTGGAGCCCATCAACTTTTCGACGGCAACCGTAACGCCGGCTGAGGCGGCGGCGAAGGCAGGCATCAAGCCTTACCGAGTGCGACTGTCCATGTATGACGGCCGGCCCGTGTACCGGCTTACCAGGAACAGCATCGGCAACTGGTCCGCGGTCTATGCGGACACCGGTGAAGTCCTTCCCCGCATGGGCCGCGAGCAGGCCCTGAAATGGATGAAGCAATTCGCTCCCGAGTACGCTTCCACTATGACCTACGACACCTATCTGGATAGCCCCGACGAGTTCACTAGGATTCCCACACTGGCCGGGTATGTTCCGCTGCATCGCATTGCGATGAACGATCCGGCTGGCACCGAGTACTACGTTTCCGAAAAGAGCAATGACATTGTTCAGAGAACGGACCGGAAGGGGCGTATTCTGGCCATTTCCGGCTACGTTCTTCATAACTTGTTTTTCTTTCGACAGCGCACCTGGTGGACACCGTTGCTGGATTTCATCGCCTGGACCGGCATGCTCATGGTGGTTACCGGCATCGTCGTCGGAATCTGGCGCGTGGCGCTTAAGCCACGATTCCGTCACAAAGGTGTTGCGTCCTATACACCCTACTCCGGCTGGATGAAGTGGCACCACTATGCCGGTCTGGTCTTTGGCTTGTTTTCGATCTCCTGGATCCTCAGCGGGATGATTCCCATCAGCACGTTCCCGATTCCTGGATGGACGCAGGTGTCAAAACGCGTCGAAAGCAATGGCGAGGGGTTCATCATGGGGACACCCACCGTTTCTCCAAGATCAACGATGACGAAGGATATGGCGCGCGCCATCACGGGCGGCCCTTTGAACCTGCAACCGCTCCAGATTGAAAACCTGCGGAATGCAATCGCGCAGATCCAGGAAACGTTCGCTCCGAAGGAAGTGGAACTCATACAGTTTAGAGGTGAGCCCTACTTCCTCGCCTACCAGCCTCCCATAACCAAAGACGAAGCCGAGCACTGGACGACGAACAACGCGATCAACTCCGTAAATCTTCCGCAGGAAAACCCGCATCTGTTCGTCTCCATTCGTCATCCAGAGCATGGCGTGATGACGTCATTCAGCAAGGAAGTGATGGAACAGGCGTCCCGTGAAGCGATGCCTAATGTTCCCGTCATCGCGAGCGATTGGCTGACCGATTACGACAATTACTATCATCAGACGACCACGTCATTCGAACTGGGCAGGCACAAACCCGCTTACGTGCTGCCCGTGCTGCGCGTGCGCTACAACGACGAGAACCAGACCTGGCTGTATTTCACGCCGTCCCTTGGCCAGATGGTGAAGTTCGATAAGCGCGATCGTGCTAACCGATGGGTCTATTACGGTCTGCATGTGATGGACTGGCCGGGCCTGTTCAATAGCCGGCCGTTGTGGGACATTGTGACGATCGCATTGTTGGCAGGCCTTGCGGCGATCAGTATCACAACGCTGTTACCGGCCTTCCGCCGGCTGAAGCGGCACGTGGTTCATGGGGGGAAATGGGCATTCCCGACGAAAAAGGCGCGGACCAGGTCCAGCCGGGAATGGGCTCTGTCCGACCGCGATCGCATGTCCGGAGACTGACAGCCGCGAAGCACGCGAAACCCATTCAATCATGCCAGCCAACGTCTAAGCAGCCAACTGCGCACAGGCGTCAAACGGGGCAGGTTGTAGGAATCAGAAGCCATCTTGATTGCGGCCGCTTGTGTGGGATAGGGATAAATAACTCGCGCGAGGCGGCGAAGACCGATATTCGAGCATATCGCGAGTGAGATATTGTCGATGATCTCGCCAGCGTGGCGGGCAACCACTGTCGCGCCGATTATTTTATCGCTGTTTTCTTTCACGTGTATTTTCACAAAGCCTTCTTCTTCACCGTCCGCTACCGCGCGATCGACGTCATACATCGGGACGGTGAATGTCTTCACCGGAATGCCCCGGCGGATTGCCTCCCGGACATACATGCCGACATGCGCAATTTCAGGGTCTGTATACGTACACCACGGAATTGTCAACGCGCTCACTCGTTCGCGGCCCCAAAATAAAGCATTCCGAACTACGATACGGGCGGAAGCATCCTCGATATGCATGAATTTATGTTCCAAACAAACATCACCGGTGGCATAGATGTTAGAGTTCGTGGTTTGCAGGAAATCGTTAATCCTGACACCGGCATCGGTGTCGTAATGAACACCAGCAGTCTCCAGGCCGATGCTTTCGACGTTGGGAGACCGGCCAATGCCAACCAGGATTTGATCGACCGCGACAGTACTGCTGTAATCGTCACTAACAAGGTCGACGAGCTTTTCGTTTCCTTGTTTGCGAACCCTGAGAACCTCAGTGTTGAGACGAACGTCGATCCCTTCCCGCGCAAGAACTTCTGAAAGAATTTGCGCTGCATCCCGTTCTTCGTGACTCAGAAACATGGGTTCTTTCTGCACGATGGTGACCTGCGATCCGAGGCGGCACAAGGCTTGCGCCAGTTCGCAGCCAAGCGGGCCCCCACCGATAACCAGCAAACGTCGAGGGCATTCCGTCAGTTCAAAAACATTCTCGTGAGTCAGGTACCCGGCTTCAACCAAGCCGGGAATGGAGGGAATCAAAGGCCGCGCGCCCGTCGCAATGAGGGCTTTTTTGAAACGCAAAGTTTCGTCTGCTACGATCACGGTGCTCGACCCCGCGAAGCGTGCCGCGCCAAAATAGACGTCGATTCCAGCAGCACTCAAAATGTCAGCGGAAACACCCCGGCTGAGGCGTACACGAATGCGTCGCATCCGTGCCATCGCTGCCGCAAAATCGACGGTGATGGTCTTAGGGGCATGCGCCCCCAAAGCCTCTGCGTTGCGCATATCCGCATAGAGCCGGGATGTCCGAATAATGGTTTTTGAAGGGATACAACCGGTATTCAAACAGGTGCCGCCCAGCAGGTTCCGCTCAATGAGCGCTACTTTCGCGCCCCAGGCAGCCGCGGCGCGGGCGGTTAGAACTCCCGCCGGACCCCCGCCCAGAATCACCAGATTGTATTTGCGCGCCGGTCGTGGATTCCGCCACTCGATTGAGGGGATCGAAACCGTCCAGCGGCCATCCTGGTTTTCCGGCAAGCTGGGCGACGATACTGTGGCGGAGTGCATGTTGGGCTAAAGCCATCCACCCCGGAATCCCGCGCTCCGCAACCCTCGCCGGATATAACGGCAATCGCGCATTAGCTTCCAGATCAGCTGGGTGCGGTAGTTTTCGATCATCAATACGATTATGCCCTGGTCCAACCCGAAATGACCCTGGGAAACCCACCCCTGAGGCCCGTCGCCGGTCACTGTCGGGTTGAAACCACTCGGCAGCATATAGTCTTTCAGCATGTCGGGGTATCGCTCACAGTAGTGCCGCACAGCAGATAGAGCGATCTCGGGCGCGAAGGGCAGTGATGCGAGCGCCGCCCATGGCGCGATGGTTCCGTCGTCCGGCCCAAACGGCACGCCCCGAGCCGCGTATCCCAAAAGCCGGTGCTTAGGATGATCTGCCCTGGGCACTTCGGTGCTTGGTCCATCGCCGGCCGTCAGCCCCCAACAATCTCGGCCGTAGCCCCGGAATCCGCGCGGATTACGCAGCGAGTATTCGCGCTGGATGTAAGTTGCCCGCCGGCTATTTTCAAAATAGTCGCTGCGCTTCTCCCGCATGAACCGGTCCCGGATGCTCCTGAAATCGACCCAGGCATGCGAAAACTGATGAACGAATAGCGGGCCCGCATACAGGAAATCGTAACCGTAAAGATTCTCCCATTGATATGTCGAGGTCCAGGCCGCGTAGGCCGTTGACGGCAGAGGATGCGTGGGCGATCCCAAACCTAACACATAGAGCAGAACCGCCTCGTTGTATCCTTCCCAGCCATAATGCAGGAATCCGCTTTCCGGTTTCCATCCTTGCGACAAACCGGTCTTGTCATTTTGCGCCCAGGTCCACTCGACGCGTCGATATAAGGAGTCAGCGAGTTCTCGAATCTCAGCTTCGCTATTTGTGCGCCCTGTGAAATAGGCAGCCGCCGTCAAGGCTCCGGCGAGCAACAAACTCGTATCGATCAACGACAGTTCGGATTGCCAGACCCGTTGACCCGTTTGCAGGTCAAGAAAATGGTAATAGAAGCCCTTGTATCCGGTCACGCTGCCCGTTTCGCCCTGTGAACTACGCCAAAAGAAGCGCAATGTCAGGAGAACACGCTCGACCGCCTGTTCTCGCGGCATCCAACCGCGCTCTACGGCGACCGGGTAGACCGAGAGCGCGAATCCCACCACGGCAATACTGGCCGGAGCGCCAACGCGGGTCGAATCAGCCACCAGTCCGTTGGCAAGATTGGTTTCGCGCAGGAAATATCCACATGCCGCGGACTGAAGATGGTCCAGAAGGTCGTCATTCGATAACATGGTCCGATTAACTATCGCCGGAGGCCGCCAGCAGAATGGACTCGACCGCCGCGGCGTCGCCCTGCTCGAACGCGGCCTCAACCTTCAGGCTCAGGCGATCGCGGCCTACAGTCGCGACGGCAAGCGTTTTTCCGTTCCGGCGATAGATGGCGCAGGCATCGTGTTTTTCCAGGCTGCCTCGTATTTCACATTCATCCCAGGAGGGCGCGTGGCCGACGTACGAGATCTGCACGTCATAGTGCTGGCTCCAGAAGAACGGTGCCTCTCGGTACGCTCCACCGATACCCAGCATCGAACGAGCCACCGCCTGGCCCTGACGCTCTGCCACGACCCAATGCTCGATTCGCGCAGATTCCCCGGAAACAGGTTCAGGGTATCGCGCCACATCGCCCGCCGCAAAAACATCAGGAGCGCTTGTCCGCAATGTTTCGCTGACAACCACCCCGTTATCTACTTTCATACCCGCCGCGTGCGCCAGGGAAGTTCGGGGCGATACACCGACGCCCATAATTACCAAGTCTGCGTCCACGAACACACCATCGCCGATCTCGACCCGATTCTCCCGAATCGCACGAGGCGCGGCATTTAGAAAGAAGCGGACTCCGTGCTGTTCATGTAATGTCTGAATGAATCGGCCCAGCTCCGGCCCCAGAACCTTGGCTAGAGGAACGGATTCCTGGCCTATGACAGAAACCGGGATGTCGCGATGCCGGAGCGAGGCCGCCACTTCCAGTCCAATAAAACCAGAGCCAATCACCGCGCAGCTTCGCGCCTGCTGCGCCCGGGCGATAATCGCTTCGCTATCGGCGAGAGTTCTGAGGCGGCACACATGCGGCAGGTCTGCGCCTTCGATCGAAAGCGAACGAGGCTCCGCCCCGGTGGCCAGCAAGAGCGCGCCATAGGTGAGCGTTCGCCCGCTGCGCAGCGAGACAGTGTGGTCTGAAGGGCTGACGCCGATCGCCGGATCACCCATCATCAGATCCACCTGGATCGATTCGTAATATTCGCGCGTTCGCAGGGGGATCCAGTCCTCAGTGGCCGTCCCGGCAAGAAAATCCTTCGAGAGATTCGGACGGTCCACCGGGCCCGGCTCTTCATCGCCGGCCAGCGTGACCGGTCCTCCATATCCCTTTGCGCGCAGCATATCTGCGCATGCCGCGCCGGAAGCGCCTGCGCCTACAATGACGACCGAAGAGGGATTTAGGGGACAAGAGACGCGAAAATCCGGGGCTTGTTTTCCCGTGATCCTGACCAGATCGCCCTGTCGTTGGACGGTGAAGCAAGGCACCGGATTGAGCGCCGGCGCCGCTATCGCTTCGCCTGTGCGAAGGTCGAACCGGGCATGATGCCACGGACACCGTATTGTCTCACCCACCACCAGGCCGTCCGCTAGCGGGCCGCCGTAGTGAGTGCAGACGGCGCCTGTCGCGAATACCTGATCGCCCAGACGGACCAGGACAGCCGGTTCACCATCGAAGTGACCGAGGAACGGCGCATTGTCGGTGAGTTCGCTGAACTTTGTACCCACTTTGAAATCGGGACCCGATAAGGGCTGCGCTTTGTCTTCTGCCATTCTTGCTCCCTCAAACCAACAGACGTTCATTCATGCCGATATATGCGGGTTATCCCGTCGCTTCTTGCCGATTGCATCCAGCACACGATCGTAGGCCACGGCGAACGTCGCCACTCCGTCGACCTGCAGCTTGTCGGTGATCGCATTCAGATCGATGCCCAGACTGGAAAGGGCCCGAAGCTGCTTTTCAGCCTCGTCCTGATTTTCGAGGACCGTGTCGCCCCGAACGCGCCCGTGATCGCGAAATGCGGCGAGTGTATCCGGCGGCAGCGTATTTACAGTATCGGGCCCGATCAGTTCCTCCACATAAAGGACGTCGCTGTAAGCGGGGTTCTTGGTCCCAGTACTGGCCCACAAGGGCCGTTGTACCCTTGCGCCTTTCTGCTGTAGAGCGGTGAATGGATCGCCCTGGAAGATCTCCCTGAAGCGGCGGTACATCGCTTTCGCGTTTGCGATCGCGATCTTGCCGCGCAACGCCTGGGCCTCAGGCGATCCAATCGCATCGAGCGCCTTGTCCACCTGAGTATCCACGCGGCTAACAAAGAACGACGCCACCGAAGCCACTTTGTCAGGCGATTTGCAACGCTGCAATCCGCGAATATACGCGCCCGCGACTGCCTCATAATGCTGCAGCGAGAAAATCAGGGTGATGTTAACATTCACACCTTCCGCGATGAGCGCTTGTACTGCCGCCACGCCATCTTTGGTCGCCACCACCTTGATCATCAGATTGGGCCGGTTCACGAGATCGTGCAATCTTCGCGCTTCGTGAATCGTCCCCTTCGTATCGGCGGTGAGTTGCGGCGGCGGTTCGATGCTAACAAAGCCATCGGCGCCGCCGGTCGTGTCGTAGACGGGACGCAGCACGTCCGCGGCATTCCGAACGTCTTCTATTACGATCTGGTCGTAGATCCTGCCCGGCGGGGTGGAAGCATCGCGTGCGAATGACATGCCGAGCGCCTCATCATATTGCGTACCGCCATCGATCGCCTTTTCGAAGATGGTCGGGTTGCTGGTAACGCCCCCCAGCCCATCCTGCTCCACCAGTCGTTTCAATTCGCCGCCGAGGACGAGGTCCCGCCGGATATAGTCGAGCCAGACGGACTGCTTGTGTTTTTTCAGTTCCAGGAGCGCATTCATTGGTTTCCTTTCGCCGGTCGCGCAAGAGGCGCTTCGGAACACCAGGTGGTCCAAGATCCATTATGGAAGACCTTTCCTCCGGAGCCCGCTTCTGCTTCATTATCGCGCTGTACGGCCGCAGCTGATTTGTCCCGTATCAATTCGGTACTCCAATTTGACGCCGGCGCGGTCTATTATGAATGAGATGTCCTACGGGAGAGTTCGATGACAAGAATTTACAAGACTGCGATTGCGGTATCCGCCGCGCTGCTGCTCATGAGCGCCGCACACGCCCAGGTGACGCTGAACTCAGTGCGAATCGGCGCGAAAGACAGCATCGAGTTGGCGAAGTTCTATCAGGCCGCGTTCGGCATGTACGAAGTCAATCGGATCGATGCACAGGGAGGACCGGAGATCTTCGTCAATTTCGGTGCGACGATTGAGAACGCAAAGGCCAACAAGGGCGAGCCGATCGTGATCATGCATCGCGATTCCGACAACATAAAGGACCTGGTCGCGCATGTGATCCTCAACGTGAAGAACATGGCGGCGACGGTCGCCTCCATCAAGACCGCCGGCGGCTCGATGGCCGGCGATCCTCGTCCATTCGGAAACACCGGCGTGGTAATAGGTATCGCGATCGATCCGGCCGGAAACCGCATTGAGCTGATTCAACGGCCATGAGCAGTTCTTGCGAAGGGAGAAAACATATATGAGTTCCAGTGCTGTTCCGGTACGGGAAACGACGCAGAAGCCTTGGATGCTGGGGACTGGCCGCGTCCTTTCGCTATGGCCCGTTTTTGTTGTGGGGATGAGCGCTACCTGGAAGCTGACCCGGAACCCGTGGTACGTCGGGGAGTTTGCAAGAATCGGTTGGCCGCAGAGCGACTTGCCGCTCCTCGCCTTCCTGCAGCTTGGCTCCCTCCTCTTGTACGTCATTCCGCAGACGGCGGTTCTGGGCGCGGTCCTGCTCACCGGCTACCTGGGCGGCGCCATCGCCACCTATGTCCGCATGGGCGAGCCTTATCCGGTCCTGGTCCCGCTGTCGACCAGCCTGATCGCCTGGGCGGGAATCTACCTGCGTGACGAGCGCCTTCGATCGCTGCTCCCGCTACGCAGGCGAGTTCCGCAGTCGTGATTTGAAACAGGGTGAGAGCGGAATCACTTCATGTGCTTGAGGGACTGCTCGTCCTCCAAACAGATCTCGTCGATCAATTCCGTGTCAATAATGAGCCGTTCCTTTATGTTGACAGTCCACGGCTTGGTGTAAGCTTTGGGATCGTCGACAGTAACCTGGATTAGGAGGTGTCCCAGGTCCGGGCGCCGGATCTGCTCTCGCACTTTGGCTGCCTGAGTCAGCACACTTCCATTCCAATCAATCCACGTATCATCGCGCACACCGATGGTGTCGATCACCAGGGTGTCGCCGGACCATTTCCCCGAAGAATATCCCTGCCACGAGGGGTTCGGATCCTGGGGCAAAGGCCGTGCATCCGTGAATACCTGGCGGTAACCGGCGTTCATTTCATTGAGCACCACCAAAAGATTGGGTGTGTGAACGAACTTCAGCAAATGCGGCATTCCATAGGCGCGAAGAAAGTTATCCGGCAAGCACCGGATGTGGGGATCGTCTTTCGCCAGGTTATTGGTGCGCTCCTTGACGATCGGCACCAGCCAGGGCTGATAAGGCAGCCCGCCCGGAAGCTCAACACCGAGATTCACCATTCGGCGCGAGGTCGTGGCGTCATGAGGATTCGGCTGGATTCCCGGCCGGCGCGGATCGACCTCGTCACTGGTCCAGATTCCGGAAAAGTCGGGCTTGCCATCCGCCATCCGCGGAGCGGTGGCCGACATATCCACATTGCCATCGGCCTTTCGTGGCACGCCCGCGGTGGGATAGCGCACCCACTGGGCGCCCAGAGGAATCGATGCGAAGAGCGTACCAAGAACGACAAGAGCGAACGTGACAAGCGCTTCGTAACGTCCACGGTTTCCAAGCTTCGGGTTTGCGCGTTTAGAAAGAAAAAGATACGGCATTTGGGCTAAGAATACACCAATGCATGCAGTCTGTCACGGACCCGAGGGAGGAACTGGAATCGGTTGGGTGGATTCGCCGCCCATCCCCGTTCCATTTGAGGTGCTATCTTATTTCCGTGGCTGAGCCTCGCAGTTACGCAGAGATCCTGAAGCGTGGAAACGTTCTCGGACGGGACTTTCGAGTTGAGTTCGGCGATAGCAAAATCGAACTTTGTCTCTTGATAGCTCCGCACGGCGGCGGCATTGAGCCCGGCTCTTCGGAAATCATGCGGGCCGTAGCAGATTTAGGCGGTTGGGCGTGGTATGAGTTCGCAGGCTTTCTTCGCCGCGGAAATAAAGAAGCCCTGCATATTTCAAGCACTCATTTCGATGAGCCTACTCTGAAGGGCATGCTGCACCAAGCCAGGTTTGTAATTTCGTTTCATGGCGCAGGCGAGTCTGAAGAATCAACGGTATACGTTGGCGGCAAATGGAAGCTCGGGCGCCACACCGTCACCGAGTCAATAAACCGCACCTTCGGGGAGCACGGCATCCGAGCCACAGATGCAACCGATAGTGCTGTTGCCGAGCATCTTCGTGGCTTGGATGACTCGAATATCACGAATCTGGGAAAACATGCGGAAGGCGTCCAGCTTGAGTTCTCACGTGGAGCCCGAAACTTGCTGTTCCCGCCCGATTCGTCACGGGAGGCCCGCGGACGTCGGAGCGCAAAGTTGCGGCCTCTCGCGGCTTCAATCCATACTGCGACCAAACAGCTGTGCGAAATCGCAGCTAAGGCTCCGGCTAAGAGGTTATGACATATTAGCGGAAGCCCATTTCGCACCGTTAAGGGATGAGCAGGTTACTGAACCTAGGGGGCGCTTATGAAGATGCGCATTATTCTCGCGATGGCGGTGGCGGCCTGCGGCATGGTGATTTTGGTTGCGCCGTTTTTGTTAGGGCAGCAACGTCCAGCCGGACCGTATACACAAGAACAGGCCGCGGCAGGACGCGCGATTTACCAGACCAACTGCGCCTCGTGTCATTCGGGCGATCTCAGCGGGCGGGAAGGTCCTCAATTAGCGGGCGCCAACTTCCTGGCCCAGTGGGGTGACAGGACCGCCGGCGAACTGATCAGCTTCATGCAATCCACGATGCCTCCGGGCGCAGCTGCTCTTCCGGGCGATTCGTATGTAAACCTCGCTGCCTTCATTCTGGATGCCAACAGCGCACGGGCCGGGAACCAGGCGCTCACGCTGGCGTCGAGCGTGACCATTCGGAGCGTAGCATCCGGTCAAAGGGCCTCGCAAGACAACGCTAGAGAAGCCAAGCAAGGGAAGCAAGGGAAACAAGAAAAGCAACTTCCCCGCGGAATTACTGTCGCGGGCGAAGCGAAAAACTATGTTCCGGTAACCGATGCCATGTTGCGCAATCCGGATCCGGCCGATTGGCTGATGATCCGCCGCGATTACAAGGCCAGCTCCTTTAGCCCGCTGAACCAGATCACCACGCAGAACGTCAATGACCTGCGGCAGGTGTGGAGTTGGGCCATGCAGGATGGCAGTCCCCTGGGCAACGATCCTGCCCCCATCGTTCACAACGGTGTGCTGTATGTGAACAACGCCGGCGGAGTGTTGCAAGCCCTGGACGCCAAGACCGGCGAGCTCATTTGGGAGAATCGCTACGGATCCAACGCGGGCGCACCGGCCATGCGCGGAATCACGATCTACAGCGATAACGTTTTCGTGACCAGCAACGACGCGCACCTGATCGCCTTCGACGCCCGCAATGGCAGGGTCGTCTGGGACACCACCATCGGCGACCGCTCCAAGAACCAGCATTCCACCACCAGCGGTCCGATTGCCGTGAAAGGCAAGTTGATCCAGGGTCTGAGCGGCTGCCAAACGTATGGCGGGGAGAAATGCTTCATCAGCGCTTACGATGCCCAGACCGGAAAGGAGGTTTGGCGCTTCTACACCATTGCGCTGAGCGGCGAGCCGGGGGGCGATACCTGGGGAGGTCTACCCGACGCCTCTCGCGTGGGTGCGGAAACCTGGATCACCGGCAGCTACGATCCCGACTTGAACCTCACTTACTGGGGAACAGCTCAAGCCAAGCCCTGGATGCGAGCGAGTCGCGGATCGGGCAACGGCGCGACTCTGTATGCCAATTCGACGCTGGCGCTGAATGCCGATACCGGAAAGCTAGCCTGGTATTACGACCATGCGCCCGGCGAGACGCTGGATCTGGACGAAGTCTTCGAGCGTGTTCTAGTGGACGACCAAGGCCAGAGTTTTGTCTTCAGCGCCGGCAAAACCGGCATACTTTGGAAGCTGGACCGCAAGACGGGAAAGTATCTGGGCCATAAAGAAATGGTGTTCCAGAATGTATACGATTCCTTCAACCCCACCACAGGCGAGCCGCACTACCGCAACGATAT
>Ga0105239_10003102_pt1 | contig 20609 bp, 19 predicted proteins | sample KBSC44metaG_FD_92761 | JGI IMG/M metagenome (GOLD analysis project Ga0105239, IMG submission 92761) | Corn rhizosphere microbial communities from Kellogg Biological Station, Michigan, USA - KBS C4-4 metaG | ecosystem: Host-associated > Plants > Roots > Rhizosphere > Soil | place: Michigan, USA... | reverse complement strand
TACCGTCCCTCCCACCGGCGCGCTGATATCCAGGCCGGCATGGAGATGGTCGCGGCTCTCTCCGTCATAATTGCCGCGCACTTCGCCCATGTCGCCGACCACTTCGTGCCAGCCAAGTTGCGGATCGACCGGCCAAGGGAAGACCGGCTTGCCGACCAGCGCGGGGGCAATTGGTCCGGGAATAGCGGCAGGGATCGGGGCAACACCCGCACGACGCGGACTGAGTTTGCGAATCGCATAAGCCGAGGCATCGGCAACGTAGAGGCCGCCCGAACGATCGACCGCGAGCCCGGCCGGTCCCGTTAGCGGCAGCGCGGCATTGCCGTCGATCGTCGACCCTGGCCCGGCGAGCACGCGCAGCGATCCCGCCGGCGACATCTCGACGACCCGGCCGCGGCGATAGGACGCGATATAAACGAACCCGTCCCAGGTGGGCGCCAGTCCAACTATCCCTTGCAACAGGCCGGCGCCGTCATTGGGATCGGTACGGGCGAGAGTCGAGACACGGCCGTCCTTTTCGATCTTGCGGATCGCATCGTTGCCCGAGTCCGCGACGAGGAGCATGCCGTGGCGGTCGAGCGCGATCCCGGTCGGCGTGTCGAACGCCGCGACCGCGCCCTGTCCATCGGCAAAGCCCGGCGCGTCCTGCCCCGCCAGCGTCCGCACCTGACCTTCCGACGTGATGACGCGGATACGATCGTTGTAGCTGTCCGCGACATAGACATTGCCTTTGTCATCGGCTGCCACGCCGATCGGCCCATTGAAGCGCGCCGTCGCGGCGGGGCCGTCGCGATACCCCGCGGTTCCGTCTCCGGCGAGTGTCGTCGCGTTCCCGGTAGGACTGATCTTGCGGATCGTATTGGCGCTAGTGTCCGCGACGAAGAGGTTGCCGGCGGCGTCCAGCGCAAGGCCCGACGGCGTATCGAACGATCCCGGCAAGGTGGTCACCTTGCCATCGGGGTCGATCCTGCGGATGCGGCCGACGTCGCCGGCGTCCGCCACGAAGAGCGTGCCGCGTGAATCCAGGACGACCGCGAAGGGGTCGCTGAAGCGCGCCTTTGCTCGTCCGCCGTCAGCCAGTCCTCGCGCTCCCTCGCCGGCCGCATTGGTCATTGCGACCGGCCAACCGAATTTTGTCGGCGGCGGCGTGAACCAGCCCAGCGTCACCAGCAACCAAACCACGCTGCCGGCCGCCGCGAGAACGATCAGGCCAACGGCGATGGCGACCTTTCGGGGGAATTTGAGCATATGAATGCGCCGTAACAATGATCTGGCCGACAATCTCTACCGGTTGCAAATGTCGCGTTAGCAGACAGGCGGGGCAAATGGGTGATCTTACAGAAAAAACACCGGAATCAGCTGCTTGGATCGGGACGAACCGCCGACCCCCGTCAGCCTAGCCTTGGGTGCTTGGTCTTCCGTTGGAATGATCGTGATTGGCGAAGAAACCCGGCATTCGCGCCTGCGTTTGCACGAATAAGGCGGCGCCATCCATCGCAGACGCTCATCGTGTTTTTGCCACAAGCCGATCTGAATGTCGCTCTCGCGTTCGGCGATACGGCCCGAAACGGAGCATCAATCCATTATATCTACAAATATAACAAGCGTGTGGTGGTCATCAATCGCCGAATGGGCCGAATGGATCGTCGGCGAGGGAGGCCAAGGTCCAACGGTTTCTATCCCGGCTCCGCTCATGGGCTGGCGGGCTCGGCTGGCAACGTCGGCGCTTTTCCGTGCGCCGTCGCCACCAGCCAAACGCGTGATGTACTAAAAGCGAAAATTTAGGCCGGCGCGGATCGACTGCCAACGCAGCCGTCGATCTACCCTGGTCATGTCTGTGCCGTTGGCGTTGCCCAGCACAAACTGGTTTGTCGGCCCGGCCGTGCCGGCACCGGCATGAACGATGTAGCGGTCCGCCTTCACATCGTTGAAGAGATACTCGACATTGAAGGAGACGTGCTTGGTGATTTTTTGCTCAAGACCGCCGCCGGCGGTGTAGCCCCAAGCATCTCGCTTGCCGCTGGTCGAGAAGCTGTTCGTCGTGTTGGATGTCTCGAAGCGTTGGCCGAGACGCGCATATGCTCCGCCGCCCGTGGCATAGAATAGCGTTCCGTTGGCGGCGTAGCCAACGCGCCCCCTGAGCGAAGCGTTGTAGTTGACTTTCGTCGTTAGAATATAATCCGCGGGCTCGATGCTGAACGCGGACACATAGTCGCGAATGTTCGTTTTCCCGACTTCGCCTACTACGCCCACCACGATATTTCCGAACTGGCGGTCGTACCCGATCCTTCCGCTATAGCTTATACGGCTTCGATCATTCTCACAGCCGCCCCCGGACGACCGCGTCACGCCTTGTGCGCGTCCGTCGCAGAATCCTGGGGAAAACGCATCGGCGCCGCTCGCGGTGGTGACGGTATCGCCGAACGTGCCGTTCAGGTCGCGATCGAAATCGAACTTCTCGCCAACATCGTTGCCCTGGAAATCGTAGCCGACCGTGGCTCCGGCATAAAGGCCGCTATAGGGCTGATCGTCGGACTGGGCGCTCGCAGGCAATGCCACGAGGGGGAAAGCCAGCAGAGCTCCGGCGATACAGATAACTGCTGATGAACGCATACTTTTTTCTCCTGAAACCAAGAGGTCCAACGTCCAACCTCGGGCATCGCCTCATGCCGCGGGGGTTTCTCTGAGATTGTGATAAGTTTGCTACACAATATTGAAGCGAGCGGATGAACGTACCGAGAGGTGGGTCTGTGCCGCCGCTGTCAGGCAGGCCGGCCTATCGCGGCGGAGCGGTCGGTCGACTTAGTTTAAAGATCCGCGTCACCGGGCCGCCGACCGCGCCAGGTCGAGGAGCGAACACCGCAACCTGCCGTGCGCCCGCCAGCAAGTTGCGATATTGCGCATATTCCGCGGGGAAACGTTCCCGCTCCGCGGCATAGCGGTCGAACTGCGTGGTGATCGCGTAATCGGCGCGACAAGTTTCGAACTTGTCATGCGCGACCGTGCCGATATCGATATTCGACCGCGTCTGACGAAGCCTGTCGACGGTGGAATACGCGATCTTGCCCTTGAGGAGCGACATGGCGTCGACGCATCCTGCGGCCGCGAGAGGGAACAGGAAGGGGTTAGGCCGCCTCACCAGATCGAAAGCGAAATGTTCCAGCAGAACGCTCTTGTTGGGCGGGATATGGGCTTCCGCCCAGCGCGACGCTTGTTGGCGCGTGTCATTCAGTCGTTCCCTGGCCTGCGCGATATCCGTCGCGAGCAGAGGGCCGCCGGCAGCGATGGCCATGACGATAGTCGCCGCAATCTTCCACCCTCTCGCCCTGTGCAGCGTGACCTTGTCGATCAGCCAGACAGCTCCCCAAGCTCCGATGATCGCCAGAATCGGGAAGAGCGGGAGCGCCCAGCGATCCCATACCGTCCTTTGTACGAGCAACATGATCAGGAAGCCTGCTGCCGGGGGGGCGAGAATCGCGCGCGCCTCTCGGTGCCGCGCGGCGAGTACCAGCCCGATCAGGGTCAGCGCCAGACCGACCAGCCCCAGCCCCATGCGCAAGGGGTGCGCAAGATACCAGCCCAGGTTCCACAATGGAGATCCCCCTGTCGCGCCTAGGTGATACGGCTCCACCGTCCCCACCAGATTGCGAGCAACGGTCGGATAGTCGATCAGGAGGAACGGTGACGCGATGACGAGCGTGGCAAGCGCCGCGGTTCCGAATATCGAGACCCGGAGTATCTCGCGATTTCGCTGGCTGCTGTCCTCGCCAATCCGCAGCATCACCACTCCCGCCATGCCGAGGCTTGCGGCGGCGAACGGCCACTTCGTCGCGACGGCAAGTCCGACCCACAGACCAGCCAGCAGCGTATCGCGCCGTTTTCCCTCGTGCGCGACCTTGAGTGTAGAAAGCAGGCACAACATGAGAAACATGCTGGCCATGATGTCCGAGCGTATCACCTGCGACCAAAGGATATGTACGGGATCAATCGCCAGGAATGCGGCTGCCGCCAGGCCTGTCCGACGATCGAACAGTCGCTCTCCCAATCGCGCGGTCAATGCGACCGTGAGTACACCGCACAATACGATCATCACGCGCCCGGGGAGGACGATCAGACCGGGGTTGAGCCAAATCGCCTCGGCGAAACCTGCCGGTCCCGCCACCCAGCCAGCGAGCCAAGCTACGCCAAATACAGCGATGTCGATCAGAGCGAGGACATACATCGTCGTCGTCGCCGGGTGCCCGAACCATCCCGGGTTGAGCGTCGCGCCGCGCAACATGCGGACCGCGCCAAGCTCGAACATCAATTCGTCTGGATCGTTTAGCGCAGGAAGGCCAAACGACACTGCGTGTAGTCGCAACCCCAGCGCGACCAGCAATATCGCGGCGGTAATATACCGCCGCCGAAATCGATTTGTTCGACACATTGCTGATTAGACTGGCAGGCTTGGCGGCCGCGGCGTCCATTCGCCCGTACCGGCAATCGCCCGTCCGGCCGGTTGAAGCGGTCGAAGGACCCCAGGCAGGAGCGGCGCGTCATGGCGAAAACGCCAACGAGCCGCCCACCCCTGGAGGCGAATGTCGCGCCAAACCTCGATAATCGTGAGCAGTGCCAGCGCGACCGGAATGGAAAGCGTTACCAACGGGCGAATGAACGGCCCTATCTGGACAGCGTATTCGACGATCACGCTTGTGCCGAAGAAGAAGGTATCCTTGGCGAGCGGCGGAAGAGAGTCGATATTGATGTCAAAGGGAATACAAACCAAATATCCCGCCGCCAGCGCGTAGCGCCGCAGGAAACCACGTGCCGGCTCCATGAAAGCGAATAGCAGGACTATGATCTCGGTATAGCCGCTGACCTCCGTCGACATAACGGCGAGACCGACGCTCAAGACCAGCATGCGACTGCGAGGAATCACCTCAGGACGAACGAAGCATGCAAATGCCCCTATTAAGATGATGGTCTGAGCCGAGTGCATGATGATCGGGACCAATGTGTCTATAAGGACCGTCAGCCTGGAGCCGAGGATGAGCAACGTGGGAAATACATCCGAATAGGTCAATTGCTGTAATGGCAAAAGGGTCGATGCCATCCAAATGTCGAGCGGATTGTTGATGACCAGGCCATCGGCATAAGCAGTGATGTTATGGTAGATTTCGACTGGGGTGCCGGACCCGAACAGCGCGTAGGTAACGAGATAGACCAACGCCGTGGCGATCAGTGCGCCCTCGGCCCAGCGCCAGCGACGATGGAGGAGCTGCGCGGCGATCGTTCCGATAAGGTAGACCTTCATGTTGACTGCGAGGCCTGCGAATAGCCAGCGCAGGCGCGCACTCCGAAGCAACGGGCCATAAGCAAGCAACATGAAGATGTAGGTAATGAGGATGACGTTTCCTCGGTCGAGTCCCCATAACATCGGCAAACCGATAGAAATTGCAAGAGAGCGAGGCAGCGCGGTGCGGCGGTCAACTTTAAGAAAGGTCCAAGCGGTTAGTATAACGCAGAGGAGATAGACTATGTGTAACGAAACAATGCCCAGCACATCGCATTCACGCGACCATCCGCCCTGCGCGCCCGGATAACAAGGCCCCCAAGTTATGCCTTTTAGAATGACGTAGGTCAGCGGCGGATAAATCGTCAGATAGGAATCATAGGTTCCAGACACGTGCGACCAGTATGCCGGATTGAACCAATCCATCCACGTATCGCCCATATCGTAGAAGAATGGCTGTGGGAAGTATTTATACGTAAAGAAATACCAAAAATCATATACCAAGGCGGCTATTATTGTCAGCGCCATAAGGTATTCGAATGCACGGAACACAGAATGCTTGGCTATCATACCCCACGCTCGCGAAAGACTAAGTTCTTTAAAACGAAGTAGTTTACAAGCGAAACAAAAGCCGTTGCTATTAGGCCCGCTAAATAGGGGGATTTTATGGCTGTGGAAGTTAGCGCAAGGGTGGCGAGGTTTAATAGATAGTTAGCTAAATATGAAGCGATGAACAAATTTCGCCTGTCGGCATTGTCGGCGAACACGTAGCGGCTATATGTCAAATAATTAAAAGCCACGCCCATAAAATGGCTCAAAATCTGGGCAAAATAGATGTTCATCCCCAGACGAACAAATAACGCGTAAAGTCCGAAACCAAACGCCATGTTGAGTAGACCGGCCTGGTAATAACGGAATACCCTTTTCCATTCTTTGGCGGACTTCCAATCGAACATTACCTCAGGCTCCATTCGGGAAGTTAATGCGCTCGCGTTCGATCACCAACGGCTGATTACGCGTGCGCTCAGACACGAGTGCAACTTGGACGCCTATGAGTCCCATAAAGAGGAACAAAAGGCCAAACTGTCCCTCCAGCATGGCGGCGAATAACCACAATTGCCACGAATGGCCTGTGAACGCGGCGACCATTGCACCCAACAGGCAACAAGAGGTTAGCAAGGCGATAAAGAACGATACGTAGAGTGGCGCGCGCAGCAGCTTCTTCGAGGATCCTGCCAGGCCATTGAGGGCGAAATCGAGCAGAGTGAAGAAGTTGTTGTTCGATTTGCCGCCCGCACGCGGCGGACGCTTGAAAGAGATCGTTTCTATTGCGTAACCGGTCTCGACCAGCAGACCGCGAAAGAACGGTTCCGGTTCATTGAGCGCCCGGATCGCCTCCACCACGCGGCGGTCGTAGATGCCGAAACCGGTAGCATTGGGAATGATGGGATGATCGCCGAAGCGCTTCTGGAGGCGGTAGGACAGTCCGCGCATCAGGGTCAGGATGGCGCCGGATTTCTCGCTTTCGCGTACTCCCAGCACGATGTCCGTCCCGCCACGCCAGCGTCGGACGAATTCAGGTAACAAATCAGGCGTGTCCTGAAAATCGGAGCACATTGAAATCACCGCGCGACCGCTCGCCTGATAGATTCCGTATGTAGGTGACCGCATCTGGCCGAAGTTGCGCGTGTTGATGATCAGGCGGATTCGTGGATCGCGCGCGCACAGGTCTCTCACGATCTCGACCGTGCGATCCTGCGATTCATTGTCGATAAAAATCAGCTCGAAATCTTTAACGATCGGCTCTAGCTTTTCGATGACCGCCGTGGCGATCGCCTCCGCGTTGTCTTCTTCATTGCGGCAGGCCAGGACCACGGAGACTTCGGGTGCGTCGCGCAGCGTATCACGCATGTTGACCCTCTCGCGCTTCGTTGATCGGAAGGCGTTCTTTCGAAGCGATCGGTGCGCCCAGCGGCGGACGCAGACGATAGAATTCTATCATGGCCCACAACAGAATGAGCGCGAGCCCAATCGCCAGGGCGGGGAGCCAATGCTGTCGCTGAGAATCAATATGCGACGGTTCGAGTACGCGCATATTCGCGGTCGAGGTCAGGTCCTCTACCGAAGTTCCCTGCAGAAAACGCATATAGCTATCATAGAGCGCGCGCTGAAGGCCAAGCTCTCGCTGCAGTCGATAGAGTTTACTCGTGCTTGCGACGACGCTGCCAACGCTCTGCGACGATTGCGGACTGGTCGCTTTAGCTTCGCTAAGTTGCTGCTGCATCGCTGATATTTCAGCAAGTATCTGTTTTACGTTAATATTCTCGTCAGTATACATCTGACGCGCGAGCGACAACGCAATGCGTTTGCCCTTGATCCCCGCTTCCAGCTGCGCAATCCGGCCGGCGACGCTGCCGGTCTGGAGTTCGGGCACGGCCTCCTGGTTCGTGAGACGGTAATTGTCGTAATTGGTTTGCGCCAGCGCAAGCCCCTCGGAGGCGTCGCGCACCAATTTCTCGAGTATCTGGCGCTTGTAGGACGTCTGTTGGCGACTGATTTCGCCCAATCGCTGCTGCAATGAATTGGTAAACGCTGTGACGATGTCTTGAGCAAGCTGAGGATCGGTGTTGTCGACGTCGACCTGGATGATCCCGCCCCGCAACGACCGGACATCGATATTGCGTCGGAGCCAGCGCTGCAATTGGAGGGGCGTCATCCCCAATCGCGCCTGCAGATGCGCATCGGCAATGACACGTTCACGCACTTCGGAGCTGTCGGCGATCCGTAGCGCGACTTCGATCGCGGCCTGATTACCAAAGACACTTCCCAAAGCGCCCAGTTGTCCGAGCGTGCCACTCAACCCGAGGCTGCTCGGGTCAGTCGGCGAAAGGAGCGCTTCGGCGCGAAAGCGTTGCGGGAAAAAAGTGAGCACCAGCGAAACAGCGATCGCGACCCCGAAAACGAGGGCCCGATAGCGAAAGCGCGCGAACCAGCTCCAGCCAGCCAATGCGCCCAATGCGCTGTGTCGTGGCCTCATTTCGTCACCGCTACAAGCGTGGCAGCGCTCAGCCCGAATGAAAACAGCGTAGATGTTATGTCGCGCAAATGGGCCCAAAACAGATTTGGCTGAGTGCGCACCGGCACGAAGATGACGTCGCCGGGCAGCACTGTCGTATTAAGCGAGCCGCGCTTCTTCGAAATGACTTCGCCGTTCGCGCGCACCACGAATATGCCACCTTTGTCCGCGGAGCGCAGGCTGCCGCCAGCCTGGTCGATATAGTCCCTCACGCGCTTTCCCTTGTGGTCGGCATCGATGAGAAATGACGCCGGGCGATATACCGCACCGAATACCCCCACTGTTGATGCCAGTGGTGGGATGTAGATGGCATCATTGTTTTCAAGCACGACATTTCCGGGCAGCGTCGTGGCATCGGGCGCGATCCCCAGAACGACGCGTCCGTCCGGTTTGGCTTCACGCAATCGCACGAGAACTGCGCGCGCGGCGGCCAGTTGAGAATCCCGATCGCCCGCAGCGAGTGTCGGATCCTGGCTCAGCGGGGCTGCTGCCAGCGAGATTTCCAACTGATCGAGCGCTTCCTTGAAGCTTTCTTGCTGTTGGATTTTTACAGACTGGCGAGTGAACTTCGTGCCGAATGAATAGGCTTTCGACGTCAGCCCACCAGCTTGGCCGACAATATCCGCAAATGTCGTACCGGGGGGCACAAAGTAGACGCCCGGTTTTTGAACTTCGCCTTCGATTCGCACCAGAACCTTTTGCTGGGCGATTGGCATGGCCAAGGTGCCGGTCGACAGGACCTGGACAATGTCCCCCGCTCCAATAGGGGTAGCAGCCGCTAGCGAGGTCGCCAGCCACTGCGGGCCAGCCCGCTCGGGATCACCGGTCTGATAGAGCACGAAATGCGCCGGATCGCCCACCGTGTTCGCCCCGCCGGCGGCGGCTAGTATGTCGGCGACACTCTCGCCCGGCTTGGCCTCATAGATGGCCTCTTCATGGACGCTGCCGATCACCGCTACTTGCGGGCCTGCCGGTGGGATGAACAAGACGTCCTCATTTTGCAGCTGAACATCGCTGACCCGGCTACCGCCACGCATTAACTGGTAGAGGTCGAAGTCGGCGACTTGGCGTCCATTGCGATAGAGTTTGATCGTCCGCCAACTGCCGCCTTCGCTGGGGCCCCCTGCCTGAAATACCGCGTTGGCGAGGGTCGACAGACTACTAACCGTAAAAGCGCCCGGGTTATTGGCCAGACCGGTTACGTAGACGCGGATTCCACGCAGCTTGGTTATTGTTACCGACGCGGTGAAACCGCGAAATTTGGTGCCGATCGCACGTGCGACCAAGTCATGCAGATCGGAATTGCGCACGCCGGCGACGCGCACCGCGCCGACTCCGGTCAGGAAGATCTTGCCGTTGGTATCGACCTCCCGTTCGACCGATCCTTCAAGCGAGCCGGATAAGGCGATGTCAATCTTGTCGCCCGGCTGCACGATGTAATCGGGCGGTACCGTCGCGGTCGCGGGCGCGGCGAAATCGCGCAGTGATGGCAGCACCAGCTTGGTGCCGAACAGCGGCACCTTGCGGCCAAGCAGAGCTTCGATATACTTTTCGAACTCACCCGGCTGGGGCGGCTTCTTGATAATGTTGTCGGTTTTGTCGCCGGGGGCGTTCTTTGCCGAAAGGATCTGGTCCAGAGTCAGCAGGTCGCTCTGGCCCTTCTCGCTGACATCCAATGAACTGATGGTCTGATTATTGGTGTAAGGATTGTTGTTACTATTATTGTTACTGACGCTCGTCGAATTCGGCTGCGCATTCGTACCGGAATTCGACGACGTCGACTGATCGGGCGAAACCGGCGAGCCGCTCGGTAAATTCGCGACCTGCGCGAAACCCGCTGACGCCAGGCTCAGCCAAATACCGGCAACCGCGACTTTCCCTCCGCGCATGAATGTCTTGGCGAATGCCACTCTCTCAACCCCTTAACTCAATTCCGCTGCGAGCGGATGCATGTGCAACAATTTTGGACGCCGCCACGTGTCTGGCTGCGCCGCTACCAGTTCGCCAGGCGATTAACCAGCCGTATCACGTGGTTGGCTCCGTCTGCCGGGCCAGCCAAGCGGCCGTTTCGGCGATTTGCCGATCGAGCGGCAATTCCGTCAGTTCGAACCGGGCAAGCAATGCGGCCCAACTGCTGGCATCACCAACATATCGGTTCTCTCGCGGTTCGCTAATTGGCCGGCGCAGCACCGTGCCGCCTAGTGCCCGTGCCACCGAGGCAGCCACGTCCCCCAGTTCGAGCGCTTCTCCGCCGGTGTCAAACCGGAGCACCCGATCGCCCTCCGGCGCGAGAAGTGCGGCAAAGACTAACGAAAGTAGATCCCGTACGGCAACATAGCTTCTGATAACGCGCATCGGCGCATGAACCTCGATAGGCTGGTTCGCCAGCGCGGCGAGGATGAGGCTGGCCAAGGCATAGGTCTGATGCTTGTTGATATGCGGACCCGATACGCTGTAGATTCTTGCGATCGCCGCACGGCGGCTGTCCGCCGCTTCGACCCAACCGGCGAACAGGGCTTCGTCGTCCAGTTTCAGTCGGCCATAGCAGCGAAGGTTATCGGCGGCGCTCGCGTCGTTGGCGAAGGCTGCCGCACCGGATGACGCGACGAACAACCTGTCCACGCCGATCGGTTCCAACCCGGCCAGCACGGTGCGCGACAGGGCGCGATTGCCCTCCACATAGTCGTCCGCGTCCATTGTGCCGAATTTGTCCATCGTCAGGAACGCGAGGTGGAAAAGCAACGTGGGCCGCGAGTCGAGCGTCGCCAGATCGCTGAGCGCACGCTGCGGTACGTCGATGGCTCCTACCCGAACTATCCCTTCGGACGACCCGAAACAACTCACCCGTGCGGCAAAAGTATCAGCACCCAAAGCTTCTAGGAGCAATGCGACCGCCGTGCGCCCGATCCACCCGCGTGCTCCGACGATCACGATGCGCCGCGCGTCATCGCGTACCGCACGGCGCACCCTTTCGGCGAAACGGGACTGCTTTACGTCAAGATCGTTCTCGAGTGGCATCAGCCGTGGTCAAGCATTCTGATCTTCGAGGTAGTCGATCTCCGGTGTCATCCGATCGATCGGATTGGATTCCATCGAACCGGTCGCCGTGATGCGGCTGCTGATCTTGGGGAAATATGTCTGTTCGGGATCGATCGGCACAATGAACGCGAATGGTCCTGCCGCGGTCATGCGAGCCTGGAAATCGGCATCTTGGATAAAGTCGAGCGGAAGGCGCATGACTGGGATGTCCCAGGCGTCAAACAGCTTGTCCCACCGCGGCAGACCGAGACCCGAGCGCGTGTCGCAACCCAGATACTTGCCCCCGAAATAGCTGCGCTGGGTCATGCGGATTGACGCGTGACCCTGATCGTCGAAGATGAACATCTTGAGATTGAGGCGGTTGATCGCGACGGTGCCGAGTTCCTGCATGTTCTGGGCAAATCCGCCGTCGCCCTCGATCAAGATCGTTCGCTTGGAGCCATCGGCGATCGCGGCGCCAATCGCGCCCGACAGCCCGTAGCCCATCGACGCGAGCGACTTGTTGGTGATCACCCGCTGGCCAAGCTTCTGCTTGTAAAGCTGCATCGACAGGGTGAACGCGCTGCCGCTCGAACAGGGGATGATCAGATCGTCCGGCCTGGTCTGCGTTTCCAACTGCACGATGAAGTCATAGGGCGAGATATAGCCCGCGCCCGTAACGTTTACCTGCTCGACCCTGGGCACAGCGCCGCGCACACGCTGTGACCGGGCAAGCCAGGCCTCCTTGGGCGGGAGATCGGCGGCAACGAGCCGTTGCAGGAAGTCGTTGGCATCGACCGCCAGAGCGAGATCGACATGTGGATGGCCCTTGGCTAGCTCACGCGGATCGATCTCCACCTGCACGACTCGCGCCGATCGGCCGAATTCCTGCCAATTGAAACCAGTCTGCTGCAGACCAAGTCGCGTGCCGAGCGCGATGATCAGATCCGACTGCTGGATGATGAGGTTCGAGCTGCGCTGCCCCCAGGTATTCGGGCGACCGAGATAATTGGTGGCGTCGCCATCGAACCGGTCCGCCGCGTTATAGGTCGTCATGACCGGAATGCCGAGCGCGGCGATACGATCGCGCAATCGATCCGCCGTCTCGTAATCGACGCCGCCGCCAACCAGGAGAATCGGACGCTCTGCCTCACGATAGAATGCGGCGACTTGCGCTACGTCGCTGTCGTCGGCGCGGGGCAGCGCCGGCGGAGCGATAGGCGGGAGTCCAGTCTCATCCACCGCCGCGGCCTGCACGTCCAGCGGCATTTCGAGGAATACGGGTCCCTTGCGCGGCGTCCAGCTCTGTTCGATCAGGTGCAAGAAGTCGGCGGCAGCGATGGGCGCCTCGAAACGATAGGCCAGTTTGGTGGTCGAGCGCACCAGTTCGATGCCATCGACTTCCTGTATGCCCCTCGATCGTAATTGCTGCCGAGCGAGATCGCTCGTCTTGACCTGCCCTCCGATCACCAAAAGCTCGCGGCTCTCAAGCCAAGCGCCGCTGATGGCGGTCACAGCGTTCGTCAGGCCGGGGCCGGCCGTTACTAGTGCGAGCGCCTTGCGCGGCGCGGCGATAACGTTGAAATATTCGGCGGCGATGCCCGCGGCTACCTCATGCACAACTGGAACGCCGGTCAGGTAGCGATCGAGGCTCTCGGTCAGGTGCATGATATTGCCCCCGCCGACATAGAAATAGTGCGTATAGCCCGCAGCCTTGAGCCAAGCGCCGATCTGGTCGCTGTACTTCACGCGCTATCCCTTTCCGCGATCGTCAGCAGTGACGTAATGATCGTGTGTATTTGGTTGGCTGAAAGGCTGCCTGGCGTTCCGTTGTCATAGCCCCAGTCGGCATGCAGAGGCAGGTGGATTTGACCCTCAAAAGGTTCGAGGTGGCTATTCATGTCATCGACATAGACGATGAGGAACTGGCCACGATCCAGCCAGTGTTGCGACTTGGCGACCGCCAGCTTGCTGCCGCTGGTGCGGATGTCCTGTTGGCCGAACACCTTGACAACGTCGGCTCCGTGGAACGCCATCGTCTCTCGAATCGACTCGATGTTGCGTGTCGACAGTATAGCGAAGCGATCGGGGCTTTCGAGCAGCATGGGTTTGAGCAACAGAAAAAAGTCATAGGGCGGCATGACTTTCGGCCACTCTGGATCCGCCATGATCGCCTTACGCGCTTCAAAGAATTCGCGAGCGAAGGCCCAATCGATTTCTTCAGGCTCGAACTTGCTGACCATCGACGCCGGGAGCGCGTGGCTCGCGCTGTAAAGGCGGTTGTAATGCCAAGCGTCGGTCACCACCGCCCGGAAGGCAAGGAACTCTTCGTAACTGACGTCCTGGCGGAATTCCGGTCGGCCGGCGGTCGCTCTGTTAGCGACCGTATATGCTTCAAAGGCGCTGTTGAATAACACGCCGTCGAAATCGAGGACGAATTTGATCTGCATCAGAGGCGGCTCCGAATTTGGTCGATTCGGGCAGACGCCGCCTGTGCGATGAGGCCATGATGTGCCAACTGCATCTCCAGCAGCGCTTCCTCGATCGCGAAGGCGGCCGAAATCGCTCCCTCCTCGAGAAACTTTGCGACCGGCATCACGCACTTGCGGGTCTCCAGGCAGGCCAGCGAATCACGCAACTCCTCGTCCCGTTCGAGCCGCTGACGGGTGCCCGCGCCAACAGATCCGCCCATCGTCGTCTTAAGTCCGCGCGCCCTGGCCGCTTTTGCCACTGTCTTGACCATTGCGATGGTCTCGTCGCTGTCGACGCCCGTCCCTGCGAAGCTGGCGGTGAGATCGGTGCGCCCGACAGTGACCTCAGATAGTTTCACGCCGGCATCGAGAATGTCGTCTATCCGCCGCACCGCATCGATGGTTTCTATCGTCACGCCGACGTGATCGAAGGCGTCCTCCGGAAGCATCTGCATATATTTGCGCATGGCGAAGGCGCTCTCGATCATCGGTGCCACGACGTGACGCACGCCGATCTGCGTCAGAAATCTGATGTCCGACTTGGCTTCGCAACCGCCGATCTTGACGAGGTAAGGCAAACCATGGCGTGCCGCGAAAGCCGCCTCTGCCGCGACGCAGTCACGCGACAGACCTTCAGCTTCGAACTCGCCCTTGAGCGCTACGATTCTCGAAAAATTCATAGATGCTCCATTGCCGCCTAACGGCATGGCGCCTAGCGCCCATGCGTCAAATTGGCTGTTAGCGACCCTGCCCGGCAATAAACCCGGCGATGGTTTCTACTGTGTAGGAGATGTGGTCTTCGGTCAGACCCGGATAAACGCCGATCCAAAACGTATTTTCCGTAACGATATCGGCATTCGTGAGATCCCCGACGACCCGATAGTTTCGTCCCTTCATATAAGGCTGACGGATCAGGTTGCCGCCAAATAGGAGGCGCGTGCCGATCTTGTTCGCGTCGAGATGCTTGACCAGCGCGTCGCGCGTGAATGGTGCCCCAGGACGCAGCGTGATTGGAAATCCGAACCAGGAAGGCTCGCTGTTCGGCGTCGCTTCCGGCAGAATGAATATGTCCTCGAAAGGAGCAAGTGCGCTTTTCAGGCAATCGAAATTGCGTCGCCGCGCGTCAACAAAACTTTCGAGATGATCCAGCTGCGCGAGTCCCACCTCCGCCTGCATGTCGGTTATTTTCAGATTATAGCCGACATGGCTGTAGGTGTATTTGTGGTCATATCCTTCCGGCAATAAGCCCAGCTTGCGGCCGAAACGCTTCCCGCAGGTATTATCCATGCCCGGGGCGCACCAACAGTCACGTCCCCAATCGCGCATCGACTCGATCACGCGCCGGATACGCGGCTTCTGAGTGAAAACTGCACCGCCTTCGCCCATCGTAATGTGATGTGCTGGGTAGAAGCTCAGCGTGCCGATGTCACCAAATGTACCGACACCCTTGCCGCTATAGGTGGCGCCGAGAGCGTCGCAGCAATCCTCCACCACCCAGAGATCGTATTTCTCGGCCACGCGCATGACCTCGCCGAGGTCGAACGGATTGCCGAGCGTGTGCGCGATCATGATCGCTCGCGTGCGATCCGTTACGGCGGCTTCAATCATCTCGGGCTTGATGTTGTACGTCGGAATATCGACGTCGACGAAGACGGGAACGAGCCCATATTGAAGCGAAGGGTTTACGGTGGTCGGAAATCCGGTGGCGACGGTGATTACCTCGTCACCCGGGACGAGAGCGTCGCCGCGGAAATAGTGCGAGGTCAGCGTGGACAAGGCCAAAAGGTTGGCCGACGAACCCGAGTTGGTCGTTAGAACATGCGGCACACCGAGCCGCTGCCCCAACCGCTCTTCAAAGGCGCTGTTGAAGCGCCCCGTGGTTAGCCAGAAATCGAGTGCCGAATCGACCAGCGACCGCATGTCGCGCTCGTCATACACCTTGCCCGCAACGGGCACCGGACTGGTGCCCGGCACAAACGTCTTGGGGGCATGGAAGCGTCGCGCATATTCCCCCGTGAGGTCGAGGATCAGCTCCCTTAGCTGCGCCTCGTCAACAAGATTTGCCAGCGCCGCCACGTTGGGAATGGCTTCTTCAACGGTCATTTAATCTAACCCCAATGCGCGCTGTTGCGCCCTGTAATGCGTTAACTGGGCGAGAGATATTGCTCTCGCGTCGTCCTTGTCGATCATCTGGCGGTGCCATTCGACGATCATGTCGATTGCCTTGTCGAGCCCCAGCACCGGCCGCCAGCGCAGTTCGTTGCGTGCCTTGGAACAATCCAACCTGAGCATCCGCGCTTCGTGCGGTTGTGCGCCCGCAGCGCCATCCCAGGGCAGCCCGCCCCACGTCGTAACCAGTCGATCGGCAATCCAGCGAACAGGTCGAGCGTCATCATCAGAAGGTCCGAAGTTCCAACCGTCTGCCGCCCATCTGTCACCGCGCATGAGATGTTGCGCCACCAAAAGGTAGCCGCTGAGTGCATCGAGAACGTGTTGCCATGGTCGCACCGATGCCGGCGAACGAATCAAAGGCGGCTCTCCGGCCGTTAGCGCGCGAATGATATCGGGAATAAGCCGATCGGCGGACCAATCCCCGCCACCGATAACGTTGCCGGCTCGCACCGAGGCTACGAGCGGCCCGTTTTCGAAATAGCTTCGCCGATAAGCGGAAATCACCAGTTCTGCGGCGCCCTTGCTACTACTGTAGGGATCGTATCCACCCATCGGATCGCTTTCGCGATAGGGCCAGATCCATTCACGATTTTCATAGCATTTATCGCTGGTTACGCAGACTACAGCGCGCAAGCCCGGCACGCGGCGGCTGGCATCGAGCACGTGGACCGTGCCCTGGACGTTGGTCGCGAAGGTTTCGACAGGCTGCTCATAAGAGAGACGCACCAGCGGTTGAGCTGCCAGATGGAAGACGACTTCCGGGCGAGCCCGGTCCATCGCTGCTTCGACAGCAGCAAAATCGCGCACGTCGCCTTCCACATGGGTTATCAACTCGCTGATTCGAGCCAGGTCGAACAGACTCGGTTCCGTCGGGGCTGGGAGCGAGAACCCGACGACGTCAGCCCCCATTTGCGCCAACCACAGGGCAAGCCAGCTACCCTTAAATCCAGTGTGGCCGGTGATGAAGACTTTACGCCCGGCCCAACCTTCGGGGCTCACCAGACCTTCCACGGCGCGCCCCGTTCCCACAACTGCTCCAGGTGAACCTTGTCCCGCAGCGTATCCATCGCCTGCCAGAAGCCGTCATACCGGTAAGCAACGAGATCGCCACTCCGCGCGAGTTGCTCCAATGGTTCCTGTTCCCAGACGGTATCGGCGCTCTCGACTAGGTCAAGGACCGAAGGATCTGCAACAAAAAAGCCGCCATTGATGAGGCCGCCGTCACCGGCGGGCTTTTCCTTAAAATCGACGACCAGATCGCCATCCAGGTCGAGCGCACCGAATCTGCCAGGAGGTGCCACGGCGGTCATAGTCGCTTTGCGACCGTGGCTTCGATGGAACGCTAATTGTTCACGTACATCGATTGCAGCCAAACCGTCGCCATACGTGAAGCAGAAGGGTTCTCCCTCAGTGAGATAGGGGCGGATAGCCTTGAGGCGGCCTCCAGTCATCGTCGCAGCACCCGTATCAACCATGGTTATACGCCAAGGTTCGCTACGTTTGTGGTGTACCGTCGTTGAATTGCTATGCAGGTCAATCGTCACATCGGCAGTGTGCAGGAAGTAATTCGCAAAGTATTCTTTGATCAAATACCCTTTGTACCCCAGGCAAATGATAAAATCATTTAGGCCATAATGGGAATAAATTTTCATGATATGCCACAAGATTGGCATGCCTCCGACCTCGACCATCGGCTTTGGGCGTATGCTCGTCTCTTCACCGAGACGTGTTCCTAAGCCGCCAGCGAGAAGTACCACACGTGACAAAGAACTGCTCCGTTGATCCGGGGTGCCTTCTGTCGCCGCGATATCGGATTGTCAATGCAAGTAGCACACCCCTTTTTGGCCCGTTGTCCGTCGCTCTCCTGTAACACCTATGCAACGATCCACGCCCCGCGCGGGTAAAAGTTCATTTTGGTTTAATGTCGGAGTGGAAGTATTATTCAATAAGTGTGTTGAAATATTGCTAGTTGTGTTGGATAAGTTATATATATCTGAAAAATGTCGTAATATCTACAGCGATATTGTTTCGTATAAAGCGGCACGCCAATCGCAATATTACTCTCGGCGACCTCTATTCTAATTCGTTGAAGGGCGCCCCGATAGTGGGCGGTGCTTGTGGTTGGAGGGTCTTTTCAGGCTGCAAACTTCCCACGCATTGGGCCAAAGTATTGATGCATCTGAATAAGCTGGCTGTTCCGGCTGAGGCTTTCTGGAGAAAGGCCGATACCAGCCCCTCGCTGCGCGTCGGCTGGAGACGTGCAGTTCATTTGGCTATTCGACCTTCTCAGTGGGAGTATAGCGTTAATCATGATAGCGGGTTGCGGAGCGCTTTAAGGGGCTATGTCATAGCGACGTCGTAACGGTGGACGATCGGGTATCGATGTGATTCCAGAGGGTTGCGAGACCTTATCTGGAGCGGCTCATGTGGAACCCCATCGCTCGTGCGCACCATAACCGCGCGAGCGTACGCTATAACCGCGCGAGCGTACGCTATGGAAGTGACCTTACCGTTGCCGAGTGGCAGATTGTCGAGCCGTTTCTGCCCAGAGCCTGTAGCCGCGGCCGGCGCCGACGTTAGGGGTGGCGCGCGATACTCGAGGCGATCTTCTACGTGCTGCGCACGGGCTGTCCGTGGCGATATCTACCGGACAGTTTCCTGCCGTGGCGCACCGTCTATCGCTGGTTTTGCGAGTGGCGCGACACGGGCGCGTTTGAGGCGTTGAACCATCAGTTCGCGAGATACAGGGACATTTGAAGGAGCTTTATGGCACCGAGGTATCGCCCGACCTGTTCAGCCGGGTGCCCGACGCGGTGCTGGACGAGGTCAAGGAGTGGCAAGCTCGGCCGCTCGATGCCTGTTATCCGATCGTGTTCTTCGACGCGCTGCGGGTGAAGGTCCGCGACGAAGGTCTGGTTCGCAACAAGGCGGTCTACGTCGCGCTGGCGCTCGACGCCGAAGGGCGCAAGCACGTGCTCGGGCTCTGGATCGAGCACAGCGAAGGCGCGAAGTTCTGGCTCAAGGTCATGAACGATCTCAGGACCCGCGGCGTGGGCGATTCTGATCGCCGTCGTCGATGGCCTCAAGGGGTTCCCCGAAGCGATCGGCACCGTGTTCCCCGAGACGGTCGTCCAGACATGCGTCGTCCATCTGATCCGCAACAGCCTGGCGTTCGTATCGTGGAAGGACCGCAAGCGGATCATGCCCGACCTCAAGGCGATCTACCGGGCCGAGAGCGCCGAGGCCGCACGGGATCGGCTGGCCGACTTCGAAGCCGCCTGGGGCACCCGATACCCGGCGATCGGCGACAGTTGGCGACGTGCCTGGGAGTATGTCATCCCGCTGTTCGCGTTTTCGCCCGACATCCGCAAGACGATCTACACGACCAATGCCGTGGAGAGCCTCCACCGCAGCTTGCGCAAGATCATCAAGACCCGCGGCAGCTTCCCGAATGACGAGGCGGCGATGAAGCTGTTGTTCCTGGCCATCCGCAATGCCGGGGTCAGATGGCGAAGGCCCATTGAATGGACCGCCGCGATGGGCCAGTTTGCCGTCCTGTTCGGCGATCGCTTCGCGGTCTCAGCTAGCTGAGACCGCAATCAATGACCCGCCGACGCACTTACACAGATTATCTGACACTCCCCGGTCATACGTCGGCGCCGGCCTCCTTCCGGTCGCTCGATGAGTACCTCCTGCCGGTTCTTGGACATATCGATCGCTACCAGCACAGCGCCGGCGGGTGTAGAACAGAGCTTGGTCGTGGTCGGTCGGCCTCCAAAGTGTTGTCTCGACAACTTCACTTTAGACACCTGCTGGCCGGCCATGGCTTGCCCTGATCTGGCGCTTCCCAATGTGCTACGGCACCGAGTTCACTTTCCCGTCGCGATATGCTGATGGACCGACTGTGCGCTACATCTCCCATATGTTCGACATGCGCTGCCGCGAGAACGGCATCGAGCACCGCCTCACCAAAATCAGCCCCCCTGATCAACGGCCAGGTCGAACGGATGAACCGTACATCAAGGAAGCCACCGTCAAACGCTACCATCACGATAGCCACCGGCAGCTCAAGACGCACCTCCACGACTTCATCGACGCCTACAACTACTGCCGGCGTCTCAAAACCCTCAAGGACCTCACCCCCTTCGAATACATCTGCAAAATCTGGACAATCGAGCCGAAACGATTCACCCTCGATCCACACCATCAAATGCCGGGACTAAACACCTAAGCAGTCGCTTGGTGGATCGCTTCGACGGCGTCCGAAGGATCGCGTCGTCTTGCCGCGCGCCCACAACACCTTCGCGAATTGCTGCCATTGATTTGCTTCGCTTTCACGGCATTTGCGTCGCGTCTACTATCGGCAATCAGCGGGCTGCTCGATCCTGGAACTTCGGCGGAGGCATTGCGACGCCGACAAGGGCGCGTGTAAGATCGCCATAATGCCCCAAATGGCGATGGGTAGGCTTGACATGCCGGCCTTCCCGGTAAAGGTAGCGTTACCAAAGTAACGAGGGGATGGCTGGACATGGCCGGCTGGGAAACTTTTTCCGCCGATTTTCTGCCTGCCGACTGGCGGCAAGGTCGTTTTGTCGGCCGC
>Ga0105239_10003098_pt1 | contig 20622 bp, 15 predicted proteins | sample KBSC44metaG_FD_92761 | JGI IMG/M metagenome (GOLD analysis project Ga0105239, IMG submission 92761) | Corn rhizosphere microbial communities from Kellogg Biological Station, Michigan, USA - KBS C4-4 metaG | ecosystem: Host-associated > Plants > Roots > Rhizosphere > Soil | place: Michigan, USA... | reverse complement strand
GCCGTCACGATCGCGATCTCGACGATCATCTCGGCGATCAACTCGCTGACGCTGTCGCCGGCACTCGCAGCGAAACTGCTGCGGCCGCATGGTGCCGCGCCCGACGCGTTGTCGCGACTGATCGAACGCCTGTTCGGCTGGGTGTTCCGCCCGTTCAATCGTTTCTTCAAGCGCAGCTCGCAGCGCTATCAAGGCACGGTATCGCGCTCGCTCGGCCGCCGCGGCCGCGTGTTCGGCGTCTACGCCGTGCTGCTCGTCGCCACGGGCGTGGTGTTCTCGGCCGTGCCGCGCGGTTTCATTCCGATCCAGGACAAGCTTTATCTGATCGCCGGCGTGAAGTTGCCCGAAGGTGCGTCGATCGAGCGCACCGATGCGGCGCTGAAGAAAGTCGCGGAGATCGCCCGGAGCGTCGATGGTGTCGAGCACGAAGTCGCGTTCCCGGGTCTGAACCCGCTGCAGTTCACCAATACGCCGAATAGCGGCGTGGTGTTCTTCCCGCTCAAACCGTTCGACCAGCGCAAGCTTTCGGCCAAGCAGATCAATGAGCAGATCACCGCCAAGCTCGGTAGCATCAAGGAAGGCTTCGCGTTCTCGCTGCTGCCGCCGCCGATCCTCGGTCTCGGCAATGGTTCGGGTTATTCGTTGTTCCTCGAGGACCGCACGAACCTCGGTTACGGCGCGCTGCAGAATGCCGTCGCGTCGTTCCAGGGCGCGGCATCGCAGACGCCGGGCATGGGCTTTCCGATCAGCAGCTACCAGGCCAATGTGCCGCAGCTCGACGCCGAAGTCGATCGCGTCAAGGCCAAGGCGCAAGGCGTGCCGCTGACCGAGTTGTTCGCCACGCTGCAAACTTATCTCGGCTCCGCCTACGTCAACGACTTCAACATGTTCGGCCGCACCTGGCAAGTGATCGCGCAGGCGGATGGTCCGTTCCGCGGACGCGTCGAAGACATCAGCAAGCTGCGCACGCGCAACGCGAACGGGGAGATGGTGCCGATCGGCAGCATGGTCACGATCAAGCAGACCTACGGTCCCGATCCGGTATTGCGCTTCAACGGTTATCCGGCCGCCGACCTGCTCGGCGAAGCCGACCCGCGCATGATGTCGTCGGCACAGGCGATGGCGAAAGTCGACGAGCTTGCCGCGAAAGTGCTGCCGAACGGCATGGGCTACGACTGGAGCGACCTGAGCTATCAGGAAGCCACGCAGGGCAAGGCCGCGCTCGTCGTGTTCCCGCTCGCCGTGCTGCTCGCGTTCCTCGTGCTCGCCGCGCTGTATGAAAGCTGGACGTTGCCGCTCGCGGTGATCCTGATCGTGCCGATGACGCTGCTCTCGGCCCTGGTCGGCGTGAAACTGACCGGCGGCGACAACAACGTATTCGTGCAGGTCGGTCTGGTCGTGCTGATGGGCCTTGCGTGCAAGAACGCGATTCTGATCGTCGAGTTCGCGCGCGAACTGGAATTGCAGGGCAAGGGCATCATCGACGCCGCGCTCGAAGCTTGCCGCCTGCGTCTGCGCCCGATCGTGATGACCTCGATCGCGTTCATCGCCGGCACGCTGCCGCTCGTGTTCTCGCACGGCGCCGGCGCCGAAGTGCGCTCGGTCACCGGCATCACGGTATTCGCCGGCATGCTCGGGGTGACACTGTTTGGCCTGCTGCTGACGCCGGTGTTCTACGTGGGGCTGCGCAAGCTCGCGGGACGACCGCTGGTATCGCACGCAGAGCACGATCTTCCGGAGGTGGTCCATGCTTAAGCCCATTTTGTCCCGTGCCATCACCGTCGCGCTGCTCGCCGGGTTTGCTGCCGGCACCGCGCCAGCGGCAGAAGCGCCGCAGTCCGGGTTGGCGCCGCCCGAGCGTTTCGCCTGGGCGCCGACCGACGCGAATGTCGCGCCGAATACCGAAATGGAATTCTGGCGCAGCTTCGGCGATGCGCAGTTGACGGCACTCGTCGACCGCGCGCTGCACGAAAACCACGATCTGCGCATTGCCTTGGCACGCTTCGAAAGTGCCAACGCGCTGTTGCGCGGTGCCCGGCTGGACCGTTTCCCGACCGTGACTGCGCAAGCCAATGCGAGCGATGCGCGCCTCAGCGCCGATCAGGCGGCGCTTGCCGGCGGCAACCGCACGAGCAAGAGTTACGACGTCGGCGCGCAACTGTCGTGGGAACTGGATCTGTTCGGCCGCGTGCGCAACAGCGTCCATGCCCAGCGTGCCGACACCGATGCCACAGCGAGCGACCTGCAGGCCATGCAAGTGGCGATCGTCGCCGAAGTGGCACGCGACTACTTCCAGTTGCGCGGATTGCAGGAGCAGTTGCGCGTTGCGCAGGAGAACGCCAGCAGCCAAAGCGAAACACTGCGTCTCGTGCAAGCCGGGTTCGATGCGGGCCGAGGCACGGATTTCGACACGGCGCGCGCCCGCGCGCAATTGTCGAGCACGAGTGCGCGCGTACCGGCCCTGCAGGCAGAAATCGCCGCGCGCATGCATCATCTGGCGGTGCTCACGGGACAGTTGCCGGAAGCGCTCGGCGCCGATCTGGCGGAAGGCGCAGCGCTGCCCGCGCTGCCTGCCGGCGTTGATCCCGGCACGCCCGGCGACTTGCTACTGCGCCGGCCGGATGTCGCTGCGGCGCAGGCGCGCCTGGCCGCCGCGACCGCGCGTATCGGCGTGGCGAAAGCGGATCTGTTTCCGCGCTTCACGCTCGGCGGCTTGCTCGGCACCCAGGCCGTGCACAGCAGTGATCTGTTCGCGCACGACAGCGACACGCATCTGGTCGCGCTCGGCATCGACTGGTCGTTTCTCGACTTCGGCCGCGTGCGCGCCCGCTTGGCAGCCGCGCGCGCGAATGCCGACGGCGAATTGGCGGCTTACGAACAGGTCGTGCTGCGTGCGCTCGAGGAAACCGAAAACGCCCTCGTGCGCTTCGACAAGGCGCGCAGCGAAGATGAGCAGCTGGCGCGCGCGGCGGTCGACAGCGCGCAAGCGGCGAAATTGGCGCGCGTGCGCTACGAAGCCGGGGCCGTCGGCCTGTTCGAAGTGCTCGATGCCGAACGCAGCAATCTGCAGGCCCAGGATGCCGCGGCACAAAGTCGCTCGCGCGAGTTTTCCGACCTCGTCGCCGTGTACCAGGCGCTCGCCGGCGGCTGGCCCGCGCAGTTGCCGCAGGGCAAACGCATCGTGAGTACCGCGCCCGTTCAGAGCTCGCCTTAACGAACTTCAGGCATGAGCTGACCACGGAACCCGGGCACATTCGCGCTATGCTTTTTGCGCCGGCGGACGTAAGCTGCTGCGCTGAAGCACGGTCACTTGCGCAACCGCATGACATTGGGCTGATGCATATTCGCCGCCGCCACCGCCGCCTGATTGCGCTGATTGCGCTATTCGGTCTGCTGTTTCAGCAGATCGCGATGGCAGCGTACGCGTGTCCGCTGGATGGTCCCGATCGGGTTGCGGTCGAGGCGGCATCCTCTCAGTCTTCACCGTGCCATTCGCCAAGTTCTCTGGATCGAGCGCGCTGTCACGAACATTGCCATCCGCTGGCCCAATCGGCGGATCATGCGCAGCCGCCGTCCGTCCCTGCGGCCATCGTGCCGGCGACGACCTGGCTGCGGGAACCGCTTGCGCAGTTCGTTCCTTGCGACTTCGCCGCGTACGAAATTGAAGCGCGCGCGACCGCCCCTCCGCTGACCATCCAGCACTGCACCTTCCAGGTTTGAGCTTCGATCGCAAGACCCGTGCGCCGCGGCTGCGGCACGTCGTCGTCTGCTTTCGGAGCTCTCATGTTTTTTATACATCTGGATTTATGCGCACGCGCCGGCGCGGCCATCGGTCATGCGCGCCGCCCGGCAGCTCGCTGCCTGTTCGCACTTGCGCTGGCGGTTTCGCCTGCGGCATTCGGCGCGGCGACAGACCTGCGACCATTATCGTTGATGGAAGCGGTGCGGCTGGCCGAACAGGATTCGCCCGCAATCACGGCGCGCCAGGCGGCGAGCGCATCCGCGGAGGTCGCGATCACGCCGGCCGGCGCATTGCCGGATCCGCAACTCGTCGCCGGCGTCGACAATCTGCCGGTCACGTCAGGCGATGCCTTCAGCCTGACGAACGACTTCATGACGATGCGCAAGATCGGCGTCATGCAGGAATTCCCGCGACGTGCGAAGCGCGAGCTGCGCACGGAACGTGCGCGAGCCGTTGCGGCGCGCGAGCAAGCAATGCTGGCGAGCACGCGGCTGTCGGTGCGCGAAGCCGTCGCCCGTGCCTGGATCGCGCGCATGACGGCGGAGCGCCGTCTGGAATTGCTCGGATCGCTCGTTCCTCAAGCGCAGGCGCAGGTTGCCGCAGCGGCGGCCACATTGAGATCGGGGCGCGGCTCCGCCGCGGATGGCCTTGCCGCCAAGGCGGCGCAGGCGCTGCTGGCGGATCGAATCAGCCAGGGCGAACGTGACGTCGCCGAAGCCCGCGCGGAGTTCGCGCGCTGGCTGCCCGATGCGGCCGAGCGACCGCTCGGCGATGCGGCGAACTGGTCGGAGCTCGGCGTCGATCCGGATTCGCTCGTGGCGAACGCGACCCACCATCGCGAGCTGCTTGCTTATGCGGCGGCCGAACAGGTCGCAACGGCCGACGTCGCCCTGGCGCGTGCCGAGAAACGGCCGGACTGGTCGGTCGAATTCGACTATGCGCAACGCGGGCCGCGCTACTCGAACATGGTCTCGATGGAATTTCGCGTCGGCCTGCCGCTGTTTGCCGGCTCGCGTCAGGATCCGGTGATCGCGTCCAAACAGGCGGCACTCGCGCAGATCGAAGCCGAACGTGAAGACGCGCGGCGCATGCACACCGCCGACCTGCGCAAAATCGTTGCCGCGTGGCGCAGCGCACGCGAGCGCGTCGAGCGTTACGAGCGCGAATTGCTGCCGCTGGCAGACGATCGTGCGCAAGCGACGCTGGCGGCCTATCGCGGCGGACGCGGCGATCTGCAAGCGTCGCTCACCGCGCTCGAGCAGGTGATCGAGCAACGCATCGCCTACACCGAATTGCAAAACACGCTCGGTCAAGCGTGGGCCGCGCTGCACTTTGCCTTTCCGGAGGAACGCTAGTCATGCGCCCGACGCCAATGATTCTCGCCACCGCGGTCGGCCTCGCCATCGGCGCGGCGGCTACGTGGCTCGTAATGCAGCACGCAAACCCGGGCGCGTCCTCGTCTGCCGACAAGGCAGTGCTGTATTGGTACGACCCGATGGTACCCGACCGGCATTTCGACAAACCGGGCAAGTCGCCGTTCATGGACATGCCGCTGGTGCCCAAATATGCGGGCGGCGGGGCCGCTGAAGGCGTCGTATCGATCGATCCGCGCCAGGTGCAAAACCTTGGCGTGCGCACGGCAAAAGCCGAACGCGGCACGTTGGCATCCGCCGTGCGCGCGACCGGCGCAATTGCGTTCGATGAGCGCGCAGTCTCGGTCGTGCAGGCGCGCGTTGCCGGCATTGTCGAGCGGCTCGACGTGCGCGCGCCGCTGACGGCCGTCACGCAGGGTCAGGCGCTGCTCACGCTGCTCGCGCCCGACTGGACGGCGGCGCAGGAAGAATATCTGTCCTTGCGTCGAGCGCACGCACAGGGGCTCGATGAAATGCGGGCCGCTGCGCGCCAGCGCCTGTTCCTGCTCGGCATGAGCGCTGCGCAGGTCCGGGCGGTCGAGACCAGTGGTCAGGCGCAGACCCGCATCAGCGTGACCGCGCCGCGCGCCGGCGTCGTCGGCGAACTTGCGGTGCGCGAAGGCGCATCCGTGATGGCTGGCACGCCGCTGTTGCGCATCAACGGTCTCGATACGGTCTGGATCAATGCGGCAATACCGGAAGCGCAGGCCGGTCGGGTTACGCCGGCCTCGTCGGTGGCAGCGGAAGTACCCGCGTTTCCGGGCGAACGGTTTAGCGGCCGGATCGAGGCACTGTTGCCGGATATCGATGCGACGACGCGCACGCAAACCGCGCGCATCGTCGTGGGCAATGCGGATCATCGCCTGGCGCCCGGCATGTTTGCACGCGTGGAAATTTCCGGATCGATCGACAACGTGGAAGGCGTGCTCGTGCCAACCGAGGCGGTGATCGCAACCGGCACGCGCAACGTCGTCATCGTCGACGACGGCAACGGCCGCTTCCGCGCACAGCAAGTGCGCGTCGGCGACGAAGCCAGCGGCAAGACGCAGATTCTCGAAGGCATCAAGGACGGCGAAGCCGTCGTGCTCTCGGGTCAGTTCCTGATCGATTCGGAGGCGAGCCTGAGCGGAACGCTGGCGCGTCTGCAGGGCGCGCAGCGATGATCGCGCGCCTGATCCGCTGGTCGGTCGAGCGCCGCTTCCTGGTGCTGCTGGCGACCGCGTTCCTCGCCGCGTGGGGTCTGCATGCCGTGCATCGCACTGCGGTCGACGCGCTGCCCGATTTATCGGACGTGCAGGTCATCATCCGCACGACATGGCCCGGCCAGGCCCCGCAGATCGTCGAAGACCAGGTCACCTATCCGCTGACGACGACGATGCTGTCGGTGCCGGGTGCCAAGACCGTGCGCGGCTATTCGTTCTTCGGCGATTCGTTCGTCTACGTGCTGTTCGACGATGGCACCGACTTGTACTGGGCGCGTTCGCGCGTCCTCGAATATCTGAATCAGGCGCAAACACGGTTGCCGGCCGAAGCGCGACCGGCACTGGGGCCGGACGCAACCGGCGTCGGCTGGATCTACGAATACGCGCTGGTCGATCGGACCGGACAGCACGACCTGTCCGAACTGCGCGCGCTGCAGGACTGGTTTCTGCGCTACGAATTGAAAGCGGTGCCCGGAATCGCCGAGGTCGCTGCGGTCGGCGGCATGGTGCGGCAGTACCAGATCGTGCTCGATCCCGACCGGCTCAAAGCCTATGGCATCGCGCACAACCAGGTCATCGACGCCGTGCGACGGGCCAACGGCGAGGCCGGCGGCTCGGTGCTCGAACTCGCCGAAGCCGAATACATGGTGCGCGCGAGCGGGTATCTCAAATCGCTGGACGATCTGCGCGTGATCCCGTTGAAGACCGGCCCCGGCGGCGTACCGGTGTTGCTCGGCGACGTTGCGCGCGTGCAGCTCGGGCCGGAACTTCGCCGCGGCATCGCCGAGCTCGACGGCGAGGGCGAAGTCGCCGGCGGCATCATCGTGATGCGCTCCGGCAAGAACGCGCAGGCGACGATCGAGGCCGTCAAGACCAAGCTTGCGCTGTTGCAGGCAAGCCTTCCGGCCGGCGTCGAAATCGTCGAGACCTACGACCGCTCGCAATTGATCGGACGCGCGATCGACAATCTGCGCGGCAAGCTGATTGAAGAATTTCTCGTCGTCGCGCTCGTCTGCGCGGCCTTCCTGTTTCACCTGCGTTCGGCACTGGTGGCAATCGTCGCGCTGCCGCTCGGCGTACTGATCGCGTTCATCGTGATGCAGGCCCAGGGCATCAACGCGAACATCATGTCGCTCGGCGGCATCGCGATCGCGATCGGCGCAATGGTCGATGCGGCCATCGTGATGATCGAGAACGCGCACAAGCATCTCGAAACCTGGCGGCACGAACATCCCGCCGAGACCCTTGCAAACGACGAGCGCTGGCGACTGATCGGCGATGCGGCGGTACAAGTGGGACCCGCGCTGTTCTTCAGCCTGCTCGTGATCACGTTGTCGTTCATGCCGGTGTTCACGCTCGAGGCGCAGGAGGGTCGGCTATTCGCGCCGCTGGCGTTTACCAAGACCTATGCGATGGCGGCGGCCGCAGGCCTGTCGGTTACGCTGATTCCGGTGCTGATGGGTTATTGGATCCGCGGCCGCATTCCCGACGAGGCGGCCAATCCGTTGTCACGCGGATTGGTGGCGGTCTATCGACCGGCACTCGACGCGGTGTTGCGCTGGCCCAAAGTGACGCTGCTCGTCGCGGGCGCGCTGCTGCTGGCGACATTGTGGCCGCTCAGCCGTCTGGGCGGCGAGTTTCTGCCGCCGCTCGATGAAGGCGATCTGCTGTACATGCCGAGCGCGCTGCCCGGCCTTGCCGTGGGGAAGGCCGCGCAACTTCAGCAACAGGTGGACAAGATGATTCGTTCGCTGCCGGAAGTGGCAAGCGTCTTCGGCAAGATGGGGCGCGCTGAAACCGCGACCGATCCGGCGCCAATCGAGATGATGGAGACCACGGTTCGCTTCAAGCCACGCGAGCAGTGGCGACCCGGCATGACGCCCGAGAAGCTGATCGAGGAACTTGATCGGCGCGTGCGCGTGCCGGGCCTGACGAATCTGTGGGTGCCGCCGATCCGCAACCGTCTCGACATGCTGTCGACCGGCATCAAGAGCCCGATCGGCATCAAGGTGAACGGCAGCGATCTCGCCGTCATCGACCAGGTCGCAACCGAGATCGAGCGCGTGGTCAAGACCGTGCCGGGCGTCACGTCTGCGCTGGCCGAACGCTTGACCGGCGGACGTTACGTCGACATCGACATCGATCGCGCCGCCGCCGCCCGCTATGGCTTGAATCTAGCCGATGTGCAAAGCGTGGTCTCGGCGGCAATCGGCGGCGAGACGATCGGCGAAACCGTCGAAGGGCGGCAGCGTTTCCCGATCAGCGTGCGCTATCCGCGCGAACTGCGCGACAGCGTGCAAAAATTGCGCGAGCTGCCGGTCCTTACGCCGGCCGGCGCGCAGCTGGCGCTCGGCAGCGTGGCGAAAATCACCTTCGCCGATGGCCCGCCGATGATCAGAAGCGAGAACGGCCGGTTGTCGGGCTGGATCTACGTCGATGCACGCGGACGGGACCTCGCCTCGATCGTGCGCGACATGCGCGAACGCGTCGAGCGCATGGTCCGGCTGCCCGGCGGGGTCTCGGTGACCTGGTCGGGCCAATTCGAGTTTCTCGAACATGCCGTCGCGCGCTTGCGTATAGTGATTCCCGCAACGCTCGTGATCATCTTAGCCTTGCTGTATTTGACGTTCGGACGCGTCGACGAAGCGTTGCTGATCCTCGCCAGCGTGCCGTTCGCACTGATCGGCGGTTTCTGGTTGCTGTTTGTGCTCGGGCAGGCGATGTCGGTCGCGACGGCCGTCGGCTTTATCGCGCTCGCTGGCGTCTCGGCCGAGTTCGGCGTGATCATGCTGCTGTATCTCAAACAGGCGTGGGAACGGCGTCTCGCCGAAGGTGAAGGCGCGAATAAGGAAACCTTGCTCGGCGCGATCCGCGAGGGCGCCGTGCAGCGCGTGCGACCCAAGGCCATGACCGTGGCCGTCATCCTCGCCGGCCTGCTGCCGATCATGTTCGGAGATGGCAGCGGCTCGGAGATCATGCAACGCATCGCCGCGCCAATGATCGGCGGAATGATCACCGCGCCGCTGCTGTCGATGCTCGTGATTCCAGTCGTATACGGCCTGCTCAGACGCCGCAATTTGCCCGCGCCTGGCGCAAACGGCGAGAGGAACAGCTGATCGCCGGTCCGCTCCACTCAGAGCAACGAAATCCGCACGCGCCGCGTCCGGTCCTTTGTCGAAAGGCATAATGGATATTCCATGCGCACTCTGATGCTGGCCCTTGTCGCAACATTGCTGTCGCCGCCGGCGCGCGCGGATTGCGCGGCGCAGTCGGCCGCGACCCGCCCGCACCTGATCGAACTGTACAGCAGCGAAGGCTGCAGTTCGTGTCCACCGGCCGAAGCCTGGCTGCGCAGCGTGCACAACGATGCCAACGCCGTGGCGCTGGAATTTCACGTCGATTATTGGGATGCGCTGGGCTGGCGCGATCGTTTTGCCAGTGCGCGCTACACCGCGCGCCAACAAACGTTCGCGGCGCGTTCTGGCGGCGCCGGAGTCTATACGCCGGAAGTGGTTCTGGACGGACGCGAGTGGCGCGACTGGTATCGCCACCCCGAAGTGCCGCTCGCCAGCGGCAAGGCGACCATGAAATTGAGCGTCGAACCCGGCACGCCGCTGCACGTGCATGTCGACACCACACTGGCCGTTGCCACCGACGCAGCGTACGAAAATTATGTGGCGCTGATCGAAGACGGGCTGTCCAGCCAGGTGCGCGCTGGCGAGAATCGCGGCACGCTGCTGCGACACGATCACGTCGTGCGCGCATTCGTCGGACCGCTCGCGCAACGCGACGCCGAGTTGTCGCTGCCGGCCGACGTCGACCGCGCGCATGCAACCGTCGTTGCGTTCGCGCAGCGCGCGCGCGACGGCGATGTCGCACAGGTGGTGATGTTGCCGCTCGCGCAGTGCCAGCGCTGATCGCATCGTACCGAAGCGGCCCGGTATTCATTGCGGCAAATGGCTCTTTCTCCGGCGCAGCGGACGCGCGACGCTTTGCGCTCAGTCACTGGAGCGCGCCAATGTCCGCGATTACTCGAACCGCCACGCTGTTGTTCTGCGTCGTCGTCGCACCGGCGCAAGCTGCGCCGGGCCACGATCCGCAACACGATTTCGATTTCGAAATCGGCACCTGGAAAACACACGTCAAGCGCCTGCTCCATCCACTGAGCGGCTCGACGGAATGGACCGAATACGATGGCACGAGTGTCGTGCGCAAAGTCTGGGACGGCCGCGCCAATCTGCTCGAATTGCGCATGGACGGACCCAAAGGCCACTTCGAAGGTTTGTCGCTGCGCCTTTACAACCCGCAATCGCATCAATGGAGTTTGAATTTCTCCAATGCGGCAGCGGGCACCATCGCGCAGCCGACCGTCGGCGAATTCAAGGACAACCGCGGCGAATTCTACGATCAGGAAACGCTCGACGGCCGCGCGATTCTGGTGCGCTTCGTGATCGGCGATATCACGCCGAACTCGGCGCGTTTCGAGCAATCCTTCTCCGCCGACGGCGGCAAGACCTGGGAAGTGAACTGGATCGCGACCGATACGCGCATGCCTGACGCGGACCGGGTTTCACCCAAATAACGGCCGTTGCGCTCAGGGTGCAGCGGCGAGTATCCGATCGATCGCTGCCAGCTCGGTGGCATCGAACTGCAGATTCTCCAGGCAACCGACGCACTCGACGATCTGTTGCGGATCGCTCGCGCCGATCAGCACCGACGTCACGCGTGCATCGCGCAGCAGCCAGGCGAGTGCAAACTGCGCGAGATTCTGCCCGCGCCGCTGCGCGAGCTGGTCGAGCGCATTGAGTTTGGCGAGCAGTTGCGGCGTGACCTGCGCCGCGCTCAACGCGCCGTTGCCCTGATTGAGCAGCGCGCGCGAACGCTGCGGTATGCCGCGCAGGTATTTGCCGCTGAGCAGGCCTTGCGCGAGCGGCGAAAACGCGATCGTGCCGACACGCTCGCGTTGCGCGGCGGCAAGCACCTCGGCTTCAGGCTCGCGGTCGAGCAGCGAGTAACGGAACTGATGCAGCGTGATCGGCGCCCATTGGCGCTCGCGCATGAGCTGTACCGCGCGCGTGAAATCCGCTCCGGCGTAATTCGAGACACCGGCGTACAGCGCCTTGCCCTGGCGCACCAGCGTTTCCAGCGCGCCGAGCGTTTCCTCGAGCGGCGTGTCCGCATCGAAACGATGCGAGTAGAAGATATCCACGTGATCCACGCCGAGCCGCTGCAGCGATTGCTCGCAGCTTTCGAGCAGGTGCTTGCGGCTGCCCCATTCACCGTACGGACCCGGCCACATGTAGTAGCCGGCTTTCGTCGAGATCACCAGTTCGTGCCGCGGCATGCCGCGCAGGATGCGGCCGAACAAGGTTTCGCTCGCGCCGGCCGGATTGCCGTAATTGTTGGCGAGGTCGAAATGCGTGATGCCGTGATCGAACGCCGTATGCACAATCTGCTGCGACGCCGCTTCATCGACATAGCTGCCGGTGCCTTGCCAGAGTCCAAAGCTGATTGCCGGCAGGCGCAAACCGCTGTGGCCGCAGCGGCGATACGGCATCGAGTTGTAGCGTTGCGGATTGAACGACATGCGGCGTGAGCGGTTTCCGGTGGGCAGCCATTGGACTATTTCTGCGCGGTCTTTGCCAGTCTTCGGAAGTCACGGCCCGCGTTGTCCTTTCCATGGCGGGCGCCTGTAATCTACGATCCCTGCGACACATTGCGCCGATGCTTACTTTACTGCCCACCTTCATCCGCCTCCCACTCGCGCTGTTGCTCGTGGCCCTCAACGTGCTCGTGCACGCGTCGGTGTTGCTCGCGCTCGCGCTGCTCAAGGCGCTCGTGCCGATTGCCGGTTTCCGGCGCTGGATATCGCGCGCGCTCGTGGCGATCGCCGAACAATGGATCGCGGTGAACGGCGTGCTGTTCGCGCTGGTCACGCGCACACGCTGGCGCATCGACGGCCTGCAAGGCCTCGATCGGCACGGCTGGTATCTCGTGCTCAGCAATCACCAGAGCTGGGTCGATATTCCGGTATTGCAGAAGACCTTCAACCGCCGCATCCCGTTTCTGAAGTTTTTTCTGAAGCAGCAATTGAAATGGGTGCCGGTGCTCGGCCTGGCCTGGTGGGCGCTCGATTTTCCGTTCATGCAGCGCTACACGAAGCAGCAGCTCGAGGCGCATCCGCAGTGGCGCGGCAAGGACAAGCAGGCCACACGCGAAGCCTGCGAGAAATTCCGCCAATCGCCGGTGTCGGTAATGAACTTCGTCGAAGGCACGCGCTACACCGCCGCCAAGCACGCGCAACAGCAATCGCCGTATGCGAACCTGCTGCGCCCACGCGCCGGCGGCGTCGCCTTCGTGCTCGAAGCGATGGGCGACATGTTGCAGTCGATCATCGACGTAACGATCGTCTATCCGAACAGCAAACCGGCGATGATGGACCTGCTCGCCGACCGCATACCCGAAATCCGCGTGCATGTGCGGCAACTGCCGATCCCGCCGGAATTCGTCGGCCGCGATTACGAAAACGATGCCGAATTTCGCGCCCGTTTCCAGGACTGGATCAGCACGCTATGGACGGAAAAGGACGCCTTGATCGCGCAGTTGCGTGCGCAGGCTTGACTTCCGGCCTGTCTGCGCCCGCTCCACAGCCGCGTTTTCCCGCATCAGTGTCCATTCATTGGCTTCGGACTAGCCTGCATGGCTAGACTGAATCCGTTCCTAATCGCGACAGGAGGTCACCATGAAATGGGCAGGCATGTATCTGATCGGGTTCCTCGTCTTGATCGGCGGCGTCCTCGCCGCGCTCTGGCAGCTCGGCATCCTGCAAAGCATCGGCACGACGTGGACCGCTATCGGCATCGTCATCATCATCGGGCTGGGCATCATGGTTTCCGTTTCCAACAGCGGAACCAAGGAAAATATCCAGATCGACCGCAAGTGACCGACGGCCAGTTGCCGCGCTATCCCGCCTGCAAGCGCCGCGCGAAATGCGCATTCACCGCCGTATCGATGAACGATTCGGCTTTCTCACGTGTATGGAACAGCGACACATCGCCGTCGGGAGCGATCACGCTATAGGTGATTTCCGGCGGCGTGTCCCGCGCCGTGCGCAGGATGCGCAACACGGTGTAGCCGTGCCGTTCGGACCGTTTGACGATCTGCAGAGCCATGGCGAGTCACTGACGACGCCGGCGACGCAGCGGAGCTGCGAAGGGCGCGATCATACACAAGCCGGCGCCGGGTGCAATTTGCGCTGCGGCAATACCAGCAGGGGCTCGCATTCCCGGTTGCGCGCCGCGCGTTCGCGGCGCAATCTTGCGGAAAAATAGGTCACGTCATGCCGCCAAAACCGATCGATCAACGCAAGCTCGATGCCATCGTCGCCAATGCGCGGCGCGACGCCGATACGCGCCAGCAGGGCTATCGCGAACAGGCGTTGAAACTGTACCCGTGGATTTGCGGACGCTGCGGCCGCGAATTCGATCGCAGCAACCTCAGCCGGCTCACCGTGCATCACCGCAATCATAACCACGACGACAATCCGCCCGACGGCAGCAACTGGGAACTCCTCTGCGTGTACTGCCACGACAACGAACACCAACGCCAGGTCGAGCTCGGCAAAGAGATGGGCGTGAGCGATGACACCCGACCCGCGGCGTCGAATCCGTTTGCGGGTCTGGCCGAGTTGATGAAGAAACGCGGGGCGTAGTCGCACGGCGTTCTTGCATAAAGAACTTTCAAGACGATCCTGATGCCCCAACCCTGGTACCTCTACCTCCTCGAATGCCAAAACGGCCGCCTTTACTCGGGCATCACCACTAACCTCGCCGCGCGCTTCGACAAACACCGGCGCGGCAAGGGCGGAATGTTCACGCGCTTGAATGCGCCGCGACGCATGGTTGCGGCGACGATGTTCGAGAATCGCGCCGAGGCGAGCAAGGCGGAGTATCGGATGAAGCAGCTGAGTGTGGTGGAGAAGTTGCGAGTTGCGGCAGGGTGGGCGGTGATGGAGGCGTTGCCGGGTAACGTCGAGTGAGCGCTGGACTACCCGCCTGATCGACCGCCGCGGCCGCGACCGCTTGCAGCGGCCACCCCCGATGAGGTGTACTTTGCCCCGGCGCGCATGCTGCGCAATGCGGCGCGCATTACGGGGGAGAACTCATGGGGAAAAATGCGGGTAACACGGCGTCGCGCGGTGGACCACTGCGGCGCGGCTTGAACGCGGTGCTCGGCGTGACACTTGGTCGCCTGCTCAAGTGGGTGCTGATCGCTGCGGCCGTCGTCGCGGTTGTCGCGGTCGCCGCCTTCATTGTTTTCGTGGTGTATCCGGCGCATTCGATTCCGAGTTACGAGCGCGTGGACGAATACGTCTATCTCGACCAGGGCTGGGGCACGCAAGCGGATACGCCGGATCGGCAAACGTACTACTACACGCCGCAGGGTACCTCGATGCCGCAAGGTGCCCTGATCACGCCGCTGCGTTACAACTGGTTCGTGAACCTGGAGATGCCGCTCGACGAACGCCGCTTCGCCGAGCCGGAACATCTGCAGCGCTATCGCTTCATCGTCGATCCGCAGCCGACCGCGCGCAATCCCGCCCGCCTGCCGATCGGATTCACGCGCCACTTCGATGCAGCGCTGGGCCAGTACGTGCTCGACATCACTTGCGCGGCGTGTCACACCGGCGAGATCCACGCGCACAAGGACGGCAAGACTTACGCGATCCGCATCGACGGCGGTCAGGCGATGCATGCGTTCACCGACATGCAGCGCGGCGCGTTCGGCCCGACGCTCGTGGCCTCGCTGGTGGCGACCTGGGCCGATCCGTGGAAGTTCGATCGGTTCGCGCGCAAGGTCATCGGTCCGCTTTATCCGCAAGGCAAATCCGCGCTGCGCGATGAGCTGTGGACGACGTTCACGGCGTTCGCCACGCAAGGCCAGAACAGTCCGCTGCGGCATTTGTATCCGGTGCAGGAAGGCTTCGGTCGCACCGATGCGCTCGGCCGCATCGCCAACACGGTGTTCGGCGATCATCTGGTTGCCGGCAATTACCAGGCGGCGACGGCGCCGGTGAGCTACCCGTATGTATGGAACATCTGGAAATTCGACTGGGTGCAGTACAACGGTTCGGTCAAGCAGCCGCTCGCGCGCAACATCGGCGAGGCGCTCGGTGTCGGCGCGGCGATCCGTCTCACCGACACGTACGGCAATCCGGTGCCGCCGGACCAGCGTTATCTGAGTTCGGTCGATCTGCCCAACCTCGATCGCATCGAGCACACATTGCAGAAACTGACGCCGCCGCGTTGGCCGGAAAATCTGCTCGGCGCTGTCGATCAGACGCTCGCTGCGCGCGGCAAGACCTTGTTCGAAAACCACTGCCAGGGCTGTCACGGGCCGCATCCGGCCGATCGCGCGCGGCAACGCGCCAGCGCGCCGGGCAAGACCTCGCCCGACACGGAATGGGTGATCGAGGTGATACCGGTCGAGCACATCGGCACCGATCCGAGCGAGGCCACCGGGTTCATGACGCGCCACTATGATCTGTCGCGTGCCGGGCTCACGCGCGAAGAAGTCAGCCGCGTGCTGCGCCCGCTGCTGGTGCGCAATCTCGCCCGCGATGCGCGCTGGCGCCTCGAAGAAGTGATCGCGGCACGGCGTGCCGGCAATCTGGAGCTCGGCGAATTGCCGGCATTGCTCGCCGCCTATCCGGACCCGGATGCAAACCCGACTCCTTCGATTGCGCACGACAGCTTCGCGGCGATTGCGACGCAGCTCGCGCGTCTGCCTGCGCCAGCCGCGCCAACAACGCCGAGTTGGACCTGCGAACTCGACTGCCAGACCCAGACGTTGTCGAAAGACGTCACCACGGGTGAAACCGATATCGACGCGCAGCTCGCCAAGATCGACGTCAGCCAACTGACGGAAGGCGAAGGCCTGAACATCCTGGGTCTGTTGATCAAGGCCAAGTATTTCGCCGACAACAATGTCTCGTATGCGCGCCAGCAATGCCTCGAAGGCTTCGGCATTCTCGACCTGCCGCAGCAGATCGCCGGCTACAAGCCGCGGCCGCTCGAAGGCGCATGGGCAACGCCGCCGTTTCTGCATAACGGCTCGGTGCCGAATCTGTATCAGATGCTGCTGCCGCCCGCGCAGCGCAGCGCGCGCTTCTTCGTCGGCCGGCGCGATTTTGATCCGAAATACGTCGGCTACGTCAGCGAGCCCGCTGCGCCGGACGAGGCCGACGGTTTCTGGTTCGACACGAGCAAGGACGGTAACCACAATACCGGTCACGCGTTCGCGGCGACAGCGGAGCAATTGCGCGCCGAGCAAGCGGACCCGAAAGGACACGCCTTGCCGTCCGGCGTGATTGGCCCGCTGCTGAGCGACGACGAGCGCTGGGCGATCGTGGAGTACCTGAAAGTGCATCGCGATCTACCGGCGACGCCGGCGGGTTTCGAGCCCACGAGCTGTGCGTCGCAATGATGCACATTGGCGCAATGTATACATCGGTAAATCGAGCGGGTGCGCGAGCATGACCGAGACTACGGATTCGTCCGCCTATACGTTCGACTTCGAACCGGTACGCGCGGCGGAGCAGGCCTGGCTCGCACGGCGGCGCGCCGTGGCGGGTCTGGGTGCACCCGCTGACGATGTGGTCGGCCTCGCTTTTTCCGGCGGCGGCATTCGTTCGGCGACGTTCAATCTCGGCGTGTTGCAGGCGCTCGAAGCGGGCGGTGCGTTGCGCGAGGTCGACTATCTCTCGTCCGTTTCCGGCGGCGGTTATGCCGCCTCGTGCTACACCTGGCTCAGGGCGCGGCTCGCGCTGGGCGCGCAAGCCAGTGTGTTCGGCGCCGCGCTCGCCGAGGCCGGGGGCACCGTACTCGACTGGCTGCGCGGCCACGGCAAGTATCTGGTCAGCCATCGCGGGTTTTCGATCTGGACGCTGACTGCGTCGATCCTTGCGGCCACGTTCATCAACGTGCTCGTGCTCGGCCCGGTGCTGCTGTTCACCGTCTATGCGCTGACGCTCGGCTGGCTGCCGTTCGAGTGGCCGCCATGGTTGATGTTGCCCGGTGCCCACGTTCCGCAGGGGCATCACGGCTATTGGTTGTTGTTGGTGCTCGGCGTCGGCTGTCTGGCGCTGTTTCCGTTGGTCGCAACGGTATTTGCCGTCGTCGCCGGAGTTCCGCGCATTGCCGACGTGCGGCACATCGACAGGTTTCGCGTATTCATGGGGCGCCTGATCGTGTTCGGTCCGGCCTTGATCGCGCTCGGCCTGATTCCGATTGCGGCGACGCTCGGCGAAATGACCGAACATTTTTTTTCGATGCGCCACGCGCATGCGCTCGGCAAACACGCGTCGTATCTGTTGCCGCTGCTTTCCGGCGTCGCCTCCATGGTGCTGGATCGATTCAGTAGCCGTGGCAGCAGCGGACGCCTGACGACGATCGGGCTGAGCTTGCTCGTGTACGGCTTGCTGATCCTGTGTTACCACATCGCCGCCGAAGTGAACGTGTTTGCGCCGGCGTTTCTCGGCTTCGTGCTGCTCGCGGTCGTGCTCGCCTTCGTCTGCGACATCAATCGCGTCTCGATCCACGCGTATTATCGCGCGCGCTTGAGCGATGCATTCCTGCCGAACGTCGCGAGCGCAACCGTCGAAGACCCCGGCAATTTTCGTCTCAGCGAATTGAGCCCCGAACACGGCGCACCGCTGCCGTTGATCAATACGACGCTCAATACGACGAGTTCGTCCAACGAGCGCCTGCGCAGCCGCCAGGGCGCGAACTTCTTTTTCTCGCCGGTGTACACCGGCTCGTCGGCGACCGGTTACCGGCGCATCGATACCTACGCGCGCGGCGCGATGGCGTTATCGAACGCATTCACGATTTCCGGCGCAGCGATCGATCCGGACATGTTCGTCACGAAAGCGCGCGCGGTGTCGTTCCTGATGGCGTTGCTCAATGTGCGCCTGGGCTTCTGGGCGCGCAATCCGAAGTTCGGGCATGCGCGCAATCCGCTGCGGCCATTGTGGTGGATCTTCATCGCGCGCGAGATGCTCGGAATCGGCCTCGACGAAACGCGCCGGCACGTGCACCTTTCCGACGGCGGCGGCTTCGAGAATCTCGGCGTCTACGAGTTGATCCGCCGCCGCGTGCGTTATCTGATCGTGACCGATGCTGGCGCCGATCCGCAAACGTCACTTGGCGATCTGGGTCAGGCGATCGAGCGCGTGCGCGTGGATTTTGGTGCGGAAATCGACCTCGCGGCGGATCGCCTCTATCACGATCGCGACCACGCGCTGGCGCAACATCCCTACGTGCTCGGCAGCATCCGCTACGCCGATGGCAGCAGTGGACAAATCCTGTACATCAAGCCGGTGTTGTGCGCTGGCCTCACGGCCGACATCTATGCCTACTGGCGCGCGCATCCGGCGTTTCCGGACGAACCGACGTCCGAACAGTTCTTCGCCGAAACGCAATTCGAAGCGTATCGCGCGCTCGGCCAGCAAATCGTTGCCGGATTACTCGGCACGCCGGCGCCGACATCGATCGGCGCATGGTTCGAGCGCCTGCACGCGGCACGCGAGGAGCTGAGCGCCGCGCCTACAGGCTCTTGAGGTACTCCAGCAGGTCGCGCTTGGCGGCATCGTCCAGCGCCGTGCCATAACTGTGTCCGGCATTGGAATTGCCGGGCAGGGTCGTATCGAATGCACTCGCGTGTTCAGCGGCGTCCGCGGCCAGACCCACTGTCAGCGGATCGAATTCGCGGCTGCCGACGTAAAAATGCGTGACGCGTTCGGCGGGGGGCTTGAGCAGCTCGACGAGACTCGGCACCGAGCCGTTGTGCAGATACGGCGCGGACGACCAGATGCCGCTCAACGATCGCGCCTTGTAGTGGTCAGGATGACTGTCGAGCGCCGCCTTGATTACCTTGTGGTAGCCGGCAATCGCATCGCGCATCGCGGCCAGCGGATGGCGCAGCGCTGCGCCGACCGCCGCGTGTACGACGATGTCCGCGGTTTGTGCCCGGGCGCCGAACGGCGTGCCGAGCACGACGCCTTCCTTGCGTCCCGCGAACGCGCCGGTACTCGAATTCGAGGCGAGGAAATTGTCCACCATCCGCGGATCGGTGCCGAGCTCGGCGACCGGCGTGAGCACGGCTTTCAATTCGCGCTTGGCGTTGTTGCGATCCGACAGCTGATGGCACGCGACGCACTGCTGCGCGTAGACCTGCGCCCCGCGCGCGATGCGGTTGGCATCGAGCGCACCCAGAATTGACGCCGGCCATTGGGGCGCGCGCAGGGCGTAAAGATCGTCCTGGATCTGCGCGAGATGGGCGAAATCGACGTTGGAAGGATAACCGTCCAGACCTTCGCGACGGGAAATATCCAGCGAGCCGTACACGGCCAGCGCCGTGGTCACGTTCTGCAACAGCGGACCTGGCCCGGAGTTCGGTGCGGAGCCGTTCCATTGCACGACATCCAGGTGCGGCGCATCCCACAGTACCGGAAAACTCACCGGCGCATCCGGCGCGCGACGGTTGTCGGGCACGCCGAGGAACTGCACGGCGACGGCGTTGAAAATCTGTCCAAACGCATCGAGGCGGCCGTGACCATAGGGTACGTCGACGTGATTCATGCGATGGCGCGCCGCGAGCGCCGCGGCATTGGCGCTGAGTTCGTCCTTGAGCTGCGGGCGTTGCGCTGCGCCGACATTGAGCGCACCGGCGAAGCGCTCGAACTTCGCGGCGTCGGCGAGCGTGGCGTCGAGACTGTCCACGAGCGCGCCCTCGAAGGCATCGAAATCGAGCGTGCCCTGACCGCCATCGAGGCGGATACGCTGGTTGTGATAGCGCACCTCGCCGGTATGGCAGGCGGCGCAGCCGAGGCCGGTCCAGTCGCGGCCCTGCGCATCGGCTTCATGCGTGAAGCCGACCGGAAAACCGTTCGGATTTTGCGCAGTGCTCGACTGCACCAGAAAACCGAGCGCGTCCAGGTGCGCATCGGCCATGAAGCGCTCCTGATTATCGGCCTGTTCGAGCACCTTGAGCCAGGCGGTCGGCAGCAGCCGCGAACCGAACGACGAGAACCACGCGCGTTCCTGGACTTCACGGCTCCAGCCCTGTTCGAGATTGACTGCGCCGTTGCCGCCGGCGACTGCTTCGCCGTTGCCGATCGGCGGTTGCGGCGGCGTGTTGCACGCCGCCGCAACCGCCGATCGGCAACGGCGAAGCAGTCGCCGGCGGCAACGGCGCAGTCAATCTC
>Ga0105239_10003097_pt1 | contig 20632 bp, 22 predicted proteins | sample KBSC44metaG_FD_92761 | JGI IMG/M metagenome (GOLD analysis project Ga0105239, IMG submission 92761) | Corn rhizosphere microbial communities from Kellogg Biological Station, Michigan, USA - KBS C4-4 metaG | ecosystem: Host-associated > Plants > Roots > Rhizosphere > Soil | place: Michigan, USA... | reverse complement strand
GACGCTGACGCCATCCACCGGCGCCGGCAGGCCGGCCACGCGCGCGCTCAGCACGAGCATCGCGCGGTAGGGCTGGAGAGCCTCTTCACTGTCGTCGTCGATGTCGAGATCGAGCTGGAAATCGATGCTGCCGAACACCAGCCGCGCGACGCCCGGCGCACCGGCGATGAGGTCGACCGCCGCCATGCCCCGAGCCGTTTCGATCAGCGCAAGCACCGGCTTGCCGCCGCACAGCGAGCGCACTGCCGCGACGTCGTCGACGCTCGAGGCCTTGGGGCACACCACCGCGGCCACGCCGGGATGCATCGCGAAGCGGGCGTCGTCGTCGAACCAGGGCGTGTCCCGGCCGTTGATGCGAAGGACGACAGGCCGGGCCGCGTCGAGTGTCGCGAGCAAGGCGTCCCGTGCCCGCGACTTGGCGCCCGGCGCCACGGCGTCTTCCAGGTCGACGATGACCGCGTCCGCGCCGCAGCCGCGCGCCTTGGCGATGCGCTCCGGCCGATCGGCCGGAACGAACAAATAGGAGCGGGGCTCGGCCATCGTTTCGGCTCCGGTCAGGAGGCCACCGCCACCGGCAGCGAGAGCACCTCGGCCACGCCGCCGTCGACGTGCAGCATGTGCCCGTTGACGTAGGAAGCGGCCTGCGAGGCGAGGAAGACGACGGCGCCGGCGAGTTCCTCCGGCCGTCCCCAGCGGCCCATCGCGATCGCATCGGTGAAGATCCCGGCGCGCGCCGGGTCGCTGAGGATCGGCGCGGCCATCTCGGTCTCGAAGAAGCCGGGGGCGATGCCGTTGCAGGTGATGCCGTGACGGCCCAATTCGCCGGCCAGGGACTTCGTGAGACCGGCCAGGCCGTGCTTGCTGGCGACGTACGCCGTCAGCCGTTCGCGCCCGATCACCGAGACGTAGGAGCCGATGTTGATGATGCGGCCCGAGCGCTGCGCCATCATCGGCCGGGCCGCTTCACGCGCCAGCAGATAGACCGCAGTGAGGTTGGTATCGAGGGTGCGTCGCCAGCTGTCCATCGTCGATTCGAGCAGGCCGCCCCAGAGGCAGATGCCGGCGTTGTTGAGCAGGATGTCGAGCCGGCCGTGGCGGGCCACGATGCGCGGCACGGCTGCCGTCACGGCCGCTTCGTCGAGCAGGTCGAAGGCGGCGATATCGGCCCGGCCGCCGCGCGAACGGATGCCTTCGGCCGCTTCGGCCAGCCGTGCTTCGTCGCGCGCGGCCAGCACGACCTGCGCTCCGGCGGCAGCCAAGGCCTGGGCCATCGCCAGGCCAAGGCCGCGTGAGGCACCGGTGACGAGCGCGACACGCCCGTCCAGCGAAAACAGCTCCATGCTCGTATCCTGTCCTCAGGGCTCTACACGGCCCCGGCCGCGCGCAGCGCTTCCGCGTCGAATCCCAGCTCTCGAAGGATCGCGTCGGTGTGCTGGCCCAGCGCCGGCACGCCGCCCATGCGGTGGTCGAAACCGTCGCTAGCGGCGGGCGGCTTCAGCGCGGCAATGGCCCCCGCCGGCGTATCCACCTGACGCCATCGATCACGAGCCTGCAACTGCGGGTGCGCCCAGACCTCGGCGAGGGTGTTGACCGCGGCATTGCCGATGCCCGCGGCGTCGAGCCGCTCGATGACTCGAGCGGCGCTCAAAGGCTGAAAGAGTTCTTCGATCAGCGACTTCAGCGCGATGCGGTTCGCACTGCGCTTCGCGTTGCTGTCGAAACGCTCGTCGGTGGCCACGTCGGCGCGCTGCAGCACCTTGGCGCAGAACGCCGACCACTCGCGTTCGTTCTGCAGGCCGAACAGCACGGTCTTGCCGTCGCCCGCGGTGAAGGGGCCATACGGATAGATGCTGGGATGGCTCGCACCCGAACGGGCCGCGGGCGGCTGGCCGTCGAAGCCGTAGTACAGCGGGTTGCCCATCCACTCGGCCAGGGTCTCGAGCATGGCCACGTCGATGTGCGAGCCCTGCCCCGTCCGGCCGCGCTGCAACAGCGCCGCGAGGATGCCGCTGTACGCATACATGCCGGCCGAGATGTCCGCCACCGAGATGCCGACACGCGCGACCTCGTCCGGCGTGCCGGTGACCGAGAGCAGGCCGGCTTCGGCCTGGATCAGCAGGTCGTAGGCCTTCTTGTCGCGGTAGGGGCCGTCGCTGCCGTAGCCCGAGATGTCGCAGACGATCAGCCGCGGGTGGGCAGGCCGCAGCGCCTGCGCCGAGAGCCCGAGCCGTGCCGCGGCGCCGGGCGCGAGGTTCTGCACCAGCACGTCGGCCCGCGCGAGCAGCTTGCCGAGGATGTCTTTCGCCAGCGGGTGCTTGACGTCGAGCGTCAGGCTTTCCTTGCCGCGGTTGATCCAGACGAAGTAGGAAGCGAGCCCCTTGACCCGCGTGTCGTAGTGGCGCGCGAAGTCGCCCTCGCCGGGACGCTCGACCTTGATGACGCGGGCGCCGAGGTCGGCCAGCTGGCGTGTCGCGAACGGCGCGGCCACGGCGTGTTCGAGGGTCAGCACGGTGATGCCGTCGAGCGGTCGCATGGCCGGTTCAGAACGAGCGCGGCAAGCCGAGCACATGCTCTGCCACGTAGCTGAGGATCAGGTTGGTCGAGATCGGCGCGACGAGATAGAGCCGCGTCTCGCGGAACTTGCGCTCGATGTCGTATTCGCAGGCGAAGCCGAAGCCGCCGTGGGTCTGCAGGCAGACGTTGGCCGCCTCCCACGAGGCCTTGGCGGCGAGATGCTTGGCCATGTTCGCCTCGGTGCCGCAGGGGAGGTGCGCATCGAAGAGTTCGCAGGCCTTGTAGCGCATCAGGTTCGCCGCCTCGACCTCGATGAAGGCCTCGGCGATCGGGAACTGCACGCCCTGGTTCCTGCCGATCGGCCGGTCGAAGACGATGCGCTCGTTCGCGTACTTGCTGGCGCGGTCGACGAACCAGTAGCCGTCGCCGATGCATTCGGCCGCGATCAGCGCACGCTCGGCATTCAGCCCTTCGAGGATGTACTTGAAGCCCTTGCCTTCTTCGCCGATCAGGTTCTCTTCCGGGATCTCGAGGTTGTCGAAGAAGAGCTCGTTGGTCTCGTGGTTCACCATGTTCGGGATCGGCCGCACCGTCAGCCCGTGGCCGATGGCGGAATGCAGATCGACCAGGAAACACGAGAGCCCTTCGGACTTCTTCTTCACGTCGGCCAGCGGCGTCGTGCGTGCCAGCAGGATCATCATGTCGCTGTGCTGCACGCGCGAGATCCACACCTTCTGGCCGTTCACGACGTAGCGGCCGTCCTTCTTCACCGCGGTCGTCTTCAGCTTCGTCGTGTCGGTGCCGGTGGTCGGCTCGGTCACGGCCATCGACTGGATGCGCAACTCGCCCGCCGCGATCTTCGGCAGGTACTTGCGCTTCTGGGCTTCGGAGCCGTTGCGCAGGATCGTGTTCATGTTGTACATCTGGCCGTGGCAGGCGCCGGAGTTGCCGCCCGAACGGTTGATCTCTTCCATGATCACCGAGGCTTCGGTCAGGCCCAGCCCCGAACCGCCGTAGTCGCTCGGAATCAGCGCGGCCATCCAGCCGGCTTTCGTCAACGCGTCGACGAAGGCTTCGGGGTAGGCGCGCTGTTCGTCGATCTTGCGGAAATACTCGTCGGGGAACTCGGCACAGAGCGCGCGCACGGCGTCGCGGATGTCCTGGTGGGATTCTGTTCGGTGGCTGGGCACGGCGGTCCTGTGGGGTTCGGGAGAGAGCGTGTCAGGCGAGCGTCGCGGTCGCGTCCATGCAGAGTGCGCCGCCGGCGTCGCTGGCCCAAAGGCGCATGCTGCGGCCGTCGTCGGAAGGACACGCGTTGAGCTCGAACGGCGTGCCGTCGAACAAGGGCCGCACGGCCCGGAACTCGAAGCGCACGATGGCGGCGTCGGGGCGGCAGCGGAGCAGGTGGTCGACGAGCAGGGTCGCGATCAAGGGCCCGTGCACGACCAGGCCGGGATAGCCCTCGACGCCGGTGGCATAGGGCCGGTCATAGTGGATGCGGTGGCCGTTGAAGGTCAGCGCGGAATAGCGGAAGAGCAGCACCGGATCGGGCAGCACGCTGCGGCGCCAGAGGGCATCGGCCGGCGCCGCTTGCGGCGCGGGCGGCACCTCGCCGGGACGCGGCGCGGCACGGTAGACGATGTCCTGCTCTTCGGTGATCGCCGCGATGCCGGTGCGCACCATCAGCGCATGCTTCAGCTTGACGAACACCAGGGCGCCCCCGCGGCCCTGCTTCCATTGCACATCGCTGATCTCGGAGATGCGCGTGACGCTGTCGCCGATGTGCAGCGGCTGGTGGAAGCCGATGCGGCTCGCCGCCCACATGCGGCGCGGCAGCGGCACCGGGGGCAGGAAGCCGCCGCGCGCCGGGTGGCCATCATCCCCCACCGAGGCCATCGGCGAGACGGGCAGGAAGTACAGCCAGTGATAGAGCGGCGGCAGGCTCGGCGGCATGCCATCCCGATCGAGCGTGGCCGCCAATGCGGCGACGGGTGCCGCGGTGATGGTGTCGCCGCGGGATTCGCGGCGGCCGATCCATTGGCGCAACGCGTCGATGTCGATGCCGCTATCGATCTTGGTGGCAGTCATCGTCAGCGGCCCCGGAAGTTCGCAGCACGCTTTTCCGCGAAGGCCCGCACCGCCTCGGCATGGTCTTCGGAGCCCATGGCGACCGCCTGGTGTTCGAGCTCGCTTCGGATCGCGGCATCGAGGCTGTCGACGCCCTGCGCCAGCGCGCTCTTCAGCAGCGCGGTTGCCACCGGGGGCAGCAGCGCGTACTCCTGCGCAATGGCCTTGGCTCGCGCCAGCGCCTCGCCGGGTTCGGCCATCTCGTTGGCCAGGCCGATGCGCGCGGCCTCGGCGCCGTCGAACAGGCGGGCCAGTCCGAGGATCTCCCGGGCCTTGGCGCGGCCGACGCGGTGCTGCAGGCTCCACAGCGCACCCATGTCCGGCATCAGCCCGACCTTGATGAAGGCCGCGCCGAATTTCGCGTCGCGCGCGGCGACGGTGTAGTCCGCCAGCGATGCGATCGAGAGCCCGGCCCCCATCGCGCTGCCCTCGACCGCCGCCACGACCGGCTTGGGCCCGAGCGCGATCAGCCGGATCAACGCGGTGACGAGCGCCCAGCGCTCGCGGTTCTGCAGCAGCGTGCGCGATGCCATTTCGCCGATGTCGCCGCCGGCGCAGAAGTGGCCGCCCGCGCCGGCGAGGACGATCGCGCGCACCTCGTCATCCGCCATCGCGGCTTCGAGCCGCTCGCGCAATTGCGTGCGCATCTGAAGACAGAAGGCGTTGCGCTTGGCCGGGAACGTGAGGGTGAGCACCGCCACCGCGCCATCGCGCGTCACGGGCACCATGTCTTGCGGCCGGTCGATCGGCTTGCTCATCGAATGTCTTTCACCGCAAGAGACGCCCGCTCAGCGCCCGGCGAAGCGCGGCTCGCGCTTCTGCTGGAACGCAGCCAGCGCCTCCTTGCAGTCATCGCTCAGGCGGCAGCGGATCATGTTGCGGGCTTCGAGATCGAGCACGCTCTCGATGCGCTCGCTGGCTGCGGCATGGATGTTCTGCTTGATGTAGCGATAGGCCAGGGTCGGACCCTCTGCCAGTCGAAGGGCGAAGGCCTCGGTCGCCGCATCGAGATCCGCATCGGGCAGCACGCGGTTGACCAGGCCGAGGCTCAGCGCCTCTTGCGCGGAAACACGATCGGAGAACATGTAGATCTCCTTGGCCTTCGACGGGCCGACCAGCTGCGTCAGGAAATAGCTGCCGCCGTAGTCGCCCGGCGTGCCGATCTTGCTGAAGCTCGAGACGAAGAAGGCGTTGTCCGCCGCCAGCCTGAAGTCGCAGGCCAGCGCCATCGAGAAGCCCATGCCGGCGGCCGGTCCGCGCAGCTTCGCGATCGTCGGCTTGCCCATGTCGTGCAGCAGGAACGAGGCCTGCGCGAATTGCTTCAGGCGATCGACGCGCGATTCGAGCGCGAGCCAGGTCTCGGTGTTGCCGAACTCCTGCGCGATCGGATCGTTCGGGTCCGGCGCGCCCATCGAGCGCACATCCGCGCCGGTGCAGAACGACGAACCGGTGCCGGTCAGCACGACGACCTTGACGCGCGGATGTCGAGCCGCGTCGACCAGGTGCCTGAGCAGCAGGTTCTGGCCGGCAGTGTCGATCGCGTTCTTGACTTCGGGTCGGTCGAAGCTCAGTGTCAGCACTCCCGTCTCGGCCAGCTCCCAGCGAATCGCGGCGGTCATATCAAGTCCTTCAGCCTTGTTTCATCGAAGGGCGGCAGCTCGTGGCCGTGGCGCAGCTTGTGGGTCCAGGTCGGTTCGTTCAGCAGCGCGCGGCCGACCGCGACCAGATCGAATTCGCCGCGATCGAAGCGCTGCATCAGCAGCTGGATATTGTCCGATCCGCCCGCCCGGCCGTCGCGCTTGGAGTCGTAGAAACCGCGGTCCAGCCCGATGCCGCCGATGGCCATGGCCAGCTTGCCGGTGAGCTTCTTCGCCCAGCCCGACAGATTGAGCGGCGAGCCTTCGAATTCGGCCCGATCGAAATAGCGCACGCTGCCGTCGAACACGTCGACGCCGGCATCGGCGATCGGGCCGAGCAGCTCTTCGAGCTCCTGCGGCGTGCTCGCGAGCCGGGCCTTGAAGTCCTGCTGCTTCCATTGCGAGAAGCGAAAGAAGATCGCCATCCCCTCGCCCGCTTCGCGGCGGACGGCGCGCACCACCTCGGCCGCGAAGCGCGTGCGCGCCCGCCGGTCGCCGCCCCAGGCATCGCTGCGCCGGTTGGTCTCGTCCCACAGGAAGGTATCGATCAGGTAGCCGTGCGCGCCGTGGATCGCGATGCCGTCGAAGCCGAGTTCGCGCGCATGGCGGGCGCTGCGCGCGTAGGCGTCGATCACGTCCTGGATCTCGCCGTCGCTCATCGGCTGCGTGGGCGCCTGCACGCGGTCGATGTAGGCGGCGTCGAGCGAGGTCATGCGACCCGCCGGGCCCCAGAGACCGGAGGGACGGACCGAGGGCGCCGCGGGCGACGGACCGGTACCCGGCTCGCGCATCACACCCTGGTGCCAGAGCTGCGGCACGATCCGCCCGCCGGCCGCGTGCACGCCGTCGACGACCCGCTGCCAGCCGGCCAGGGACGCTTCGCCGTAGAGATGAGGCAGATTGCTTTCGCCGAGGCCCGCATCGCCGAGCGCCGCGGGATGGTCGATGCCGACCCCTTCGGTGATCAACAGGCCGGTGCCGCCTTCGGCGCGGCGGCGGTAGTAGGCCGCGACATCATCGCCCGGCACGCCGCCGGGCGAGAAGTTGCGCGTCATCGGCGCCATCACGATGCGGTTCGGCAATTGCAGGCCGCGCACGCTCAGCGGCTCGAACAAGGGCTCGACGTTGGTGGTCATCGGCGGGTTCTTTTCGAGCGCCGTGTCAAGGTGCATGGGTCACCGCGCGCCGCGCTTCGTCGCCTTGCGCTTCCCAGTAGCTCGCCCAGCTCGGCCAGGCCTGCGGCAGCCGCGGCGCGAATTTCGGGCTGTCGTACTTGCCGGGCCAGTTCTGAAAGCTCTGGCCTTCGCCGCGATTCGGGCGCTGCTGCCAGTCGGTGGAGTACCAGTGCTTCTCCTCGCGGCGCTGGAAGCGCCAGGCGCCTTCGCTGCGCACGTAGCTGTCGAAATAGCAGATCGACATCTCGATCCACTGATCCTTGTCCTCGTGTCCGGCGCGGCAGTAGACGCTGCCGGTCGCGTGATCGGCATCGACCAGGTCGATGGTCTGGCCGCAGACCAGATGGACCGAGCGGTAGAAGCCGCTCAGCACATGCCGGCTCGCGTAGTAGCGCCTCAAGGCATCGCGGCCCTGCCCCCAGCGGCCGCAGTCCACGTCGACCGCGAAGAGCGCGACCAGGTCGTCGATGTTGCGCGAGTCGACGGCCACGGCGTAGCGCGCGGGCAGTTGCTGGATCGCGAGCTGGGCCTCGACACGCCCGAGGCGCTGCTCGAATCCGTCGCTCACGGCTTCGCCCCCTGACTGATGAAGTCCGCCACGTAAGGCTGATGCGCCAGCGAGCCGCCATCGACGCAGATGATCTGACCGGTGATGAAGCCGGCCTCGTCGGAGGCGAGGAAGACCAGCGCCGCCGCGATGTCTTCAGGCCGCCCGAGCCGCGGTGTCAGATGGTGGCGCAGCATGATGTCGCCGACACCCGATGCGGCGTAGCTGTCCTTCGTCGACGGCGTGACGATCAGGCCCGGCGAGATCGCATTGCAGCGGATGCCCTCCTTGCCGTGCTGCGTCGCGATGCCCTGCGTCAGCGAGTTGATCGCGGCCTTCGAGGCGCTGTAGGCGGTGTGCGAGAGCGCGCCGGCGAGCGCCGCGTCGGAGCTGGTGTTGATGATCACGCCGCCGCGCCGGCGCAGGTGCGGGATGGCCGTGCGGCACGCGATCATCGTGCCGCGCAGGTTGATGCGCAGGATCGCATCCCAGACCTCGGTATCGACGCTTTCGACCGGCCGGTCACGCGTCGAAGACAGCCGCGTATCGGCGGCGTTGTTGTGCAGGATGTCGAGGCCGCCGAGCCGCGCCACGGTGGCCTCGACCATCGCGATCACCGAGGCCTCGTCGCCCAGATCCGCCTGCAGCGCGATCGCGTTGCCGCCTTCCGCCTCGATCGCCGCGACCTGGCGTTCGGCCGAGGCCAGATCGATGTCGGCCACCGCCACCGCGGCGCCTTCGCGGGCCAGCGCCAGCGCGCAGGCCGCGCCGATGCCGCCGCCGGCGCCGGTCACCAGCGCGACCTTTCCCTGTACTCGCCCTGTCATTGGTGCCCCCCGTTCGCCGGGTACGGCGCACGGCCCCCCGAGGGGGCGCGGGCCGGCTTGGTGAACTGAGGCCGGACACAGACAGTCCCTGCGGACTGTCTGTGCCTGCCGAAGGCCATCGGCCTCTGGCCGATGGCGGCCCGGCGCTCGGCCCGCTTGTTCTCACTTCTCATGATCATCCTCACAAGGCGGTGTACAGGCCGCCATCGACCGGCAGGTTCTGCCCGCTGACGTAGCCCATCAAGTCGCTGCACAGCGCCACGACGGCGCGGCCGATGTCTTCGCGCGGAACACCCATGCGGCCGAGCGGGAACATGCGGATGAAGGCGTCACGCACGGCGGGGTTCTGCGCGAAGAACACTTCGGTCGGCTCGGTGGCGGCGGCAGGCTCGATCGCGTTCACGGTGATGCCGTGCGGACCCCACTCGCGCGCCAGCGATTTGACGAAGCCGCGGTCGCCGCCCTTCAGGGACGAATACACCGGGTTCATCGCGGCACCGTGCAGCCCGAAGGCCGAACCGAGCACGATGAAGCGGCCGTGGCCGCTCGCCTTCAAATGCGGCAAGGCGGCCTGCGCGCAATGCAGATTGCCATCCCAGGCGACACGGGCCTGGCGCGTCCAGTCCTGTTCCGCGATGTCTTCGAGCGCGATCGGGTGCGCCGAGTCGCCGCCGGCATTCGCGTTCTGCACCATGATGTCCAGCCGCCCCCAGCGGGCGACGGCGGCTTCGACCGCGCGGGTGACCGCCGCGGCATCGCCGACGTCCGCTTCGAGCGCGATCGCGCTGCCGCCCTCGGCGGCGATCAACTGCGCGGTTTCGTCGCAGATCGAGCGGCGGCGGCCCGTCACCGCCACGCTGACGCCGGCCGCGGCAAGCGCCAGCGCGATGCCGCGGCCGATGCCGCTCCCCGCGCCGGTGACGAATGCCACGCGGCCCGCCAGCAGGCCCGCGCCAGTGACTGTTGCTGTTGCTGTTGCTGCGCTCATGGCACCATCCAATCGCCGCCGTCGAGGTTGAAGCTCGCACCCGTCACGCCGCGAGCGCCGTCGCTGGCCAGCCAGGCGATCACGTCGGCCACGTCGGCCGAAGGTTGGGGCACGCGCCCGAGCGCCGGTGGCGGCGGCCCGAGCTCCGGTGTGGACGGCAGGGCCGCATCGGCCAGCGCCGGCGCATAGTGCCGCGCCGCCACGCCGACCCAGTTCAGCCGCATGCCATGCCGGCCCCACTGCCGCGCAGCCGACTTGATCAGCGTTCGCTGCGCCTCGGCCAGCGTGATCAGCGGGACGAGCCCAGCCGCGCCGACCAGGGCCGCCGACGGGCCGACGATCACCACGGCCCCGCCGGTCTCGCGCTGCTGGCGATGGGCAGCCTGCAGGCAGAACAGGCTGGCGAGCATGCCGCGATGCACCGCGGATTGCCAGTCATCCGCCGAGAGCGCATCGATCGAACACGGCGCCAGCGCCGAAGGCATCGCAACGGCATGCACGACAAGATCGGCTCCGCCCGCGTCGCGTGCGGCATCGGCCAGCGCCGCCTCGGCATCGCCGCGCGCATCGAACGGCACGCCGACCTCGACGACCCGCGCCCCGTGCCGCCGCAGCCCTTGCGCCAGCGCCGCGCCGAGAGCGAGGCCCGGCGTCGCGACGATCGCGCGCCGGCCTGCCAGGAGCGCCGCACCGGCGCTGTCCGCCACACCATCGACCATGCCCTTGCTCCTTTGTAGACCCGCCCGGATCCGGGCCAAGGTGACGCCTCCGCGGTACAGACGCATCAGTTATTTGAACGTAGTTCGGAAATATAAACCACATGCAGCAGACCTACAAGCCTCGCCGGGCAGCTTTTCATTCAGGGCTGCGCCTGCGCGCGCAAGCCGCCGACGACATGCCGCACCAGTTGCTCGCGCAACTCGGCCCACGGCACCGGCGCGTCTTCCACGCCGGCGATATGGCGGGTCACGGCCACGTCGAGCAGGGCATGGCCGAGCAGGCTGTGCAGGAAGTGCAGGCCCCAGGCAACGACGTGCCCGGGCACGCCGGGCATCGCGGCCGCCAGCGCATCGTGGAATAGCCTGGCGGTCGGCACGTAGCGCTCGCGCCAGGGCGCCAGCAGATCGTGACGCTCGTTCAACAGGCCGAAGCTGGCCAGCAATTGCAGGTAGTTGCGCCAGCCCGGGTCGCCGGAGGCCAGCTTCTGCACGGCCGGGTCCACCATCGCCTCCACCACCGCGCGCAGCCCCGGAGGCTTGTCCTCGCCGGCCCGCGCCAGCGAGCGCTCGAGCATCGTGCAGATCGCATCGGCGCGGCGCGCGATCACCTGGCGGAAGAGCTCGTCCTTCGAACCGAAGTAGTAGCGAGACAGACTCAGCTCCGCACCCGCCGCCTGCGTGATGCCGCGGATCGTGGCGGCGAAGTAGCCCTGGCGTGCGAACACGTCTTCGGCCGCATCGAGGATGCGTTCGCGGGTGGTCCTGGTATCGGCGGCCTGGGCGCCCGGGGGGACTGCCGGCGTGTTGGAAAGCAGCGTCATGGCGGCGATGGTGACCGACCTCCGGGCCTTCGATGGCCAGGGATTGCACGCATGTGCAAATGTTCCAATATACGCATATCATTCTTTAAATAGAACTCCGTTCGAGCCCGGCACTCGGCGGTGCGCCCTTCCCTCTGCGGAGACTCGCGTGACCCTTGCCCCTCATCTCGAAGCCAATGCAGCGGTGCAGCGCGCCATCGACGAAGCCATCGCCTCCGGCCGCGAGATCGGCGTGCAGGTCGCGGCCTACCACCACGGCAAGCTCGTCGTCGACGCCTGGGGCGGCCTGGCCGATCCGGCCAGCGGCCGCGCGGTCGATGGCGAGACGCTCTTCAATGTCTATTCGGTGACCAAGGCCGTGGCGGCGACGGCGGTGCACATGCTGGTCGATCGCGGCCGGCTGGCCTACGACGCTACGGTGGCGAGCTATTGGCCGGAGTACGCCGCCCATGGCAAGGGCAAGACCACCCTGCGCGATGTATTGACGCACCGCGCCGGCATCCCGCAGATGCCCGAGGGCATGACCCCCGAGCGACTGTGCGACTGGTCGTGGATGACGCGCGCGATCGCCGACCTGAAGCCGCTGGCCGAGCCCGGCACGAAGACGATGTACCTGTCGCTGACCTTCGGCTGGATCCTCGGCGAGCTGGTGCGCCGCGCCGATCCGGAGCACCGCTCGCTCGGCCGCTTCGTGCGCGAGGAGATCGCGATGCCGCTGCGCGCACCCGATCTCTGGATCGGCATTCCCGATGCGGTCGAATCGCGCATCGCGACGCAGATCGATGCGATGGCGGCGATCCCTGCCGCCCATCTGCCGCCGCTCTTTCTCGCATCGATGCCGCCCGCCGTGGCGCTGGCCCCGCCGGTGTTCGAGCGGCCCGACGTGCGCCGCGCCGAGGTAGCCGGCGTCGGCGGCATCTTCAGCGCACGCAGCGAAGCCCGCTTCTGGGCCATGCTCGCCGGCGGCGGCGAACTCGACGGCGTGCGTCTGTTGTCCGAAGGCCTGGCCGCCACGCTGAACACGCCGCGGCTCCACAGCGAGGAACCCGACCCGGTGATGTTCGGCTTCCCGATCCCGATCACGATCGGCGGCTACTGGTTCGGCGGCGATACCCCGCCGGTGTGCTCGGCGAAGCATCCCCGTGCCATCTGCCACCCGGGCCAAGGCGGCTCGATCGGCTGGGCCGACCCCGATGCACAGCTGGCCGTGGCGATCTGCCACAACCGGCTGTTCAACCCCGCCACACGAGACGAAGACGCGATCCTGACGATCGCCGAGGCCGTGCGCGGCGCACTCCAGCTCTGAAGGAAGACCATGAGCGCGATCCCCCGCATCCAAGACTTCGACGACCCGGCCTACGACCCCTTCGTCTCCGACGAAGCCTCGTTCGGTGCCCACGACGATCCCTATCCGCAACTCGCGCGCTGGCGCGAGGAGGCCCCGGTGCATGCGTTCGACTATCGCAGCGCGATGGGTCTCCATCCCGACGTGACGATGGCCGACCTGCCCTCGTACCTGGTGCTCGGCTATGAGGCGGTCGAGAAGATCTTCCTGGATCCGCAGACCTACTCGAACACCATCTACGCACGCAATCTCGGCATCTCGTTCGGCGAGAGCGTGAGCACGATGGACGCACCCGACCATCCGCGCTATCGCAAGATCTTCCAGAAGGCCTTCCTGCCGAACAGGGTGGCGGCGTGGGGCGAGACCCTGGTCGACCCGGTGGTGGATTCTCTGATGGCGAAGTTCCGTGGGCGCGGCCGCGCCGACCTGGTGCAGGAGTTCACCCATCACTATCCGTTCCAGATCATCTACAGACAACTGAACCTGCCGCCGCAAGACGTGGGGATCTTCCACAAGCTCGCCATCGCGCAGACGGTGGTGAGCTATGACCTGGCTCACGGGACCGAGGCCTCCCGCAAGCTGGGCGTCTACTTCAAGGCGCTGCTGGAAGAGCGCCGCGCGCATCCCGGCGACGATCTGGTGAGTCTCTTGGCACAGGCCGAGGTGGATGGCGACCACCTGCCCGAGGAGATCCTGATCTCCTTCCTGCGCCAATTGGTCAATGCCGGCGGCGACACCACGTACCGCGGCACCAGCATCCTGCTGACCGGGTTGCTCGCCAACCCGGATCAACTCGATGCGGTGCGGCGTGATCGTGCGCTGATCCCGCAAGCCATCGAGGAGGCCCTGCGATGGGACGGCCCGGTACTGATCGCGACGCGCACACCGCGGGTCGACACCGAACTGTGCGGTGTCGAACTGCCGGCGGGCGCGTGCCTCTCGGTCGCGTCCGGCTCGGCGAACCGGGACCCTTCCCGTTTCAAGGACCCGGACCGCTTCGACATCTTCCGGCCGAAGCATCGGCACTTCGCCTTTGCATTCGGCCCCCATGTCTGCATCGGCCAGCATCTGGCACGGGTCGAGATGACACGAGCGCTGAATGCCATCCTCGACCAGTTGCCCGGCATCAGGCTCGATCCCGACATGCCGCCGCCCAAGATCCAGGGCACGATGATGCGGGTGCCGAAGCACATCCACGTGCGCTTCGATTGAGACGCCGGAAGCGCTGTTCGGAACCCGCAATCCGATCCACATCGAAAGGCCGCTCGATGGCCTTGGCGGCATCAAGGCCCATCACTTGCGTGGGAGAAGCTGGCACGAATTGGCGTTCGCCTGCTGATGAATGCCCGAGAGCATGTCCACCAGGCGTTCGCGGATCAACCCCTGCACTTCTCCGGCCAGGCGTTCGAGCAAGGCCTTGCAACTCGGCAGATCCTCGATCAGCCCGACGCACTGTCCGAGCGGAAAAGCAGCATCGTCCGCAGCGCCGGTTTCCATGGCCTGCATCCAGCGCGCGGCGCCGATCAGCGGCAACAGGTCATGATGCGTCGTCGCGGCCTGCGCTTCGAGCTCGAGGGCCTGGTCGACGCCGCGATTGCGCATCACGCGGATGCTGTCGCCGAAGCGGCGGCCCACGAGCGTGGTGCCGGTCTCGCGCGCAGCCAGCATCCTCGCCTTGATGTCCACGTGCAGCGGCGACTCCTGCGTGAGCAGGAAGCGCGTGCCCATGCAGACCCCCTCGGCACCGAGCGCGAGAGCCGCCACGACGCCGCGCGCATCGGCGATCCCGCCGGCAGCGAGCACCGGGATGGACAGCGCCTGCGCCGCGGCCGGGATCAGCACCAGCCCCGGCACGTCGTCCTGCCCCGGATGGCCCGCACACTCGAAGCCGTCGATGATCACCGCGTCGACGCCGAGCGACTGCGCCTTCAGCGCATGGCGGACGCTGGTGGCCTTGTGCAGGATCTTGACGCCCGCGGACTTCAGTGCGTCGACGTACGGCGCCGGACTGCCGCCCGCCGTCTCGACCACCGGAATTCGCTCCTCGATGGCCACCCGCACATAGCCGGCGACGTCGATGCCCGCATTGGCCGCCAGCAGGGTGAGATTGACACCGAACGGCAGAGCCGTCAGCGAACGGGTGCGCGCGATCTCGCGGCGCAGCGCCTCGGCGTCGGGTTGCGTGTGCGCCGACAACACGCCCAGCCCTCCCGCATTCGAGACGGCTGCCGCCAGTTCGGCGCGCGAGACCCAGCGCATCCCGCTCTGCACGATGGGATAGCGGGTTCCAAGTAACTGGCTGGCGCGTGTGTGCATCAGTCCGACTCCGATTCGTCTCGAGCTCAGAAAACCGGCGCCAGAAAGCGCCGTCCGTTGTCGTGCATCACGCCCTGCATCTGCTCCGGCGTGATCACCCTGCAGGCTTCGTCGGCGAAATCTCGCGGCGCCGGCACGCCTTCGGCATGCGGGTAGTCCGATCCCATGATGACCCACTCATGCGACCCGACCTGGTCGATCACGGTCTTCAGATCGTCTTCCGGATAGGCGACCACGCTGACATGCCGCTTGAAGATGTTGCTCGGCCTTTCTTTCAGCTGACCGCCCGGCCATAACCCGTTCTTCGACATGCCGCGGCACTTGTCCATCTTCACCAGCATGCTCGGCACCCATTCGCTGCCGTTCTCCGCGGAGAGCAGGCGGATGTTGGGAAAGCGCGAGAAGAAGTTCCAGAAGATCATCGACGACAGCGTCTCGACCACCGGCCGCTCGCTGTAGCCGTGCATCCAGACGAAGGCCGTCTGGCGCTGCCGCGACTGCTGCACCGGCTCGCCCCACACCGCCATGTGGTCCTTCATGTAGATCGCTTCGCTCACGTGATAGACGACGCGGCAGTGCGCTTCATTCAGCAAGGACCAGAAGCGGTCGAAGTCGGGGTGCGCCGGCGGCTTGCCGCCGAACGGACCCATCGGCATCAGGAAGAGCCGCGTGCCGTTCTTGATCGCCCACTCGGCTTCGGCGCATGCGGCATCCACGTCATCGAGCGACACCAGCGGGGCGGAATAGATGCGGTCCTTGTAGTTGAAGCCCCAGTCGTCGAGCATCCAGCGGTTGTAGGCGTGCATCACCGCGGCCCCGGCCCGGGGTTCGTTCAGGTAGCTGATGGTCGCGACCATGTGGCCGCAGTAGAGGAAGCAGCCTTCGACGCCGAATTCGTCCATCTTGGCGAGGCGCGGATCCCGGGCATACATGTCTGGGGTCATCTCGACGCGCATGTCGACGTTTTCCTTGCCCTCCTTCTGCGCGCGCAGCCACTCGTGCAATTTGCCCGGGGGCGGCACGCGGCCGTCCGCAGCGGTGTAGCCGGCACTGACCTCGACTTTCTGTCTGCCCACGTAGAGCGCGTATTCGCCGTCGTCTCCGACCTTCCAGTGGTAGTCCCAATCCTTCTTGAACTTCTCGGGCAGATAGCGGCTGAAAGCGTCGGGCGTCTCGTAGAGATGCGTGTCGCCGTCGAAGATGCTGCCTTTGAAGAGCGGGGCTGCCGCGGCGGCGGCGGTAGGGACGGTGGCTTGCATGGGGGTCTCCTGTATCGGGTCGAATCGGCTCGGTCAGTGTCGGGGGGCGGCAGCGTCGTGGCGATGCCGATATCACGGCGCCACGGCTTCAGGCGAACGCGATATCGAAATTCGCTGCTCGCGCCCCGCTCACACCTGCGACTTCGGCAGGCGAACGACGAGGCCGTCGGACTGCGGCGTCATGCGCAGCTGGCAGCTGAGGCGACTGTTGTCCTGGGGGTCCAGCGCGCATTCCAGCATGTCGCGTTCGGCGCTTTCCGCAGGCTGCAGCCGGGCGATCCAGGCCTCGTCGACGTAACAGTGGCAGGTGGCGCAACTGCACGAACCTCCGCAATCGGCCATGATGCCGGGGACCATGGCATCGACGGCGGTCTGCATCACCGACTTGCCGTCTTCCGCCTCGAGACGGTGTTCCTTGCCGCTGAATTCGATGATCGTGAGCTTGTACATGTCTTGTCTCGTCTTTCGATGTCTCGGGGGGACCGGCGAGTTCAGGCCGCAGGCAGCAGGCTCTTCAACGGCACGGCATCGTCGACCAGCCGTTCGGGATCCACCGGAATGCGCTCGGCCACGAAGCGCTTCGCGAGCATGAACTCGGGTGCGCGATTGACGGTATCGACGGCCAGGATGCGATGGCCCTTCAGGTAGAAGGCAGAGAAGGAACGCTCTTCGACCGACCCGCGCAGCAGCAGCTGGTCATAGCCGTGCGACAGCCCGACCATCTTCAGCTTCAGGTCGTATTGATCGGACCAGAACCAGGGCGCGCTGTCATGGATCCGCTCCTTCCCGCACACGGTCGCCGCTGCCGAACGGGATTGTTCGAGTGCATTCGGAACGGATTCGAGACGGATCGAACGCCCGTAGAGCGCGCTGTGAAAACGGGTGCAATCGCCGGCAGCGACGATGGCCGGATCGCTGGTGCGTGAACCGGCGTCGACGAGGATGCCATCGTCGACCGCGAGGCCGGCTCTCGCCGCCAGCTCGGTATTGGGCAGGAGTCCGATGCCGGCGATCACCAGATCCGTATCGACTCGCTCGCCGTCACTGCAATGGACCTGGGTCACGAGCCCGCTCTCGCGATCCAGCTGGAACCCGTCGACCTGCACCCCGGTGCGCAAGTCGACGCCGGCTGCCCGATGCACCTGCTCGTAGAACGACGACAGCCGGGGCGCGGTCACACGTGCCAGCACTCGCGAGGCGGCCTCGAGCACGACCACCTTCAAGCCGTGTTGGACCGCGATCGCCGCCACCTCGAGGCCGACATAGCCGCCGCCGACGATCGACAAACGCGCCCCCGGCACGAAGCGGGTGCGGATGCGGTCGACGTCGCCCAGGCTGCGCAGATAGTGGAAGTTGCTCGCCGATTCCGCGCCCGATGCGGCGGCAGGCAATGGCCGTGCACGACCGCCCGTCGCGAACGCGAGGCGCGCATAGTGCAAGGAAGCGCCGTCTTCGAAATCGACCCGGGCGGCCGCGCGGTCGACCCGAGAGACCTGCCGGCCCAGCAGCAGATCGACCGCGGCTTTGTCGTAAGTGCTCCTGGCTTTCAGTGCCAGGGTCTCCAGCGAAGCCGAGCCGGCCAGGTAGGCCTTCGACAGCGGCGGCCGGTGGTATGGCAGCGCCTGCTCGTTGCCCACCAGGACGATGCGGCCGGGCCAGCCTTGCTCACGCGCCTGGACGGCGAGCTCCGCACCCGCGTGGCCTGCACCGATCACCACGAAGACATCGTCTCTTCTCATCCTTCTTCACCAAAAAAAGCGCTCCGGTCTGGACCGGTGGCGTAATTATATACGAACACCGTTTGGAAATGCGAACACGATTTTGCCGGTGCGCCTGCCGGCCTGTCGGCGCTGCCCGACGGCGAAGCTCGGAAAGTCCTATGCCACGACGCGGCGGCGATGGGTCGCGGTATTCCCGCCGTACCGCTACCGTGCAGAGGCGGCTCCGCGATCCGGCTGGAGCAGCTTTATCGTTCGAGAGGAGTTGATGATGAGCACCGACAACGCACCGGATATCCAGGGTGAAGGCAACTACGAAGCGGCAAGACGCTATGACAAGTCGGCCAGCGACTTCGCCCATTCAGGCAAGGTCGACGAAGCCGCCCAGGCGGCCCGGCCCCGCGACATCAAGGAGGCCGATCAGATGGAGCGCTCGGAGCGCATGGGCAAGGCGCACTCGAAGGGCGACCTGAAAGAAGACCTGGCCCCGCAAGGCGCGCAGCAACCGACTGTCGCGTCCCGCGGCGTCAAACCCTGATCCATCGCTGCGCCGGCGGGTGTGGCAGCGCAGGTGTCACGGTTGTCCGTCGCCAGCGCGCTTCCTGGACTCGAAGCCTTCCAGCACCCTTTTCGCCTGCACATTTCCCTGCGCAGCCGACTTTCGCAGCCACCGCATGGCTTCGTCATCGTTCTTCGCCACGCCGCGCCCGAGGCCGAGCATTCGCGCCAGTCCGAGCTGCGCATTCGGCTCGCCGGCTTCCGCCGACTTGCGCAGCCAGGCCACCGCCTCTACGTCATTGCGCTCGACACCCCGGCCCTCGGCGTAAAGGCTGCCCAGCAGGCCTTCGGCGATGGCATTGCCCTGCTCCGCGGCCTTGTGGAACCACTCGAACGCGGCGCCGTCGTCCTTGGCGACGCCCTTGCCGAGCAGGTACGCCCAGCCGAGGTTGATCTCCGCACGCACATCGCCGCCGTCGCCGGCCTTTCGGTACCACTTGATGGCCTCGCCCGGGTCGGCTTCAACGCCGCACCCGGACGCAAACTTGTCACCGAGGAGGAGTTGCGCGTTGCTGTCGCCGTTCACGGCATCGGCCTGCAGGGCCCGGACGGTTTCGGGCAGGCAGCCGGCGTCCGCGGCGATCGCTTCGTAGGGCGCCAGGCAGAAAAGCGCGCTGATCAGGCCCACGGCAGGGCGGCTTGACGGCATGGTCACCTCCGATCTCCGACCTCGAGGACGTCGGACTGCAATCATAGGCGGCACCCGCCGGACTCGGGGCTCACCTACGCCGACAGCGCCGCCTTCCTGATCTGGTGCCAGCCGAGCCCGGCGACGCGCTCGAAGTGCGACGACAGGGCTGCCGCCTCGGCACTCGCCGCGGTGCCGCGATTCACGCGGCCGCGAATCCCGTGCAGGATCGCGGCGAAGCGGAACATGTTGAACGCCACGTAGTAGTCGAGGTCGGGCAACTCGTCGCGGCCGGTGCGCCGGCAGTAGGCCGCCACGTAGGCTGCTTCGTCGGGCAGTCCGGAAGCGGCGAGTTCCACGCCATGGATGCCGCCGATGATCTCCGGCGGCATGCGGAACATCATCGCGTGATAGGCGAAGTCGGCGAGCGGATGGCCGAGCGTCGACAATTCCCAGTCGAGTACCGCGATCACCTTGGGCTCGGCCGGGTGGAAGATCAGGTTGTCGATGCGGTAGTCGCCGTGCACGATCGCGGTCTGGTCGTCCGCCGGGATGTTCTCCGACAGCCAGTCGACCAGCCGGTCCATGTCGGCATTGCGCCCTGCGGCTTCGTCTTCCTGATATTGCCTGGACCAGCGCCGCACCTGGCGCTCGATGTAGCCGCCGGTGCGGCCGTAGTCTTCGAGCCCGGCCGCCCGGTGGTCGACGCGATGCAGCTGCGCCAATGTCGCGTTCATCGCGTCGAAGTATGCGGCGCGCTGTTCCTTCGGCAATTCCGACAGCGAAGCGTCCCAGAAGATCCTGCCCTCGATCATCTCCATCACGTAGAACCAGCTGCCGATCACCGCGTCGTCGGTGCAGAGCCCGTAGACTTTCGGCACAGGGAAACCGGCTTCGCCCAGAGCACCGATGACACGCGCTTCCCGCTCGACGGCATGGGCGCCCTTCAGCAGGGTGCCGCTCGGCTTTCGGCGCAGAACGTAAGACCCGCCCGGCGTTCTCAGGCGATAGGTCGGGTTCGATTGACCCCCGGCGAAGCGCTCGGCGACGATGGGGCCGGCGAAGGCCGGCACGTGGGCCGTCATCCAGTCGCTCAGGGGCGCCTCCTCCCACTCGGGCTGTCCCCGAGCGGCCTTGATGGCGCCGTTCATGCCTTGCCTCCGCCCAGCGCATCGCGCTTGATCTTCTTCGCCAGCGACCATTTGTGGACTTCCGTCGGACCATCGTAGATGCGGAAAGCCCGCACTTCGCGGAACACCTGCTCGACCATCGTGTCGCGCGAAACGCCGCTGCCGCCCATCACCTGCACGCATCGATCGGCGATGCGGAACAGCGCATCCGAGACCGCGACCTTGGTCATCGAGCTTTCCGACGTGCCGAGCGAGCCGCCGTCGAGCACCGTCGCGCACCAATCGATCATCAGCTCCGCCTGCTTCAGGTCGATCAGGTTGTC
>Ga0105239_10003096_pt1 | contig 20643 bp, 25 predicted proteins | sample KBSC44metaG_FD_92761 | JGI IMG/M metagenome (GOLD analysis project Ga0105239, IMG submission 92761) | Corn rhizosphere microbial communities from Kellogg Biological Station, Michigan, USA - KBS C4-4 metaG | ecosystem: Host-associated > Plants > Roots > Rhizosphere > Soil | place: Michigan, USA... | reverse complement strand
TGGTTCTTGGTGAAGCTCTCCATCGACATGTCGAGATAGCCGGGCACGAAGCCCTGCAGGCTGTCGCCATAGAAGCGGATGAGCTGGCGCAGGAACTTGATGGGCAGGAGGCTTTGGCCCTTGGCTTCTTCCTCGAAGATGATCTGGGTCAGGACCGAGCGGGTGATGTCCTCGCCGGTGCGCGCATCGCGCACCTCGAACTCCGTGCCTTCCTTGACCATCTCGCACAGATGATCGAGCGTCACATAGGACGAGGTCTGGGTATTGTAGAGCCGCCGGTTCGCGTACTTCTTGATGACGACCGGATCGCCCTTGGGCTGATCTTCCACCACGCGTCCAACCCCTGAATTCCAAGTACTTCACGCCACTTAGGCGAGACACCCACCGATACTTACAAAAGCATCACAATGGGGCCCCGTCCAGTCCTTTGCGCGGTTGCAGCAAAGCCGCTCGGCGCTTGAGGATATTAAGCTACTGAATTCGCTAAAGTAAATTCTCCCGTTTACCGCCGCTCGCATTCGCGGCAATTTGCAGCCCGCTCACAATCCCGAGGAAGACCCATGGAAGACGTCGTCATCGTTTCCGCAGCGCGCACAGCGGTTGGCTCGTTCAACGGCGCCTTCGCCAATGTGCCCGCCCACGACCTCGGTAAGACCGCGATCACGGCGGCGCTTACCCGCGCAGGCGTGGCGCCCGCCGACGTCTCCGAGGTGATCCTGGGCCAGATTCTGACCGCGGCGCAGGGCCAGAAACCGGCACGCCAGGCCTCGGTCAATGCCGGCATCCCGGTCGAGACGCCGGCCTGGATCGTCAACCAACTCTGTGGCTCGGGCCTGCGCGCGGTGGCGCTTGGCTACCAGGCAATTATGAACGGCGACGCCAGGGTGATCGTGGCCGGCGGCCAGGAGAGCATGAGCCAGGCGCCGCATGCGGCCTATCTGCGTGCTGGCCAGAAGATGGGCTCGCTCGAATTCGTCGACACCATGATCAAGGACGGGCTGCTGGACGCGTTCCACGGCTACCACATGGGTGTGACTGCTGAGAACGTTGCGCAGCGCTGGCAGATCACCCGCGAGATGCAGGACAAATTTGCCGTCGCCTCGCAGAACAAGGCTGAAGCGGCGCGCAAGTCCGGCCGCTTCAAGGACGAGATCGTTCCGGTGACGGTGAAGGAGCGCAAGGGCGAGAAGGTGATCGACACCGACGAGTTCATCCGCGATGGCGTCACGCTCGAAGGCATTCAGGGGCTGAAGCCGGCCTTTGACAAGAGCGGCACCGTCACGGCTGCGAACGCCTCGGGCATCAACGACGGTGCGGCCGCGGTGGTTCTGATGAGCGCCAAAGACGCCGAGGCGCGGGGCATCGCACCACTGGCGCGCATCGCGTCGTGGGCGACGGTCGGCGTCGATCCGGCGGTGATGGGCTCGGGTCCGATCCCGGCGTCGAAGAAGGCGCTGGAGCGTGCCGGCTGGAAACCATCCGACCTCGACCTCGTCGAGGCCAACGAGGCCTTCGCGGCGCAGGCCTGCGCGGTCAACAAGGATATGGGCTGGGACACGGACAAGGTGAACGTCAACGGCGGCGCCATCGCCATCGGACATCCCATCGGCGCCTCCGGTGCGCGCGTGCTGGTGACCCTGCTGCACGAGATGCACAAGCGCGACGCCCGCAAGGGCCTCGCCACGCTCTGCATCGGCGGCGGCATGGGCATCGCGATGTGCGTGGAGCGGTAGTCCTAGAGACGTATCAATCTTGCTGCCGCTCGAAGAAGTCCCAGATCATAGCAGGCCCATTGGGCACTTCGGGTGACGGGCCGAGCAATCGCGGATGGCGTTGGTATGGCTGGGGAAGCCCATGCCCGCCGCCGTGAACCGCGACCAGTTCGACTTCCACTTTGGAGTCGTCGTGCCAGAGGACACGCTCGACCTGAACGTCGCCGCTCACTGGCGTCTCGCTGGTTCGAGGCCGGCCGGCGATGTGGTTGAGATCGGCAAAATATTGACCTGACGCGTGCGCTGAAAGGACCGCGCCGCGTTTGATGAACAGGCCAAAGAGGCTGACCTCGCCGCCATCGAACGGAACGATGGGGTCGTCCGTCCCGTCCATGATCATGACGGATGAGGTGCCGGGCCCCTTCGGCCTGCATTTGAAGTTCGCCGGAGTGGGCACGCTGTCCGACACCGAGGCCACGGCGCGGAAGCGCGATGGCGCCTCGATCGCGAGGCGAAGCGCCATGCTGCCGCCGCGGGAAACGCCCATCGCGAACACGCGAGACGTATCGATGCCGTTTTCGCCTGCAAGCTTGTAGACCAGACGCGTCAGGAAGCCGACATCGTCGATGTTGAGCGTGTTCGCGCTGTAGTCGCCCACGATGTTGCAGCCGTTCCAATACCCCTCGTAACCGTCGGGATAGACGACCGCAATGCCGTCTTTGTCGGCAAGACGATCGAAGCCGTAGCCCGTCGCGATGCGCATTCGCGCACCGTTTTCGCCCGAGCCGTGCAGGGCCACGACAAGCGGCGCGCTTCTTGCCAGCCCTTTGGGAATGTAGATCCTGTAAGTGCGCGACAGTCCGCCGACTTCAATGTGGCCAAGTGTGAGAGTGCCGGACAATCGCGGCGCTGCAGCTTGCGGCGAATACAGGAAATAGCCGACAAGCGCGACGCCCGCTGCGATGAGGCCGGCGGCGCTCCATAGGGTGGTGCGCAAGATCTTTCGCATCAGGTATCCGTCACCGCCAGCGGTCTCCAGGCCTCTTCACGTAATTGGCTATCACATAGGGCCAAGGAAAAACGAGAGGAACAACCACAACCATCAGGCAGGCTATGACGGTCTGCATGGTATCGGGGTCGATTTTGTGCGCGACCCAGAGGGGTAGTGCGACGGCGGCCAGCCAAATCACCTTCCAGGCGATTTCAAAGAAAAGCAAAGGCAACATTTGCAGGGGATAGCGAATCCCCAGGACGGCCACTGCTGTAAGCGCTCCCAACATGCAGAAGGCGACGCCATGCATGAGTTCCCAAACTTTTCCACTCTGGGCGTGGTGGATGATGATCGGCCAGATTTGCGCCCCCTCCAGCGCCGCTATGGCGGCGTAGAGGGCTCGCAGCAGATACAGATGAAGCAGCGACACGTCGGGCGTCGCGACGATTTCTTTCCCTCGGATCTGGTTCGTCATGGGACCTCTAGCGCTGAAGCAGCGGCTGATGCGTTGCAACCGTATCGGACGTGAACCGGCCGGTGAGCCGCACGCGGATCAGCCAGAAAAGCATGAAGCCGAGCGGCAGAAGCGCCAGCGCGAGAAGCACCTTCGATCCGTGCATCCACGCCGGCATCACCTTTTGCTGACCGATGAAGAAGGATGCGCACGCGATGAACCACGCGGTGCACATTCGCACCAGATGGCGCGCAATGCGTGCGCCGCCTCTTACGCCACCCTTGACGATGGAACGGAGGTCAAATGCCGCGAACAGCGCAATCACACCGCCTGCCGCGAAATAGAACGTTGGCGCATAGCCGTCGTAACCGCCGGGTGCCTCGGCACGCACGCCCCAGAACACAAACGTCGACGACACCGCGACCGCTGCTGCAAACGCAACCTTCTCGAATGCGCCCGTGGTGCCAGGCGCTTGTCTGACCGCCATCCACGATGTCGAAATCAGATAAAGAACCAAAAGCCCCATTCCGATGTTGGCCTGTTCCATCGGCTTCAGCGCCGTGAGTTGGCTTGCGAGATAGATCGCGGCCATCGCCAGCATCGTCATCCCGGCGACGAAGATTTTTCCAAATAGGCGGTGGAGGCGCTCGCCCTTGGCCGCGAGGACCGCGGCGTAGCCGAATAGAATTCCAATGCTGCCCCCAAGAATATGTAGGATCAGGGTAGGCAGGTGCGCCATTACCGGTGCGTCGCCCATCACGGCTTGCTCCCCCAGCTTTCATTGCAACCCTTAAGTAAGGAGCGCAGCGCCCTCGCCCATGACGACAGGCATCAAAAACATGATCGCAGGTAACAATGCTGGCGCTTCGAAATCGCGCCGGTCATGGAGACCGCGCAAACCGCGGCAGAGACGGCCTGCCCCGGGTGATCACTGGCCAAGCATTGGTGTGAGGAACGAGGTCACGCGTTCGCGTATTGCAGCCCGCGCGTCCTTCAGTTTCGCCGTCACCTCGATTTTGGACGTGGCGCGCGAGGGCAGCGCACAGTGTTAGGGATAGAAATGGCGCGCCGCAGCGGCGATGAAATAAAAGCCGAGCACCGCGAACAGCACGGATGCGGCGTAATGGATCGCCTTCATCGGCAGTTTTGCCGCAAACGCATTGCCGAGAAACACGACAGGAATGTTCGCGGCCATCATGCCCAGCGTCGTTCCTGTGATCACGGCGGGCAGGTTGCTGTAGCCGGCGGCGAGCGCGACGGTCGCGATCTGCGTCTTGTCGCCGATCTCGGCAATGAAGAATGCGACAACCGTCGCCAGAAATGCGTTGCGTCCGTGGGTGGCTGTGCCGTCGTCGAGCTTGTCGGGGATGAGGGTCCATGCCGCCATCGCGAGCAGGCTCACGCCCACGACCGCGTCCAACACGGCTGGAGTGAGAAATTTACCGAACCACACGCCGATAAACCCGGCCCCCGCATGGTTCGCCAGTGTCGCAACGAAGATGCCCGCAACGATCGGCCAAGGTTTGCGATATTGCGTCGCCAGCACTAGCGAAAGCAGTTGGGTACGATCGCCCATTTCGGCGACGAAAACGGTGGAAAGTGAGACCAGAAGCGCTTCCATGACGGCTTTCACACGAGGCACGGCGCTTCTAGACGTACCGCGCCGGAAAATCGAGCGCGGCCCGGGCCGTGCGGGCAGGGAACAATGCGCACCGGCGTTCGTTCTGCCCTTCAGTTCCCGGGGAAAAGGAATTAGAGACAGGCGACCGGGGCCGGGCCAGAGCGGTTGGCAAAACAGAGGATAGAACGTGACAGACGTTTACATCGAAGATCCCGAGGACCACGAAAGCCAGATGAGTGCTGTCGCGCGCATGCGCGCCGAGGCGGACAGAATGGTCCTGCAGCTCGAGCATATGATCCAGAATGCGGGAGCCGAGGTCGCCGATGCTGCCCGTTCGCGCGCGCGTTATGTTGAGCGCCAGATCAAGTCGCAATTCGTGTTGTCGGCGGCCATCGCTATCGGCGTCGGCTTGCTGATCGGTGCCTTGGCTGCAGGCCTTTCCGCGCAAAGGAATCGGCCTTCGCGCCGCAATATGCGCCGGTAAGCGCTAGCATGTGCGTCTTCTGATTGACGCCGCTTCTGTGCTATAGGCGCGGAAAGGATCCGGCGTAACGGTCCGCAAACAAGAGGGGAAACGATCATGGCACGGGTAGCGGTTGTGACCGGCGGAACGCGCGGTATCGGTGAGGCGATTTCGGTCGGCCTGAAGAATGCCGGATACAAGGTCGCGGCGAACTATGCCGGCAATGACGAGCGCGCAAAGGCATTTTCCGAGCGTACGGGCATCGCAGTCTACAAATGGGATGTCGCGGATTACGACGCCTGTCAGGCGGGCGTGAAGAAGGTCGAAGCCGACCTCGGACCGGTAGACGTCATCGTCAACAACGCCGGCATCACGCGCGATGGCACGATGAAGAAGATGGCGCGGAACGGCTGGGACGACGTGCTCGATACCAATCTCGGCGGCTGTTTCAATATGTGCAAGGCGGCGTGGGACGGCATGCTCGAACGCGGCTTCGGCCGTGTGGTCAATATCGGCTCGATCAACGGGCAGGCGGGCCAGTATGGCCAGGTGAACTACGCCGCCGCGAAGTCGGGCATCCACGGCTTCACCAAGGCGCTGGCGCAAGAGGGCGCGTCCAAGGGCATCACGGTCAATGCGATCGCGCCCGGCTACATCGACACCGATATGGTCGCGGCCGTGCCGGCCAACGTGCTCGAGAAGATCGTCGCGCGAATTCCGGTCGGGCGTCTGGGCAAGGCCGAAGAGATCGCGCGCGGCGTGCTCTTCCTCGTGGCCGATGACGCCGGCTTCGTGACCGGCTCGACCATGTCGATCAACGGCGGCCAGCATATGTATTGAGGCGTGACATTTGTCGCGCCTTCCTCTTTTGTCATGGCTTGGCCGCTCCTTCGGGCCGTGACAATGGGGATTAGTTGGCCTTCTCGCTGAAATCCGTCGAGGCGTCGGCACTCACCGCCATCCGTGGCGGGAGAATGCTGTTTCGCGAGTTGAGCTTTCGTGTCGAGGCGGGGAGGGTGCTCAGCGTCGAAGGCGCGAACGGCGTTGGCAAGACTTCGCTGCTGCGCTTGATCGCGGGATTTCTCGCACCTGCCGACGGGACGATTTCGCTGCAGACGAACGGTGTCCTCGTCGTGGATGGAGAGGAGCGCGGGAAGTACATCGGCTGGCTGGGGCACCACGATGCGGTGAAGCCGCAGATGACCGTGCGTGAGATACTGCAATTCTATGCCGCGCTTTATGGCAGCGGAAGCGCGATCGAGTCTGCACTCGATGCAGCGGGGCTCGCGCGTCTTTCCGATCTGCCGGGGCAATATCTTTCTGCCGGCCAGAAGAAACGTGTGTCGCTGGCGAGGCTTCTCGTCTGCAAGCGCCCACTCTGGCTGATGGACGAACCGCTCGCCTCGCTCGATACGGCGGGAAAGAAGATCGCTGTGGGACTTATCGAAGCGCATTGCGCAGCCGGTGGCATCGCGGTCGTGGCGACGCACGAAGCGCTGGGGATCAATTGCGAGAGGCTGGTGCTGTGACGGCGCTTATCCTGCGCGATGTCCGTCTTGCGGCCCGCGCTGGGGGCAGCGCGATGCTGGCGCTCGCGTTCTTCGCGGCTGTGGCGACGCTGGTGCCGCTCGGCGTTGGAGCGGATCTGCGGCTGCTCGCGCGGATCGCGGGTGGCGTGCTCTGGGTAGCGGCGATGCTGGCCGCGCTGCTGGCACTCGACCGCCTGTTCCAGGCCGATTTCGAGGATGGTTCGCTCGATGTCATCGCGCTGGCGCCGCTGTCTCTGGAGAAAACATCCTTCGCCAAGATCGCCGCGCATTGGCTCACCACCGGATTGCCGCTCACGGTCCTGTCTCCGCTGCTTGCGGTGCTGTTCGGATTGCCCGCGCAGGCAATCGGCGCGTTGTTCATCTCCCTCCTGATCGGCACGCCGGCGGTCAGTGCCATTGGCGCCATCGGTGCGGGCCTCACGCTCTCAATCCGCCGCGGTGGATTGATTCTTCCCCTCATCGTGCTGCCGCTCCTGTCACCGGCGGTGATTTTCGGCGCCGGGACCGTGCTTTCGGCGCTCGACGGATTGCGCAACGGCGCACTTCCCCTGCTTACGGCGTTTTCCTTTGCTGCCTGCGTGCTTTCGCCGTTTGCCACCGCTGCGGCGGTCAGGCTCAATCTCGGGAGCTGAAGAGGACTCATGCTCCGCTACGCCAACCCCGCGCGCTTCATGCAGTTGAGCGGCACGCTTGTGCCCTGGCTCGGCGGCGTCTCGCTCGCCGCGCTGGCGGCCGGACTCTATCTCGGCTTCGCGGCCCCCCCGGACTATCAGCAGGGCGACACGGTGCGGGTGATGTTCATCCATGTGCCCGCGGCCTGGATCGCGATGATGGCTTATGGATTGATGGCGCTCGCCTCGCTGATCGGTCTCGTCCAACGTCATCCGCTCGCCGATGTTGCGGCCAAAGCCGCGGCACCGCTCGGCGCGCTGTTCACGGCGCTCGGGCTCATCACCGGTTCGCTCTGGTGGCGGCCGATGTGGGGCACGTGGTGGGTTTGGGATGGACGGCTGACCTCGTTCCTGCTGCTTCTGTTTCTATATCTCGGCTATATCGCGCTCTGGAACGCGATCGAAGACGAGACGCGCGCTGCACGCGCAGCGGCAATCCTGGCGCTGGTCGGCGCGGTCAATCTCCCCATCATCGAGTTCTCAGTGGATTGGTGGACGACGCTGCACCAGGGCGAAAGCATCCTGCGCAAGGGCGGGCCGCTGATCGCTTCGGTCTATCTTTGGCCGTTGGCCCTGATGGCGCTCGGTTATACGCTTCTGTTTTTCACGCTGTGGCTTTTGCGCATCCGCACCGAGATCATGACGCGGCGCGCGCGCAACCTAATGCTCGCAGGTGAGACATGAACGGTTTTTGGGCGATGGGCGATTACGCCGCCTATGTCTGGCCCGCTTACGGGATCAGCGCGATAGGATTACTGGTCGCAGCAGTGCTTGTCCTGCGCGCCCATGCCCGCGCAAAAGCGGCGCTCGCCAAGCTGGGCGTGAAGCCATGAACCGGGCACTTTATGTTTTGCCCGCCTTGGGCTTCGTCGTGGTTGCAGCATTCCTTTTCTACAGCCTGAAGGAGCCCGCGCCGGACGTCCTGTCCTCGGCAATGGTTGGCAAGCCTGTCCCGCAATTGGTCTTGCCGGCGTTGGATAACGGCACGCTGGGATTTGGACCCCATGAACTCGCGGCGGGTCATGTGACCGTCGTCAATGTCTTCGCGTCGTGGTGCGTGCCCTGCCGTGGCGAAGCGCCGACGCTCGCGCGTCTGGCCGCCTCCCATGATGTTGTGCTCTACGGTCTGGTGCAGAAGGACACGCCTGCGAAAGTGCGCGCGTTCCTCGGCGAAGTCGGAAATCCGTTCCAGCGCATCGCGCTCGATGCCGATGGACGGGCGAGCATCGAATGGGGTGTCTATGGCGTGCCGGAGACATTCGTGATCGACGGACACGGCATCATTCGGGCGCGCTTCGTTGGTGCGGTGACCGATGAAGTGCTTGCGAACGATCTTCTGCCTGCGATCGCGCAAGCCAAAGGCAATTCCTGATCGTTCAGACTTTAGAAACCATGTTCTGAAAGGTTGGCGCCATGCAACTCAGTGCCGCCAGTCTGCTTCTCGCCGCCCAGCATTCGGCCAAGCCCCAGCCGCAACAGGCTGCCAGCGGCTTTGCGTCCGCTGTGGCCGAACATCGGAACACGGAGGGGTTCGCGCCGATCGACTTCAAGCAGACGACAAAACCGCAATCCGCCGCCGCGCAGGCGCCGCAAAGCGCGCCCATTCGCATGGGCGCCGCGATCGATATTCGTATTTAGAATTAAGGCATTAGCCCCGCTTGCGGCGCGCGCCCTTTTGCGGCGGCTTCACCCCGCCATTCATCGCCAGGGTATCCGCCGCAGCAGCGATCTGCGCCAGCGCCTTCACGAATTTCGGACGCTCCGAAGCTGGCAGTGCTTCGAGCAGCGCGCGTTCCGCGCGTTCGGCCGCCAGACGCGCAGAGCGCAGCGCCTTGCGTCCGCCTGGGCTGATCGCAACCGCGTTGGCGCGCTGATCCTGTTCCGTGCGCTCACGCGATAGCAGACCCTTCTCGACCATGCGCCGCGCCATCTCGGCGAGAGTCGAACGATCGATACCCGTCATCTCCACGAGCGCGGTCTGGCTCACGCCTTCGTTATGCTCGAGGGCGGCAAGCACGGTGAACTGCTGCGGTGTGAGCTCGCGCGCACCGGCTTCGAGCGCGTAGAGATCGCCGAAATATTGCTGACAGCGCCGGATGAGGTGAGACGGCGCTTGTGCGAGATCGAACGCTCCGTTCGGTCTGCGCTGAACCTTCATGAAACACCCCCGGAATTTCGCAAACGGCTTGGCTGGCGTTCTTTGCGCCAACTCACTCTACTGCCCCAATGAACACCGGGGCTCTACCGCTACTCGCGCGAGAAGACTAGACGCGTGCGCACACCACGACAATGTCTCTCTATCGCTTTTGTACACGCGATGTCCATGCGTGGAAATGCTTTCGAGGAATTGTTTTGCGCGGTCTTGACACAATTTCTTTCTCGACCGCGACACCTGTTCCGATCAGGAACACAACGGGATGGATATCCACGAACGAGACGCCATACCTATTGCTTGTCGCAGACCAATATAGCGGCCGCGCAATTCGCTGTGTGCGCAGGAAGATATTCCGTGGACGGAGTGCATAAGGCAATGCAAATTCAGGAAACGTTTTTCTTTTCTTCTTCGATCTGATGACGCATCAAAAATGGCGCTTGTGTAATCGAAAACAGGAAGATGAGCGGGATCGCGCCCCAAACCTTGAAATCCACCCAGATGTCTGTGGGAAAATTGCGCCAGATGATCTCGTTCGCGCACGCCATCACAAGAAAGAAAATTCCATAGCGCAACGTCAAGGTGCGCCACGCGCTGTCCGGCATCTCGAAGCCGAGCGATAAAAGATATTTGAGGAACAAGCGGTTGAAATAAAGCCCGCCGAGCAAGGTCAGTCCGAACAGCGAATAAAGCGCGGTTGGCTTCATCTTGATGAAAATTTCATTCTTCAGATAGAGCGTCAACCCGCCAAAAATCATCACCAGAACGGCGGTCATGATCGGCACCGGAGAAAATTTCCGCTCGAAGACATAATCGAGTGCCAGGGCGATCAGCACGGCGACCATGAACACGGCTGTTGCCGAATAAATGCCGAGAAAACGATAGGCGATAAAAAAGACGAATAGCGGCCCAAGATCGAGCGCGAAGCGTCGCAGCTGCGGGGTCATGATGCGCCCGTCAGCGCGTTGGCGAACGTCGTGGCATTGAAAGGCTGCAAATCGTCCTCGCCTTCGCCGACGCCGATGAAATGGATGGGAAGGCCGAACCGCGCGGCCAGCGCCACCAGAATGCCACCCTTCGCGGTGCCGTCGAGTTTGGTCATGACAAGGCCTGTCAGCGGTACGATGTTCTTGAAGGCGTCCACCTGTGAAATGGCATTCTGTCCCGTCGTCGCATCGAGCACCAGCAGCACGGCATGCGGCGCGGTTGGATCGACTTTTCTGATAACGCGTACGATCTTTTCCAATTCGGCCATCAGGCCGGCCTTGTTCTGCAGGCGGCCGGCGGTGTCGATGATGAGCACGTCGGCCTTTTCATTTCGGGCGCGGACGAGGGCGTCATAGGCGAGCCCGGCGGCGTCGGCCCCCGCCGCACCCGCCACCACTGGCGCGCCGATGCGATCGCCCCATATCTGCAATTGCTCGATTGCTGCAGCGCGGAAAGTATCCCCCGCGGCAAGAACGATCTTGTGCTTCTGGCGCGCGAGATACTTGCCGAGCTTGCCGATCGTCGTGGTTTTGCCTGTGCCATTGACGCCGGCGACCAGAATGACGAATGGCGCTTTGGTCTTGTCGATGGCGAGCGGCTTCTCGACCGGCTTCAGGATATTGCCGATCTCGCTGGCCAGCAGGCGTTTCAGATCGTAGTCCGAGATCGAGGCATCGTAGCGGTCTTTCGCGACCGCCTGCGTGATCACATCGGCCTGGGCAGCGCCAAGGTCGGCGCGGATGAGTGCCTCTTCCAGCTCCACGATGGTGGTCGCATCGAGCTTCCGGTTGGTGAAGATGCCGGTGATGCTGTCGCTTAGTCCCGCCGTGCTGCGCGACAAACCTTCTTTCAGCCGCTCGAACAGGGTCAGCGGGGGAGGGGCTTCTCCGAAATCTCTCATGCTGCGATCAGCTGCTTTCCATTTGTTCCGGCGATCAGAACGTGCCGGAAGGCGCCGGGCTCCGCGTCGCCTGTGACCAGCACCGGCATGAAGCAGGCGGTACGGCCGAGGCCCTGCCTTTCCATCAGCAGAGTCTGTGCCGTGCCGACAAGTGCTTCATTGCGGCTTGTAAGGGCCGCATCGCCCTTTGCGCGCAACCTTGCCGCGCGCTCCTTGATGACGGCCCCGTTCAATTGCGGCATGCGCGCAGCAGGTGTGCCTTTGCGCGCGCTATAGGGGAAGATGTGCAGGAAGGTGAGGCCCGCATCATCCACGAGGCTCAGCGAATTTTCGAACATCGCATCGGTTTCTGTGGGGAAACCTGCGATCAGATCGGCTCCGAACGAAACATCGGGCCTCAGGCCGCGCACGGTCTCGCAGAATGCGATCGTGTCGCTGCGCGTATGACGGCGCTTCATGCGCTTCAGGATCATGTCATCGCCCGATTGCGCCGAAAGATGGAAATGCGGCATCAGCCGTTCCTCTTCGGCAATGGCGCGCATGAAATCCGGATCGGTCTCGATGGAGTCGATCGACGAGATGCGCAGGCGCTTCACCTCGGGCACAAGCTTCAGGATCTTCCGCACCAATTGTCCGAGCGTCGGCTTGCCCGGCAGATCGGCCCCATAAGCCGTGAGGTCGACGCCGGTAAGCACGATTTCGGCAAAGCCGTTGGCGGTCAGACGCCGCGCCTCCTCGACGACGGCGCCCATCGGCACACTGCGCGAATTCCCGCGGCCATAGGGGATGATGCAGAAGGTGCAGCGATGGTCGCAGCCGTTTTGCACCTGCAGAAAAGCCCGTGCGCGTCCGTCGAAGCTGTCGACGAATTGGGGCGCGGTTTCCTTAACCGACATGATGTCGTTGACGCGCACGCGCTCGCCCAGATCGAAATAGGAGCGTGTGTCGAGCTTCTCGGCATTGCCGAGAACGGCGTCGACTTCCGCCATGGCGGAATAAGTTTGGGGCTCGGTCTGGGCTGCGCAGCCGGTGACGATGATTTTCGCGTCTGGCTTTTCGCGGCGGACTTTCCGGATCGCCTGGCGCGACTGGCGCACGGCCTCGGCCGTCACCGCACAGGTGTTGAAGACGACCGCATTCTCGAGTCCGGCTTCGCCGGCCCGCGCTTTCACCGCCTCGGACTCATAAGCATTGAGCCGGCAGCCGAAGGTCACGACCTCGATCATGCCGCGTAATTTCCGAGATCGACGTCACCCTTATAGGCAAGCGTCGCGGGGCCGGTCATCAGGACATGGCCATCACTCTCCCGCCACTCGATGGCGAGAACGCCGCCGTCGAGCGTCACGTCTACCTTGCGGTCACAGAAGCCTCGGCGGTGTGCGGCTACGGCGGACGCGCACGCGCCGGTGCCGCAGGCACTGGTGATGCCGACACCGCGTTCCCATACCCGCATGCGCAGATGGCCGCGGTCCCTGACGGTGACGAACTCGACATTGGTGTGCGACGGGAACATCTCGTGCGTCTCGATGCGCGGACCCAACTCTGCAACCGGCGCCGTGTCGGCATCAGTGAACAGAACGCAATGCGGATTGCCGACGTTCACGGCTGTGGCGCGGAAGTTCTTGTCGCCGATTCGGAGTTCGAATTCGCCGGTGTCCACGGCGTGCGCCAAGGGTATCTCGGTCCATTCCAGACGTGCCGGGCCCATGTCGACGGTCACGTTGCCGCCGCCGGCATCGATGCAGACGAGTTCTGCACCCGGTGTATCGATGACCACGCGGTCGCGGTCCGTCTCCTCCATGAGCAGACGTGCGACGCAGCGCGTGGCGTTGCCGCAGCTCTCAACCTCGCCCCCATCGGCGTTGTAGATGCGCATGACCGCATCGACATCGCCGCGCCCGGCGCCGATGACGATGACCTGATCGCAACCCACGCCGAAACGCCGGTCGGCCAGTGCGCGCGCGCTGCGCCGGTCGAGCGCGAGATGGCTGCCGCGCGCGTCGAACACGACGAAATCGTTGCCGAGGCCATGCATTTTAAGGAACGCCGTCATATCGGCCTATATAGGCGCATCGTTCCGTCGCGGCCAGTGGCGATCACGAAGCCGACAGCCATCTTTCGTTCCATGCCAAAATTGTGGCAAACGAAACGCGGCGGAGGAGACTTCCATGCGCTTTTCGAACTGGGCGGTTGGGCTGGCGGCATTTTGTCTCGCGACGGCGGCGTTGGCCGTCGTGGACGGCGATCCTTACATCTGGCTGTCGGACATTCACGGCGAAAAGCCGCTCGCCTGGGTCAAAGAGCAAAACGCGAAAAGCGAAGGCGTTCTGAAGGCCGATCCGCGCTACGCCGCGACGCGCGAAGCGATTCTCAAATCGCTGGACGTGAAAGACCGCATCCCGCTTGGCAATCTCGATCACGGCAAGCTCTACAATTTCTGGCAGGACGCCCAGCATGTGCGCGGGCTGTGGCGCCGCGCGCCCTTGAGCGAATACCGCAAGCCCGATCCCAAATGGGAAGTCCTCCTCGACGTCGACAAGCTCGATGCCGATCAGCACAAGGACTGGGTGTTCCAGGGTGCGGATTGCACGCCGTCCTTCGCGCGTTGCCTGGTCAGGCTCTCGCCTGGCGGCGGTGATGCGGTGGAGCAGCGTGAACTCGATCCGAAGACGCATTCGCTTATCGCAGACGGCTTCGCGCTCCCGGCGGCAAAGGGAAGCGCAAATTATGTTGGCGAGGATGCGATCCTGTTCGCGACCGACTTCGGTCCGGGCACGATGACGAAGTCGTCCTATCCGCGCATCATGAAGCTCTGGCATCGCGGCCAGAAGATTTCCGATGCGAAGCAGGTGTTCCAGGTCGGTCCCGACGACATCGCCGTGCGCGCGGTCGTCTATCACGGACCGGGCGGACTCACGACCAAGGACGCAACTGTCCTGATCGAACGCGGTGTGAGCTTCTTCCAGAACGAATACGCCTTCATGGCTGCGAACGGCACGACGACCAAGCTGCCGCTTCCGCTTGGCGCCAATCTGCAGGGCATGACGAAGGGCTATGTGATCTTCACGCTGCGCGACGTCTGGAACTTCGGCAGCCAGACCTACAAGCAGGGCTCACTGCTCGCTTTCCCGCTCAAGGGGTTTCTCGCCGATCACGTGATGCGCAAGGTCGTGGTGCTCTATACCCCCGACGCGCGCTCGACGGTCGAGAGTGTCGCGGTGGGGCGCGACGCGGTCTATGCGTCGATCTTCAGCAACGTCACCGGCAGCATTCACGTCTTCAAACCGGGCACGGCTTGGAGCGACGCGAAGCTGGCGCTGCCGGAAGGCGGCTCGACCACGGCTGTCACGGCGGACGATTGGGCGCCGGGGGCGCTCTTCACCTATGAGAGCTTCCTCCAGCCGCCGACGCTCTACGAAGACACCGGCACCGGCAACGTCGCCGCGATCAAGTCGCAGGCCCCGCTGTTCGATGCCAGCAACATGGTCAGCGAGCAGTTCTGGGTGAAGTCCAGCGACGGCGTTTCGGTGCCGTACTTCCTGATCCATCGCAAGGACGTAAAAGCGCCAGTGCCGACCATTCTTTATTCCTATGGCGGCTTCGAACTGTCGCTGAACCCCTGGTACTGGAACGACGGTCACCGTCCGCTCGATGCCGGGCAGGTGTGGCTTTCCAAAGGCGGTGCGATCGCGGTTGCCAATATTCGTGGCGGCGGCGAGTTCGGTCCGGCCTGGCATCAGGCGGCGCTCAAGGCAAACCGCAAGAAGGCCTTCGACGATTTCGCCTCCGTTGCCAAGGATCTCGAAACGCGCGGCTTCGCCGATCCGAAGCACATCGGCATCGTCGGGGCATCGAACGGTGGCGTGCTCACCACCGTGACGATGACCCAGCACCCCGAGCTTTTGAACGCCGTCGTCTGCCAGCGCCCGCTGGTCGACATGCTGCGCTATACGCGCTTCGGCGCCGGTGCGTCCTGGGTTGAGGAATATGGCGATCCCGACAAGCCGGAAGACCGCGCCTATATCGAGAAATACTCGGCCTATCAGAACGTGAAGCCCGACGGGAAATACCCGGGCATCCTGTTCATCACCGAGACCAGCGACGACCGCGTGACGCCGATCTGGGCGCGCATGATGGTGGCGAAGATGGAGGCACAGGGCCACGACGTCCTGTTCAACGAAGCCTCCGAAGGCGGTCATGGACCCGGTTCGACCAACGCCGCCCAAGCCGACATGTGGGCGTTGAGCTATGTCTATCTGGCACAGCGGTTGGGGTTAGGCGACAGGCATTAACCGCACGTTGATCGCAAATTCTTCTCAATATAGGGTAGAGCCCGTTTAGAGGAGGGGCTCATGGGATTTGTCGTGCATCGGTGTGCCGCGCAGTTGGGCGCGGTATCGATGCTTTTGTGCCTAACCGTTGGGCTAGGCTCGTGCACGATACAACTCGCGCCTGCCTATGACGCCAGTATCGTCGCTGGGCTGAACACAGCCAACACGCAGGCCGAAACCCTGTTCGCCACCGTGTCCATCGGCGTCACGAAGGACACGTTCGCGACACGCGAACCGCAATACAACGCCATCATCGGCCAGTTCTCCGCGCTGGACTCGCAGGTGGCTGCGCGGCCGATGCCGCAGCCGCCGTCGTTCCTGATGTCGGGGCCGAAACCGCTGCCGCCTTCGGATCCCAAGCTGATATCGCTTCTAACCGAAGCGCCTACCAAGGCGGCTCTCGACCACATCGTCGCAACCTTGACCCAATTGCGCAACTTGGTTGCGCAAGCCGGGCTGGCGGCCGCGACCTGTCCCGCCACACCTTCGCCGGCGCTCTGTGGCTTCAAGAGCGATTACGAACAGAACTTCGACAGCGCGCTGACCTACGAAACCGCGCTGCAGCGATAGGAGAGAAACCATGGGCCAGACGGGAACGCCAGCCGCCAACCCCTTCGATGTGCGAAAGCTCATTGCCGACATTGGGGCCGCGGTCAACGGCGTGGTGCAGAAAGACCTTACGACATACGAGGCGTATATCCAACGCCAAACGCAAGGCATCGCCCATCAGGCTGAATGGATCGCTGAGTCCTTCGTCGCGGGTATGATCGACATCGGCACGAGGGACTTCTTCCTGAAACAGCTGGCGGACACGACTGCCGTTTTTGCCAAGACGGTCGCGGGCCTGGCGTTGATCACGATTGAGAAGGTATGGAACGCCGTCGTTGACGTGTTGTGGCGCTCGATCAACACCGTCATCGGAGCCGCGCTGCCACTACCGCCGCTGCCTCAATAGAGCGCGTAGGCGAGAGCATTGGGGGCGTCCTCACTGCTACGTGCTCCGATCTTCCAACTGCGTTTCCGCGGACGATCTTTATCCGCCTACTGACGAAGCGGGATCAGTGCTGCGTCGGTGGGACTGTCGCGTCGCCGTTGATCTGCGAGAGGGGGGCGGTAACCGGCATCGGTTCCTCCTCGTGCAGCGGCAGCGGTTCGACTTTTGGGGCCGGCGCGATCGCGGGCTGTGCCTTGACCTCGGCTTTGGGCCACGAGGTCCCGGCCAGCGCGGCTGCGTCCGGATGCTTGTCGGCGAATTTCCAGGTGCCGTTCAGGTAGTATGCGGCCACAGCGGCGACCGCCACGATGCCGTCGATCGCAACCGCCGTGTTGCGCTCCAGGATCAGCGCCAGAACCCCAATGATGATGACCGCGGCCAGCGCGACGCGGGTCGTATGCCCGACCACGCCGGCGCCCAGGCGCATCTCGCCGCCACTGGCCTGTTGCCGCCGCACCAAATTCCCGAACATGTCCGTGAAAGCCGACATCGAACGCCTCCCCACGCAGATGAAGGCAGTATAACCGACATGTCCCATTTTGCTACGGTTGGGGACAGTTCGGGCTCAGTGGCCGAAAATCCCCGATCTTCCTACCACTCACCATGGCCGGGCTTGACCCGGCCACCCAGCTGACCGCGCGTCAGCGCGGCCAATGACTCGCTTCAACCTCTCCGATAATTTGCCGCGATGAGCGGCGGCTACGTTTATATCATGGCAAGCAAGCGGAATGGCATGCTTTACACAGGCATTTGCGGCGATCTCCATACGCGCATCCCGGCGCATCGCGAGGGCCGCGGTTCCGAGTTCTGCAAGAAATATAATGTGACGCGACTGGTTTGGTTCGAGCATCACCCGCTCTATACGAACGCCATTCAGCGCGAGACGAATATCAAGCGCTGGAACCGCGCGTGGAAGCTCGCACTTATCGAGAAGATGAATCCGAATTGGGATGATCTTTTCGAGACGTTGGATGTGTGAGTCATTCGCGGCGCAGACGCGCCACGGCTGGGTGGCCGGGTCACGCCCGGCCATGGTGAATTTGGGGGAGGTTGACCCGACTGGGTGTCCAGCCTAAAACCCGCCCGCTTCCGGAAGCCCTTAGGACTTCCGGTCCCTGGCCCGGCGCCAGGGATCGCCCCCAGGCAGCGCAGGTGCGCCCCCTGGGGCGTTACTGCTTTGTTTTGAGGTCGCATGTTCGACAGTTTGCAATCGCGCCTTGGCGCAACCTTTGACCGGCTTCGCGGGCGCGGCGCGCTCACCGAGGCCGACGTCGAGGAGGGGCTCAAGGATATCCGCACGGCGCTGGTCGAGGCCGACGTCGCGCTGCCGGTCGTCAAGGACTTCATTGACAAGGTCCGCCCGCGCGCGATCGGCGAGGGCGTCATTCGTTCGGTCACGCCCGGCCAGCAGGTCGTCAAGATCGTTCATGACGCGTTGGTCGAAACCCTCGGTACCGAGAATGCGACGCTGGACCTTGGTTCGCCGCCCGCGCCGATCCTGATGGTCGGTCTGCAGGGTTCGGGCAAGACCACCACCTCCGCCAAGCTCGCCTCCATGCTGCAGGGCCGGGAGAAGAAGAAAGTTCTGATGGCGTCGCTTGACGTCTCGCGTCCGGCCGCCATGGAGCAGTTACGCGTGCTGGGTGAACAGGCGGGGGTCGCCACGCTTCCCATCGTTGCCGGGCAAGGCCCGGTCGAGATCGCGCGCCGCGCGATGGCGAGCGCGAAGGTCGGCGGCTACGACGTGCTGATCCTCGACACCGCCGGCCGTCAGCACATCGACGAACAGCTCATGACCGAGGTGGCGCAGATCAAGGCGCAGGTCAATCCGCACGAGACGCTCCTGGTGGCCGACAGCCTCACCGGCCAGGACGCGGTCAATATCGCCAAGTCATTCAACGCGCGCGTGCCGCTCTCCGGCATCATCCTGACGCGTGCCGACGGCGACGCGCGCGGCGGTGCCGCGCTGTCCATGCGCGCGGTCACCGGCGCGCCGATCAAGTTCCTCGGCGTCGGAGAAAAACTCGACGCGCTCGAAGCGTTCCATCCGCAGCGCGTTGCCAACCGTATCCTCGACATGGGCGACGTCGTCTCGCTGGTCGAGAAGGCCGCGGAGACCATCGACAAGGAAAAGGCCGAGAAGATCGCGGCCAAGATGAAGAAGGGATCGTTCGACATGGACGATCTCGCCGAACAGCTCAAACAGATGAAAAAGCTCGGCGGCATGCAGGGTGTGCTGTCGATGCTGCCGGGCGTCGGCAAGGTGAAGAGCCAGCTCGATGCCGCCGGTCTCGACGACAAGATCCTCACGCGTCAGGAAGCGATCATCTCCTCCATGACCAAGCAGGAACGCCGCGACCCCGATGTCATCAACGGCTCGCGCCGCAAGCGCATCGCCTCCGGCGCCGGCGTCGAGGTCAGCGACGTGAACAAGCTTCTTAAAATGCACCGCCAGATGTCCGACATGATGAAGAAGATGGGCAAGGGCGGACGCGCGATGCAGGGATTGGCCTCCATGTTCGGAGGCGGCGGAATGCCCCCGGGTGTCCCCGGCGGGAGACGGTAACGGTTTCAACGGAAGGAAGACTTCGACATGGCTCTCAAGATCAGGCTCGCGCGCGGCGGCACCAAGAAGCGCCCGCACTACAACATCGTGATCGCGGATTCGCGCAGCCCGCGCGACGGCCGCTTCATCGAGAAGATCGGTTTCTACAATCCGCTGCTCCCGCGCGAGCACGCCGACCGCATCAAGCTCGACCTCGACAAGGCGAAGGCCTGGATCGAAAAGGGCGCGACCGCGTCGGACCGCGTACACCGCTTCCTGTCGGATGCCGGCGTCGTGAAGGCGCGCGTGCACAACAATCCCAAGAAGGCGCAGCCAAGGAAGAAGGCGCAGGAGCGCGCTGCTGCTGCCGCCAAGGCTGCCGAGGCGTCTGCGGCGTAACGCGCCTTGGCCCGCGACGTCCTCCTCGCCGCCGTGATCGGCGCGCATGGACTGAAAGGCGAGGTGAAGGTGAAAACCTTTACCGAAACGCCCGACGGTCTTGTGCGCTATCGCCGGCTGCACGCGAAGGACGGGCGGGTGTTTACACTTGCGACCATCAGGCCCGGCAAGGCGGACGAAGCGGCCGTTTCGTTTGCCGAAGTGGTCGACCGCAACACCGCGGAACAGCTCAAGGGTCTCGAGCTGTTCGTGGCGCGCGATACGATGCCGGTGACGGCGGAAAACGAATTTTATCATGCCGACCTCGTCGGACTTTCCGCGATGGACGAGGCTGACCGCATCATCGGGACCGTGAAGGCGATCCACAATTACGGCGCCGGCGACGTCATCGAGATCGCGCGCGGCGAAGGCGACACGGTGATGTTGCCTTTCGCGCGCGACTTTGTGCCGGTGGTCGATGTCGCGAGCGGACGAGTCGTGATTGCCGTGCCGGAAGAGGTCGAAACCGGCGAGAGAGGAAACGTCGAATGAGCGAAATCACTTTCCGCACTGCGACCAGGGACGATTTGCACGCCATCGTGGCGCTCCTCTCCGACGACGAACTCGCGGAGAACCGCGAAAAACCGGTCGGCGGAGATGATGTGGGCGAGGAATACACCAAAGCCTTCGAGGCCATGGAAGGCGAGCACTACAACCACATGCTGCTCGCGGAATCCGATGGCAAGATCGTCGGTGCCTTGCAGCTCGTGTTCGTGCCCGGCCTGTCGCGCCGCGGCGCCAAGCGCGCCATCATCGAATCCGTGCGCGTCGTCTCCGACCAGCGGGGCAAGAATGTCGGCACGGCGTTGATGAAGGAAGCCATCCTTCGCGCC
>Ga0105239_10003094_pt1 | contig 20659 bp, 19 predicted proteins | sample KBSC44metaG_FD_92761 | JGI IMG/M metagenome (GOLD analysis project Ga0105239, IMG submission 92761) | Corn rhizosphere microbial communities from Kellogg Biological Station, Michigan, USA - KBS C4-4 metaG | ecosystem: Host-associated > Plants > Roots > Rhizosphere > Soil | place: Michigan, USA... | reverse complement strand
CGCCGTGCTCTGGTTCACGGGGCTTTCGGGCTCCGGCAAATCGACGATCGCGAATTTGGTCGAGAAGGCACTGTTCGCCGACGGCCGCCACACCTACATCCTGGACGGCGACAATGTCCGCCACGGCCTGAACCGCGATCTGGGCTTTACCGATGCCGACCGTGTGGAAAACATTCGCCGCGTCGGCGAAGCCTCGAAGCTGTTCGTCGATGCCGGCCTGATCGTGCTCGTGTCTTTCATCTCGCCGTTCAAGAGCGAACGCCGCATGGCGCGCGAGCTGGTGGGGGAAGGCGAGTTCATCGAGGTCTTCGTCGACACGCCGATCGAGATTTGCATGCAGCGCGATCCGAAAGGCCTTTATGTCAAGGCGCAAGCCGGGGAGATCAAAAACTTTACCGGCATCTCAAGCCCTTACGAACTCCCGGAAAATGCCGAGATCACGGTTAAGACCGCCGGGCGTACTGCGGAGGATTGTGCCGCCGAGATCGTAACCTACATGCGGAAATACGGAATCGTACCCTGACAGCCATGAATTGAAACTCCGCGGTCTCTGGCGCGTTAAGCGCTCATGGGAAAGCGGGCCTCGATCATTTTCGGCCTTTTTCTGCTCGGCGGCTGCGCAAGCGGCGTCCAACAGGATTCGCCGTCACATTTCATCGTGTTCTTTTCTGGCGACAGCGCGACGCTGACGCCCGAAGCACAACTCATCGTCAAGGATGCCGCGTCGCGCATCCGCGACGCGCGTCCGGCGACCGTGATGATCGCTGCAGGCGTGAAAGCCGGCGACAACATGGACATCTCCGAGCCGCGATTCCAGGCCGTTCGCGAGGCGCTGGTCGCGGACGGGATAGAGCCTGCGATCATCGCGCGTGCACCCCTTCCGGGCCCGAAGCTCGCCGTCGTCGATGGCGGCCTTTCCAGTGGCGATGAGCGCGCCGAGATCAGGCTGCTGGCGCGCGGACCTTAGGGGACCGCTTCAAGCATCTGTTCTGAAGGTCACGAACTCCGCCAGCGGCACCCGTTCGCTGTAGAGGGCATTCACGAGCGCGTCCTCGTCCGCGTGGCCGATCGCCATGCCGCAAAAGATCATCTCGTTCTCCGGCACCGAAAGGTATTCGCGGATCACGCGATGCCAGACCGCCCAAGCCTCCTGGGGACAGGTATGAAGCCCATGCTCCCGCGCAAGCAGCATGACGTTCTCGAGGAACATGCCGAGGTCCGACCATTGGCCCTGCTGCATCTGACGGTCGATGGTGAAGATGAAGCCCGCCGGCGCGCCAAAAAATTCCCAGTTGCCGGAAAAGAATTTGAGCCGGGACGCCTTGTCTTCGCGCGGGATGCCCATAGTCGCATACATCGCCTCGCCGATCCGAAAGCGCCGCGACTTGTATGGCTCGGTCAGTTCGGGCGGATAGATGTGATATTCGGGCCGCTCGCCCATCGGATGCTGTTTGCGCGCCTCGGCGACGCGGCGCACGAGTTCGTCGCGCGCCGGCCCAAGAAGCGCATACACTTTCCAGGGCTGGAGATTGCCGCCCGACGGCGCACGCGCCGCGAGCGTAAGGATGCTCTCGATCGTTTCGCGAGGCACCGGATCGGGCTTGAACGCGCGGATTGTTTTGCGCGTGGCGATAGCTTCACTGACTTTCACGAGGCGTCCTTCGAATAGCGAAGCCCCATGAAGGCAGGGGCGTGCCGCGCTGTAAAGGATCGGGCTTTCGCAGCGGCAAGAAGCAAATCTTCGGTGAGGTCAAGGCGACTTCTCCGGCTCAGCGCCAGCCTGCGTGACGTAAAGCACTTTCTCCTTGTAGAGGTGCCAAAGCATTGGTCGACGGTGTGCCAAAGCGTGGCTGTTTGGTGGTCTGGACAATCTTGCCGGCCTGGATCGAGAAAAATGTCAGGTCTGCTCACCGAAATGCCCGGTATCGACAAGAGCTTGAAGGGGAAGCGGTAGCCCCGCAGTTTACCGTTTGCAGGATTCGTCAATGGACTGACGCCAGGGGTCGACTGATTGATGTCGAAGATTCTCTCGGCTGTTTTCATACCCATAGAGCCGCTTCCGGACTCCAGATCGAACTCCACCTTGACCGGTTTGCCATCCAGATCCATTTGAACGCTGGGATGGCCACCGATATCCAGGTCGAGCGGTGCGGCGGCGTAACTGTTAGACCAGTAAACAACTTTTCCCGCACAACGATCCGGTGAGAAAAGATTGATCTTCCTTTTGCTGAAATCGATCTCCACGTCGAAGCGGGACAGAACGTCGACGCCAAGCGCACCTACGGCCTCCGTTCCCTCGACACTGCCGGAATAAGACGACAGCATCTCGACGTTCTTCATGCGCGCGCCACCCAGCGTCAGAGACGGCACGGTCAGTCTCTCGTAGACAAGCTTGCCGCCGAGAATGATCATGACGGACCGGAGTGAGTGGTGGGGAAAATCCGAACTCGGTGCGTAGTTTTCGAGCACGTAGGAATACGGAAAGCTCACGCTCACCGCCATTGTCACCGGCTTGCCGTCGATCTCGGCGGCGACAGCAATCTCGCCGCTAGCGAGGGTGATCATGTCCAGGGAGGCATATTGCTTCAATCCGCACGCCTCCTCAGCACACGCGTGAACCATCGTCGCAAACGTCAGCATTCCGGCCATAAAGCCGGCCAGAAGTTTCCTATCCAGGATGGTCCGAAGGATCGAGAAGCCGAGTGTCATGCCGATTTCGCCCCGATCGCGCCGTTCACCGATAAGCGTCTGCGGTTGTGATCTTTGCGACCATGAGATCAGCGCTTGCCTGCCCGTATGCCGTGTCTGACATATTTTCAGCCAATGCTACCATCACCCGCGACTGCGCCATACCCGGTACCGGTGTGCCTCAAGCCGTTGAACAGGTTGGGGAGAAGCTCCCCGAACCTGAAAAAGGCAAATTCTTAGGCCATCGGATGCGAGGATTCGCCTCTCTCGAAATCGTACTTATGTAATGGCATACGCTGAAGGACCACGGGGAACAGGGCGAACGCAGGAATGTCGAGTTATGTCGCGTCACTGGTGGCGTTCATTGCGCATCACGCGGAATGGACGTTCCCCATCATGTTCATCACCGCGTTCGGGGAATCCTTCGTTTTCCTGAGCCTGCTCTTTCCCGGCACCGCGCTGATGGTGGCGGCGGGGCTTCTGGTGCCGGACGGCACGCTTCCTGTGTTCCCGCTTCTGTCGGGTGCGATCCTGGGTGCGGTTCTCGGCGACGGCGTTTCGTGGCACCTCGGACGACGCTACGGCCATCTGCTCGACAATCGCTGGCCGTTCACGCGCCGGCCCGATCTGATGACCCGCGGCACCGCGTTCTTTCAGAAATATGGCCTGGCGAGCGTTTTCATCGGCCGCTTCCTGGGCCCACTGCGCGCCTCGATTCCGCTCGTTGCCGGCATCGCAAGAATGCCGCCCTTGCCGTTCTGGATTGCCAATATCGCGTCCGCGCTGATCTGGGCCCCCGCAGTGATGTTTTTCGGGAGCGCTATCGTCCTGTTTGTCCACTATCTGCCGGTTTCCGGTCCCTGGAAGATCGTCATCGTCGCCGCCGTGCTTTTCGGCACAGCCGCACTCGCGTGGCTCGCACACCGGGTGTGGTCGAAGCGCGCGAAAGCGAACTAGTAGAGACGCACGCCACCAAACGCGCGTCCGCCGCGGTCAAGGGGAACCGCGGCGGCGCGTGCTCGCGAGGAACGGGGAGGTTACTGCGCGAACGAGTAGCCGATCTCGAAGGAGATCCAGGTTTTGTCGTTGTAAAGGTAGTTGTCTGAATCCACGTGATCCTTGCCGAAGATGATGCCTATCTGGAAGCCATCCTTGATCTCGCCGACCACTCCGGCGCCGTAACTTAGGCCAGCCATGGTCTGCGACGAGTTCTTGCCTCCGTCGGATGTCGGCACAGAGATGTTGGAGGCGCCAGCAAAGGCGACTGGACTGAGTGCGATGCCCCAATCCCACAGCGGCACTTTATAACCCAAAAAGGCACCAACCGATGCCGAGCCGGAAAACGCATGTTTGCCTCCCAGTTGCATCTTGAAGGGCACAACGAGCGCGCCATATTGCCAGCCCCATCGAAGTGCATCGGTGGGATCGACATAGAGTTGCTGACCTTCGACCAGATGGTTCGGCGCTGATACGCCTTCGCAAAGCTGCAACGGACTACCATCGCCGACTTTCACGTAGCCATCGTCAACTTTCTCCTCGCTATTCACTTTCTGCCCACCATTCGCTTTCTTCCGACCATCTGCTTTCTCTTCCCCATTCTTGGCGTGGTCGAGTTCGTCCTGAGCCCCTGCGCGCGACATCCCACCAAAAAGCCCCCAAAGAAACTTGTTTGGGTCGACGATGACCGGCAAGTATTTCTTGTCCGAAGTTGGGGGGCTCGTGTCGTCGCTTCTACTTCCAGAACTACTCGTCGCGGTCCTGGTCACGGTTGTGAGCGACGATGACTGTCCAATCGCCACCGTGTTGCGCGGCAAACAGTAACCAGGCCCTCCGCCCTTCATGATCTCATCGTGGGACCAAGCAGGAATAGAGTGATCCCACATCAGCCTATCGTCGAGATAATTCGCGTCGCTGTTTGGCGCCGCGCTCGATGCGGTTGTTGTCGTTTTGGTCTTGCCATCATCCGACGTCTGAACGTGAGATTCCGCTTTGGCTTGCGCAGGCACTGCGGTCCCGACGAGTTGCAAGCAGGTAATCGCCCCGCTCGCGAGAAGCGTCGTTTTTAAAATTGTCATGGTCCCCTCCACGGAACAGCACACCGCCGTTCTATTCCCGCCGGGACGTTGCCCTCCGTGACGGCCATCACGCTTCGGATGAATTTCGCGACACGCTTGTGGCGCGGGGTTTGAGCGCGTTAACCGGGGCTCGCCTAAAGCCTTGAAACCGCCCCAAAGTTCGGTCACCTAGCGCGCCGCATGGGCAGAGATTTTTCTGAGTTTCTGGAAGCTGTTGGCGAATGGCTGCACGCGCGGCGCAAGGGCATTGCGCGGCTTGCGGCGCTCGCGGTCGTCATCATCGCCGCGCCGCTCGCGGCGTTTGCGCTGCTGCCGACGTTCCTCGGAATGTTCGCACCACCGTTGGATTCGTCGAAGGATCTCTATTCCATCAACCGGCCGCTCGCCTTCACCTTCCTCGACAGTAAAGGCGCCGAAGTCGGGCACAGAGGCGCGATCATCGGCGCGCGTCTGCATCTGAGCGAGATGCCGGCGTATCTCCCCGCGGCGTTCATCGCAATGGAAGACCGCCGGTTCTACGAGCATCACGGCATCGACGTGCGCGGGCTGGCGCGCGCGCTGTGGACCAATTTCCACAAGGGCCATGTCGTTGCGGGCGGCTCCACGATCACACAGCAGACCGCCAAGATCGTCTTCACCGGCCAGGAACGCACACTGAAGCGCAAATGGCAGGAACTGTTCGAAGCCGCACAACTCGAAAAGACGCTGTCGAAGACACAGATCCTGGAACTCTATCTGAACCGCATCTATCTGGGTTCGGGCGCCTATGGCGTGGACGGCGCGGCACACGTCTATTTCAACAAATCGGCGCGCGAACTCACCCTTCCCGAAGCCGCGATGCTGGCGACGCTGACGCGTGCGCCGTCGGTGTTCTCTCCGCGCCGCGATCTTGCGGCAGCCCAGGCACGCGCGAGCCTGGTCCTGAACGCAATGGTCGAGACCGGCGCGATCACGCAAGCGCAGGCGGCACAAGCGCGCGCCAATCCCGCCGTGATCGCAGACCGCGCGGCGATGGATGCGCGCAACTTCTATCTCGACACCGCTGCCGACGAGGCGATGAAACGCGCGACCATCGGCGGCACGGCGCCGACCGCCGACCTCATCGTGCACACCACGCTCGATCCCCACATCGAGGATGCCGCGCGCACCGCGTCCCTGCACGTGCTGCACAGCAAATCCGGCCGCAAAGCGCATGCGAGCGAGGCGGCTGTGGTGGTGATGAAACTGGATGGCGCTGTGGTGGCGCTGATCGGCGGCATCGATTATGCCGAGAGCACGTTCAACCGCGCGACGCAGGCACACCGCCAGCCGGGATCTGCCTTCAAGCCGTTCGTCTATCTTGCCGCACTCGAAGCAGGGCTCACGCCCTGGGACCAGCGCGACGACGAACCGGTCGACATCAATGGCTGGACGCCGACGAATTACGGTGGCCGCTCTTACGGTACGCTCACGCTGGCCCAGGCGCTGGCGCATTCGGTCAACACGATCACTGCCAATCTCGCGCAGGAAGTCGGCATCTCGACCATTGTGGACGCGGCGGCGCGCTGCGGCATCTCCTCGCCACTCGAACAAAATGCCTCACTCGCGCTCGGCACCTCGGAAGTGACGCCGATCGAGCTCACCACCGCCTATGCCGTGTTCGCCAATGGCGGGACCGCGGTCACACCCTATTTCGTGACCGAGGTCGACGGTGCCGGCAATCGCGTGCTGTACAAGCGCCAGCCGCCGGAGCCGCAACGCATCATTGCCGATCACGTGAACAAGGACCTCGTCGCCATGCTCTATGGTGTGGTGACGAGCGGCACGGGACGAAGCGCCGCCATTCCCGGCCACGAAGCCGCGGGCAAGACGGGCACGACGCAGGACTATCACGACGCCTGGTTCGTGGGCTTCACCGCCGATTACGTGACGAGTGTGTGGGTCGGCAACGACGATTCTTCCCCAATGAAGAGCGTGACCGGCGGAACGCTTCCTGCCACCATCTGGCGCGACGTGATGGTGAGCGCGGAGGACGGACTCAAAGCCACGCCGCTCAACAAATCCTCGCCGCAAGCGCCCGTCGAAGACACGACCGAATACGACAGCGGCCTGACGGAAGCACCGGCGACGACGTCATCCGACGACGAATCCGGCGGCGCCTCCACATCGGCAGAGAACGAACCGCATCAGCAGTCTCCGCCAGGCGAGCGCCGCAACTTCTTCGACTGGCTGTTCGGTGGCCGGCCTTCCAACACCCCGCCTCCACCGCCGCCGCCCCCGCCAACGCAGTCTGGCGACGGCGACGGGGACAACGACTCGAACTAGTCTCGCAACGCTCAGTGTTTCAGTTCGAACACCACACCGGCGTTGAACGCACCGCCGGCAGACGCGGCGCCGTAGAGATTGCCCTTCCTGTCCCGGATCAGACCGGCATAGGGCGTCGCGCCCGTGGCGTTCGTGAAGATGTACAGCACGGTTTCCGTTCCATCGGGCGCGATCTTGAAGATCGTGCCGCAACCGCCGCTGCAACCCGTGCCCGTACCGCCGGCGGACGTCGTGCCATAGAGATTGCCGTCCCCGTCCAGGATCAGGGCGGCATAGGGGTAGCTGCCGTCTGCGCCACCGGCAAAGGCGTGAAGAACCGTCTCGGTGCCGTCCCTGTGCAGTTCGAATACCGTTCCGCATCCCTTGATCTGGCTTTGCGCGCACGGACCGCCGCCGCCGTAAAGAGTGGTGCCGTAGAGATTGCCGTTCCTGTCCGCAATCACGCCGCCATGAGGACTGGCGCCGTCGGTACCGCCCTTAAAGACATAGAGCAGCCTCTCCTTGCCGCCGGGCGTGAGTTTGAAGACGGTACCGAGGCGATCGACGCTGCCACCGCCAGCCGTCGTGCCGTAGAGATTGCCCTTTCTGTCCAAGATCGGCGTGCCATAGGGCTGGGAGCCATCCGCCATGCCCCTGAACGAATGAAGCACCGTCTCCGTGCCGTCGGGCGCGAGCTTGAATGCCGTGCCGACGAGATGCGCGCCGCCGCTGGTCGTCATCCCGTAGAAATTGCCTGCAATATCTCTCATGAGCGCCGAAGACGGACTCGCGCCGTCCCTGCACTGTGTTTTTCGGCAGAAAGAATAAAGCAACTTCTCTTCGCCGCCGGCGGTGAACGCGAAAACCGCGCCCTCTCCTCCGGCACCACCGTTCGTGGTCGTTCCATAGAGATTGCCGGAAGCGTCGAGGATCAGGCCGGCGCCGGGGAAGGCACCGTCGTCCGGTCCGCCGCCGAAGATGTGCAACACCGTCTCCGTGCCGTCGCGCGCGAGCTTAAAAATCGCGCCGGGGGTGTCTCCGCCGCTGGAAAAGGTGGTGCCGAAGAGATCGCCGTGCGAATCCATGACGAGGCCAATCGGGCTTTCGCCGTCGCCGCTGTTGGGATCGAACGCATGTAGCACCCGGTACGCCCCCGCATGTGTGGCCGCGGGTGCGAGCGCAAGGCACAGACCCAATGCTCCTGCCACGGCGTGTGAGCGATTGACCGACATGGCGTTTCCCCTTCTTCGCGAAGCCCGCGACCCGGTCTTCCGGCTCAACCCATTCTAAAGCACCTGACCGGAAATACGACTGCCCGTCGGGTTGTGGCACAGTTTGACAGTTCCTGCCCGTAGCGTGCCTTTGAACCTCCCGCGATGGCTGCTGGCATCACCTCAAAGCTTTGGGAAATGTCTGATATGGTGATTGCCCTAGAAGAATGGGAGGCGACAGCGCCAAACATTTTCGCGATTAGCGGGGCTGCGGTATCCGCGATTTTTGGCGGCTTATTGTGTACTGGACCGGCTGATGCAAAGGGACTGCCCATTCTCGTCGAGCACGGATGGCAATTGGGAGGATAGAGTGGCGCGGAGCTTATTAAATTCCCGGAGCTTGCTTTGCTGGGCGCCATTGGTGGCGCTCTGCATCATGATTTCCGACAGACCTGCCAACGCAAAGGCAACTTATGTCACCTTCGGTGACTGCTGCGTGGTAAGGGGCATCAATGCTGCTAGCACCGTGGTGGGTTGGCGGGGAGACGGCAATAGCGCTATGCGGAGTGTCGATGGCACGATCACGATTATTGCTGTTCCAGGGGCGACACAAACATTCGCTACGGGCATCAACGATGGCGGCACAGTCATGGGGTTGTACCTGGATAATTCGGGGGCAGCGCATGGCTTTCTCCGCGCCACTGACGGAACCATCACAAGCTTTAATCTTCCTCACGGGGCGAGTTCGACCGAGCTTCATGCCATCAACAACAAGAACGAAATTGCCGGAGACTACATAGACGACGCAGATCACAGTCACGGCTTTGTGCGCACCAGCAGCGGAGCAATCAAAACATTCGATCCCCCGGGTGCGAACTACACCTACGGCATGAGTATCAATGACAAGGGTTTCGTAACGGGCTCCTACATCACCGATGGCAATGGGCTTCACAGCTTTCTTCGTGCTGCAGACGGCACCATCACGACGATTGATGTTCCAGGTGCGGACAGCACCGAGGCCACCAGCATCAATATCAAAGGCAGCGTCGCCGGTTCATACGGAACCAGCGATGGTGTCGAACACGGCTTCATTCGCGCCTCGAATGGAAGCATAACGAGTTTCGACGAGCCTAAATGTAGCCTCCTTCGGCCAGTGGGTATTAATCGGAAGGGCGCGGTCGCGGGCTTCTGCCTGAATTCGGAGCACCAAGGCCACTTTTTCGGGTTCAGCCTGCGTCCGAATGGGAAGAGCAAGAAGTTCCAGGTCCCGCAAGGCGGCACTCGCACCATACCGGTGGGGATGAACGATGCAGGCGTGATCGCGGGCAATTACGCGTTCGGCGGCTTCCTGCGATTCCCGTAGTGTTCAGCGCCGTCCAAATTGTACCACTACCGCCCTTCGAGGCGGGTAGACAAAGGATTCGAACGCATGCATGCCGGCAGCGGCTGCAACTTTTCCCATGCCGCACAAGCAGGCTAGGGTACGCGCATTGCCTGATTCAGATTCGTACAAACTTTCCGTTGGGGCATCACGCAATGCGCTGCGTCATTCACATTGGAGGAATGAAAACGGGCACCACCAGTATCCAGCGGTGCTTCCACAAGAGACGCGACGACATCCTGTCCCGGTTCGGATTCTGGTATCCCAAAGCCTTCGAGCGCCCCAACGAATTCCTGCACCGCGACCTGAGTTCTCCCGGCTCGACGAAGAACTGGCCCGAAGGCCGCGTGGCACTGCGCCTCGAACGGCGTGGTGCCATAGAGTCCGGCGCGAAGTCCGCTGTCTTCTCCTCTGAATTCTTCCAGCTCTACGACGCGGAGAGGGTCGCGCGGCTGCGCAAATTCCTTGAGGAATTCTTCAAGAGCTTCCACATCGTCTATTACGCGAGACGGCAGGACCTTCTTCTCGCGAGCCTTCATTCTACCGAAGTCCGCAGCAGCGGGCGAAAGACAGATACCGATCCGCTGTCGTCTTACAGGCGGCGCGGACGCGCCTTCTTCGATCACCTCCATATCTGCGACACATGGGCCGGGGGGTTCGGCGCGGAAAACGTGACGGCCCGCATCTTCGAGAAGGCGCGGATGGCCGGCAACGATGTCGTGACGGATTTCGCGTCGGTGATCGGCCTGCCGCTGCCGGAGAAATACTGGAAGAACCAGGCCAATTCCTCTCTCTCACTCGAGGCCCTGTCCGCCCTGATCCATCTCAACGGAACGGAGGAAAAGGACAACGCGGCCCTTAGGCACGCCATCATCGCCGGCGACTGGACCGTGGGCGACCGCGACATCCCGATGATCGTGCGCAGGAAGGCCAAAAAATTTGTGCGGGACTTCGAGGAGAGCAACGCGGCATTCTTCTCCCGATATGTCGATCCCAAACACGCGACGGCATTCGCTCCCGACTTCAGCCGCTTTGCGCAGTCCATACCGGAAATTCCGGTGGAGGCCACCGAAGCGCGCATCCAGAAGGCCCGGGCCGCTGTCGCGCGAACAGAATGACTCGAATTGACTACTGCGGCGGGTTCGCAAGCAGGTAGGGATAGCCGTTGTTGATGCTCGGGTTCAGTCCCCACACCGATGGACTGAATCCTGCCGGAAGTGCGGCTTTCATCTGCGCGTCGCTAAGGCCGGTGACGCCGGGATAGTTGGGATGGTTGTACACGCCGTTCGCGGGATTGCGGACGTGGGTCGTATCCATGTCCCAGTAGACATTCGTATATGCGCCGGTGCCGTCATCATAGCCGGTCACCCCGCCGCCATGAACAACGCCCATCGCATAGGAGCGCTGAATCACATTGCCGGTGTTTTTTCCGATGAGGCCACCGCCGCTCGACACTGCGCCGCTTGCGTAATTGTCCGCGAGCGTGAAGTTGCCGTCGGCCTGGCCCACGAGGCCACCGGAGATCGGGCCGATGGCGTGCGCGGAAGACCAGCTTTGTGTGATGTTGCCGAAGTCCCGTTCCGCGAGACCCACCAGTCCGCCGGCGTCCGGACCTTCCACGCTTCCAGCGGCGGCACAGCGCAGGAGGCTGCCATAGAGGTCGAAACCGACGATGCCGCCAGCCGCGGCCATTGCGCCCGATACGGCGACGCGCACCGATGAGTCCCAGATCGGCCCGGTGCCACCGCCTCCATCCGCCTGCCAGCCGATGAGGCCGCCGGCCGATACCGCCTCGGGGCCGTTCACATGGCCCGTCACGCGCACATGCGAAATCGTGCCTTGCGAGCAGCCAGCGAGTCCGCCGACGCCGTTGGGCGCCCGGCTGTCGCTGTTATGCGTTTGGGTGACGTCGATCTGCGACAGGGTAAGATTGGTGATCGAAGGCGTGCGCCCGCCCACAAAATAGGCGATAAAGCCTGCACAGCCTTGCGCGGCACTGATCTTGAGATTGGAGATCGCGTGGCCTAGTCCGTCAAGCGAGCCATAGAGCACATAGATCGGAGAGGCGGTGTAGGGCGCATCTGTCTCGGCGTTGTAGTTTCTTGCCAGCCCGAAACTGCCATGGGGATCGTCCGCAATGGCCTGCACCAACGCAGGGAGATCTTTCACCAGCGTATAATTGATATCATTAATGACAAGGCTGCTGGACGTATCCCAAAAATCAAGTCGCCCCCGGCCAGCGAACGCCATTGCGCCCGCACTCTTGTCGCCCGTCGCCAGCGTGACGGCGCCATGTCCTTCGACCACGATGGGCTGCGAAACCGTGATGCCGGTGCCGGCTGCAAGTGTCAGCCGCGAGTTCTGCGTCCAATTGAGCGCCGTGTTCACAGTGATGGCGTTCGCCGGCCCACTTTCAACGCGCACGTCACCCCGGCGAAGGAAGGTCTTCAGGTCGGTCGCGTTCAGCACCGCATTTGTTGTGGTCGCGATACAGGCGCTGCCCGAGCAGGTGACGTTGCTCGTCGGTGCTGCCGAGATGGCAAGCGATGCGTGCGCGGCGGACGCCGCTGCGGCGGCCAACACGACCAGTGCAAGCGTGCGGATCGCAAATGTGCCATTTCGGCTTTGTTTCGCTGTCGACATAATCGGCTCCTTTTTCGCCGTGGGGCCCTTCTCGCAGATATGTCGTTGAGAAAATCCTTAAGAGGAGCGGCGCAGCGTCTCACCCGCCGCTTGTGCGAACCGCCCCGCAAACGCGACGCGGCGGCTATTGCGGTGGATTGGCAAGCAGATAGGGATACCCGCTATTGATGCTCGGATTCAGCCCCCAAACCGACGGACTGAACCCCGCCGGGAGCGTGGCTTTCATCTGCGCATCGTTGAGGCCCGTAATGCCAGGATAGTTGGGGTGATTGAGCACGCCGTTTGCGGGATTGCGGACGTGGGTCGTGTCCATGTCCCAGTAGACGTTCGTGTAAGTGCCCGTGCCGTCATCGTTGCCGGTGACGCCACCGCCGTGAACGACGCCCATCGCATAGGAGCGCTGGATCGTGTTGCCGGCGCCGCCGCCCTTGGACCCTATGTCCTTTCCAATCAGGCCGCCGCCACCAGCCACAACGCCATTCGTGTAATTGTCCGAGAGTGTGAGTTTGCCAATGGTTTCGCCGGCGAGGCCGCCCGCAAAATCGCCATTGACTCGCATGGCGGACCAGTTTTGCGTAATGGCATTCGACGCGTAGCCCTCGGCGATGCCGGCCAAACCGCCAGCCAAAACGACATCTGACCCTTCAATCCTGCCCATCGCCGCACAGCGCTGAATGCTTCCATAGTAATCGTATGAGACGATACCGCCCAGCAGGGCGGAAAAGTCGCCCGACAACACAACGTTTACGGAGGAATCCTGGATCGGTCCTGTGCCTCCCACCCCAGCCGCTTGCCAGCCTGCGATACCACCCGCCATTGCGTATAAGCCGCCATCGATCTGCCCGGTCACGCGCACATGCGAGATCGTGCCCTGCGAGCAGCCGGTGAGTCCGCCGGTTCCTCTCGGCGCATTAAAGCTTCCACCGAAGGTTTGCGTAAGAGTGAGCTTCGCGAGTGTGAAATTGGACACCGAGGGTGCCGTGCCCTGGACGAGATAGGCAATGAAGCCCGCGCAGCTTTCGCTGCTTTGGATTTTTAGATCGGAAATCGCGTGGCCAAGGCCATTTAGCGAACCATAGAGCACGTAGATCGGCGAGGCCGTATAAGGTGCATCGCCCTTGGCATCATAGTTTTTGGCCAGCGCGAAATTGCCGCTAGGGTTGGCCGCAATCGCCTGCACCAGCGCAGCCAGCTCATTCGTCAGCGTGTAGCTGCTGCCATTGACGATGAAGCTGCTGGACGTATCCCAGAAATCGAGTCGTCCTCGGTCGGTGAACGCGATGGCGCTAACATTCTTGTCACCGGTCGTCAGCGTGACGGCACCGCGGCCTTCGACGACGATAGGTTGCGTAACCGTGATGCCAGTGTTCGCCGAAAGCGTCAGCCGCGAGCCTTGCGGCCAGTTGAGCGTCGCATTCACCGCCATAGCGTTCGCCTGTCCGGCGTCGACGTTCACATTGCCCCGGTGCAGCAAGGTCTTTAGATCGGTCACGTTCAGCACGGCATCCGTTGCGGTTGCGGTGCAGGCGCCGCCGGAACAGGTGACATTGCTCGTCGGTGCGGTGGAGATCACAAGCGATGCCTGCGCGGCGGGTGACACTGCCGCGGCCAGCGCGAGCGGCGCCAGCGCGCGGATCACCCATGTGCCAAGGCGGCTCTGTTTCGCGGTCGGCGTGATTGGCTCCTTTTCGGGCGGCCTTTTCTCGCAGACATGTCGTTTACAAAATCTTTAACCGGAGCGTGTGACGTCTCACCCGTAGCTTGCGCGAACCGCCCCGGCCTCGTGTATCCTCGCGATGGAGAAGAATCCGGCGGTCGCATGCGGTTGTTCCTGAAATGTCTGGCGGCACTGATCGCGGGCACGGCACTGGGGCTGTTCGTCACATGGCTCACCGTCGTGCGCGGCGGGGGTATGGGTGGCGACACCGTTAACGGCCCATGGCGGACGAGCCTGCTCACCGGCAGCGCGCAGAGCGGGGCTGTGTTGCGCGCCAGCGTGGCGCTGCACGGGCTGCTCGCGCTCAATCGCAGTGAGACGATCTATTATACGGCCTCGACCGACAGCGCCGGCGATGCGCTCGACGGGCGTTGCACCTATCGCGTGACCGGCCGCGATCCGCCGGCGCGCTGGTGGAGCATCACGGCCTATGGCGCAGACGATTACCTGATCGCGACGCCGTCGGAGCTCTATTCGGTATCGAAGAACTCGATCGTGCGCCGTCCCGATGGCAGCTTCATCGTGACTGTGCTGAAGAATGCGAGTTCGGTCGATCAGATCGCGGTCGGCGACGGAGGCTTCAGTCTCACGGTGCGCCTCTATAATCCCGCGCCGTCGGTCGCCACCGATCCCGCGCATATCGCACTGCCCACCATCGAAAAGGCGGGCTGCACATGAGGACGTGGCTAAAGCGCAATTGGCCGTTCATCGCGGCAACGATTGTGATCGCGGTGCTGGTCCATGTGGGAAGCGTTCTTGCGATCCCTCGGCTCGTGATGTGGCGCGCAACCGGACTGATGGCGCGCAACAATGGTTACAACACCATGACCCACGCCGTCCGCGCGACCTGGCAATCGCGTACCATCGTGCGGCCGAGTCCCGATCTGCTCTATTCGAGTTGCCCCTACGACCTGAGCGCGGCAGGCGCGGCGCTGCACGTCCACGCAAGCGGCATGCCCGATACCTACTGGTCGGTCTCGGTTTTCGATGCCGATACCGACAATATCTATGTTCTCAACGATCGGCAGACCAAGAACGGCAGCGTCGATTTCGTGCTGACCGGCCCCAATACGGGCATCCTGAATGGCGGACCGCGCCAGGTGTGGTCGCCGACGACACATGGCGTCGTCCTGTTCCGCACGCTGGTCGACGACGAAAAACGCTTTGCCGAAATCGATGCGGGCCGCAAACATGCGGCCTGCGAGCTTTATAGTCCCCAACACTAGATTTCCCATGGAGCTGTTCGTGAAAATTCTTCTTCTCGCCCTCGCGCTCGCTGTATCCGCTGCACCCGCAACGGCCGCCACCAAGATCACCTTCGTCACCGACTGGAAGGCGCAGGCCGAGCATGGCGGGTTCTATGAAGCCGTGGCTGAAGGCCTCTATGCCAAGCGCGGGCTCGACGTCCGCATTCTGCAGGGCGGGCCGAGCATCAACGTGCCGCAATTGCTCGCAGGCGGCGCTGCCGATTTCGGCATGGGTTCGAACGATTTCATCGCGTTCAACATCGTCAAGGCGGGCGCGCCGATCCGCGCCGTCGCCGCGATCTTCCAGAAAGACCCGCAGGTCCTCATCACCCATCCGCGGCCTGACATCAAAAAGCTCGCCGACATGAAGGGCAAGCCGATCATGATCTCCGACGCCGCGACGACCGCATTCTGGCCGTGGCTGAAGGCGAAGTTCGGCTTCCAGGATTCGCAGATCCGCAAATACACCTTCAACCTTGCGCCGTTCCTCGTGGACCCGAAAGCGATCCAGGAAGGCTATGTCACGAGCGAGCCCTACACGATCGAGAAGCAAGGCAAGTTCAAGCCGCAGGTCTATCTGCTCGCCGACAATGGCTATCCCGGCAGCGCGAACCTGATCCTCGTGCCGCAGAAATGGATCGATACCAAGCCGGAGATCGTGCAGGCGTTCGTGGAAGCCTCGATCCAGGGGTGGACGCACTATCTCTACGGCAATCCCAAGCCCGCGAATGCCCTCATCAAGCGCGACAATCCGGAGATGACAGACGATCTGCTGGCCCAGGCGATCGCGAAGATGAAATCCTACGGCATCCTCGAACCGCCGGGGATGAAGCTCCATCGCATCGGCCAGATGAGTGATGCACAGTGGAAGAAGTTCTTCGATACGATGGTTTCCGAGAAGCTCTATCCCGCAACACTCGATTACAAGAAAGCCTACACGCTCGATTTCGTCCAGGGTCTCATCAACGACGGCAAAGACGTCGGCCGCATCGAATTCGAGCTGGAGAAGCGGTAGGATATTCACCTCCCCCTTGTGGGGAGGTCGAAGCGCGCAGCGCTTCGGGTGGGGGGCCGACGGTGTTGTTGGAAGACGTTTCAGAGCTTGCCCCCATTGTCATGGCCCGCGAATGCGGGCTACCCAGGTGACGTTTGCCGGTGATGAAGAAGACGTATTACGTCTATATTCTTGCGAGCAAACGCAACGGCACCCTCTACATCGGCGTGACCAGCGATCTTGGCCGGCGCGTTTGGGAGCACCGCGAGGGATTGATCCCGGGCTTCACCAACACATACGGCGTGAAGATGCTGGTGTATTTCGAAACCTTCGACGATATTCACGCGGCGATAGCCCGCGAGAGCCGGTTGAAGAAATACAAGCGCGAATGGAAGATGAGCCTCATTCAGAGAGACAATGTCGAGTGGCGGGATCTTTATGAGACGTTGGCCATCTGAGCGCTATCACCTGGGTGGCCCGCATTCGCGGGCCATGACACGCCTTTCACAATGACCACCCTCCTCTCCCTCTCCGGCATCGCGAAGACCTTCGATAACGGCGTCGAGGCGATCGCGCGGCTCGACCTGGACGTGGCCGAGCGTGAGTTCGTGTCGCTGGTGGGGCCGAGCGGGTGCGGCAAGTCGACGGCGCTGCGCATCGCGGCCGGACTGGCCCGGCCCAGCGCGGGCATGGTTTCGTTTCCGAACGGCAGGCCCGAAACCGGTTTCGTTTTCCAGGAGCCGGCGCTGATGCCGTGGCGGACCGCGCTTGCGAACGTTCGGCTGCCGCTGGAGCTGAGAGGCATCGCACGCAAAGACGCAGAGGCGCGGAGCCGCACGGCCCTGGAACGCGCCGGGCTTAAAGGTTTCGAGGATGCCTATCCCCGCGAGTTGTCCGGCGGCATGAAAATGCGTGTCTCGATCGCACGCGCGATCCCGGCAGGCCCGAAATTGCTGCTCATGGACGAGCCGTTCGCAGCCCTCGACGAGCTCTCGCGCCAGGCGCTGAACGACGACCTGCTCAAGCTTGCACGCGAGGACCAGATGACCGTCCTGTTCGTGACCCACAGCGTGTTCGAAAGCACCTATCTGTCGTCGCGCGTGGTCGTGATGACGCCGCGCCCCGGCCGCGTCACGGCGGAGATACGGCTTTCGCCGCCGCCGCTGCGCGATGTGTCGTATCGCCTGACGCAGGAATTCGCCGACGGCGCGCGGCGTGTCTCCGAGGCCCTGCGCGGTGCGATGGGGAAAGGCGCATGAGAGCCACTTTGAAATATCTGCTGCCCGCACTCCTCGGTATTGGCGTGCTCGCGCTGTGGGAACTCCTCGTGCGCCACTACGATGTGCCGGTGTTCGTGCTGCCGGGGCCGAGCGCGATCTGGCCGGCGTTCACGGCGAACTTTTCCTCCCTGATGGATTCGCTCTGGACGACGCTTCAGGTGACATGGATCGCGTTCGCCATCGCGCTCGTTGCCGGTCTCGCCCTCGCCATCGTGTTCGCGCAGAGCCGCACCGCCGAGATGGCGCTTTTTCCCTATGCCGTTATCTTACAAGTCACGCCGGTCATCGCCGTCGCGCCCCTGATCCTCATCTGGGTGGGCTACGAGCATGTCGAGCGCGCGGCGATCATCATCGCACTGATCGTGGCATTCTTTCCGATCCTCTCCAACGCGACGCTCGGCCTTCGTTCCGTCGATCCCGGGCTTCTCGATCTCTTCCGGCTCTATGGCGCGTCGCGCTGGCAGATCCTGTGGCGGCTGCAACTGCCAGGCGCATTGCCTTACACTCTTGCCGGCATGAAGATCTCGGGCGGGCTCGCGCTGATCGGCGCGGTCGTCGCCGAATTCGTTGCCGGTTCGGGCACAGCGACCGGCCTCGCATGGCGCGTGACAGAAGCCGGCAACCGTCTGGAAATTTCCAAGATGTTTGCAGCGCTCGGACTTCTCTCTTTTGTCGGCATCGTCAACTTCTACGCACTCAGCTTTCTCGAGTGGCTGCTGCTGCATCGCTGGCACGAAAGCACGCTCGATCGCCGTGAGTGATGCACACAATAGATGCATAAGCCTTCGCAGACGCACAAATAGCGATCAGCAAACGCGGCGCGCGATTTCGTGCTTGTGAGCAATCTCACGCTTGGTAGCATCGCCACATGGGCCTGCAATGGTGTGGGCCTCTAGGATGGGATTTTCACATGAAGAGAATTGTTCTGTGCAGTGCCTTGGCGCTGGCGCTTTCGGCCGGCGGCGCGGCGGCGAAAACGAAATCCGTCACGATTACGCTTGACGGATCTTGCGACACCTTCCTGATCACGTCAGACGGTACGAATGTCGCCCTGTCCTCTACCCAACAAAATTGCGATCCGGGCATCGGCTCGGGCTATATCGGCAAGGTCAAGAACCACGGCAAGATCGCCGGTGTCGGCGCTATCTTAAACGGAGATGTCAACGATCACTGGTCGATCGGCCTGCAATATCCGCTTGTGACCGGTGGGACATACTACTTCGGCTTCACGAGCGACGGCATCAATTTCGGCAACGATATCCTGATCGGCACTTACACCGTTCAAGGTACGGCGGCAAAAGGTCCGCGCGGCACAAAGCCGATAACATCAAAGTTCAAAAAGCAATAAGCCGCGTCGGGCGCGGCAGACCATGCCGCGCCCACTTACCTTGCGGCCTGTGCGCGGTAGGCTTTTGGCCAGATTCCCTGCTTGCCAGGCGATAGGATGCCGTTGGGGTCGAGCGCATCCTTGAGCGTTTCGTTGAAACGGCGCTGCGCGTGGTTGTTGAAGCCGTACTGGTCGGCGACAAGATCCATGAAATCCAGATGCGAGCGGTATTCGCCGTAACCGAGCTTTGCCGCAGGTGCCACGAGCGCCTTGCACGCATCATAGGCCGTCCTGGCCTGCGCCTCGTTTTCGGTGTCGAACACCACCAGCGCGACATGGATCATGCTGCGCTTCCCGACCACGATCACCGCGCTGTAGTCGAGGCCGGCATCGTTGAGGCCTTTGCGCACCAGATCGCGCAACGCCGAGCCATCTCGGCCGGTGATGGGTGCGGCGCAGGAAAAGCCGATATGGCCGCCATTCTCGCCGCCATACCAACGCGTCATCTGATCGAGGGCCAGGCTCGGAACACCGGCCTGCACGCGCTCATGCGGATTTTCGAATTCGGGCAGCGCATTCCCGTCGTATTTTGAGAATGTGACCTCGGCGCCGGGGATCGTACCGAAAGCGTCTGTCACGATCTGACGCTGACGTTCGACGATTTTCGCGTCGCCATAAAGCGCAAACCGCATCACCCAGCGCCCGAAGCCCGGCTGTTGCGCGATCTTCTCGACGATCTCCTCCGGTATCGGGCCGTCACCGGTGTACCAAGCCTTGCGCTCGGTAAAGGCGGAGGCGCCGCACAGAACGTTGATGATCATCGGCTGGTTCGGAATCGTGCCGTTCATCATCAACGGACGGAGCTTTTCAAGCAGAAGTTCGAGATCGCTATCGCGCCTCAGCGTCAGCCACCCCGGCATGTAGACCTGCGGCGGCGGCATCAGCCACACGCCCATCTTGGTGACGACGCCGAAGTTCGACTGCATGAAGATGCCGTCGGCGGAGGGGCCGCAGCCGCGCTTATAGACCTGCCAGGCCTTGGTGTTCTCCATCGCGCCCATGCCGGTGCGCAGCACGTCGCCATTGGCAAGCACCACCTCCATGCCGCACTGGCTCGCCACATGATCGCCATAGGGCGTGTAGCCGACGCCATGATCGAGCGTGTTGCCGACGACGCTGCCCCAACCGAGATCGGGCACCGACATCCAGAGCTTCGATCCGATGGCGCGCAGATGGTTGTAAAGATCGAAGAAGCTGACACCCGGCTCGATTAGCGCGGTAGCCGATTCCTCGTCCACTTCGAGCACGCGGTTCATGCGGCGGAGATTGAGGACGAACGCGCCGGACACGCGCGGTGCGGCACCTCCATAACCGTTGTTGCGGCCCTGCGAACTTGTCCAGAGCGGAACGCGATGTTCGTTGGCGAAGCGCAGGATGGCCTGGATCTGCTCGACGGAGGCGGGCTGCAGAACGGCGGAGGGCTCGAATGCGCGCCAGCTCGGATGCGCGAAGGGATCGCGGAATTGCGCGACATCCTTTTCGTCCGTAAGCAGCCCTTCGGTCCCAAGCACGCTGCGAAACTTTTCGATGGCAGCTTTGATAGCCGCATCCGGTGGCGGCGCGGGTTGCCGCGTGGAATCGATCGTCTGCTGCGCCATGGGTCCTCCGCGCGGTCGTTCTCAACGACACCGTCAGTGCAGGAGTATCCGGTCGGCTTGCGGCATTGGCAACCAACAGCGCCCTCGCCCACACGGCGCCGATCGGCTGGAAGTGGGCTAGTGTTTGCCACCTTTCAAATGCTTGTCGAACCACT
>Ga0105239_10003092_pt1 | contig 20663 bp, 17 predicted proteins | sample KBSC44metaG_FD_92761 | JGI IMG/M metagenome (GOLD analysis project Ga0105239, IMG submission 92761) | Corn rhizosphere microbial communities from Kellogg Biological Station, Michigan, USA - KBS C4-4 metaG | ecosystem: Host-associated > Plants > Roots > Rhizosphere > Soil | place: Michigan, USA... | reverse complement strand
CCCGTTGCCGAGGATCAGCACCGGTGCCGGCCCTTCGCTCCGCACCGATTCGATCGCCGCGCCCACGTCGGCCCCCGCCGTCACCAGGTCGAGGGCGATCAGGTCGGGGGCGAGGCGGCGGAGCGCGGGAACCATCGTCTCGACCGCCTCGAAGGAGGCGGTGACCTCGAGCCCGGGGTCCCCCTCGAGGACCCGCGCCAGTGTCCGCGCCCGGCCCGCCGACCGATCGCAGACGACGATCCGACGCGGCCGCGCCATCGCTACCGGCCGACCAGCCGCTCGATCGTCTCGAGCAGGGTGCGCTGATCGAACTCGGACTTGACGATGTAGGCGTCCGCGCCCTGCTCGGCTCCCCGGCGCCGGTCCTCCTCGCTTCCCTTGGAGGTGACGATCGCGACCGGCAGCGACTCGTGCTCGCGGTCGCGGCGGATCGCCTGCAGCAGCTCGAGCCCGTCCATCTCCGGCATCTGTAGGTCGGTCAGCACCAGGTCCACCTCGGCGCCGGCGACGATCTTGTCGAGCGCCTCGCGACCGTGCCTGGCGGTGTCGACGCGGTAGCCGGCCGCCTCGAGAATGCTCTGTTGTAGTTGGCGCACGCTGAACTGGTCGTCGACGACGAGCACCCGCGGCGGTGGCGGCGCGGCCCCGTTCGTCGCCTCCGCGCCCGGCGCCGGCGCCGGCCTGGAGACGGGTTCGAGCAGCCGGTTCGGGTCGAGGATCAGGGCGACCCGACCATCCTCGAGGATCCCCGCGCCGAGGTAGCCCGGGGTCCCGGCGAGCAGTGGGCCAAGGCTCTTGACGACGAGCTCGCGGTCGCCGAGGACGCGGTCGCAGGCGATCGCCACGCTGCGGCTGGCCGAGGCCAGGACCAGCGCCGGCGAGGCCGGCGGCGGTGGCGGCGCGGTGGCACCGATCGCCGCGGCGAGGTCGGTGAACGGGATCGCCTGGCCACGGTGGACGACCGAGGGGAGCCCGCCGAGCGAGGCGGTCTCGGTGACCGAGATGATCTCGCGCACGCTCGGGACCGGCACGCCGTAGGGCTCGCCCGCCCGTTCGCAGACCAGCACGTTCAGCACCGCCAGCGTGACCGGGAGGAGCAGGGTCACGGTCGTCCCATGGCCAGACTCGCTGTAGACCTCGAGGCTGCCGCCGAGCGCCTCCACGTGGCTGCGGACGGCGTCGAGGCCGACCCCGCGCCCGGCCAGATCGCCGACCTCGGCCGCGGTCGAGACGCCGGCGGTCGCCAGCACCTCGGCGAGCGAACCGGTCTCCTCCGCCCGCGCCTGCAGCTCGGCCGAGACCCCGCGCCCGTCGTCGACGACCTCGACCGCGACCAGACCGCCGCGCTGGTCGGCGCGCAGCTCGATCCGTCCGCGGGGCGGCTTGCCTGCCCGCTGCCTCTCCTCGGGCGACTCGATCCCGTGGGCGACCGAGTTCCGCAGCAGGTGCACCACCGGGTCGGCGATACCCTCCAGGATCACGCGGTCGAGCTGCGTCTCGCCGCCGCGGATCACCAGCTCAGCCTCCTTCCCCTCGGCCACCGCGATCTCGCGGACCGCGCGCGGGAACGGCGCGGTCACCGATTCGAGCGGCAGCGTGCGCATCCCGATGACCGCCTCCTGCAGCTCGTCGAGCAGCCGCTCTCCACGGTCCATCTCGTCGATCGCGAGCTCGTCGCGGGAGGCGGCGATCCGCTCGCCGACGATGTGCTCGAGGCGCCGGTGGTGAAGGGCGGCCTCGCCGACCGCATCGAGCATCCGGTCGACCTTGGTGGCGGCGACCCGCATCGCCGGCTGCCCGCGGTCGCCGGCGGGACGCGGGGCCGCGGGCGCGGGGCTCGGCGACTCTGCGGGAGGACTCGGCGACTCCGCCGGAAGGGCGGCATGATCGACGGCTCCACGGAGCTCGTCGGTCGCCCGCAGCAACGGGTCGACCTCCTCGCGCGCCAGCTCGCCGCGCTCGCGCGCCAGCTCGAGCTGGTCCTCCATCCGATTGGCGATCGTCGCCACGTCGGGCCAGCCGACCATGCTCGCCGCCCCCTTCACCGAGTGGGCATCACGGAACAGCGCATCGATCAGCGCAGCATCCTGGCCGTGGCCCTCGAGCGCGAGCAGGTTCTTCTCGATCCGCTCCAGGCAGTCGACCGCCTCGCCGCGGGCGATCTCCAGCGTCTCGGCATCGATGTCGGTCATCGCACCCGCTCCGCGGCGGCGAGGAGGGCGCCGACATCGACGATCCCGACCGGCGTGCTGTCGACCAGGACCATCCCTTCCAGGTAGGAGCCTTCGGTCGGTTCGATCGTCTCCGGCAGCGCTCCCACGTCGACCACCTCATCGACCGCCAGCCCGGCCCGCAGCTCGCCTCGCTCGGCGACCAGGATGCGGCCGCGCTCCGGGGCCTCGTCCCCGGCCCCGCCGACGAGCCCGAGCGCCGCCGCGAGGTCGACGGCGGCGATCACGTCACCGCGCAGGTTCCAGACCCCGAGCACCTGGGCCTGCGCGCCCGGAACCGGGGTGATCCTCCCCATCCTCGCGATCTCCCGGACGTCCTCGACCGGCAGCGCATAGTGCTCGCCGCCGGCGCGGACCCGGACGTGGATCGCGCTCATCGCTCCTCGCCGACCCGGCTCCTCGCCGCACCGTTCGTCGCCGCACCGTTCGTCGCCATCGTCGCCAGCTCGGCCAGCTTGTCATCAAGCTCTCCCACCGTCCGGGTCACCCGCTCGGCCACCTCGGCGCGCTGTTGCTGCTCGCCGGCCAGGTGCTCGGCCGCCACCCGGATCTGGACCATCGCCGCCGAGACCTGGTCGGCCGCCTCCTTCTGCTGCTGGGTGGCTCGCAGACTCTCGTCCAGCACGTCGGCGGTCGATCCCATCAGCTCGCCGACCTCACGCGCCTGCTTGGTTCCCTGCTCGGTCGCCATGATCGTCGCGTTGGTCTCGTCCTGGACCGCGGTGATGATCTCGCGGATCTCATCGGTGGACTGGATCGAACGCTCGGCGAGCTTTCGCACCTCGCTGGCGACTACCGTGAAGCCCTTGCCGGCCTCGCCGGCGCGTGCCGCCTCGATCGCGGCGTTCAGCGCCAGCAGGTTGGTCTGCTCGGCGATGTCGTTGATCAGGGTCAGGACCTCGCCGATCTTCTGACTGCGTTCGCCGAGGGCGACCGAGCGCTCGGAGATCGCGTCGACCTGCTCCTGCATCTCACGCATCGTGTCGCCGGTCTGGTCGACCGCGGCCGATCCCGCCTTCGCGTTGTCGGCGATCGAGGCGGCGGTCGCCTGCAGCTCCTCCGTCGTGGCCGCCACCTCGGCGACGGCGGCGGACTGCTCATTGGTGGCGGTCGAGACCTCGGTGGTCGCGGCGAGCATCTCGCTTGCCACCTCGGTCAGGGCGCCGGCGGTGTCGCGAATCGTCCCGAGGTGGGCCCGCTGCTCGTCGATGTTCCGCTGTTGACGGTGCAGGCGACCGAAAAGGCGCTTGATCAGGCGGGCGGCGTAGACCGCGGTGAGCAGCGCCAGCAACGTGGCGATGGCACCGGCGACGATCGCCCAGGTGCGGGCCTCGGAAGCGGATTCCGAGGCTTCCGCGTCGGCTTCTTCGGAACGGGTCACCTGGGTCTGCGCGACGCGTTTCGCGCCTTTTTCGACGTGTTGCACGATCAGGTCGTACTGATCCAGCGCCGGCAACCAAAATTTCGCCGGGCGCCCGCCAAAGGGCACGATTTCGGCGGTGACGATCTGATCCAGGCGGCCTTGGGCGCGCAGCACGGTAGTCAGGGCCGCGGCGTTGCCCGACTCCCCTTCGCCACGCGACACGGCCAGGAGATCGTTCGCCTGCCGTTTCACGTCCTTGCTCGCCGATCTGATCGCAGCGAGTTCGCTCGCCTTCCCGTTTTCGCCATAGCGGGCGACCAGCGTCGTGTCGGCGGGCAGTGCGGCGGTCATCTGTTCGGCGAGGAGGGCGTTTTCCTGGTGGGTCAAGGCGCGACCCTGATCGGTGATCGAGCTCTCGTACTCGGTGATCGCCACCACCAGGGCGGCGATGAAGATGACCGTCACCAGGGCGATCAGCGCGACCAGGCGCGCAGCCGGATGTCGTAGGCCAGCCATACAGGCGCCATCGACCCCTCGCCACCGAACCTTGAGTACGAAAAAACACAACCACCCGCGAAATCCTGTCCAAGGCAGGACGCGTCGCGGTTCAAGGTTCGCCTTCCAGGGGACGAAGACATCAGCACCAGTGCCATGAAGATCCTGCTCGCAGACGATTCGCCCACCTCTCGCCATCTGGCTGAGAAGGCCGTGCAAGATCTCGGCCACGACTGCCGGGTGGCCGTCGACGGCGCCGAGGCCTGGGAGCTCCTGCAGGAATACGACCCCGAGGTCGTGATCAGCGACTGGGTGATGCCGGAGGTGGACGGCGAGGAGCTCTGCCGGCGGATCCGGGCGACGCCGGAGCGGCCCTACGTCTACTTCGTGATGCTCACCTCCCTGGAGGACCGCGATTACGTCCTCCGCGGCATGGAGGCCGGCGCCGACGACTACCTGGTGAAGCCGCTCGACCGCTCCGAGCTGCGCATGCGCCTGATCGCCGCCTCGCGCGTCACCCGCCTCCACCGCGATCTGCGCCGCCGCCAACAGGAGACCGAGAAGGAGATCGAGCTGGCGGCGGGGATCCAGCGGAGCCTCCTCCCCGGCCGGCCGCCGCAGGTCGACGGTGTGGCGATCGCCGGCCACTGCTTCCCGGCGACCAACGTGGGCGGCGACTGCTTCGACTACATGGCCGATGAGCAAGGCCGGCTCGTCACCTTCATCGCCGATGTCGCCGGCCACTCGATCAGCTCGGCGCTGCTGATGGCGATGGGGCGCAGCACGCTGCGCCGCGAGATCGGCACCGGGGCCTCACCCGCCGCGGTGCTCGAGGCGACCAACCGGGCGATGTACGAGGACCTGGTCAACACCGAGCTCTTCATCACCATGTTCTGCGCCCGCTACGACCCGGCGACGCGCACCCTCGAGTACGCCAACGCGGGCCACAACCCGCCCTTTCTGCGCCACGACGGTGGGGTCGAGGACCTCGACGGCGAGGGCGCCGCGATCGGGATCCTCGAGGGCGTCGAGTTCGAGCCGAAGCGGACCGAGCTGGGGCCCGGCGACCGGCTGCTGCTCTACACCGACGGCGCGATGGAGGCGCTTGACGAGGGCGGCGCCCAGTTCGGCGAGGAGCGGCTCCGGGCGCTGCTCGGGGAGCGGGCCGACGCCCCGCCGGCCGACTTCCTCGACCACGCCTACGCGGCGGTGAGCGCCCACGCCGGTGGGGCGCCGCAGCAGGACGACATCACGCTGCTGGCCCTACAGGGGGAAGAGTCGTGACGAGCGGGGCGCAGGTCAGCGCCGCGGTGATCGCCCCGCCCGGCTACGCGGAGCGGCTGGAGGCGGCGCTTGCCCTGGCGAGCGAGGCGGCCGACCTTCCCGACGCCTACCTTTATCTGCTCGACGCCTCCGGGCGGCGCCTGCACCTGGCGCAGAGCCGCGCCCGACCGGCCGCCGATCCGAGCCGGGCGGCGGCCGGGCCGCTCGCCGAGCAGCTCGAGGGCGGCGCCGAGTGGAGCGCGCCGACCCCACCGCTGGAGCTGACGCGGACGCCCGAGCTGGAGACCGAGCGGGCGGTCACCACCCCGGTCGGCACCCTCTGGTCACTGCCCTTGGAGAGCGACGGCGACCTGCTCGGCCTGCTTCAGGTCGGGCCGCTCGGCAAGCGCGATCCGCGCCGCGCCGCGCGGCAGGGACTGGCGGCGCTGGCGCCGCCGCTCGCCTTCGTCCTCGCCCGCGCCCGCCGGGAGGAGGAACTGCGCCTGCGGCTCACCGCCGCCGAGGCGCGACTCGAGGGCTCCCGCCGCCTGGCCGGCGCCGCCGTCGACCTCGACAGCTTCGTCCGCCTCCTCCTCGACCTCGCGCTCAGCAGCACCGGCGCCGGCTCCGGCTTCGTCGCGATCGTCCCCGCCCGCGGCGCGGCGCCGCAGGTCCGCGCCGCCGCCGGGATGCCGGACCAGTTCGCCACCCAGGTCGACCTCTCGCCGGTCGGTGGCCTGTTCGAGTGGCACCCGGCCGCCGAGGGCGGCGCGCTCGTCCTCGTCGACCTCGAGGCCGCCGCGCGGTTTGGCCTCTCGGCGCCGATCGCGGTGCCGCTGGTCGAGGGCGGCGAGCCACTCGGCATCTTCGCGATCGACTTCGGCCCCGACCGCCTCTTCGACGAGAACGCGCTGGCGCTGCTCGAGGCGTTCGCCGAGCAGGTGCGGCTGATGCTCCACAACGCCCGCCTCTTCGAGGCGTTCTCGCACAGCTACCTCGACACGGTCAAGGGGCTGGCGACGGCACTCGACGCGCGGCGGCCCCACACCGCCGACCACCACGAGCGGGTCGCCGCGGTCGCTGTCGCGATCGCCGCCGAGCTCGGTGGCGGTGAGGAGGAGGCGGCGGCGCTGCGCGACGCGGGCCTGATCCACGACGTCGGGCTGGCGGGCACGATCGGCGTCGAGGGCGGCAACGAGACCGACGTCGAGCACCCGACGCTCGGCGCCAGCCTGATCGAGCACCTGCCGCTGCCGCCGGCGATCGCCGGCGCGGTCGCCACCCACCACGAGTGGGTCGACGGCTGGGGGTTCCCACGCGGCCTGCGCGGCGAGGAGATCCCTCGCGCGGGACGCATCCTCGGGATGGCCGAGTTCCTGGTCGAGATGGGCACCGGGGACGCCGTGCGCGAGCCCTGGCCGGTCGATCGGCTGGCCGCCGAGATCGCCGTCCGCCGCGGCAGCCAGTTCGACCCCGAGGTGGCGGATGCCGCACTGCGGCTCGCCGCCCGCGACGGCCTCGCCCTCAGTGGCGTCGGCGGATAACCAACCGAGGCACGGAAGGAGCACGATGGACTACAGGATCGAGAACGAGGAGGGGGTCAAGATCGTCCGCCTCGCCGGCCCCCTCGACGTCAGCCAGGCGATGCAGCTGCGCGAGGTGCTCGGCGAACAGATCGACGGGCCGGCGGCGCGGGTGCTGATCGACCTCAGCGAGGTGCCGCTGATCGACTCCTCCGGCATCGGGGTGATGGTGACCGCACACCGGCGCGCCGACGACGCCGGCGCGGCCTTCGCCCTGGCCGGGGCGGGCGCGACGGTGGCGCGGGTGTTCTCGCTGACCCGGACCGACAAGCTGCTGCGCCTCTACCCCACCGTCGATGCCGGAGTCGAGGCGCTGCGCGCCTCCTGAGGCGATGAAGGCGCCCTTCCAACGGAGCTTTGCGATGCCGACCGACCTGACCGCGATCGACGCGGCCCGCCGCTGGGCGGGCGGGGAGGCCCGCGGCGCCGGGATCGCCGAGGCCGCCGTCGCCGACCTCGAAGTGGCGATGACCGAGGCGCTCTCGAACGTCGTCCGCCACTCCTACGAGGGGCGCTCGGGCGAGGAAGTGGAGCTGACGCTCGCGATCGACGCGGAGCGGCTGACGCTCGGCATCCGCGACGACGGCCTGCCGTTCGACCCGGGCGAGTACCGCCCCCCGGATCTCGAGGAGCCCGCCGAGGGCGGCCTAGGAATCTTTCTGATCGAAGAGCTGATGGACGAGGTGCGGCGGCGTCCCCTCGAGGACGGCAGCACCCTGGTCGAGCTCGTCCACTACCGAAAGGAACAGCGATGAACGACGTCTGCCTGATCGTCGAGGGCGCCTACCCGGACCTCACCGGAGGCGTCTCGGAGTGGGTCGACCGCCTCGTGCACGGCCTCCCCGAGACTTCCTTCGTGGTCGCCAACCTGGGCGCGGAGGGCGAGCCGGTCGCACAGCCCGCCTACCGACGCCCGGCCAACCTGCACGGCGTCGCGCGCCTGGCACTCGACCCCGACCGCGAGGAGCCGCCGCCCGAGCTCTGCGCGGCGCTGCCCGAGGCGCGCGTCTACCACGCGCTCTCGACCGGGGCCGCCGGCGCCGCCGCGGCGCGCGTCGCGGCGCAACGTGGCCGGCCGTTCCTGCTCAGCGAGCACGGCCTCGCCTGGCACGAGGCGTCCCTCGGGATCGTCGCCTGCAAGCCGCACCGCGTCCCGGAACGGCCGGACCGGGCGGAGCTCCGCCGCCGCGCCGGCGCGGTCGCCGCCCTGGCGCGCGAGGCCTACGCCGGCGCCGACGTCGTCACCAGCGTCTGCACGGTGAACGCGCGAGCGCAGCTCGGGGCCGGCGCCGACCCGGACCGCACCCGGGTCATCGCCAATCCTGCGCCCCACCTCTCCCCCGACGACGGTCGCGAGCGGCCCGACGACGGCCGGTTCCGGGTGGGCCTGGTCGGTCGGGTCGTCGCGGTGAAGGACGTCGCCTGCTTCCTGCGCGCGGCGGCGATCGTCGCGGCGGCGCGGAAGGACTGCGAGTTCACGGTGATCGGACCGCTCGACCACGAGCCCGACTACGCGCGCCGCTGCCGCCGCCTGGCACGCGAACTGGAGATCGAGGAGCTGGTCACCTTCACCGGGGAGACCGATCCGGCCGCCTGGTACCCGCGGCTCGACGCGCTCGCCCTCACCAGCCTCAGCGAGGCGCAGCCGCTGGTCCTCCTGGAGGCGATGGCGAGCGGGGTGCCGGTCGTCGCGACCGCGGTCGGCGGCTGCCCGGAACTGGTCGACGATGCCGGGATCCTGGTGCCGCCACGCGACCCGGAACTCGTCGCGACGGGACTGTTGCGGCTGGCCGAGGACCCGTCCCTGCGCCGGCGACTCGGCGCCGACGGCCGGCGCCGCGCCGCCGCGCACGCACCGGAGCGATTCCTCGCCGCCTTCGACCAGCTGTACGCGGGTCTCGCGGGGGATTGACGGAGGCGTCGACGATGGCCACCGCCGAGATCCTGCTCTGCACCGAGGGGACCTACCCCTACGTCGGCGGTGGCGTCACCACCTGGTGCGACATCCTCTGCAAAGAGCTGGCCGAGTATGACTTCCTCGTCTACGCGGTCACCGCGGCGCCCGAGGCGCGGCTCCGTTACGAGTTGCCCGCCAACGTTCGCCGCGTCGTCCACGTGCCGCTCTGGGGCGTGTCCGAGCCCGCCGACTTCGTCCTCGCCGGCGCCGACCCGGCCGAGCTTCGCGAGCGGCGGCGCCGCACCACGCCGGAGGTGGTCGAGCGTGAGTTCGCGCCGCTCTTCCTGCGCCTGCTCTGCGCCTTGGCCGGTGACCCGAAGGAGGACGACGGCCGCCTGATCTGGGAGCTCTGGCGCTTCTTCGGCCGCCACGACTGGCGCGCCTGCTGGAAGTCGGAGGTCGCCTGGGAGATCTTCGCCGGCGAGCTCGGCGACGCCGACGACGTCACCGTCGCCGACCTGACCGACGCCCTCAACTGGCTCTACCACTCGCTGATGCCGCTGGCGGCGCCGTTGCCGCGCACCGACCTCGTCCACTCGACGATCGCCGGCCTGCCCGGCCTCGCCGGTGTCGTCGCCAAGCACGAGTGGGGCACGCCGTTCCTCGTCACCGAGCATGGGGTCTGGGTCCGCGAGCGCTACATCGCGATCTCCGCCGCCGAGTTCTCGCCGTTCGGCAAACGCTTCCTGATGGACCTCTCGCGGTTCGTCGCCCGGGTCAACTACGCGAACGCCGACGCGGTGCTGCCGGTGACCAACTTCAACCGCCGCTGGGAGCTTCCCTACGGGGTCCCGGAGGAGCGGCTGCGGACGATCAGCAACGGCGTCGATCCGGCCCTGTTCGTCCCGCGGCCGAAGCCGGCGAAGACCGCCGGGCGACCGACCGTGGTCGCTGCGGCGCGGGTCTTCCCGCTCAAGGACATGGAGACGATGATCCGCTCCGCGGCGGTGGCCCGCGCGCAGATCCCCGACGTCCAGTACCTGGTCTACGGCTCGCTCGACGCAGACGTCCCCTATGTAGAGCGCTGCCGGGCGCTGGCCGCGGAGCTCGACCTCGACGGCACCTTCGAGTTCGCCGGCCACCACTCCAAACCCGCCGAGCTCTACACCGAGGGCGACGTCTGCGCGCTGTCGAGCATCTCCGAGGCCTTCCCCTACACCGTGCTCGAGGCGATGTCCTGCGCGCGCCCGGTCGTCGCCACCGACGTCGGCGGGGTGCGCGAAGCGCTGGAGGGCTTCGGCCTGGTCGTCGCCCCCCGCGACCATGAGGCGCTCGGCAACGCCGTCGTCACCCTGCTGCGCGACGACCTGCTGAGAACCCAGATGGGCCGCCAGGCACGCGAGGCGGTGCTCGCCCGTTACCGCATCGCCGACTCGGTCGACGGCTATCGAGACGCGTACGGGCAGGTGCTGAGTACCGCGGCGAGGGCGGCATGACCGAGGCCGGGCCGACCGCCGCCGCCGTTGCGCCGGGCGCCGCCGGGGCCGAGGCGATCGACGAGCTCGCCCTCGACGTGCTCGAGATCGCCGGGTCCCCGGTCGACGCCTGGGCGGTGGCGGCGACGCTGGAGAGCCGCGGCGTGCGCGATCTTGACGCGGTCGAGCGCTACCGCCGCGCCGACGTCTTCGAGCTCGCCGAGGTCGTCTTCGTCAGGTGCCGCGAGCTGCAGGAGCCGATCGTCGCGCCGACGCTGGAGCCGATGCCGACGAGCCTGCGCGCCCGCCGCTTCACCGGGCACTTCGCCCGCGGCGCCTTCTTCTTCGTACCGCTGGCCCTCCAGATGATCTCCCTGGTCCTGTTCGGCTACTCGCAGTGGGCGTGGGTCCACTTCAGCCTCTCCCAGGCCTCGACGATCGCCCTCTCGACCGGCGCCAGCTTCGTCGCCACCGCCGGCTTCGTCCAGGCCCTCGGCTACCTCGGCCCGCTCTTCTCCGAGCCGGGCAAGCACTCCCTCACCGAGCGGCTGACCTGGCGCTGGCTGGCGCTCGCCCTGGTCTGCTCCTTCGCCTTCGGTGGCCTTCTGGTCGGCGTCAACGCGCTGCTCGGCGCCTACCCCGCCGGCCTGGTGGAAGTCGGGATCGTCTACTACGCGCTACTCGCCGGCCTTTGGCTCGCCAACGGCATCCTCTACATGCTGCGCGCCTACCTGGCGATGTTCCTGGCGACGGTCGCCGGGCTGGCGGCGGTGGTGGTGCTGCGCGAAGGCCCCGGCCTCGGCATCTACGCGGCGCAGTGGATCGGCCTCGGCCTGACGATCGCGGCGGCCCTCGGCTGGGCGACCCTGGTGCTGCGCCGCCGCGCCGCGAGCACCGCCGGCGACCTGCGGCTCGCCCAGTTCCCGCCGTGGCGCCGGCTGCGGCGCGCCGCGACCCCGTTCTTCTGCTTCGGCGCCCTGTATTTCGCCCTGATCCTCTGCGACCGCATGGTCGGCTGGTCGGCGGGCGATCATCCGCTGCCGGTCTGGTTCGAGGTCCGCTACGAGCTCGGGCTCGACTGGGCCCTGATCGCGGTGGTCGCCGGCATCGCCTTCCTCGAGCACACGGTGGAGGCCTTCTCGGCCCGCCTCGAACCGACCCAAAGGCGCTTTCCAGGCCACGAGCGGGCGGCCCACAACAAGGACTTCCTGCGCTTCTACCGCCATCACCTCGCCGTCACCCTGGCCCTCTCGGTCCTCGGCGTCGCGCTCGCCTACGGCGGCGCCCTCCTCCTCGCGAACCTCGGCTCGATCGGCGAACTGGGCGACATCGAATCCTACGTCCACGGCCCGGTCACGCCCTCGGTCTTCGCCTGGGGTGCGGCCGGCTACGTCCTCCTCACCTGGGGCCTCCTGAACGCGACCGTCCTCTTCTCGGTCGCCCGCCCCTGGCCCCTGGTCGCGGCCCTCGCCGCCGCCCTTGCCGTCGACCTGGCGGTCGGCATCCCCCTCAGCCGCAGCGGCCCTTACTGGCACAGCGTCATCGGCCTGACCGCCGGCTGCGCCGTCTTCGCGCTACTGACGACGGTCGCCGCCGTAAGGGCCCTGCGCCGTGCCGACTACCACTTCCTGGCCGCCTACTAGACATCCGTGGCGCTCGACGGCGCGCGAGAGCCGGTCGGGGCCGCCCTCGATCAGAGCCTCGACCAGCTCCTCGTGCGCTTCGGCGATATCCGGGCGGTCGAGCGCGCAGGGGTCGGACGGGTATGCGTCGACCTCCTCGAGCAGGTTGAGCGTCCCCAGGTAGACGCCCTTCAGGAGTCGGTTGGTGGTCATCTCGGCGATCCGCCGATGGAGACGCCGGCCGTCGCCCGCCGCGAGGCCCGCGCGCAGCTCCGTGGCATCGGCCGCATCACAGTGTCGAGCGGCATCGGCATAGAGCGCCGGCTCAAGGGCGGTGCGCAAGGCGAGGCAGTCGGCCACCGGCGGCCAGTCGACCAGGAGCTCGCGGAGGAGAAGGTCGAGCCGGGCGCGTGGCGCCGGGGCGGCGACGAAGAGGCCGCCGCCGGGCCCCGGACGGGCCTCGACCATGCCGCGCGTCTCGAGGAGGATCACGGCCTCGTTCACCGTTCCGCCGGCGAACTCGTAATGGGCACGGATCTCGGCCTTGGTCCCCAGACGGGAGCCGGGCGGGAGGCGCCGAGAGACGATGTGGCGCTCGATCCGAAGGGCCAGCTCCTCGGCCGCGTAGAGTCGCGGAGCCTCGGCCCCGGCAGGGTGTCGCAGTCGCCCGTTCACCGATCTTTCTGGCCTATTCATTATGTGTTTTTGGTAGAGTCCGGTGGTCGTGAGGTATGGGTGCCGGTCGGCGTGGTGCCGAGCGGCCAGGGATGGGAAACACGTGGAGCAGACCGCCAAGACGGGCTTCAGTCCCTGGGTCGGCATCGACCCGGGTGTAGATCCGACGAAATGGGCGGCGGTGCTTCGCAAGGCGCACCGGCTGGCAGTCGATCGGGGCTCGATCCCGCCGGTTCTCCGGCCGGTGGTCGCCAGCTCCTGGCGGCGTGCCGCCAGCCGCGGGGTCGACCCGGACGGCCCCGCCCCGTTGGCCCTCGATCCCGAGGCGACCCGGCGGACCCTGGCCCGCCACCCCGTCTCCCACCTCCTGCCGGAGGTCGAGCGCATGCTGCGCGACGCGACCGAGGACTCGCGATACCTGGTCGCCCTGAGCGATGCCGACGGAGTACTCCTCTGGGTGAACGGCCACCCTCAGGCGCTCGAGGTCGCCGGCGAAGGAGGGTTCGAACCGGGCCATCTCTGCAGCGAGCGGGCGCTGGGCACCAACGCCGTCGGTACCGCGCTCGAACTGAGCCACGCCGTTCAGATCTTCTCGGCCGAGCACTTCAGCCGCCGCCTCCACGGGCTCACCTGCTCGGCCGCCCCGATCCGCGACGCCGAGACCGGCGATCCCGTCGCGGTCCTCGATCTCTCCGGCGACTTCCGCAGCTCCCACCCTCATAGCCTCACCCTGGTCACCTCGATCGCCCGCCTGATCGAGGAGACGCTCCGCCGCGAGATGAACGAGCGCGACAACCGGCTGCTCACCAGCTTCGTCGAGCACCTCGGCGTCGGCAGGGGCACGCGCAGCGCGCTCCTCACCGCCGCCGGCCGGGTCGTCGCCTCCTATCCGAAGGGGTGGCTGGGGATGCGGGTCGGGCTCGACGCCGATGGAGCTTTCGTCTTCCCCGCGGACCAGGACGTGACGATGGAGCCGCTCGATTCCCCGGGCGGCGCCTTCCTCGTCCGCGCCCGACCGCGCGGCGCCCGCCTGCGCCACTCGGCGATCATCGTCGAGGCGACCTCGCCAGGCCGGGTGCGCGTCTCGCAGGGCAACTGGCGCGTCGACCTCAGCCCCCGCCACAGCGAAATCATGGCCCTCCTCGTCCTCCATCCGGATGGCCTCACCAGCGAGCAGCTGCTCGACCTGCTGCAGCTGCCGAGCCGTAAGGCGGTGACGGTGAGGGCCGAGATCTCGCGCCTGCGCCGGGTCCTCGGCCCGATCCTGCTCGGCAATCCGTACCGGCTGCAGGGAGTCGTCCACGCCGACCCGGACGAAATGTCGGCGGTCGTGGAGGGAGCGACCCCGGCGAGTGGCGCGAACGGGCATTGAGGCCGTCGCCGGCTATTTGCCGGTCCGCTTGCGGATCAAGGTGGTGGCGGAGACGGCCAGCACCAGCGCGCCACCGTAGAAGACGTTTTCCACCCACCCGGTGAGGCCCGCCAGCTGTAGACCGACGATGCCGGTCTGGAGGAAGTAGACGGCGATCCAGTTGCCGAGCGGATTGAAGCGGCCGGGCTGGATCACCGCGGTGCCGAGGAAGACGGCGGCGAAGGCGGGCAGCAGGTAGGTCTGCGAGGTGTTCGGGTTGTAGCCGCCGAGGGTCGCGGCCAGGAGCACCCCGGCCACCCCGGCGACGAAGCCGCCGGCGACGTAGGCACCGAAGCGCAGGCGATCGACATTGACCCCCGCGAGGCGGGCGACCTCGCGACTCGAGCCGACGAAGGCCATGCGTCTGCCGAGCGGGGTGAAGGCCAGGATGTAGGCGAGGATGAGGCAGGCAGCGAGCCCGTAGAAGAAGGCGATCGGCAGGCCGAAGACGTCCCGGATCGCGATTTCGGCGAAGCCGTGGGAGAGACCGTTGATCGTGTTGAGGTTGGTGATCCACAGGGTGATGCCGAGCACCAGGGTCCCCATCCCGAGGGTGGCCACGATCGCGTCGACCCCGACCTTGACGACGAGGAAGCCGTTGATCGCGCCGACCGCCGACGCCGCCGCCAGCGCCAGGATCACGGCAAAGACGATCGGCACCCCCTCCTGCACGTTCAGCAACGGCACCAACGATCCCGCCAGGCCCATCGATGCGGCGACGGAGAGGTCGAACTCGCCGACGGTGAAGGTGCAGACCAGCGCCACGGTGAGGAAGACCAGCTCGTACTGGGAGCCGAAGATCGTCTTGAAGGTCCCTTCCTGGAGGAAGAGGCCGGACTCGAAGACGGCGAAGCCGGCGGCGACGAGCAGCCAGATCCCGATCAGGGAGGTGCGCGAGATCAGGTCGCGGACGTCGAGCCGACCGGCGTGGTAGACCGGCGGCTCGGCCTCCTCGATCGCTTCAGGCGCAGGCGCTTGGTGGGTGTCGGGCGTACTCACTGGATCGCTCCTTGCTTGTCGTTGCGGAATGTGGCCGACGGTCTCGACTTGGCCTCGGTCGAGTAGGTCGCGCCGATGATCTGGGCGGCGTCGAAGGGGGCGGCGATCTCCTCGCTCACCGCGCCTTCGCGGAAGTGCAGGACGCGGTCGCAGATCGTCACCAGGTCCTCCGGCTCGGTCGAGGCGATGACGACGCTCGCCCCCCGTTCGGCGATGTCGTGGATCGCCCGCAGGATGTCCTGGCGCGCCTGCACGTCGACCGCCTGAGTCGGCTCATGGAGGAGCAGCAGCCGAGTGTCGCCGAGCAGCCACTTGCCGAGCAGCACCTTCTGCTGATTGCCGCCGCTCAGCTTCCCGACCAGCTCACTCGGATCGGGGGGCACGATCCCGAGGCGGTCGATCAGCTCTCGGACCTCGTCGAGCTGCCAGCGGCGACCGGTCGCCCATGGCTTTCCCCGGCGGTCCATCCACGGGAGGGAGACGTTCTCGACCACGGTGTGGTTCAGCGCCAGCCCTTCCAGGGGCCGGTTCTCGGGGACGAGGACGACGCCGGCGCCGACGAGTTGCCGCAGCGAGGAGCGCGCGAGGTCGCGGCGGTGGCCGTCGATCGCCAGCGTGCCACGCGCGGGCTCGGCGCCGGCGAGCAGGTAGGGCACGCTCTCGAAGCCCGAGCCGGGGAGGCCGGTGAGGCCGAGGACCTCGCCGTGGCCGACCTCGACGTCGAAGGGGCGCTCGACCCCGCCGCCGACGAGGCCCTCGATCGCGATCCGGCTCGCGCCGACCTGGCGCCTGCCCTCGACGAAGCTGAGGTGGACGAGGTCGTGTCCCAGCATCCGCGCGGCCAGGTCGCCTTCGCTCACGCCCTCGGTAGGGATCCCCTCGGCGACGACGCGGCCGTCCCGGAGGACCGTGACCAGGTCGCAGTGCTCGAGGATCTCGCCCAGCCGGTGGCCGATCGAGACGACCGCGGTGCCGTCGGCCAGGAGCTGATGGACGGTCTCATAGAAGTCCTCGAGCGCGTCGGCAGGGAGCGCCCGGGTCGACTCGTCGAAGATCAGCACTCCGTGTCCGGGTTCGTGTTCCTGGATCGCCCGGGCGATCGCGACGCGGGCCCGGTCGGCCGGCGCCAGATCCTTGACCACCGTACGCAGGTCGCGGCGGAAGCCGAGCCGGTCGAGCGCCACCCGGGCCTCCTCAGCCTCGCGCGACCAGCGGACCCGGCGCCACGGGCCGCTCCCCTTCAGCGCCGCGATCCGGACGTTCTCGATCACCGTCCCGCTCTCGATCAGGCCGAGGTCCTGGTGGACGATGCCGACCCCGGCGGCGCGCAGGTCGCGCAGCCTCACCGGCATCGCCAGATCCTCCCCGTCGACCGCGATCTCGATCCCCGGATCGGGTGAGTGGTAGCCGATGATGACTTTCGCCAAGGTCGACTTGCCGGAGCCGTTCTGGCCGACGATGCCGTGCATCTGCCCCGGCATCACCTTCAGGTCTGCTTCCCGCAGCACCGTGCGGCCGGCGAAGGTCTTGGAGGCGCGGCGGACCTCCAACCTCGGGTCCGCCGCGCTGAGATCTGCGTCGCTCATCGGTCGTCTCCCTAACCGAGCCCCCAGAGCTTGGCGAATTCCTGCTTGTACGAGGTGGGTCCGAACCACGAACCGTCGGACGCCGCCTCTTCGCTGAGTTCGAGTTCGCCGATGTTCGTTTCGTCGAAGACCCGGACCGGATAGGTGAGGTCGGTGGCCGCCGGTTCCCCGGCGATCATCCGCAGCAGCGCGTCGACCGCCTCCCATCCGACGTAGTTGCGGTTCGCGCCGACGTCGGCTTTCTGCATCCCGCCGGAGGCGACCACTTTCATCTGGCTCAACGCCGCGTTGGTACTGACCGTCTGGATGTCGTTGGTCTTGCCGGCCTGCTGGACGCCGCGTTCATACAGTGGGGCGAAGAAATCGAACTGTGGGATCCCATAGTTCACGTCAGGGTTTTTCAGCAGTGAACTGCTCACCGCCGAGGGGATCGAGTTGATCTGTTCGGAGGTCACCGTCGCCGACTCGTAACTGCATTCGGGGCAGTTCTCTTCCAGCGCTTCGATGCCCGCTTCGGCACCGGCTTCGGTCTGCGAATCGCCGACGAAGTAGACGCCGAGGACGTTAGCTTCGCCGCCGGAGTTCGCCACGATCCAGTTCATCGCGGCAATCTGCGATTGCGGGTCGCCGCTGTTGACGGTGCGGTAGAGGTCGCTTTCTTCACCGATCGAGTTGAACCCGACGACCGGGATCTCGGCCGATTTGGCCGAGCTCAGCGCCGGGCCCACCGATTTCGGATCGACCGAGTCGGTGATCACGCCGGCGGCGTTGGAGTTGACCGCCTGGGTGATGCAGGCCGACTGCGCCGCGGGGGTGAACTTGCCATCGCAGGTCTTGTAGGACATGCCGGCGGCCTTGGCGGCTTCTTCCATCCCCTTCGACTCGATCGCCAGCACCGGGATTTCAGCCGAGACCGGGATGTACCAGACGGTTCCACCCTGAGCGGCCGAGGCATCGAATTCGGGGCCTGGCGGAGTGAATTTGGTGGTCTCCTGACGGAGTTCTTCGACTTCTTTTTCAGCCGCCGCGACGCCCGCGCTCCCTTCTCCTTCTTCGCTGACGTTCGCCTGGTCGGCGGCAGCTTCGTCTTCACCCGCCGCCGCCGTGCTGCCGCCCGTAGTCGATTCGCTGCTGCTGCCCGAACTGCCACAGGCCGCCACGCCAACCGCCAGCAGCGCCATGAACAGCACGACGAGCAAGCGCTGCCGCGCCCTTGGTCCGATCATCTCCTCAATTCCTCCTGTACGGCCGGATTTCCCAATAACCATTATGTGTGATAACCCGAAGCCAACCTATGACCGGTTGTCGCCGCTGTCTTCTAAAGGTGAGGGTTGCGAGTGGGTTGCAACCCTCGCGGCTCAGAGGTCGAGCACCAGACGCTCGCTCCGCGCCCGCGAGCAGCAGATCATCATGCAGTCGCCTGCCGCCCGGTCGGCGGGCGTGAGCACCGAGTCACGGTGTTCGGGCTCGCCTTCGAGGACCATCGTCTCGCACGTCCCACAGGTGCCTTCCTGACAGGACGACGGCACCGGCACCCCGGCCTCCGAGACGGCGTCGAGGATCGTCTGGCCGGGCTCGACCGTGAGGCTGATCCCCGACCGCGCCAGCACCACCTCGAACGCGGCGTCGTCGACGTCGGGCAGATCCTCGCGCGGCTTGAAGCGCTCGAGGTGAAGTGCTCCGGTCGGCCAATCGGCGGTCGCCTTCTCGACCGCGACCAAGAGCGGCTCCGGGCCGCAACAGAAGATCAGCGTGTCGGCGAGCGGCGCGCCGAGGGCGGCGTCGAGATCCAGCAGCCCGACCTCCTCCTGCGGCGCGATCGTCACCCCGTCGCTGTTCTCGAGGAGGTCGAGGAACGCCATCGAGCGACGGGTGCGGCCGCCGTAAAGGAGCGACCACTCGGCACCCTCCCTCCGCACCGCCGCGATCATCGGGATCAGCGGCGTGATCCCGATTCCGCCCGCGATGAAGAGGTAGCGACGCGCGGGGGCGAGGGCGAAGTTGTTCCTTGGTGCGCCCACGGCCAAGGTGTCGCCCACGGTGGTGACGTCGTGCAGGTGCCGCGATCCGCCCCGCCCCTCGGCCTCGCGCAGAACCGCCACCCGCAGCGGCTCGGTCGGGACCCCGCAGAGGGAGTACTGACGGATCGCTCCGCCGGGGAGGTGCAGGTCGACGTGGGCGCCCGGCTCCCACGGCGGCGGCGCGGCCCCGTCGACCGGCACGAGCTGCAGCTCGATTACCCCCTCCGCCAGCGGCCGCTTCGCCGCGACCCGCATCTCCCGGATCGCGTCGCCACTCGGCCGCTGCGCCTTGACCATCCAGCTCGGCAACTCGGCCATCGTCACGCGGCGGGCGCACCGCCTGCCTGCGGCGCGAAGCTCACCGGCAGCTCGACCATGAAGGCGTAGTCGCCACCGCCGAACTCGTAGATCGGCTCGTCGATCTCCACCTCCAGGTCGGGGATCCGACGCAGCAGTTCCTCGAGCACCACGCGCAACTCCATCCGCGCGAGCGGCGCGCCGGGGCAGGCGTGGATCCCGAAGCCGAAGCTCAGATGGCGGTTGCGGCCGCGGTCGAGACGGAACTCGGAGGGGTCCGGGAACACCTCGGGGTCGCGGTTGGCGGCGGCCCAGCCCATGTAGACATCGTGGCCCACGGGGATCTCGACGCCCTCCACCTCGGTGTCTTCGGTGGCGCGGCGGAAGAAGCCGTAGAACGGTGGGTGGAGCCGCAGAGCCTCCTCGACCGCGGTCGGGATGAGGTCCGGTTCGGCGGTCAGCTTCTCCCGTAGTCCCTCGGTCTTGAATACCTCGTAGATCAGACTCGACATCGCCGAGGTGGTGCTGTGGTGGCCGGCGCCGAGGAAGGCGGCGAGCAGCACCACGTAATCGTCGTCGTCGAGTTTGCGTCCCTCGACTTCCACGTTCGCCAGATAGGTGAGGAAGTCGTCCCGCGGTTCGATCTGACGGTTGTGGACCTGGCCGACCGTGACCTCGCCGAATTTCGCCTGCCGCCGCCCGAACTCCTCCGGTTCCCCCATCGCCGCGAACATTTCGATCGCCAGCTCCCGCACCGTCGGCACCAGCTCCTCGTCCACGCCGACCAGGTGGCAGATCGCTTCCGCGGGCACCGGCTCGCACAGGTCGTTGATCATTTCCGCCCGACCTCGTTCCAGGAAGGCATCGATGTGCCGATTGATGTCGGCCCGCACCTGCGGCTCCATCATGTCCGCCGTCCGCGCAGTGACCGCCTGGTTATAGAGAGCGCGCCAATGCTGGTGCTGCGGCGGGTCCATCTCCAGCCCGGGGATCGGTTTGCGCGGCAACATCGGCCGCAGCACCTGTGGCTGCGAGGAGAACAGCTCGTGGTTGGCCATCCCGGCCCGCACGTCCTCGTAGGCGAGCAGCATCTCGAATCCGTCGTGCTCGTCGCTGTGCGCGACCGGGCACCGCCCCCGAGCCTCATCGAACAGCTCCAGCGTCCGCGCCGGCGGCGTCGTGTAACAGCTCAGATGCCGAAGCTCCTTCTCGACCCCGTCACCCGCAGGCGCCAACTGCTCGTTCTCCGCCATCTCTTCCTCCTCGGTGGTGTAGTCCCGCCGCTAAACCCACAAGGAATGGCCCCGCCTGTCAATCGCCCGCGACCCGTTGCAACGGGTTGCAATCCCCGAGCAGTGCCGCCCTCAGGTTGCCGCAGCGCGGGAGGCGATCAAGGGCGGCGCCGCGAGCATCACCCTCGACCGCCTGCTCACCGCGAGCGTCTGACGCGACTACAGGCCCGTGCTGCAATCGTCGGAACCGGGATCGGGGGCGATCTCGGGTTTGGCGCCGGCGACGGCACGTTGGTAGACGGCGCGGGCGTGGGTGCCTAGGGGTGGGCTGTAGGAGGTGTAGGAGTAGCAGCCGCCTTGGTGGAGGCCGGCGATCAGGCCGACGATCTTGATTCCGTCGGGCGTGGAAGCCAGCCATGGGAGCCGCTGGTGCCGTCGACGTAGGGGTTGCAGTTGAAGGCCGGGAAGATGCCTTCGAAGTAGACCTTGGCCGTGCAGTCGATCGGGTCGTTG
>Ga0105239_10003086_pt1 | contig 20679 bp, 22 predicted proteins | sample KBSC44metaG_FD_92761 | JGI IMG/M metagenome (GOLD analysis project Ga0105239, IMG submission 92761) | Corn rhizosphere microbial communities from Kellogg Biological Station, Michigan, USA - KBS C4-4 metaG | ecosystem: Host-associated > Plants > Roots > Rhizosphere > Soil | place: Michigan, USA... | reverse complement strand
GGTTTCAAAGTCCTTGCCCTCAGGCCACCAAGGTCCCAGCTTGAGCGAACGCCATAACTTATCTCACGTCCAATACTCTTACGGTAGTGTTCAAAGCATCGCATGCGAGTATCTGCAATCTGCTCTAGACCTGAAACACACCTTGGCCTTGTCACGGTAAGCTACGTATTATCATGGGGGCCGAATCGCCTTACAAGGCCGAGGACTACACCGTCGGCTGGATCTGCGCTCTACCAGTTGAACTTGCTGCCTCAGCCGAAGTCCTCGATATCGAGCATCCACCACTACCTCATGAACCGAAAGACTCCAATTCGTATACCCTTGGTAGTATTGCTGGTCATAATATTGTGATTGGTTGTTTACCGTTTGGCCAGATAGGCTTGGTATCCGCAGCGAGCGTTGCAACTCAGATGAAGTTGCGGTTCCCGTCCATTAGATTCGGCTTGATGGTTGGTATCGGTGGCGGAGTCCCTAATGAAAATGCAGACATCAGGTTAGGTGATGTGGTGATCAGTCTACCAAGTGGACAGTATGGAGGCGTGGTCCAATACGATATGGGGAAAATCCTGACCGAAGGACAAAGCATCCGGACTGGATCGTTGAATGCCCCTCCTCAAATCCTGCTAACGGCGCTGGCAGCTGTCGAAGCTGCTAGGTTGAGGGAAAGGTTCAACCTCAAGGGCACTCTTTCATCACTGGAAGCACGCCTGTCGAAATTCGCATATCCTCAGAAGCTCCAGGATCGCTTGTATAAATCAACCTATGCTCACACCGAGCGTGCCACATGTGCACAATGCAGCGAGGATCAATTGGAGGATCGCCCCAACCGAGACGATTCAGATGTCGCAATTCATTACGGAACAATTGCATCTGGTAATCAAGTGATAAAGGATGGCGTCCAAAGAGATCGCCTAAGTAGCGAACTGGGCGGAGTTCTCTGCTTTGAAATGGAAGCTGCAGGCTTGATGAACAATTTTCCCTGTGTAGTGATTCGTGGAATTTGCGACTACGCAGATTCACACAAAAACAAGGGATGGCAGCCATATGCCACAGCAACTGCTGCGGCGTTTGCAAAGGGCTTGCTCGAGCTGATTCCAGCGACAGAAGTCGTGAAGGAACCGACAATAGAGCAGACGATGAAAGGCCTGAAGTCAATGGTGGCCAATACTACGGAGTTGTCTCAGAGAATTGAGGAAAAGATCTCAAGTATGTGTCATTGTCGCTCCCTCGAGGATTCAATTTGATGTTTCAATAGCTGCCGAGGAGAACAGTATTCTCCAATGGCTCTCAGCTGCGAGCTTCTCCAAGCCTCAAAACATGGCCCGTGAAGTCAGAACGCCTGGCACAGGCCAGTGGCTTCTTGATTTAAAGACTTATTTGGATTGGAGGGATTCCACTCCAGGTCTCCTCTGGGTTTATGGTGCTGGTAAGTTGGACTACACTATTGTCTGTCATGTGCTAAGCTGATCTGACTCAGCTGGGAGCGGGAAGACTGTACTGTGGTGAGTCTATACTTCGCTCTATCCTCCTCAACTCGTGGAATATGGCCTTGATACCTTTTACAGCTCAGCTGCAATCGAGGATATCTACAAGAAAAACCATCAAAAATTAGCGTACTGGTATTTCCAATTCAGCAATGAAAGCACACAGCGGATTAGCAATTGTCTAAGGTCCCTCCTCAGACAGCTAAGCACAACTCGGCTTGCGGACTGCGTCATTCGGTTGTGGGAAGATCACAACCGAACGGGGAGCGAGCCAGGAATTGAAGAACTTGCTAGTGTTCTTGACGAAGTGATTTACAGTCACAAGGAACGAGTTTTCATTGTGATAGATGCCCTGGACGAATGTCCTCAAACCCCTGACCAGCCAGAAAGAGGGAAGCTACTGGGCCTTGTACTCGATCTGCGGAGGAAGCACAACGACATTTTGCATATTCTCATCACGAGCAGGCCAGAGCACGATATCCATTCCTCGATTTCGCCTTATCCGTCAATCAACTTAGAAACTTTTGTTTCTAGCGACGTTAAGCATTTTGTGACTAACTCTCTTCAATCAGGAAAGCTGAATGTATGGGATGCCAATATGAGACAGCAAATTGAGGACCGGCTTCTCTCCATTGAGACAAAGTAAGATCCCCTTTGAGAAGCTTGATTTGAAGAATCTAAACGCAAGAGCAGGCGATTCCGCTGGGCAGACCTCCAAATCAGGAGGCTGCAATCATGCTACACACACGACCAAATCCAAGAGGCCCTCCGTACTATCCCACAAAGCCTGGGGGCTGCCTACGAAGAAGCTCTCAACAATATCCCAAGGAAAGACGCCAAGATAGCTCGGCTGATACTTATGTGGCTCACCTTTTCCCTCCGGCCAATGTCAATCCACGAAATTGCTGCGGCGGCTCAACTTCCGCACCCTGAATTCGTCTTGCGTATTTGTACGAGTATTTTAATTACTCTCATCCACGAGGATAGGGATACGGTGATAAAACTCGCTCATTTCTCCGTCAAGGAATACTTGGTCTCTGACGCCCAGAAGGACCACCTGGATGAGACCAGCTTTAGCTATCACTTTTCAAGCAATCTCGCACATTCTACCATTTGCAACACTTCTATCTCATATCTTCTTGGCACTAACGATACTAAGGCGTCTGAACAACTCGTCATTGATAAGCCATTGCTCCCGTATTCAGCAGACTACTGGCTCCAGCATGTCGCCGCAATTAGTGAAAACATCACTTGCTTTCCTCAGCTGACTGCACAAATCTCTCGACTATTCAGTCCGAATTACTCTGAAAGCTATCGCAATTGGCACAAAATTTACGAACGGAGTTATACTGATCAGGGTGGCGCATACGGCACCACAAACAATTGGGATGAAAGTGAGCACGGTGAACGTGACGATCCTAACGCTAACTATGCATATCGATGCCCACCACGAATGTATTATGCAGCAATGCTTGGATTTGATCACCTTGTCCGGGAGCTTCTCAAAAATGACAACGAGATATCTGCAGAATGGGAAACCCTTGAATTCTCGTGCACTGAAGCAGCAATCCATGGAAATTCAAAAATTGTTGAGATGCTGTTGGCAGATGCGCGATGCCACTTACAAAGGCGCCATCTCGAGCGCATATTAACAGCTGTGAATACTAACCGAGAAGATATTGTTAGGGTCTTGTTGAACGCTGGGGCATTGAGTACCTCCAGAGACTCAAAGGAGCATCTTCCTATCAGCGAATGGGCCTTGGAAACGGCTGTAGGTAGTTGGGAAAATGGCTTGGAGATCACAAAAGCTTTGTTCGAACACCTCGGAACTCATGCTCATTCACTGATAACCGAAAGGGTGATTCAAGCGGCAGCAAGGAATGGTCTGAGCGGAGTGGAGGTGCTCCAGCTTCTCCTAGACCGACGACCTGAACATGTGAATATCACAGAAGGAATTTTGCAGGCAGCAGCAGGGAATCGGTTACATGGTGCCGAGATCATGACTTTATTACTAAAGCAGAAGGCATTAAATGTCTGCCTCAGTCAAGAGTTGGTGAAAGAAGCTGCCAAGAATACCAAAAGCGGCAAGGAAGTCATTTCGTTGTTGCTTCAGCATTTGGATTGTCTTGCCTCCGAAGGCCCCGAAAGACTATTCGGGCTAATTGTTGAGAGTTTCGATGAGGACGTGGCAAGACTATTTCTTAACATCTACGTACATGTTGAGGTTACAGATGAAGTGTTTAAGTCTGGTGCCAGAAATTCAAAGCATCGTGATCAGATATTGAGGCTCTTGGTGAAGTTGTACCTTGACCGAGTGGGCCCCGAAGGTGAAATTCCCGAAGAAGTCCAACGAGGACTTGGAATATGGGCTTATGGGGGAATGAAGAAGCTAGATTTGGAGGACCTCGAGGCGTCATCCTCACCGTCCAAAGGGAGGCTGGAACTCCAAGTATATGGCCTACGAGGACTTCAAGAGTGTGAGGAGGTCTATGTTGTGGCCGTCTTCCAGCAAAATGAGTTTATCTCAAAGACTTATCCAACAGCCTGGCATAGAGGCAGTGATGCATTCCGCATTCAAGTCCCTAGCCTGCACGAACCAAACGCATTCCCTGTAAAGGTTGAGCGGCGCCGACATCGCAGCAATATCGACATTTCTGAGCACCATGATGATTCCGCAGATTATCAAGCACCTGAGCAGTTGACCCGGAACATCAAAGCAGTCTTGTGAGTCCAGCTGTGTGTGAAATCCTAGATTTGGCCAAACTAATAAACGTTAGCGATGTGGTCAGCTCTGATCCCCAGCTCAGCCTTACAGTATATGGCAGACAGAATGGCCAGGGGAATTTTCTCGGGCATGTGAATATTGAAGCTCGCTTGGCAGAGAAAAGCAGTACCATTACAGGCTGGTTCCAACTAAAAGGGAGAACTGATGATGAATGTGGCCCGTGGGGTGAGATCAACATTGCGCTCATTTTTCAGCAGGGGGCCCAACAAGACTGGAAACCAGAAGATTTTGAGATTGTGAGGCTGATTGGTAAGGGTATCTATGGCCAAGTCTACCAAGTCCGCAAGAGGGATACGCAACGAGTATACGCAATGAAGGTTATCTCCAAGAAAATCATCGTGAAGAAGAAGGAAATTGCCCGTTTCATTGGAGAGAGAAACATTTTGGTCCGAGCGACAACAACTAATTCGCCATTTATTACCGGGCTCAAGTTCGCATTCCAAACACCGGCGGATTTATATTTGGCTACAGATTTCATGGACGGCGGAGAATTGTTTTGGCATCTTATTAAAGTAGGGCGATTCGACGAAGCACATACTAGGTTCTATGCAGCAGAGCTTCTTTTAGCGCTGCAACACCTCCATTTACATGGAATCATCTATCGAGACCTGAAACCCGAGAACATCCTCCTTGACGCCAACGGCCATATTGCTTTGAGTGATTTCAGCTTATCTAAGATGCTTGTTCTCGGCGCCACGACTAACTCATTCTGTGGGAACCCTGAGTACTTGGCTCCGGAGGTCCTCTTGGATGAAACGGGCTATACAAGGATGGTTGACTTTTGGTCTCTGGGCGTCCTCATGTATGAGATGAGTTGTGGCTGGAGTCCGTTCTATTCGGAAGATACTCACCAGATCTACAAGAATATTGCTTTCGGGAAGGTTCGATTCCCTAGAGACTATCTAACCGCAGCTGGACGTGCCCTCATCAAGGGCCTCCTGCAAAGAAATCCCAGGAAGCGACTTGGGGCCACACATGGTGCGGAGGAAGTGAAGGGACATGCATTTTTCTCAACGGTTGATTGGGACACTCTATCCAAGAAGTTGACACCTCCACCGATTATACCACAATTGGGTCCAGTACCTCGGCAGGATGCATCAGGCTTCGATCCTGAGTTCGCCAATGCTCCATCCAACTCGTCCTCACTACTAGCTGCCAGAGCAGCAGGCTTAACTTCAGGCTTGCCAAATCAGACGCCACTGTCACCCAGTATGCAAGCCGCTTTTCAGGGGTTCACATTTGTCAATGAAACAACGCTTGGAACCACCTTTTCGTATGACCATCATGTTAACGAAACGGATGCGCAGTTGAGCGATAACAGGGGAGTGATTCACATGGCAGGGAACTCCCACGACAGCGATGCATTTTTTGATGGGGAAGACGGTTTTGAGGTCTGGTGAACGGTTCGAAGTCTACCGACAGAATGGGCGCTCGTTTTGCCCCTATTTCACCATATCGATGAGGACATAATCCATCCAACTGTGGCCTTGATTCACATGACGACTAGCTTTGGCAATATTCTTTACATATGATTGGAGCTATAATGTACAGTTGTTGGAACTTGGAAGTGGAGAAATTGCGACCGGTGAGTGAGCGGAGGTTCTCGCTGTCCCTCCCTCAGAAAGTTACTTGCCCTTGACTTTGCTCTTTGGTCTGTGACCCAGACAACTGCAGAGCGATCAACTTCTTCTCCACGCGAATGTCCTTCCAACCAAGGCCCCAACTAAATGCGAAGGTTGCAATACTGATGGCAATACCGAGGTACATCACACGGTCGATACTATTGCTGTAAGCCTGCAAGACCGCGGAGAGCGCATCGCCCGAGACAAGGTCACGGAGAGAGCGGAACCCGGTTCCGATGATGATGTCTGGGGCGATGTTGATAGCCGCAGCACGCTGCTGCAGTTGTCTCCGCAGACTGTTGCTGAAGATCGCATTGGCGGCAACCAAAAAAACCGCTCCGCCCATGTTCTGCGAGAAGATTATGATGCCCATTGCTATGGGGATCTGTGGTGCGGGAACGAGGTTCTGAACTGCAACGTATGTCTGGTGCACGCGGGCGAGATTAGCTGAATCAGTCGCATGGGTCACATGGATCGCCTCGACAGGGTAGGGACTCACTCCTGAAGCCATTGCACCACCGCCCACCCCGTAGAACACTTGATATCCGATCCACTTTGCAGCCGGGGTATCAGGGGCTAACAGTGAGAGAAGACCATACCCAATGGCCGATATCGAACTTCCGGCAAGGAGCCATGGGAGGTAGTAGCCAAGCACTCCAACTATATGATGAGGTTAGCAGGTGAGGAAATTCAGAGAGCGTGGAATCGCATACTCATCACCCCGGAAGTCATAGTGAAGAGCACCATGCCTACCGTTGTTGGCAACATATGCACACCACTCATGACAGGGGAATCGTTATTGACAGCCTGGAAATAAATGGCGAGATAGAAATCGGCGACAAGAATACTTCCCAGGAGAAAGAACATCGTGCCCGTCGCGGACCAAATAATGCGATGCGTCAACATAGCGAAGGGCACCATGGCCTCGTCTCCCTTGCGGTATTCCCAGAACAGGAAAAGAATGAACGCAACGGCTGCACTGACCAGCAGTCCAATGACAGTTGAGCTGTTCCAAGCGTACTCGTTACCACCGTACTGCAACCCCAGAAGGAACATAATTGCTGCTGGGCTGACAAGCACGAACCCTGGTAGATCAAGAGACCTCACTGCGGTGCTCAGGACTTCTCGCACTGGTGGTTTCGGCTTCGGTTCGGGAATCTCACAGAAGAAAAGCAATCCAGCGATCACTCCGCCAATGGGGAGATTGATGTAGAAGCCTGCAAGTTATAGGAATTATGATCTTTGTCAGCCATGAAGGGGCTAAAAGAAAGAGGGGAGTCAAGAGGAAACAACAACGTACACCAGCGCCAGGAGAGGTACTCAGTGAAGCATCCCCCAACGATAGGACCCAACGCGAGACCCAACTGGCCGAGCCCCATATTGAGACCCATAAACTTGGCTCGTGCCTGTATCGGCAAGATAGCGGCGAGGATGGTCATCGCCCCATTCCCGATGCCAGAAGATCCAGCACCTGCGACGGCTCGTCCAACGATCAACATCGCCGATGACTGTGCTGCGCCGCAGAGCAGCGAACCGAAGAGGAAGACGAGGAAGAAGACGAGGAAGGTCCACTAGTTAGTTGCGAGGTTTCGTCAGCTGTTGGACCTAAGACACGGAAAGAAGATATAAAAGGCTCGCCATGGCCTTGCCTACCTTGGTCGAAAAATACGTGAACAGCTTCCCCGTCAACGGCTGCAACGCCGAGCTGCCCAGTTGGTAGGCCCCGCCGTACCTAAAAGGGAACACGAACCCATCAGTCATCAAGGACACCCCATATAGATCGCCTACTCTTGAGAAAGCCATACATACCAGCCGACATCGACCAACGAGTTGAACCGGGAGGTAATAGCGGGAGTGGCCGTCGAGACGACGGCCAGGTCGAGGAAGAACAGGAAATACGTCAGCGTCACGGGCCCGATGATCAACGCTTTCGTGATTCCAGTCGGGTATGCGTAGTCCTGTGAGTCGTCGACAGAGTCGGAGGGTTGCGTGGGTGTGCTCTTATCGGTGTCGGCTTTGCATGTCCGAGACACCTGGGTTGCGGCCTGGGGACTGGTGGCCTTTCCAGCCATTTTGAAAATTGGGTTTTCAGCTTTGCAAGGATCGCTTTCGTCTGTGAGAGCGAGAAGGAAAGGCAACGCATGCTAGACACAAGATATTATTTAAATATCTTCGACTCAGGCAGGCACTTGAACTGCAACATGGAGATAAATGGAAGTTCCCCCGACCAGGATCCGTCAATACCAGCCCTCTAGCAACCGCTAATTTCCCCCATGTCATCAAGACGCATAATCTCGGGGCAATGTCTCTCCATAGCTTTCCAGAATACCACAGTTCTCGGGAAAACTCCATGTTCCATTATCGATATATCTGCCACACGGAGACCCCCAGTCCAAGGGCAACTAAGTAGGTAGCCTTGCGAGATCTCGCGAAGCTATGCCCGAAACGGAATATTAAAAAACTCTTGGCGGCGGCCAGGCATGGGGTGGGGGGTGGGGGTGACCCACTTCTTTGATGGTCACATATTTAATACCCAAGTAGAGCTTGCGAGCCAGGATGAGAAGTCGATCCAACTAATAGCTGGATGCTTTGTAAGCCTCTGGAATCAGCTCACTTTCGCGTTGGCGGATCCGATCGCAAGTAGCGGTTGTTGGTGGAACGGAGGTCGGAGGGATGGCCTCGAACAGCATGCAGTTGAAAGGGGGTCTAATTAGGGGATACCCCCAACCTGAGATAGATTAGTGAAAGTTAAGTACTCATCGGTATATGCGGTCAATTATATACAATATTAGTGCAGCCTTAGCTGTTCGATGACTGCATGTCACCCACCATATATCCATGGGATCTGACTTAAGGAATAAAATTAGATAATCCCACTGGTTGTATTCTCAACCATATATAATCAGACACGGACGATAACAATGTCAATTGCCCTCCGAACGCCGCACGCCATACATGTCCAAATGTAAATGATTCAGCTGCATTATCAAACCAGACAAATCCTTCCCTGTGTCTGACCTATAGCCCCTTCGATGCCAAAGTCACTCGTAACATTCCAGCGGCCGTGGCCGACACAGGGCAGACACCAGAAGACCCCAGTTGGATCCCAGTAATCCTTCAATTCGAGAAGTCTGGGATAATTGGCACCCCAAAATGTCTCGCGCCAGTTTGGCTCGGTTGGATCAGCCTCGTTCACGTACGCCCCCGAGTTCGGAGAAATCTCGCGAAGCGCTTCGACTTCGATGTCACGGAGCACTGTTGTCATTTGCTCTTTTACAGTTTCGTTCAGGAATGGCCATGATCTCGGGAGAACTGTTCAAGGTCAGCGCGAGTGCCCTGGGTGTACGCCCGGGAGCTAGATGGGAGGACGTTTCATACCTATATGAGTGATGGCATCGCGCCATGCTGGAAGGACGGAGTTATTTCCACCTATAATATCTGCATTTTTGACACCATTTCCGGCAACGACATGGCCTAGGATAGGAAATTGCGGGATCAAGGTGCTGTTCTTCAAGGCTTGCTTGAGGCGATCTGGTTCGATGGAAAGAGCATCACGACCTAGGAGTCGAGAACCTAGACGACTGGAGCTGCCAACTGTTCCTGCTGGGTTGAACGCCCAAAACGTGCTGAAATCGGGAAACGCGTCCACGGTACTAGAGATGTGTACGGGGTCTGCCCAATGGGATGATTCCTCATGCACCGCCCGCTCAAAGGGTGCCATTGTGGCGTTGGCCTCTGCGGCTGACTGTTCGGGCAACAGCCATATCCCATAGAGTTTCCCTCGAATTGCTGGATCAGGCTCCGCATCGGCTGTATCCGGGGTCAAGAAGTAATACCCCATGGCCCCACTGTCAGAAATGTTTGGCAGTTGACGGTGGAAGAGGGTGGCTAGGTCCCAAAGAGTCTCGGTGTTCGCCGTCGTGTTGTAGAAAAATCCATAGACGGCGACCGGAAGCCTTGGGAATGCCCGCATAGTCACGGAAATGAGCACACCGAAGGTAGAGCCGCCACCCTGCGAAGGGCACGTTAGTTTTCGCTATTGCGCCGATGGTATTTGTGAGTGGGAAGGCACTTACACCTCTCATAGCCCAGTATAGGCCCGGATACGACGTTTCGTTCACAGTCAGCAGAGTTCCATTAGCAGTAACGACTTCCATCTCAATGACTTGGTCTACTCCGAGACCATACTTGGCGCTAACAGGGCTATGGCCACCACCAGTGACCCAGCCACCAATGCCGACATTAGGGTCGGCTCCTCCAACAACCGTGATATTGTTTTTAGCTGCCACTGCATAGAGCTCAGCCATTTGTGTCCCAGCTGCGATCTTGACCGAAGCGACACCTCCGCCCTTTTTGGCTCGTGCATCATCGTGGTCGACTTCAATCCCACGAATGTTGTGTGTGTAGATCGAGATCGCATCCCGACCAGCAGATCTAGCAAGCGCGTCAGTGAAGATCAAAGCGAAAGCATTCACAGGGGTTCTAACCTTCCAGGGAAGTCGTGCCCCGTCCCTTTCACGATGAGTCGAACTCCCGTCTTATGGGCAAACTTGACGCCTTCTTGCACGTGCATCGCATTGGTGGCGTTAACAACATAGGCCGGGTAGCCTGAAGCCGAGCAAGGTGCGCGAGCATCGGGCAGGCACGTGTCATCATTGTAATCGGAAGTGAAAGGGTTGTGCGCATGGAAGGACGAATTACTCCATTGGCTGACCACAAATTGACAGCTCTCGTTGTTAAAGGCGGAACTGCGTGGTTGACAGACCAGTCCCGGGGGTACAGGCGCAATGAGTCGGCCAGAGATGGAGTCGTTCAACGCTTGCCAGTCAGACTGAGACGGCCAGTCTGGAGAGCCAGGGGTGGGTTTGCAGTATGGGTCGGCGAGAGCAAGACCCAGTCGGAAAATCAGCATGAGGAAGAAGGTGCTTCTAACGGATGGGAGCTTCATGTTGGCGAAGTTCACGTTAGACATGTAGAATGGTGGTCTGTATCATCAGGTACCTGTTTTCCAATTTTCCAATTTTCCAGGATTCCGATATTTATCAAGCGAGGTATATATACCTTTGAGATCGCGAGGGCCGGGTGACCAAGACCAGCCTAAAGTGACCAACGTCCCTTAGGCGATGCAGTGGTGAATAGCCCAATATTGGTCTATTCTAGGTCATGCAACTGGCACAGCTCAGTGTGGAGTCAGCATGGCCAACAACATATCTCTCACAATTTGCAGAGGTTGATGCTTCGTACTATTTTGGATGATTTCGCGAACACGAGCTGCTGCCGATAGGGTGGAGGATCTCCGGATGCGTCGTAAAGAGAGCTCGGGTGCTCGTTCATCAGAGCACGGCAAGGAAAGGAGAGGCGGTGTTACGTCAGTAGAGACGCGAGGCAGACAGGCCCTGGTCAAGGGCACTTTCGAAGGCTGTTTTCAGTCTTCCAGCGCCGGTTACCACCGAGTAGGCGAGAACTAGGTATAGTTAGACCGGATGGGTTGGGGTTGGTATACGAATACGGAGCTCGCTTCTGGCGAAGAGGAATACCAGAGGGGACTTGTGCCTTAGCTCGCGCGAGATGCCACATGTGGTGACTACGGTGGAGCATTCGAGCCAGGCACCCGGGTATCGAGGACTTCTGGTGGGCAAGGCACACCGCTGTACCTGGAATTGAGCTGCCACTGCCAGTCAAGTCTAGTGGATTCGAGGATGCCTGGAGGATCGTCTCGTTGGAAGAATTACTCCTCGGTTGACTTCACGAACTGAAGGTGTCTCCCGTTGATTCCCAGGTGCATCCTCTGGAAACAATGGAACAATGTGCAGGTGTTAAAGGCCCGACTTTGGCTACCAAAAGATTGTCATTGTTTCGATTCAGGTAGTATACTAAGTACTACTTGGGCACCTCAGCTTACCAAATTTCGGCCTTATTGATCTTTGTCTCTTTGCCCTCGAGCCTTGATATCACCCATCTTCAGATTCAACTTCTCGAAACCCGCTGGGTCACAGATGCCAATTTCTGTCCATCAGGACATGCGAAAGCCACGTGGAGCCGCATCTCCATTGGTGTGGAATTCGGGCGCCTTGGTGGCGAGGAGTGATGCATGTTGAGTGCTGCCAATGCAGGGTAAAGCGTCTGCAATAGTCGGTTGCGCAATCTTACTCCCAAGCACACCAGCCACTCCCATTTTGATATGATCCGCGAATTGTGCCGCGTAACGGATGTTGTTCTGCGTACTGTCGTCCCAGATATCGGACACATCAAGCAAGCGGGATCCATCGGCCGTTTTCGCCCCGGTGTTGTTTCGAATTCGGAGTCTAAGACCCATGGGCACCTTCTTACCAAGGTTGCTCCCGCGCTGAAGTTCAATCCAGGAGCTTGGAATAGGATCCTGAGCAGTTCCGTCGCGGTTGCCGCTGGTGTCGAGGAAGAGGTTCGATGTGTCAAAGGACTGCATGTAAAGAGCCACTGGGTCCGCAATAGACAGGGTGTTGCCTTTACGAGCAGCCTGATTGATGGTTCCCCCAATCTGTTTACCAGGACTCATCAGCAGGTGCCACCGTGGAACGCGTGGGGGAAAGCTCGATTGGTTCTTTACTTACCACTGGATCAGAGTTGCGGTCTGGGTCACCGTAACGAGAACATTTAATGAGCTGATCCGATGACTCGACAATCTTTCCATGCAATTGACGGATCACCGTTCCTTGTGCTGCAATATCGATCTCCGCTGAAAGGGTGTTGTTCGGTTGCCAAAGGCTGATGATGGTACCTCCTTGGGTGGTGTTGTTGTACTTATTGTCCCGGTTGAACTTCCACTTACCGGAGCCATCTTTGGTGAAAAACCAGTCCATCTCAGCATTGTCAAGCAGCGGACTATTCATCTTCTTGATGAGCTCGAACGTCTCATTCGGTTGATGATCTCCCAGAAACTCCCAATACTGTCATGAAAATGTCAGGATGTGCTGGATCCCGTGAACTTTTGGCCTTACCTCTGGACCCTCACAGGTGAAAGTGGCACTGGCAATGGACCCAGAATTATCTCGCAGGACAGACCACTCCAGATATTCATCCTGAACTTTTCTTGTTGCCTCGGCCTTCTTCCAGCGTTGCTCATCGCTATTTCCAGTGACCTTTATTGAGTCAGCTTGTGTCATAAAATGCTCTGGAGGTCTGTTTACCTTCTTGGGAAAGCCAAACCAGGTAATATTGACATGGTCTGCAGACTGAACATAAGCAGTTTCGGTGCCATTGAAAAACTGCTTGAGAGGGGAACGTCCTGGAACACGACCAGCGATCTCGTCATCCATCCAGCCAGAAATGGTATCTGACCAGGCCTTAACATTTTCTGGTTTAATGTCAGTCAAGTACGCCGGAGGGCTGAATTGCTGAAGCTTTTGGGGGGTGGCCATTTTGACGGTGAAGACAAGATTGTATGAAATGAGCAATGCGAAGGTTGAATGAACCAAGTTGAGTTTTTAACACCATCACTAAGTACTTATACTGCTCACTGCTGCTTGGCGAAACCATGATCCTGCAAAATCGTAACGAAGCCTAAGGATCGGGGGTGCTCGATGCAGCCCCCAGGATGTACTGATGAGCCAGTGCGTTCGAAATGTCAACAGGTTCAGCTCCTGCAACGTGAACCTGGCACTGGCATATAATGATCAGCTGAATACGGGAATACTCTGGGTGATCAAACACGGCAGCACAACAGCACAGCGAATGAATCACGCATCTTGAGAGTGACACGCACAGTCAGGCATGAGGCATGCTGCCAGCCGCAAAACGGTGTGGATGGGTGTCCTCTCCGCCCTTCGTGTCACGGTAATGCCTGCCCATACTGGCAACAAACCGGCTGCAAGGAACTAAGGCCCAACCTCAACGAAGAACTGTCAACTGCCACCGCAAGGTCTCGTTCGCCAATAGGGGTGATGTACAGTGTGAGAAACATCGAGCGGTATGATCCCAGCCAGCCACGGAGGCTGGCAAACTGAGAATACCCGTTCCCCGCATTTCGATCCGAGCCTAGACCTATCGATCCGAGCCTTCGTTAGCGAATTACATCTGGGGCAACCTGCATGCAGGTGATGGCTCAATTCTGTTGAGCCTCGTAAAAGTATTACTTTGCATCTTCTGACAGGAGATGATCATCCTCAACAAGAAACAGGACATGCGAGTGGCCGCGGAGTCTCACCGATGCTCACCGCGTGTTCTCATCCAGCCTGAAGACTGATTCCAAAGTGGGCACTCCACTGGCGCTGAAACTTGATTTTCGGTGTGATGATGAGTTATCCATGTCATCCGAAATTTAGAATCTCAACCATCTGAAATGTGTGCCAGGATGATCCACGAACTGGCTCGTGATCATAATCAGGTCTACCATACCACACTCTCAGATCTCGTGTGGGTGGAGCACGCCTTGACGAGTCGCACCTGATATGGCGTCCGATTCCCTCTGTAACTTGAGCAAGTGTAGCGGGAGCTGCATATCAACCTAGCTGACTACAACCAAGGAAAGTGTCTCCGGGTTTTCAGCTCCATCCTCGATGAAGCTTTGTCGGTCTGGGGTTGCCGTCTGCTGCCGCAAGATCCCAACATTCCTGAGATCAGCGGTTGCCTATCTAGTTCGACAGCCCTTGCAATCCGCATCACAATTTAGTACAAGACCATCAACGGACCTCCTTGAAGAATCATTCGTTCAGACTATTTGTACACCTGTTTGCTTCAAAGGAACAATTGAAAAATTACTCAACGTCTAACTTCTAACCTCGCAAGGCGTCCTTCTTCAACAGTCCTTCGGTCAAACAATCTCTACATTCATTGCGTGTATTAGTCAAAAAGGTGAAATGACTACTAACTCCGAGATTTACTGGCGCAAGTTCCTTCGTACTGGAAACGAAGCCTTCAAGGACTTTCCTGCAGACAAGAAGTTCGCAGACGAGAACTTTGTCGATTTCTTTGGGAAAACCTGGTTGCCGAACCACCCGAATGCCTTCTCCCTTGACTCTGTCTTAAGGCCTTTCTATGGTAAGCGTGCTTGTCACTTGACACTTATTCAGATTTAACATGTGGAAGACGATTCCGAAAATCCCAACTCAAACACCTTCTTCCAGGTGTTCGCGGTCTCCGATGGATCAATCGTGCCGAGTACACCAGAAAATGAAGCTTGGCTAAATCAAAGCATTCGTTTTGTGGCTTTCATTGCGGGCAATGGCCAGCAAACTCAAGCACAACCTTTTGACGGCACCTCCTGGACTTTATGTGTAGTTGGTTCAGACGCTGTCACAGACAATGAGATTTTCTTGCAAGTTGCAAGCTGGGATGGCAATCGTTTTAGGTATTACGGAGTAAGTCGATTCACTAAGTCGCCTCCGATGAACATCAAAATCAGTTGTATTCTAATCTTGTCAGCGAGAACACACCAACGGAGACGGTCCTCTTGCCTGGATCTTCCAAGGTGATTCCACCTATGCGTTTGGGGAGCAGTCTTACATGGGCCCCTTCAACGGCCATGTCAACGGAAGCTTAGTCATGAAGGAGATGCACAGGCATGTCATCTTGTGATACACCCAGTTCCATGAGTTAACTTCATCGACAGGCCTTGGATACACTGGCTCGTAGCTGGGAATAACTTCACCAACAATATTTCAAATCAAATACTGGCTCAGTTCAGCAAATTTCCGTATCTCACTGATCCGAACGGCAGTTTATCAAATGTTCAAGGTGCAGACAGCATGGAGTCGTACATCAGAAGTGGGATCAACCGGTGGTTCAGCACGCGAAGACAGATCGATTTCGTTGATGCGAAACTTAATCCACGAGTTGAAGTTAAGAATGTGAAGCGATGGTTAGCTCATGTGCTCCTTACGACGACCATCAATATCACATCGGCGTTGCGGAATACGCAATCTGGACAACACGTTGACTTTGACTTTCCCTCAGAACATTTCTACAATTCGGACCTATTCGGAGTTCCAGCAGCAAAAGGCATTTCGGTAAGACCATCTTCAGATGTCAGCCTCCCATATCTGATGATTGAACAGCCATCTGATGAACTGAGTCCTCTCGGATTCAAGGATGATCCATATGGAGCAGCAGTGGACGCCCTCAAGCTCGCGTTGGTGCAGGTATATCCTCCAGCAAGAAGCCCACAACCAGATCCTAAGCTTCACCCGGAAGCTGACAATGTTATTATTGGCAACGAAGAGGTCAAAATGTTCGTTGTTGAGTATGGTGAGGGCCAGAACCTTGCCTTCACAATTCTTCAACCATCATATGAAGATGTACAAGGTGCTTCGATTTTATTGACCATGAAAACTCCTTTGCTTTCCAAAGACTGCATCTATGCAATGCTGATGGTGGATCCATGGAATCCAATATATTCATGGAAGCGGGGTGTGCTCATGCAGTACGTACCGGACACTACAAGTCTCCCTGGGCCTTTTGATCCAAAGGCCAATCCACCACAAAAATACGACCTGGAAGCAAAGATTGAAGCTGCTGTCAGAGCCAGCCCTCGTTTCAAAAACGAACCAGATAGTCCCGAACGCGAATTCATCGCTAACCTTGAAGAACAGCGCAAAGGAAGCTCCAAGTTCTCGGACAGAATGACTGACTACTTGAAGAAAGTTGCACAACGTTTGGACGATCCAAATCAAGTCAACGCAGCAATGGTCGACTTCATGACACTTGCTGAGTCTCGAAGACGAATCTATCGACCAGTTCCCCTGGACGAATTCGACCTGACATTACCGTGGGCCACAAATTACCACCATGATAGCCCTCTCGAAATGAAAAGCGATGGTACAATTGGTACAATTGCCCCACGGGGCGTCAAGTTTTTTAGAGACTGGATTGGTTCACTGGCATCGCCAAACCCACAAATGATACCACGGCCCGATAAGGACGACCCTGATGACCATATCGAACAGCCAAACATCCTCGAACACACAGCCCTTGCTGCTCGGACTGCAGCTGTTGGATGTCAGAGCTCATCAATCCTTCGAAACATTAGGAGAGGAAAATGTCCAGTCCTTTCAAGGCAGCGCACGGTATGTCGGTCTGCTCCCAATCTCAGGCAGACTGCTAACCTCAATAGCCCAACGTGGGATCATGATATCAAGGCACTCTTCGTCATGCCTTATTGGATTGAGCCGCCAGAAAAGCGAACCCGAGTTGGGAAGTCCTGGTTGGGCGCAATGATACACTTTGGCGCCCCTATCCCTCCCTGGGAGGCAGATGCAAAACCTTTGGCACTGGACAATTATGATCAAGTCAAGCTCCAAGCAGTCACTATCTATCAACATGTTGCGTCTCGCTCAATGCCCATCACAAATGATCCTACCCAGTATTGGCCAGAAGACGCATTGGAGATCCTTCGAACGTGGATCAACCAGGGCTGCCGCAAGAACGATTCAGACCCTATCTCTGCCCCTGCTGTGCTCTTGGAGCCCTTCAAAACGCCAATTTTTAGAACACGCAAAGATATTCGTGACTTGACATCAGCAGAACTGTCTCAATATCGAGCCAAGCTACGAGATGTCCTAGGAGTCGGGTCGCTGAATTCAAAATGGCAGGAGCTTGGTGAATTGCGTACGTATCCTCCCTCTCAACTAATACACATCTAATGCTAACTTACATAGATGCTTGGTGGTGCCTTCACTATCAAGAGGCCACATTTTTCTGGCATCGTTGTTATCTACGATACGTTGAAGAGCTCATCGATTTCCCCATTCCATACTGGAATGGGTTTGCCAGTGATGCAGCTGACCCCGATTCTCCTTACGCTGGGATCCCGGACATCTTCCTCGAAGAAAACTACACAGATCCAGATGGAATTACACACAAAAATCCCCTACGTTGGGCATACAGCTACCTGGGCAGGTCTAAATCGGACCCTGCAACCCCTTACGTCCAGCGCAACCCAATTCTCGTCAAGGGGAGACCTAGCCAGCCGGGTCCCGATCGTGACGCTTGGAACAAGCACATCAGCCTTTTCAATCTGTACCATCAACAAATTGTCACATCCATGCAACAACCTGTCTTCAGTCTTCCCCAGTACAACCCCACTCCTGGTGTTACTGCTGAAGCAGCGTGGGCTGCCCTTCCGGCATTCAAGGATAATATGCCTGACTCCGACTACACTGTCGCCTACGGGACTTTTGATGGCCACTTTGAGCAGGCACATGACAACTTTCACGGCTGGGTCGGCGGTAAAATCGGAGAAATGGCGGATAACACATACACCGCCTTCGACCCGATCTTTCTCTCATATCATTGCAACATGGATCGGCTCTTCGAGCACTACCTGCGCTCAAATCCTGGCACGAAGGTGACAGCAGAGTTCCCGCTCCGACCGTTCACCCAGCTGGCCAAAGCTTTGGATATCGACAACCCGAATTCTTGGGCTTACACAACCATTGGTGATGTTGCCAAACCCACCGCTGCTCTCGGCTATGTATATGCCGCGCCAGCAAGTCCAGATATTTTCGAGCTCCCTAAGCCGACATCGAGAAATGCCAAAGCTAGTGGTGGAGTGGCTCTGAATCTAGTTCGGGTGCCCGAGAAGCTGAGTTCTCCAAGTACCAATACCCTACAAGCTTCCAAAACGGTGAAACTCAAGCCTGTCATTGTATTCGAACAGGTTGGGTGCACCGTGGCATCATATGAGATCGATATCTTCCTGAACGGTGCAAAGTCGCAGGTGACCGACCCAATCGAAAATCCTGACTTTGTAGGCAGGCTGTTCCGCATGGGCATGGGCAAGCCCCCGACAGGAGCCGAGCTGAAAAATAGGAGCAGATGTTTGAAAGACACCGTTACACGGGTCATCGATGCGGAAGCAGTCGCGGCGAGGATCAAGAAGACTGGGTGGTTCCAGAAAGTCAAGGAGCTGGATGGTAGCATTGAGGGACGACTGATGCCGGACCACGAGTGGAAAACCAAGAAGGGCTTCGCAGGAAAGTTGTTGTGGGTTGTGAAATGAGAGGTGTTCTTTAATAGTAGTCGTGTATGTTGGCAGGGGAGCTTTGTGTCCGCATGTAATTGGTCCAAGTGGTTCTGCAAAAAAGATTTGACGTATAGGATCACAAGTACTTGAAGGATCCAGCTATACATGCCGCACTGACAAGCACTCGTGCAGCCATTCATTCGATATGGGATCAGGTTCCATACACTGATCCCTTACTCCACAACAGAGGCACTGTGCTGGCAGAGCCCTTGTGGGAGATATGTACTTTGCAGCACCTGCATATTTGATAGACATCAGATCACTAAATGACAATAAGATTTTCTTTGCAAGATCAGCACCATTCAATCTCGAAGAGTCGTTCGACGAATGAGAAAAATTCTTCCTGCTTGGTTGGCCCGCGGAAGTTCCACCGTGCGGGAGGGTTCTGAACAGGTGTGAAACCTGGTCTAGGAAGCTGCTCGCTTCAGTCTCGGTATCTGGCATCTGGGCTCAGACTGAAGGTCAAAGCTTCTCAACCTTAAAGCAGGGATTCATCCACGTGCTTGGCCCCATTAAGAAGCAAAGTTGAAGACATCTGTTCAATCTTCTAGAGTGCTGGGCTGACTGACCTATGTGATGCGTCCAGATCTGGTGAATGGCTAGCTTGAGGTCAATGGAAAGGTTAGCGGCTTCATGTTATCGAGGGCAAGTGTAGTTTCTCTTCCGACCCTTGCTAAGGAGCTCTCATGAGATGCCAATAGAATAGCCAAAGGTCGGGGGCAGGACGAGGGGCAGTTAAGAAAGGTGTTGCTATTGGTTAGCTATGCTACATAGTTGAATCTCATTCCGAATCTTGCGTTTCCTCCGGTGATGGTAGCGTGACCGAGCAGCCTCGGACTCGTTCGATGTCGTCGAAGACGTCCCGGGCTCTGAGCATGATTAAATTGTCATCTGAACTATCTTCTGCCACTACAATGCCATAGAGATCTCCATTGTCCCCGTTGATCACCCAAGAACCACTTACACCCTGACCTATTATAATGTCAGCAATAGCCTTGAGACTTGAGTGGTGAGATGTACCGCAGGTCCGTTGAGGGTCAAAATGCCTAAAGCCACATACCATGCTTTCGGAGCCTGGCAAGGATATCATTGACCGAGCACCAGAACAGTAGAGTCTGATTGGCTTTCGATCGCTAGTCAGAAGTAGAACAAACTCGGCCTCCGGGTCGTGTGGAGCTAGTCTGCTAATACAAGATCTCGGAAACAATACATCACGGCGTTCGAGGGGTGGTAGGTTGTTTGCGCTGTGATCAATGCCCAATCGTACTCAAGTCCGATATTGTCGACATTCACTCCTTCCGAGTTCTCCTGGCAGGGCAAGAAGTTGAACACGCCTGACCTCACCGCGACGAGCACATCTGCCCTGATCTGTTGGATTTCTATTTCGTTCGAGCCTTCGCTTTTCTCGGTCACGTATGTTTCGTCGTCGTCAGAATCTGAATATATCAAGGAGGATGGCGACTCTAATTCTTGGGTAGCCGGATCATCAATCAAGAAGGCATGTGCCACGGTTAGGCACATAGGCACTCCATTTATTCTGACGACACCTCCGATGGTAGCTTGCCGAGATATCAGCGACTTGTGGTTATTGATGTGGACTGGTGCTCCACAAAGCTCCGAGAGAATTGTGCTGTGCTCAACGGTAGAAGCTGTATCTTCGGCAAAAGTTTCCCGGGTTTGCGTTTGTTCGCCTGTGCTTGAGTCGATGAGAATTTGACTATCTTGAGAGGAAGCGGCTTGCTCTTGAGTAATTGTCTGCGTTTGAGCTTGCTCGTTTAGAGAAAAAGCAAT
>Ga0105239_10003081_pt1 | contig 20711 bp, 21 predicted proteins | sample KBSC44metaG_FD_92761 | JGI IMG/M metagenome (GOLD analysis project Ga0105239, IMG submission 92761) | Corn rhizosphere microbial communities from Kellogg Biological Station, Michigan, USA - KBS C4-4 metaG | ecosystem: Host-associated > Plants > Roots > Rhizosphere > Soil | place: Michigan, USA... | reverse complement strand
GGCCAGCACGTCGTGGTCGGCCGAGCGGAAAATCTGCTTGGCTCCCGGCAGGGTTTGCTTATCGTGGCTGAGCTTTACGGGATAGTGGCGGCCGCCGGCGTCTTCCAATTCCACCAGCTTATATACCACGCCGAGCGAAGGCGCATCGGCCGAAGTGGCCAGTTCCGTGCCCACCCCAAAGACGTCGATGGGGGCGCGTGCGGCTATCAACTCCTGGATCTTGTACTCGTTCAGATCACCGGTGGCCATGACCTTGGCGCTGCCTAGCCCGGCTTCATCCAGGATGCGCCGAACGGCAACCGCGAGCTCGCCCAGATTGCCGCTGTCCAGCCTCACGCCCCATAACGGACGCCCCAGGGACGCCGCGCGACGAGCCCCTTCCAGTGTGTCGTAGGTATCGATCAGGTACACCGTGCTCTCACCCAGCAGTTGCTGTAGTCGTTCGAACGCCGCCAGTTCGCTGGGAAACGACATCACCCAGGAATGCCCTGCGGTGCCGAAAACGGGAACTCCGTAGCGGAAACCGGTTTCGGCGTTGCTGGAGCCCAGGCAGCCGCCCATGTAAGCCGCGCGCCCAGCCAGTACTCCAGCCTCGGGTGAATGGGCGCGGCGGGTTCCGAACTCGACCACGTCGCGGCCCAGGGCCGCTCTCACTACACGAGCCGCTTTGGTGGCGATGGTGGATTGAAACCCGATGGTGGCCAGAAGATAGGTTTCAATCAACTGAGCTTCGATTAAGGGCGCTCGCACGGTTAGAAACGGCTCGCCTGCGAATAGCGGCGTACCTTCCCGCACGGCAAAGAGGTCGCCTGTAAAACGCAGCCCGGCCAGCATGTCGAAGAACTCAGGGCGCGTATGCTCGAACTGCGGCAGCGTCTTCAGATATGCGATCTCCGCGGCTGTGAACTTCAGGTTCAGAAGATAGTCGACGGCCTGGGCCAATCCTGCCGCCAGAACGAAGTTGCGATTCCACGGCAGACGCCGCACGAACAACTCGAACGTGGCGCGGTTATCGGCCTTTCCGGCCTCGAAATAACCGGCCGCCATGGTGAGCTCATATAGATCCGTATTGAGCGCCGCACCAGAAACGGGCTGGCGCGGATTGTGCACCGGATCGCTCACTATTTCTTCTTTCCGTCTTTCGTTTCCGCGGGAGGCGCCGGCTGAACTCCAGCGGCGGCTTCGCGAAGATCGTTCACGGCTTTGGCGTCCAGCTCATAGAGTGAACTATCATTATCCCGCCGCGCCAGAAAATTGGGGCCTGCGGCCGTGATCTGGACCTTCTCCGTACGCTTGCCGTCGTTTGAAACCACAGTCAGTTCCAGACTGGACGTGGTGAAGCCGCTGTCGGCGAACTTGGTGGCGGAGAGGTCCCGTAACTTATCGATGAGATTCTGGACCGAAATGGAATCCATGGTTTTACCGCCGGAGGTCCAGTTGGTGCCTGATTTTTCGATCACTTTGCTTTGGCCGCCATCCTTGATCTCGATGCGGTTGGGATCGTTAAAGCCGAAATCGAAGACCTTCTTGTTGCGGAAATCCTCCAGCGATTTATTGAGCCCGTCACCGACTTCTTTCGTGATTTTGTAGGCGCCTTCCAGCATGCTGGATTTGGCGTAGTAGTCGTCCTTGGCCTTGCGGACTTCGAGAGTCAGCGTACCTTCGGCGCCGGTGACCTTGGCGATCGCGGTTTTCTGACCGCCGGCGAACGCGGCTGCCGCAGCCTTTGGATCGATATCGGTGTCCATCGAGGCGTCCTTCAGCTTACGAACCATTTCATCCACCTGGAAGCCGTCGGCGCGCATGGGCTTGGGTTTCAGGATCTGCCAGTCGGTTCCGGCGCGTCCGAATTCGAGAGCGGGTTTCCCGGCGGGCTCCAGCTCCACGCGGCTGAGTTTGTCCTGATCGAAGGTCAGCAGGTGTTTTTCGCGCAGGTCTTTGGACTGCTTGTCGAGCGCCATCTTGCTGGTGCTGCCGATGGTGAACAGCCGCTTATCCCCCTCAAGCATCGCGTACGCGCCGCCTTCGGTGGGTGTATCCTCGCCGATGCGCAACACGTGAGTCTTCCCGTCCGCCATGGTGAGGGTGATTCCGATGCGCGGTGGTTCCAGGCCATACGACGGAAGATTGCTCGCATTTTCATCCACCACGCGATCCGAGGTAAGCGCACTGGCGGCTGAAGTGACGGCACTCACCGAGCTTTGATCGGCGGCCAGAGGCTGAGGCGCGGCGATGGACCATTTGCCGCCATCGTTCTTCTTGAGCACGGTGGTCTCGCCGTCCCGATGCCGGATTTCGATCTGCTTGACGTCGGCTTCCTTCAGGTCGAGTATCTTCGGAGGAGCCTTGGGATCGGGCTTGCTGGCCTTGGCCGCTTCAGAGCGATTCGACCAATACAGCGCTCCTCCGAGTGCCGCCAATACCGCGGCTGCGATCAACAAACGCGCGAACTTCATGGCAGTTTCCTATCCCTACCTGCGCTTCCACCACACGCCCACGCCGGCCATGATAATCGCCAGCGGCAGCAGCACCACGCTGCCGTAGAACAGCATGGTCGCCTGCAGCGGATTCATGTTGAGCCGCCGATCCTCGGGATCTTTGGGCCGGATGGAAATCAGGTCCTCGTCCGAGCTCAGCCAGTTGAGCATGTTCATATACAGGTCGCGGTTCCCGTTGAAAGCCAGAAATCCATTGCCGATCCAGCGGGAGGTGCCGACCACGACGAACCGTCCGGTGCTGTTTTCCTTGCCTGTGGTGTAGCTTCCTGCGGCCGCCAGAACCCGTGCGCCAGGCTTGGCGGCTTTCACATTGACCTGAGGATTCTTCAGATCTTCCGTGGCCACGGCGTCATCGCTGGTCGAGAATAAGGCCGAAACCATCGTTTTGTCGCCCTTGGTGACCTGCATGGAGCGGGCGATCGGGAAACCGGTGGCTTCGTCCTTCATATCGCGGACGATGGCGTGATCATTGTATTTGGTCACGATGGGAAACTCGGGGCCAAGCCCGCATAGTTATCCCACACCGCTCAGATCGAGGACCAGGTCCTTGTCCATTTTCACGCCCCAGCTATCGAGAACCGCGACCAGACCGGGGTTTTCGTCGATGGTGGTTTTGAATTGCAGCGGAGGATCCAGCATGATCAGCGCGCGTCCGCCGTTCTCGACGTAAGTTTTGATCGCATCCACCGCAGGCTGAAGATAATCCCGTTTGGGGCCGGCTACCACCAGGATGGTGCAGTCCATCGGAATGTCCGCCTTGGGAATTAACGGGACCACCTGGGTTTTATAGTTATTTTTCTCGGTGAGGTCCTTGGCATTGCCCAATCCTTCTCCACCCGTGGTATCGGTGGTGGATCCTTCGCCATAGCCGCTGGTGAAGCAGACCGTGCGGTCGCCGCCCTTGAGTGCGCGCACCATCGCGCCGGTGACTTCTTCCTCGGTGAGGCTCTTGGCGGTCTCCGTCTTATTGCCGACCTTGACGAAGATGTTCGGCAGCGGGTTTTTTACGCCGGCCGCGATCGCCTCGGTGCGATTCTTATCGACGTCCTTATACTGCACATCGACTTTCGGGGACAATCCCTTGTAGCGGTCGAACAGATCCTGTGCGTTGGGAAAACCGTTGGGGCGATCCCAATACGTGATGGTGAGATCGCCTTGGATGTTCTTGACGACTTTGGCGGTCTGATCGGACAACGTGTATTTCTTGTTGGCCGTCGCGTCGAAGCTCTTGTTGTAGCGGTTCGCCAGGAAATTCGCTACTCCCAGGATGGCAATCACGATCAGGGTGTAAACCGCCGCCTGGGCGAAGTTCGCGGCGCGATGAGTCTTGGTGGTTGCCATTACGCCCTCCACCGGATCGATTCCATCGACCGGCCTGTCAGGAACAGACCGAAGACGATCATGCTCAGGTAATAGATCGCGTCTTTGGAGTCGAGCACCCCTCGCGCGAAAGAATCGAAGTGCGATGTCACCGATAGATAGCTGATGACCGAGAAAAGCTTGGACGACTCAAATTGCGAGACCCAGTCCAGCACCCACAGCAGCAGGCAGACGCCGAAGGTCGCCACGCCCGCGACAATCTGATTGCGCGTCGTCGAGGAGATGAAAGCGCCAATCGCCAGCAGGCAGCCGCCTTGCAGGATCAGGCCGAGATAACCTACCGCCATGGGCCTCCAGTCCGGATTCCCGTAAGCGAACAGGACCAGCATATCCAGCACGGAGATGCCCAGAATCGCCAGGTACAGAATAAAGGCCGCCAGCCACTTGCCCAGGATGATCTCGGAGTCGCGCAACGGAGAAGTCACCAGCAGTTCGATCGTACCGGTGCGCTTTTCTTCGGCGAACAACCGCATGGTGATCATGGGAATGATGAACAGGCCCACCACGCTGATGTTGGACAGCACGTTCCGCACCACCCATTCATTCACGTTGAGTGGAACCGACTGGCCCATCATGGTGGCTTGCAGGCTCTGCTGCAGGAAAAAACGAACCGCGGAATAAAAGAAAAAGCCGACGATCAACGCGAAGAAACACATGACGCCGTAAGCAATCGGCGAGCGGAAATAACTGCTCAGTTCTCTGCGGGCAATGGTAATGGTGTTCATCTATGCCTTCTCCGCCACGGTTTCCGGCGCGGGCTCCGGTTTCGCCTCGTCTTTTGAAGCGGTCAACTCCAGGAAGATCTCTTCCAGGCTCAGACCCATGCCGTGCAGCTCATTGAGCTGCCAGCCGGCCTCAATCACAGCTCGAGCCAGTTCCGGCCGCACATGGCTGCCCTTCTGGCTTTCCACGGTAAAGCGTGCCCGGGCATCCTTCGCATCCTTCGCGATCACCCGGCTTACGCCCCCCACCTTCTCCAGTTTCTCCTGAACAGTCCGCGCCCACTCGGGGGAAAACGCTCCATCGCGCGGCAGAACCTCCACCGCGACGGTTTCAGCGCCATGCAGGCGGCTGCTCAGGTTCTCCATCGTGTCCTGGGCTACCAACTTGCCGCGATTGATGATCATGACGCGCTGGCAGGTCGCCTCCACTTCCGGCAGGATGTGGGTGGAAAGAATAATGGTGTGATCCCCGGACAGCCCCTTGATCAGATCGCGCGTCTCAATAATTTGATGGGGATCAAGACCGGAGGTCGGTTCATCTAAAATCAGGACGTCAGGATTATGCAGGATGGCCTGGGCCAAACCCACGCGCTGCCGGTATCCCTTGGACAGCTTGCCGATTTCTTTATTCCGGACGTCGGTGACGGCGCATTTCTGCATCACCTCGTCGATTCTGCTCTTGAGGCCGGCCTTGGGTACGCCTTTGATTCGCCCCACGAAATCGAGATATTCAATCACCTCCATTTCGGGGTAGACCGGCGGCGTTTCCGGAAGATAACCGATGCGCCGCTTCACCTCCATGGGGTTCTCGCGCACATCGAATCCCGCCACCGTGGCCGAACCCTCGGTGGGCGGCATAAAACAGGTGAGCATGCGCATGGTGGTGGTTTTCCCTGCGCCATTGGGACCCAGAAAGCCCACGATCTGGCCTTTTTCTACCTCAAACGAGATGTGATCGACGGCAACGTTCCGGGCGTATCGCTTGGTAAGCCCTTCGACTTTGATCATAAGAATTTAACTCAAAAGGAGGACGGCAAAACCCTACATATCATAGAGGAGGGGGCTCGAACTGTCAATCAAGCCCGCCCGGGATGTTATTCAACCTTAAGGGGTTTTCATGCGTCCCGATGGACCGTGTCCGGAGCGAACGCTGGCACGCAAATAGCTACATATTCAGCTCCCTGCGGGGTGCTGTAACGGATCCATTCGCCTTTGCGCGTGACCACGGCCTGCCCAGCCTTAACTTCCAACACGCCTTTGTCGTGTTGGACGTGCAGTGTACCGTTTAGTACCACCGTGAACTCATCGAAATCGGGGCGCTGGCCGGGCTCCGACCACCCGGCCGGGCTGCGCATACGGGCGATACTGACCTGCGATTCGCGGCTGTTGACGCGGCCGACATATTCCTCGATGACCTTGTTTCCCGGGACCGGGATCAGGTGGGGTCCAGCGATGAGTTCAGGCATGGGTTTTGGGAATAAAATGCTCAGTTCTGCGCGAGCTCCACCAGAATGCCGTTGGGGTCGCGCACGAAGCCGACCTTGCTGTTGCCCAGTTTGACGTTTCCGCCTTGCGTGATCGAGGAGCCGCCGGCTGCTTTCATGGCGGCGATGGCGGCATTGATGTCATGCACCTGGAGGCCGAGCCCCGCCGCGCCGGGGTCGGGAATCCGTGGCGTGTAGGGCTTACGGTTCACGCCTTTGAATTCCACGAATCGCCAGGACAGCATCGAACCGGGGACTGTCACTTCCGCGGTTTGGACTTGGGCGCCGGGAGTGCCCAGATTGGCGTCGAAATTCGAGGTCCAGGCGTTGGTCTTGGCCGTGAAGCCGAAGTGATCCCGATAGAACGCAGCGGCCTTTTCAGCGTTCTGCACCACCGTGGAACCGAAACCGGCGCCGATGACTCTACCGCTGCCGGACGCAGCCGCAGTGGTCTGCGACAGCTCCACATAGTAGCCGTCGGGATCTTTCAGGGTGATCACGCGGCCAGGGCCGCTGGCGCGTTTGACGGGCGAACCGCCGGTAGTAACCACTTCACCGCCCGCCTTCTTCGCGGCCGCCAGTGCGGCATCAATGTCGTCCACGTCCAGGACCAGCAGCGATGCGCCAGGATCCTGAATGCGAGGCTTCGCCGGACGCACATCCATGCTGGTGAACTCGGTGACCTCGATCGGGAACTCCGCGCCGGGGATCTTGAGCATCATGTTGCGGAACTTGGTGCCCGGTGGCACGTCCACCAGGCCCCGAAGTGCGTCGTTCAGCGTGTTGGGCTTGGGCAGCGACGGTGCATTGTTCTGCAGCTCCAAACCGAGTGCGTGGTAGAAAGCGTAGCTCTTATCCAGATCAGCAACGCCCAGGATGTACTTGGTCAACTTGACGGCATTGGGAGCCGTGGGTTGGACCGTTTGGCCGGGCGCGAGCGCGGCGAAAAGCAAGCACGCGGATACGAGAAGTGGTCGCATATTCAGGTCGAGCATATCATCTTATATTCACTCGTAGCGTAACGATTCCACGGGTGCGATTTTGGTGGCGCTGCGCGCCGGATAAATCGTCGCGATCAGGCTGACCGCGATGGCGGCGGCAGCGATCCATATCCCATCGACCCAACGCGTCGTGAACGGCACGTACGAAATCGAGTAAACCTGTTCATCCAGGCGCAGCCACTGATATCTATCGGCGAAATAGCAGATGGTGTAACCCACGGTAAGGCCGATTGCCGTTCCCACGGCGCCGATCATCGCGCCTTCCCATACGAAAATTCGCCGAATCTGACGGGCCCGCGCGCCCATCGACATCAAAATCGCGATGTCGCGGTGCTTCTCCATTACCATCATCACCAAAGCGATCAGAATGTTCAGCGCGGCCACCACTTGAATTAGTCCAATGGTGACCACCGTGACCACCCGCTCCATTTTCAAGGCATTCAACAGCTGCCGGTTCTGTTCCTGCCAGGTGGTGGCGGCTAGCTTCGGGCCGATCAACTTTTCGGCCGCGGCGGCCACCTGCGGCGCGGTGTCCACGTCATCCAGATACAGTTCGATACTGTTGAGAACGTCGCCCAAACCGAAAATCCGCTGCATTGTAGGGAGATCCATGAAGCACAGCGAGGAGTCGAATTGGAAGAAACCGGATTCAAACACGCCCGCCACGCGTAGAGGGATGTTGCTGGGCCGGCCACCCAGGGGGGTCATGTGCCCGTTGGCGATGGTCAGCGTGACCGGTTTCCCGACCACAGCACCCATTCGCTCGGCCAGCCGATAGCCGAGGATGATCCCGGGACGCTCGCCCGGTTCGCTGTGCAAGGCCTCGATCGAGCCAGCCTTCAGATGCAAGAGCGCCTCGGGTATCGGAGCTCCTTTCGCGATCGAGATGCCCTTGATCGACACGCCGTCGCCGTTGAGTGGACCGGAGAGAAATCCGACATCGTAGAGAGCTGGGGAGGCGGTTTTGACGTGGGGCAGGCGCGCCAATTGCGCGGTAAGCTGCTCCCAGTTGACAATACCTTCGCCGACTTCCTTTTCCTGGATGGAGACGTGCGCGGTCAGGCCGAGAAGATTGCGCTCCAGAGTGCTCCGAAAACCGTTGTTGATGGCCAGCGCGATTACCAGGGCCATGACGCCCGCGGCCACGCCGATCACCGAGATCGCCGTTATCACGGAGATCACGACTTGCTTGCGCTTGGCGCGCAGGTAGCGTTTCGCGATGAACAGCTCAAACATCACATTTCTCAAACATGGTCGCCGCGCAGCTTCTCCGCGATTCCGATTTCGCCTTCCGGGCGCAGCAGCGGAAACAGAATCACGTCGCGGATCGATTTGGAATTTGTCAGGATCATGGTCAGCCGGTCAATGCCGATGCCTTCGCCGCCGGTGGGCGGCATGCCGTAGGACATGGCGCGAAGATAATCTTCATCCATCTGGTGCGCCTCTTCGTCGCCAGCCGCTTTCAGCTCCAGCTGCATCTCGAAGCGGCGGCACTGCTCTTGGGGATCGTTCAACTCCGTGTAGGCGTTGCCGATCTCCATACCGGCCACGTAGATTTCGAAGCGTTCGACAAAGGCCGGGTCGTCGCGCTTGTGCTTGGAGAGCGGCGAGACCTCCACCGGGTAATCGTAGATGATGGTGGGCTCGAACAGGGTCGATTCCACCTGCCGCTCGAATGCCTCCACCAGGGCGTGTCCACGCAGAGAGGGATTGCCGACGGCTTCCTGCATGGACAACCGCCGGATGTTGCCGAAATCGAGCTTGGTTCCCTGGTATTCGACAATCGTCGATCCAGTGGCATCCAGGGCGGTTTGCTTCAGCAGGTCCACCGTGAAATCCATCAGGCCCTGGTAATCCGTGTAGGCCTGGTAGAACTCGAGCATGGTGAACTCGGGGTTATGCTGCGTCGAGATCCCTTCGTTGCGGAAATTACGATTGATCTCGTACACGCGCTCCAGGCCCCCGACGATGAGCCGCTTCAAGTACAATTCCGGAGCGATGCGCAGATAAAGATCCATGTCCAGCGTGTTGTGGTGGGTCACGAAGGGACGCGCCGTGGCTCCGCCGTAGACGGCCTGCATCATCGGTGTTTCCACTTCCACAAAGCCGCGCTGTTCGAGCTGGCGCCGCAGCGAAGAAATAATTTTCGCGCGTGTCACGAAAATCTTCTGCGACTCCGGATTCGCGATCAGATCCAGATAGCGCTGGCGGTAGCGGATCTCGACGTCCTCCAGGCCGTGCCACTTTTCAGGCAAGGCCAGCAGGATTTTGGAGAGAAACGTGAGTTTCTCGGCGTGTACGGAAAGCTCGCCGGTGCGGGTGCGGAACAGGTATCCTTCCACGCCCACGATATCGCCCGCATCGAAACCCTGGAAAAGTGCGTAGTCCGCTTCGGGAACCGCATCTTTGCGGACGTACACCTGCAGCCGCTCCCCCGCTTGCATCAGGTGCATGAAGCCGGCCTTGCCCATGTGGCGGATAGTTTGAATGCGCCCGGCGATACGAACTCGCGGTTTATCGGCTAACTCCTCCGCGGTCTTGCTTCCATAGTCATCCAGAATCACCGGGATGGTGTGGCTGGCGTCGAACCGCTGGCCATAAGGGCGGAAGCCCAGAGCCTCGATTTCCGCGGTGCGGCGGAGGCGCTGAGCGAACAAATCGTCTTCCAGGGACAAGAAGGAACTCCTTAGATGGAGTATAAAGGACTGCGTGCCGGTTACCGACGCACGATCACTTCCCGCAGATGATCGCGCGTCAGGAAGAACTTGACCGACTCGAAATCGTGAAACAGTTTTTCCAAGCTGCGGTTATTGAAGAACTGCGCAGGACGCCGTCTTCCGCGCGGAGCGAGCGTTATGGTCTTGCGGTCCTGGATCCGGTAGGAATAGGTTGGGATGGTCTCAACGCGCTCCTCGGCGTGGAACAGGGCCAGCATGTAACTGCTGGGACGCAGCATATTGCTCAACCGCTGGACCACGGTTTCGAGCAGCGGCCCCTCCAGGAACTCCAACGAATCCCACACCAGCGCGCCGTCGAAATGCTGGGCGGGATAATCCAGTGCTGACTTCAGGAACTGGGCCGTCTTTTCCGGATCGGCCTGGTTTTCATAGAAATCGCCGTCCCCGAAGCAGCGGTCCATCTGCAGCAGGAAATCGTCGGAATAGATACGATGCCCCAGACCAGTGATAAACGCAACGGTACTCTGGTTGGCGCCGGCTAAATCCAAAAGAGTCAGTCCGGGCCGCTCAACCAGCAAAGAGCAGAATTGATCCAGACCGCTGCTGCTGCGGGTTTCCAACCTGATCTAATCCAACATGCTTAGCGCTTGGTTTCCCCGACGCGGGCAGCCATCGCAGGACCGGCCGATGGAGAAGAAGCCGCGGGCGTCTGGGGCCGGGGGCTGGGTGCCGGCGTGCTGGCCGCGGGCGTTGCCGTGGATTTCGGAGCATCGGCGCGAACAATATCGACGTTGCCCTTGAAATATGCGCCGTCCTCGATCACGATGCGGGCCGTGCGGATATCGCCCACCAGCTTGGCTTCCTTGCGGATATCGATCCGGTCGCCAGTCTCCACATTGCCGTGCAAAGTGCCGAGCACAATGACTTCGCGCGCCTTCACGCTGGCTCGAACCTTCCCGTTCTGCCCGACGGTGAGGCGGTGCTCCTGCATTTCGATGGTGCCTTCCACTTCACCGTCAATGGTCAAGTCCTCGCGGCTCAGAATCTGGCCCTTGACCACGACCGATTTTCCCAGCACCGCATTACCGGCGCGCGTCGCTTCAAAGGACTCAGTGGGACGATTCGGAATACTCGACATGGGACTTGTCTCCTTGGCGGGCGTCTTTATAGGTTGCGGCGGCGGCTGCTGGGCCGGTTGGGCCGCGACGGGCTTGGGTGGTGGTGGTTTTTCTTCTTCTTTGCGCCTATTCCACATCTCGGGGCGCCTCCTTGTTTGAACTGCTTCTAACAATCCTACTACGCGCTGCTGAGTTTGGGGAGATGCTTCCACTGATAAAAACGTTACGACCGTAAGTTCAACACCCTACAATGAAGACGATGGCGGCTCCCCCGATTGCCAACCGGTCCTTCCGCACGCTCAGCGGATTGCTTCTCGATCCGGTTTACACGCCGCAAAGCCTGGATGCATTCGATTTCGCGCGCGACCTTGGCGCGCCCGGCCGGTTTCCTTACACGCGCGGCATCCACGAATCGATGTATCGCGGACGCCTGTGGACCATGCGCCAGTTCGCTGGCTTCGCCACGGCCGAAGAGACCAACGCGCGCTTCCGCTATCTGCTGGAGCAGGGCCAGACCGGACTGTCGGTGGCCTTCGATCTGCCGACACTGATGGGCTTGGATGCGGATCATCCCACCGCGCTGGGCGAAGTCGGCAAGTGCGGCGTGGCTGTCTCTTCCCTGGCCGACATGGAGACGCTGTTCGAGGGGATCCCGCTGGGCGACGTCACAGTCTCGATGACCATCAATTCTCCCGCTTCGGTGATTTGGGCCATGTACCTGGCCGTTGCCGAGCAACAGCGAGTAGATTGGACGCGGCTGTCGGGCACGCTTCAGAACGACATCCTCAAGGAGTATATCGCCCAGAAGGAATATATTTATCCGCCGCGCCCCTCCATGCGCCTGGTGACGGATTCCATCGTGTTCGCCAGCGAGCGCGTGCCGCGATTCAACCCGATTTCGATTTCCGGCTACCACATCCGCGAGGCCGGATCGACCGGCGTGCAGGAACTGGCGTTTACTCTGCGCGATGGCATTGAGTATGTGGAACACGTTCTGGCTCGCGGCCTTCCCGTCGATTCCTTCGCGCCGCGGCTGAGTTTCTTTTTCAACGCGCACAATGATTTTTTCGAGGAAATCGCCAAGTATCGCGCGGCCCGCAAGATCTGGGCCGGCGTAATGCGCGACCGATTTCATGCGGCTAACGAAAACAGCTGGAAGCTGCGGTTTCACGCTCAAACCGCGGGGTGTTCGCTAACCTGGCAACAGCCGCGCAATAACATCGTTCGCACGGCTCTACAGGCCATGGCGGCCGTGCTGGGCGGATGCCAGTCACTGCACACCAATTCACTGGATGAAGCCTACGCGCTTCCCTCGGAGGATGCCGTGACGCTGGCCCTTCGGACGCAGCAGGTGATCGCTTATGAGACGGGAGTGACGGCGGAGCCGGATCCATTGGGCGGAAGCTATTTCCTGGAACGCCTGACGCTCGACGTGGAGGCAGCCGCCAACGATTACATCCGGCGTATCGACGAGATGGGCGGCATGGTCGCGGCCATCGAACGCGGATTCCCGCAATCCGAGATCGCGCAGGCCAGCTACGAATACCAGCGCGAAATCGAGCGCGGGGAGCAGGTGATCGTCGGCGTGAACAAGTTCACCGAGGAAGGCGAGCAGCCTATTCAGGTCCTTAAAATCGACGAAACGGCGGAGCGGAAGCAGATCCAGTGCCTGGATGCGGTTAAAAAGCGACGCAGCGCTGGCGAAGTCGCGAGAACCTTAGGAGCCTTGCGGCAAGCGGCGGGAGGCAGCGAGAACACGATGCCCTTTATCCTGGATGCGGTTCGCGCCTATGCGACTGTAGGGGAAATCTGCGGGGCGATGAGGGATGTGTTCGGAAGCTATAAGGAAACGAGCTTTTTGTAGCCGCTCACTGGCGTTCGCGGTTCAGTGCAAACTGCCTCGCACCGAACCGCGAGCGCCCGCGAGCAGCCTGAGCCGACTCGGAAGTGCAAAGGGCGCGGCGCGAACCACCAGAGCCTGACCAGAAGATCGCGCCGCGCTCCGTTTTGCGCGGTTCAAATTAGAACCGGAAGCCGAATCCGACCGACGGCTCGGCGCGATGCGTCAGTAGCTCCGCGCTTACCGTGGATACTCCCAGCGTCGGACTGTTGTAAACCAGACCGCGATACTGGGCCCGCAGGAACCAGCGGCTGCCAAGATCGAAATCCGCACCCGCGCCGTAGACGAACACCGGACGCGCCAGAGCGTCACCGCCGATATCCTTCGGATCGAAGATCAGGCCGCCCGTTCCAGCCAGCGCAAACGGAATCACGCGGCGCAGTGGCAGGCGCCACACGTAGGCCGCGGTCGCTTCATGCGAATACGCCTTGGTGCTGGCGAGGTTGCCATCCAGCGCGTACCGCTGCGAGTTGAGGGCGTAACCGTAGTTGAATTCCACGCCGTTGTGACGGCCGAAATAATAACGATAGGTCCCCAAAACGCCTCCGCTATTGGAGGCGGAATGAGTCACACCGTTGTCGGTCGTATCCTTTACAAAACTGCCCAAAGCTTGAACGGCCACGTCAGACTTGTACTCCTCACTCTGCGCAAAGGCCGGCAGCCCCAGTACCGACGCCCCTAAAAGCAGTGCAACAACACCTTTATTTCCGAACATATGCGAGTTCTCTCCTTATGCCGGCAACCCGCCGGCTCTCATTTGCATCTACACAGCTATGGATGTGCAGGGGCTAAATCCGGCTTTGATCGTTAGTCCGTAGATACTGTCCGAACGTCCAAAGCAGTTCCGCGGAATCTATGAGGTGGGTCGTCGATGGATGCAATTGCCGATTTTCTCAGCGCTATACATGTTCAAGGAGTTTGTTACGGACGCAGGCAGGTGACAGGTACGTGGGCTCCGCGATCTGAAATCGGATCGAATGCACAATTTGGCTTGATTTCGTACGGCCAGGTTTTGCTGAGCTTACCGGATGCCGAATCCATCCAGCTTTTTCATGGGGATTTTTTTCTGCTGGCTCCCGGCCGGGAATACGTGCTGTCAACCGTGCCAGGAAGTGCGCAGAGCGCCATCATCGCGGGCAGGTTCAGCTTTGACCAGACGCACAGCAGTCCTCTCACCGACTTTCTTCCGCCCGTCATTCTGATTCGCGGCGGCCAGCCCTCCATGCTTTCGCTGCAGAAGACCCTGGAGCTGTTGGCCTCTGAAGTGGACGCATCCACTCCCGGAGCCGGAATTGCCGTTCGCCGTCTGGCGGATTTGCTGCTGATTCAGGCACTGCGTGCGCATCTCGCCGTCGCAGAGCGTAACCAGAGCGAACGAAGCGGCTGGCTGCATGCGCTGGCTGATTCCCACATCGGCGCCGCGCTCAATTCCATGCATAAAAGGATTGAGTATCCGTGGACAGTGGCCAGCCTGGCCTCGGAAGCCGGTATGTCCCGCTCCGCTTTCGCGCAGCGCTTCAAGAAGCTCATGAGCGAGGCGCCGCTCGAGTATCTGACCCGCTGGCGGATGTACCGCGGAAGCGACCTGCTTCGCGAGAGCGACCGAAAGCTGGCGGACGTGGCCCAGGCCGTCGGCTACGATTCGGACGGAGCCTTCCATAAGGCGTTCAAACGGGTGTTGGGAATCGCACCGGGAGAGTACCGGCGGTCGGTGAGCACCACCTAGCCTCGGGCACCCAAGGTCCGTGATATCCTCAAGCCAAGGATGCACCGCTGATGCCGGATAGGCAACAGGGGCGTATCGGAGTCTTAATCGCAGTCTTTATGGATCATAGAATCCGGGTGTTGGTCGCCAAGCCCGGCCTCGACGGACACGACCGGGGCGCGAAGGTCATCGCGCGCGCTTTGCGGGATGCAGGTATGGAAGTTATCTATACCGGTCTCCGGCAGACCCCGGAAATGATCGTCAATACCGCGCTACAGGAAGACGTGCAGGTCATTGGCCTGTCCATTCTTTCCGGAGCGCACAACGCCATTGTGCCTCGCGTGATGGAGCTTCTTAAACAAAAAAAGATGACCGATGTGCTGGTCATCGTAGGCGGCATCGTACCGGACGAAGATGCCGCGCAATTGAAACGGCTGGGAGTGGCCGCGGTTTTTCAACCCGGAGCCTCCCTCCAGGAAATTGTGGAATTCATCCGAAGCTCAGTCAAACAGACAGTTTGACCAGAGCGCAGCGCATGGCGCCGATGGCGCGTGCGGATTGGAGAAGAAACTGAAAATGCAAGATAAGTTAAACATCGCGGTGTTCGTCGATTACGACAACATCGAGATCGGACTCAAGTCGACATTGCGTCGCGAGTTCGACGTGTCGCTCGCGCTGGACGCGCTCAAGGAGCGCGGCGACCTGGTCGCCAAATTCGCTTACGCCAACTGGGGACGCCAGGATGGGGCCACTCGCCAGATGGCCGAAAACGCCGTTCAGATGGTGCAGCGGATTCCTTCGCCGCGTGGCGATAAGAACGGTGCGGATATCAACCTCGCGCTGGATGCGCTGGAGATGGCGTTCACCCATACACACGTAAACGCCTTCGCTATCGTCAGCGGCGATAGCGATTTCATTCCGCTGGTCAACAAACTGAAAGAGTACGGCAAAACGGTGTTCGTGGTGGGCGGCAAGGCGTTCACCTCGACTATCCTTCAACAAAATTGCCACGAGTTCATCAGCTTCGAATCCTTGTTATCAGACTTGCCAGCCAGCGTGATCCTCCCGGGTGAAACCCGGGCCGCGCGACCCCGTGGGGATCGTCCCATGGGTGACCGGCCAGAACGCACAGACCGCCCTGACCGCGGTCCGGATCGCGGCGGCGATCGCGGTGGTGACCGGCGCCAGCGCCCGGCCCCACTCGAACTAGGCCAGGCCATGCCCCTGGTGGAACGCGCCCTGCAGGTGCTCGAACGGCGCGGTGTGCAGCCCCAGCTCGGATTGCTCAAGTCCACCATGCTGCAGCTGGATCCTGCATTCAACGAACGCGCGTACGGTGGATCGAGCTTCTCGGATTTCGTGGAGAAGCTCAAGCGAGAGGACCTGGTGAACGTCAGCGGAACCGGCGGACGCTATGTCATCGAGCGCAAGGGTTCGTCGCAGCCCGAACGCGCCACGCTCAAGCCCGAGGATCTCTTGCCGGCGTTGCGCGATGTGGCCGAGAACCATCGCCTGGAGATCGAAAACGGCGTCCCGGTCGAAGATCTTGCCCAGTGGTTCAAAGAGGAGCATCCCAGCCTAGATACCACTGCTTACGGATTCCAGCAGTTCAGCGAGTTCTTGAACTACGCGCAGGACAAGACTGTGGTCCGCATGGAGCCGCACGAAGAGCAGGGCGTGATGATGGTGTACCTGGGCGCGGAATTTTATCCACCCGCCGAGCCGCCAGCTCCCGAGCCGCAGGCAGCCGCGGAAATCGAGGAAGAGGAAGAAGAGCCACAGCCCTATGTGGAGGGCCAGCCCACCATCTTCGAACCCAATCCGCCGCCGGCCAAACCGAAGCGAGCGCCTTCTGTGCGGAGGCGTCCGTCTACGAAACCCACTGGAACCGGCGGGGGCGCAGGCCGCCGTCCGCGTGGCCGGAAGAAGCCCGGCAATGGATAAAACCGGCATGGACAAACCCTGGTCCGGTGTAATTATGCAGCCGATTATCCCCGCGGGAGGAGCGTCACCGCGGGGACACTATTCTCCGGCCGTGCATGCGGGGGATTTCGTGTATGTCAGTGGCCAGGGTCCCATCGATCCGGTTACCGATAAGCTGGCCGACGGTGATGTCGAATTTCAGACGCGGCTGACGCTCTCCAACATCCAGCGGATTCTCGAAGCGGCCGGCGTAGAGATTACCGATGTTGTCAAGTGCTCGGTGTTCCTCCGTGACATTGCGGATTTCTCCAAAATGAACCGCGTTTATGCGGAGTTCTTTGGGGAGCACAAACCGGCGCGGACCACCATAGAGTCAAAATTTCATCAGGCGGAAATGCTGGTGGAGATTGACTGCGTGGCGTATAAGCCCCACCACGAACCATCATTCAGCGGAGTACTGGATTAGTTCTTAGAACTATTTTTTGGCTTGGGGTGGAACGAAGCCGGGCGGCAGCGCCGCGCCTTCACCAAAGAAGTATTCTTCCATCTGTTTGAGCAGGAATTCCTGCGCCTCTTGGGTGCCCAGGTTGAGACGGTACTCGTTCATGATCATCTTCATCTGCTCGATCCACATCTTCCAGGCTTCTTTCGACACGTTCTCGAAGATGCGTTCGCCAAGAGGATTGTCGAAAGGTGCCTCGTCCAGACCCGGCATCTCGCGCTGAAACTTGACGCACATGACTTTGCGACCGGTCTTGTTGGCTTCCTCGAAGCGCGGATCTGGTATGCTGCTGCCGCAACTCATTTCTTAATTCCCCTCGACTTCAGGATAGCGCGGGTAGGAAGGCCGGGTCTAAACGTCCCCGGAATCCTTGGGAGCTGCTTTTTTGGCCTTGACCGCCGCCAGGTATTCGGACAACTTCAAGGGCAAGCGCGCACCCTTTTCCATGTGCCGCTGCACCGCCCGCTGGTAGCGCCGGAGTGTCTCCCGGCGCGATGAATCGCGAAGATTGCAGGCTTCGATATCCAGGAGCAGTTCTACCTCCCAGGGACGGAAGGTGTTGCGGTTCATGCTGCCGCGCAACAGTTCCTGAATTAGACGGTTGAACTGGGCAAGAACTGCGTCGCTATCGGGCAGGGAATCATGCATGGTACTAGGAGTTTGATGGCAATGTTAGCACAGCCGACGCTCAACTCACCTGTGCCAGGAACAAATGAATGGCTTGGAGCTGCTTTTCGATCGCATGGCGATCCGTGGCTTCCGGCTCCAGCTCCAGATATTTCACTAAATCCCGCCGGGCGGCGTGATAGCGTTTTAATTCCAGCGAGAGAATGCCGCGCCGCTTATACCAGGAGCCCATCTCCGGGGCCCCAATAAGAAGCAAATCGAGCGTCGTAATGGCCTTGTCATGGTCTCCCGCCCGCAAGTAGACTCCCTGAAGATTTTGCAGCATCCGCATGGCGATCCGCTTGGGGGTCGCCCGCTGCAAAAGAATGGGATCGGCCACCTTGACCCCCGCCAGCGCGAAGCATTCCTGGGCTGTGATGCTGCGGCCGCCATGAAAAGGATCGATATACGTGGCGAAATTCCCGTCGTTGAATTCGAGAACAAAATGGCGCGGCAGCCCGATGCCGAATACCGGCATATGCAAACGCCGGGCAATCTCCATGTACATCACGGCCAGCGTAATGGGAATGCCGGTCCGGCGCTCGAGCACCTGGTTCAGGCAACTATTCAGCGGGTCGAAGAAATCGGTCTCGTTACCGTGGAAGCCCAGCTCGCCGAACAAATAACTGCTGGCCTTTTCGACGAAATCACGACCGTCGTTGAAGTTGCGGAGCCGGTCCCCAAGGGACGAGGCAAGTTCGTTCAGCCGGTCCAAAAACGGCTCCGGCTCGAGATTCGGAAAATGGATCGTGGCCAGATCCAGCGCCGCGCGGTCCATGCGAACCCGGGGGGTCTCCTCCACTAAGACCTGCTGCAGATGGTGCAGATGATTCACCTGCCCCTATTGTATTCTGCCGGTATCAGCCCGCTAAATGCGCCTCGTGAAAGGGCCAAGCTTAATCCCAATATGCGATCAGTCGCCCCATCACAAACATGGCTGTCCAGAGGCATAACGATAGAATCGCGGCAACTTTGGCTTTGGTGGGGATGATTGGGGACCGGTCGAGCTCCTCGGTCTTACTGTAAACAATTGGGCGGAAGACCAGGGCGTGCACGCCGATCAAGCCCAAGATGATCATCTTGGTCCAGAAGAACGGATTGGGAGCATACTTTTCCGCCTCCGACGCGGCTAATAGCAATCCCATGGCGATCATTATGGTGCCCCCGATGCGTTTCCAGGGACGTAAGCTGGTCACCACATCGGTGATGCTCAGGCTCTTAAAGGTGAGCCCTAGAAGGCGCAGGTCGGTCGCGAGAATCATCCCGCCGAATAACGCGATGCACGCCAGATGAATGGACAGAACAATCGGGTACGCCAGCACCGATTCGCTGAACGCCGTGAGAAAGTCAATACTCTGGATGGAACGCGCGATGTCCATGCCGAATCCGCCTCTACACTCCGTCTCTACACAAGGAACCCGGTGAAAATTCCGCCAAACACGACGGCGACCCACAGCAGCAGGGACACGCTCGCCACCAACCTGCTCAACAGGGGTGGCGGATTTTCCATCTTCGCTACTTTTCTGTGGATTGTGAAGTTGTAGAGGAGCGCTGCGGCGAGCACATACATCTTAAGGGGAAAAATTGGGTTAACCCGGTAAACATCGGTCTGTGACAAAAATAGCGCGACACCTGAAAACACGACGAATAGCAGCGCGATTACAGTCCACAGCTCTGTATACTTCAAAATCCGCCCTGTACTCTCATATCGCAATCCCAGGTTCAACATGCGAAAGTCCACGAGTGCTATCGATCCGACGCCCACCGCAAACCCGCCAATGTGAACACATTCCGCCAGGGCGAAGGCCCATTCGGTATTGTTGAGAGCATCGCCGACCGCGTTCTGAAGAAGCATCCTCCCTAGATCTCCCTTCTGCCCTGTTGGGATGCCCGAGGCGCTTCTCCCATCCTGAGAGCTACAGTATCGACAGGCTCTTCAGCACGCTGACCTGACCCCCGACGTCCCCATAATTGACTTGACCACCACCCGCTAGGCTGGGGACGAGCGTTTGTGCGGTTGTCCGAAGTTGTGCTGCCGTTCCCGAGGTGACTGTAGTTGCGGTCACTGTCAACGTGGCTACTTGGGTGGGAAATAGCATTGCAAGAGCGCCCTGCGGAATCGAGTACGTGCCTAAGCCCCCCGCCACCATGCAGGAAACCGTCACAGTTTCAAGGGTTGCCAAGTTCTGGCCCGTCGCGGTGATGACGACTGTATTGAAGCCGGTTCCCGACCAGTTGACGGTGAGCCCGTTCGCGCGATTGATCCCGGTGATGGCGTCCCAATTCGTCACAGCAAAACTTTGCGGCAGCGTCGCTGAAGCGGTGAAAGGGCCGACTTGCGTGCCGCCACTGCCGGTTATCGTATAAGTGCCGCCATTCGTGAGAGTGGTGCCGGTCGCATCTATCAAGATATAACTTGGACCGATCTGACCGTTCGGAGCGGATTTCGGCACTATCGTGCCAGACGGTAAATTCGGTCCGCTTACTGTGATCGTACCGGCGTCCAGATATGCATCCGGCAGGTACGGAGCTTTTGCAAAGCCTGTGATGTCGACCACACTGCAAGCCCCGAATGTTGGCACTGAGAATGGGTACTGCCATTCGGCCTGTGTATAGCTAGAAAACCCGCCACCGATGCTTTCTGACGTGTTGGTCCCTGTACTCGGGAGCGTAACTGTAGTTTTGGCCACCGTAAACCCGCCCGCCACAATGTTCCCGGTTCCGCCGCCGCCACCACCACCGCCTGTCGCAATGATGGGCGACCCGGCCTCGAAGAACACCGGCGCCGACGTGATCGCCGTACCATTGGCTCGCAGCGCGATGATCGAGATTGTACCCGAAAAAACGTAAAATTCCGCCAGTCCGCTCTTCCCGGCGGTTGCCGGAAATTGCGTCGGCATCAGGAACGTGATCTGACCTTGCGATGGCAGGTTCAGGATTGTGGCGGTGCTGACTGTGCCATCCGACGTCTGGAAGTTGACCGACACCGTTTCGGCGGACGCGTTCGGGTTCACCAGCGCAATCGCCATAATCAAGCCGGGTGTGTTATCAAACGGCACCAGAATCCGGCTTGACGCCAAGACCGCGGGAGCGGTCGAATCCTGCGCACGGCCTCCCGACTGCTGGGTGAAGAT
>Ga0105239_10003080_pt1 | contig 20720 bp, 18 predicted proteins | sample KBSC44metaG_FD_92761 | JGI IMG/M metagenome (GOLD analysis project Ga0105239, IMG submission 92761) | Corn rhizosphere microbial communities from Kellogg Biological Station, Michigan, USA - KBS C4-4 metaG | ecosystem: Host-associated > Plants > Roots > Rhizosphere > Soil | place: Michigan, USA... | reverse complement strand
TCATTGAAGAGCACCGTGTCCTGCGGCACGATGCCGATGGCCTGGCGCAGCGAGGCTTGCGTGACGTTGCGCAGGTCCTGCCCATCGATGCGGATGGCGCCCTGGTCGACATCGTAGAAACGATACAGCAGGCGCGAGAGGGTCGACTTGCCCGAGCCGCTGTGACCGACCACGGCCGTGGTGGTGCCGGCCTGCACCTTGAAATCGACATCGAAGAGAATCTGGCGATTGCGCTCGTAGCTGAAGTCGACATGCTCGAAATGCAGCTCCGCACCCTGCGTCTTCAAGGGCTGGGCACCGGGCCGGTCGGCCACTTCGCGGTTTTCTTCCAGCAGCGAGAACAGACGTTCCATGTCGGCCAGGCTCTGCTTGATCTCGCGATAGAGCACGCCCAAAAAGTTGAGCGGAATGTAGAGCTGGATCATGAAGGCATTGACCAGCACCATGTCGCCCAGCGTCATGCTGCCATCGATGACGCCGGCGATGGCGCGCCACAGGATGAGCGTGACGGCGATGGCGATGATGGCCGACTGCCCGGTGTTGAGCAGCGACAGCGAACTCTGCGATTTGACGGCCGCGCGTTCATAGCGCTGCAGGCCTTCGTCATAGCGGCGCGCTTCGAATTCCTCGTTGCCGAAATACTTCACCGTCTCGTAGTTGAGCAGCGAGTCGATGGCGCGCGTATTGGCATGCGAATCCAGCTCGTTCATGGTGCGGCGGAAATGCGTGCGCCACTCGGTCACCGTGATGGTGAAGAGGATGTAGAGCACCAGCGCACCGGCCGTGATAAGCGAGAACCAGATGTCGTAATGCGTGCTCAGGTAGGCCAGCACCAGCACGATCTCGATGATGGTCGGCAGGATGGAGAAGAGCGTATAGGACACCAGCGTGGAGACCCCGCGCGTGCCGCGTTCGATGTCGCGCGTCATGCCGCCGGTCTGGCGGTTCAGGTGGAAGCGCAGCGACAGCGCATGCAGATGGCGGAAGACCTGCAGCGCGATGGTGCGCACGGCGCGCTGCGTGACGCGGGCAAACATGAGTTCGCGCAATTCGGTGAAGAGCGCCGTGGCCAGCCGCAGCGCGCCGTAGGCCACCAGCAGGCCGAGGGGTAAAACCAGCAGGGCTTGCGGATGCGCGGGCGTGATGGTCATGGCATCGACCAGTCTCTTCAGCACCAGCGGCACGCCTACGTTGGCCAGCTTGGCCCCGACCAGGAAGGCCAGCGCCAGCATCACGCGCCACTTGTAGGTCCACAGGTAGGGCAGCAGCGTGCGTACGACTTCCCAGTCGCCACGCTGGCGTTTGATGGGGGCTTGCGATGAGGAGGCGGAATTGGGGTAGCGGCGCATGGGCGGGTCGGGTTGAAAGGGGTCGGGCACGGCAACACAGCAGGAGGGCAACATCCGATACACTAGGCCGTTGCCGCGCCTGCGGGCGCACAGCCGCAAAACCGAATTATAAGAGCCATCCCGGCGCGCCGCCGGACACCACCTGCAAAGGAGCCTTCCATGTCATCCACCGTTTCCCAACTTCCGCCGGGCAAGGCACCGCAGCTGCGCGTCATGCCCATGCCGTCGGATGCCAATGTCTATGGCGACGTCTTCGGTGGCTGGATCATGGCCCAAGTCGACATCGCCGGCTCGCTGCCGGCCACGCGCCGCGCCAACGGGCGGGTGGCGACCATTGCGGTCAATTCCTTCCTGTTCAAGAATCCGGTGTTCGTGGGGGACCTGCTGTCCTTCTATGCCGATATCGTCAAGGTCGGCAATACCTCCATCACCGTCAACGTCGAAGTCTATGCCGAGCGCAATCGCCTGCAGACCGAAATCGTCAAGGTGACCGAAGCCACCCTCACCTACGTGGCCACCGATGAAAACCGCAAGCCGCGCCCGTTGCCGCCGCTGGATCCGGTGCGCGAAGCCGGGGCCAGCCCGGCGATCTGAGCGCCGCCCTTTCCCTCCTGCGGGCTTGAAAATTTTTCAGCCCGCAGCGTGCGGCGCAGACGTATCGTTATGCCTCCCTCACTGTCTTCCTCTTCCTCTTCTTCATACTGCCCATGACCTCCTCCAGCCGCCCTGTCGTCCTCATCGTCGCCCGTCTGCCGCAACACCTGCTGGACTTGCTGCAGCAGAACTTTACCTGCCACAACCTCATCCTCGATCCGCTCACTGATGAAGCGCTCGCTGCCATCGCGCCGCAGGTGCGCGGCATTGCCGCCAATGGCGAAGCCAAGGTCGGGCGCGAGTTCATGGCGCGCTTTCCGGCGCTGGAGATTGTCTCGGTGTTCGGGGTCGGCTATGACGGGGTGGATGTACCGGCTGCCCGCGAGCGCGGCATCCATGTGACCCACACGCCCGACGTGCTCACCGAGGATGTGGCCGACATGGCCATTGCCCTGATGCTGGCCGTGGCGCGCAACGTGGTGCGGGCCGACCGCTTTGCTCGTAGCGGCGAATGGAAGAAGGGCCCCTTCCCCTTCACCACCAAGGTCAGCGGCGCGCGCCTGGGCATCGTCGGCCTGGGCCGCATCGGGCAAGCCATTGCGCAGCGGGCGGCGGCGTTCGACATGCAGATTGCGTATCACAACCGTTCGCGCAAGGACGTGCCTTACACCTATGTGGAAGACATCGTCTCGCTGGCGCGCGAGGTCGATTTCCTGGTGATGATCACGCCGGGTGGCGCTGGGACGCGCGCACTGGTCAATGCCGAGGTGCTGGAGGCGCTGGGCCCCAAGGGCTTCCTCATCAATGTGGCGCGTGGTTCGGTAGTGGACGAAAAGGCGCTCATCGCGGCGCTGCAGGCTGGGACGATTGCCGGTGCGGGGCTGGACGTGTTCGAGAATGAGCCGAACATTCCGGCCGAGCTGGCCGCGCTGGAGAACGTGGTGCTGACGCCGCACATGGCCAGCGGCACGCTGGTCACCAGGACGGCCATGGCGGAACTGGCGTTCACCAATTTGCAGGCGCATTTCTCTGGCAAGCCGGTTGTGACGCCGGTACCTGATTGAAGCTGCATACAGGGGGAAAGCCGCTGCCGGAGGGGTTCACGGACAGCGGCTTTTTGCCGATGGGTTCAGGGAGGGCGGTTCAGTCCAAGGAGTCTTGTCCTGAGTCATTCCATGCTTGGATGATGACTTGGGGTGTGCTATCACTGCTGCGTGTCTGCCTCGTCAAGCCACTCTTCAATGTCGATCCCCGAGAATGGGAATGTCGGCTCGCCGAACATGCGGAGAAGCGTCAGGTGCACATTGGCCTTCACTTTCACCAGATTTTCGAGCAGGAAACTCCCGCCCAGGACGATGGCGGGCTGGAAACCATATATTTCATGCGGTTCAAGCGAACCTAGTTTGGATCGCGCACGTTCGAAGAGGGGCTGTCCATCCTCGTCTTCCACATCACACTCATCTGGCTTAAGGCATGCGAATAGCGAACGAATCGAAAAATCCAAGTCTTCTTTGGATTTGGGCTTCAGTTCATTTTCGAAAGCAGAGACGCTATTGATCACGCAGTCCATCGAAACGCTGCTGCCGGTCTTCTCACCACAGACGTAAAGTTTGCCAAATGCAGACCTCGCAATGACGTGGAAGACGTCAACCCCCTCCAATTCTGTGTCCGCGAGCCAGTCATCGACGAGACCTGCATAGTCATCAGGGTTAACCGTGCAAAAGAGTCCATTGGCATATTCGCACCAGCCTTCTTGCTCCCAGTATTTCAATAGCTGATCGGGGAGTTTGTTGCGCCATTTGTTTAGGCTTTTGGCCGGTACCGGAGTGCGCTTGGTGGCCTCGCCAAATTTGCTTGAAAAATATTCGAAGTCTTCATCTCTCATCTCATTTCCTTGGTTTTATTCCTCTTAGAAAAATAAGGTGCTACGCCTGTTTTTTAACTGTCCTTTTTTGATTCATCCTTTCATGGCTGCATGGTTCAAGAATTGAGCAACTTTTCAATATCGATCCCGGAGAACGGTAGTTCCGGATCGGCGAATTGACGGAGAATCGTCAGGTGCACATTGGCATTCACTTTTGCCAGATTTTCGAGGAGAACTTTTCCGCCCAGTACGATGGCGGGCTCGAATCCATAGATTTCGTGCGGTTCAAGTGGGCCGAGTTTGGATCTGGCTCGTTCGAAGAACGGCGCACCAAATCCAATATCTCAGAAATTCTTTAGTTTTTTTGCGATAGCCAATCCCATCGCCCTTTGGCAAATACTGTCACCGATCTGTCACTATCGTCCTCATACAAGAAGCCTCCGGCAGCCAATCCAAGCTTAAGAAAGATACTCGTGCCCGTTTTTGAAAGAAGTGCACGGTCCCACTCATGCAAAACCTTAAAGGCATATGCCCCTGGAACTTCAAATAACTTGAGTCCATTCAATTGAACATTTGGGAGGTTAGGAGACAGGCCAATCTCTAATAATCCATCACCCGTATCAGAAAAAGTGAGCTGCAAACCGTTCTCGCTCCAGTAGTCTCTGGATTCATCGAAGAAGCGACTTTTCTTTGTTGATAAAGGCGTACCTAATATTTGATGAACCTCGTACCTTTTCATTCCAAACCTAAGTGGCCCGACGCCTACGTAAGACGTAATGATATGTTCTTGCATGACGGTCAAAAATTCAAAGCTGATACGCTCTCATTGCCTCAAGATCTTCATCCCAATGGCCGCGAGAAAAAGCTGAGATTGCCAGGTCGTCGTCGTCAGAATGCTCAAATCCGGTCACCGAAATACCGAGGTTCTTGAAGACGATTATTCCCACATCTTCATAAGCGTCTTTGTCGAGATTCAATAACTCGACGAGGCGACTTCTTTTTGGCGGCGAGAATATCTGGATATTTCCTAATCTGGCATCAGTACAATGTCGCGAGAGGCCAATCTCAATGAGCTGGTTTTCGGATGAGTACGTTGTCGATACACTGCCTCTGTACTCCACATACTGCTTTAAGAAATTCACTGCACGGCTATGGGGCTCCCCCCAGATCTGAGCAACCTCAGCAGGTGTCATTCCGAACCGGACGTGATCAACTCCAATATAGGGAATGACTTCTTCTATCTTCAGGGGGGCCATGAAATTTTTTCCCGGGGTTGCCGTTTCGATTATGAAATCTGACTGCGTTGAACGGTTTAGGAATTCTGATCACTGGACGTTTTAAGATGTAATGGATTTAAAAATTGGCTAAATCAAAAGGCTTCAAGTCACTAAGCTGGCCATCCCAGCGGCCTCGTGCGAACACGGTGACTGCCCGCTGGTAAATATCATCATCATGAAATCCCGTCAGCGTCATACCGAGATTGAGCAACACGATAAATCCAACACTTTCGTAGGGACTGCCGTCGATATTGACCAGGCTGCTGAATACTTCCCGTGGTGGATCAGTGAATAGCTTGATGCCGTCATACTCCAATTCGAGTATGTTCCGGTTGAACCCCACTTCAACGAGCTCGTTAGTATTCAATCCGTAAGTGGTAAGTAGTCCATTTTCTCTTCTGTACTCGATGGTCTCTCCCAAGAAGCCTTTCTTATTCCTCGACGCAGCGCCAATTAACTCTTCAACCATTGCATGGGTCATACCAAAGCGAAGATCTCCAGCACCTAAATACGGCTTGATATCAAATTGACTAATCATAGTTTTCCCGCTAGTTCAGTAATCCGTTTTTGTGGAGACATTTGAAGTATTCGAGCATTTCAAGCATGGCTTCATTGTATTTTCGCGGGTTACCAATATCTCTGGATATCCGGCGTACATCCCTTATTTCGATAGCCATGGCCTTTCTCCACTCGTCGTTTTTTAGCATGCCTTTAAGCACCTTACGATATACCTCTCCTTGAAGTCCGTTAGAGCCATTACTCGATGTATCTTTGTGATCTTCTGGATCCATCTGAATTGCAGGACCCTCATTGCGCTTCAACGGGCTGACATCATCAGCTGGCATGTGATGTGAATCCTTTCCATCCTTAGTTGGCTTGCTCGTCTTGCCATGTGCGCCCCCACGATAAGGCCCTTTACCATTTCCCTGTCGTAAATGATCGCAAGGCCCCCTCCCCTTTTTCTTTACAGTCGTGTCCTTGCCGCCCCTATTGCCTCCGCTGCCCGCTTGGGTCGCCTTCGCAGCATTGGCTTCCTTCGCAGCTTTGGCAGTTTCCACCGCTTCTTTTGTGGCCCTCGCGGCTTTGGCCGCCTCTTCAGCTTCGCGCGCTCCCTTGGCGACTCTTGCCGCACTCACGGCTCGCTTCGCTACCTTGCCTGCCGTTGTAAAGACTTTGCCACCCGGTATCATGCTCGCCGCAGCAATCCCCGCTTCAACATAGTCACCTTCGGCGGTATAGATCGCCGCATCGATCGCACCGGTGATGACCGACAACCCTGGAACGAAGCTGGCAACGCCCAGCACCCCATGCACCCAGGGACTGGACTTCTGCCAAAACGTTTTCTCGGCCGCAGTCTCTGCCTTGATGGCGGCATTGGCTCCGCCACCGTGCGGCTCGATGCGCGTGACGGACCTGTCCGCCTGTTCGAGGATGACTCCCTTGGTCGTCATGGCAGCGCACCCCGCATCCGGTCAGCAAGGTGGCAAGCCACTTCGCAGAGGCGCGCTGCATCCATCGGGGCGAGAAAAGAATGAAGCCTTCGCATCATGCTCAACTCGCCAGATTCATGTCGCACTCGTCGCCGTGGCGCACGACGAACTTCTTCTCCACGCGCACGCTGGCGGAGCTCTTTGCAGGGCGCACCTTTCCCTTGTTGACACCGGATCTCATGCCACCGCCCGTTCCGGCTTCGTTGCCGGTCACGCGCGCGACAAGGCTGTCACCGAACAGAAAAACCGGATCGCCATTGAACCGGACCGATTTGGCCACCTGTACGCTATCGCTCAAGTCGGCAATGACGGGATACGGCACCGGCACCATGTTCGGTCCCATCGGTGTCTTGCAGACGTCGGGGACGAGGCTGACGGCCTTGAAGATGCCGTTCTTGCGGGCAGCTGTGGGCATGGAGTTCTCTCAAGCGGTGGTTGGCAGGGATTGGTTCGGCTGGCTTGCCGAAGGCGGGGACGCAGGGTCTTGGGCAGGTTCACGCAAGGCGTCGGCCTCGGCGCGTGACAGCATCCGTGCTTCAAGCACCCGGACGTCTGGCGAGCAGGCAACCGTCGCGCGCCAAACGCAAACGACGGAGGGTTTCTTGCGGGGGGAGTTGGGAGTGGGGGCTACATCGACGATGACCGTATCGAGCTTGGCCGCCAGTTCGCCTATGCGGCCGTCTTCAAAGCGGACCAGCACAAACGGCAAATGCCCCGGCAGCGCGAAGGTCAGCAGCGCGTTGCCCGCAGCGTCCGGTGCTGTTGCGGCACCCGCAGGGCAGAGGTTGGAGAGCGTGATGGTTTCATCGCCATCCAGATGAGGAATGACTTGCTGGTCCGCAGGCGCAGCGTTCCAGTACGCAAAATCAAAATCAGCGGGCAAGCCGGGATGCCGGCCTTCCAGCCACTGCGGGTCGTAAGTGCCGGCGAAGCGCAGGCGGGGCTGCCAGGCGCGCCCGACAATGCCCAAACCCGCTGGCATGCACGCTTCACCAAAGCGCAGCGGGGGCTGATTGAGCGCTTGAATTTGTGGCGCGGGTATCCGGGTCGTTTTTGTCGCACGGAGATACCAATCCTCTGCGAACCCGAGACCAATCGGATTGTGTTCATGCACTGCATGGGCGATGGTTTTCTGCATATCGCCGTCAGGCGCAGATTCAGGCAGCGGCTTGCGCCCTGGCAGTCGGTGCTTTTTGTTCACACGCGCAGCCGCTGGCTCGGTTTCAAGAATCTTGTTCTCGCCCCCGTAGGCATATTCGTAGCGCAGTGGCAGCGTCGTGATGGCTTGCGGTGTGCCCAGCTTCCATGCGGGGAGCACAAACAGCGAGAGCGCACGGAGCAAGGCAGAACGTTTGCGCCATTCGCGTGGGCCCGTGACAAGCAGCGTCTTGGAGAAAATGAGCGGGCCTTGCCTGGCCTGCTCCGTCAAGCGCGCACACTCTTGCCGCCACTGCGCCATGCGCTCTGGCGAAACAGGCTGAAAGGGATTCAAGCCATAGGGTTGCGGCGGCAGATCCGGCGCAACCGGTGCGCCGTTGATCTTGATGGCGACCTCGAACTCGCGGGCCGCACGTCCCTGCGGCGCGTGCGCGTCGGCAACGACGATGACGTCGGTATGCGGCTTGTACGGAGCCAGGTCCGATTCCTGCCTGACGCTGGAGCGGTTCAGTTCGCCGTAATACTCGTCGGAGGTGACCAGCGGCGTTTGCTCGGGTGCGAGCAGGAGCTGGCCGTCGGGCTGCAACTCAAAGGTGAGTCGCATGACGACGACGTGAAAGCGCTGGTCATGCTGGTCGAGCGCGTCGAACGCCATCGCCGGATAAGGCGTGAGGTTGCGAAATTCCATGATCAGTGCCCGGTTAGTTGATATCGACGTCTTTGCCGGACAACTGCATCGGCCCGCTGGCCTCGATGCCGATCTCGGCACCGTTGATGGAGATCTTGCCGTCGGCCGTCATGCGCAAACTGGCCTTGCCCACCGAAATGGAAAGCTCTTCTCCCGCCGTGATCGACAGGGTCTTGCCGACCTTGGTGATCTGGTTGATGCCGACCACCGTCGCCATCACCGTGCCCACGTTGAGGTTGTAGGCCAGGCCGACGTTTTCCATGCGGCCCATGCCGACGTTCTGCAGGTAGGCCATGCCGACGGTCTCCGTCTTCATCCGCGCAACATGGGTCGACCAGTTCTTGCCGATCTGGTCCTTGCGGTTCTTGCCGATGGTCTTGGTGCGGTTGCTGCCGATGCTGATGGTTTCGTTGTTGTCGACCGTCTCGGTGCGGTTGTTGTGGACCGTGATGCTCTCGTCGTTGTCGACGGTCTCGGTGCGGTCATGCCCGATATGCGAGGTCTCGTCGTGATCGATGGTCTTGCGGCGATCATGGCCGACCCATTTGTCTTCGTCGTGCTCGACCTCGGTCAGTTGGTCGCGCTCGGCGTGCAGCCATAACTGCTCCTGGCCCTTCCTGTCTTCGAAGCGCAGCGCATTGGCATTGTCGTAGCCGCCCTTGGGCGTTGAGCGTGTCAGGATGCCGCTCTGGGTCTTGTTCGCCGGCAGCTCCCAGGCCGGCATGTTGGCGGCATTGGGCACCATGCCGGTGATGAGTGCGCGATCCGGATTGCCATCCAGGAACTGCACGATGACTTCACAACCGATGCGGGGAATGAAGGTCGCACCGAAGTTCGACCCTGCCCAGGCAGTGGCCACGCGCAGCCATGCCGAACTCCTTTCATCGAACTCGCCGTCGCGGTCCCAATGAAATTGGACCTTGACCCGCCCGTACTCATCCGTATGAATTTCTTCGCCCTTGGGTCCGACGACGGTGGCCGTCTGCAGTCCATAGATTTTTGGTTCGACGCTGTTGAAGCCGCGGCCGGGACGCCAGGGAATCAGCTTGCGGATACAGGTGAAGCGGTTCCCGTAGTGCGGCGCAACGCCGTTGTTGACGTGGTAGTTGTTGCTGGCACTATGGTGCGTGTCGATGATGAGGAATTCGCACTCGTCCTTGCTGCCGCCCTCGAAGTGGTCCGTGAGACGGAACCAGCGGCCCGGTACCACGTTGCGGTTGTTGCCTGCGGCCTCGAAGAACTTGCCCGCATGTTCGAATTCTTCCATGCGTTGCGTGGCGAGAAGGTCGCCGGCCTGGCGATCCTTGAATCCATAGGCACCGGCGTATTCATAGGCTTCCTTGCGCAGGACCCGGCCTTGAATGTTGCGCGTGGGGACCTCGACGGTTTTTGGCCAGGGGGATTTGAAATCGTAGGAGGTCAGGGTCACGCTCGCGGGAACGATGTGCCGCTCAGCGGACCATTCATGAATACCGTCTTCTTCTTGCACTCCGGCATGACGCTGGAATGGGATCTCTACGCCATCGATGGCCTCCGCCTGGGTGGAGTCGTCGCCCAGTACCAGCTTGTGGCCGTTGGCCGTATGCTCATAGGCATAGTACCAGCCTGCGGCCTCCCAGCGCCTGCTCAGGTAATTGTGGTCAGACTCGTTGAACTGGCACGCCTCGGTCACGGGCAGGTCTTGACCATGATGACGGAACTCCCAGTCGGGCAAGACGCTGTAATGCTCGAAGATGCGCCGCGTCTGCTCGTACAGGCGCACGCCATGGAACAGCATGCAGTTGGTACGCAAGGAAAGGTACTTCAGCCACGGACCCAGCCTGGCTTCGTAGAATGCGACATCGCCGTCAGTCCTGACGAAGCGGAAGCTGAAGACGTAACCGGTGAAGTAGCGCAGGCTGCCGTCTTGCCGGACGAGCTCCACGCAAAGCAATTTGCCCTGGAGGTCCTTGAGTTCGAGCGTGGCGTTGTCGGCCAACAGCTCGACGATGAATTCGAAGTCGCGTGACAGGCCTTCGCTGGCGTCAAGCTTGTTGACCAGCAGTTCAGAAAGGGGAGCGTCGTTGTTCGGGAAAGTGAGCCGCAGAATGCGGGCGTGCTGATAGTCTGAAAGCAGTTGCTCCAGACCCCGGAGGGTTTTGCGCATGCAGGATTCCTGTGTTCATCAAGTTTCCCTCCCTGATGTAACACCGGCGCGCATTTTAATATTTCCTTGTGGAAAGCCGCAACTACCTCGTGACACCGATGGCCAAAAAATCTGATGATCTGCCCGAAGGGGAACCAGTTCTTGTCAGCGGCGTACCGTCCCACCCATGCAGAACCTTAAGCAATACGGCCCCGGAACTTCGATCACGTTGAATTCGGATGGCGGCTCAAGTTTTCGATATCCCCCGTTATAACGGCCAGGAACGATGGCCTGATTTTTAAACGAAGGAATGTCACTCTCTGCTTGTCATGAATCAAGCTGTCAATCTTGGCAGCACCATGGATCCCCTCGTTTTCTCGCGGTGTCATGCCAAAGCATGATTTCCAGGATTGACTTGACTGGAAATGTCGACTGTCTCATGTCCGTTCATTTTTTTGAGTAGATCAACAGAACCTCGGAAGATCAGCGGCTTCAAGTTTCTTCTGTTGGCCAATCGTCCCATCTTCCTTTTGCAAACACGGCCACCGATTTGTTACTGTCATCGTGGCCCCCAAAGCCGCCTGCTGCCAATCCGAGTTTAAGAAAGATAGTCGTGCCAGCGATCATGATCGGCGCATCGTCCCAATCATGCAGAACCTTAAAAGCATGCGCTCCCGGAACTTCGAACAATTTAAGTCCATTCAATTGCACATTTGGCAGATTGGGATACAGGCTAATCTCTACTAGTCCATCATCCGCATCTGAGAAAGTTAACTGCAGACGCTTCTCGCTCCAATACTCCGTTGATTCATCGAAGAACTGGCATTTCTTTGCGGATAGCGGCGCGCCTAATATTTTATGAGCTTCGCCTCGATTCATTCCGAACTTGAGCGGTCCGACGCCGACGTAGGACGTGATGATATGTTCTCGCATACTCAACTTCGCTTAATTGGAAAATGTCCTGCCGGACATGCTCATTTATTTTTGGAGAAGATCAGCGATATCTCCGAAGATCAACGACTTCACGTTTCTTCTGTTGGCCAATCATCCCATCTTCCATTTACAAAAACAGCTATCGCTTTGTCAGCGTCATCGTCGGTCAAAAAACCACCGGCGGCTAATCCGAGTTTGAGGAAGATAGTCGTACCAGCTGTAATAAGCGGCGCGTTGTCCCAGTCATGCAGAGCCTTGAATGCTTGCCATCCCGGAACTTCGAACAATTTGAGTCCATTCAACTGGACATTTGGAAGATTAGGAGAAAGACCAATTTCCACCAAGCCGCCATCACCGTCCGAGAAAGTTAACTGCAAACCATTCTCGCTCCAATATTCTGTGGATTCGTCAAAAAAACGGCATTTCTTCAAAGATAGCGGCGCGCCCAATATTGGATAAACCTCTTCCCGGGTCATTCCAAACTTGAGCGGCCCCACGCCTGCGTAAGGCACGATGATATGTTCTTGCATCATAAAAATCTCCTAGGGTAATAAGCCGTGCTTTTCAAGACACTTAAAAAATTCCAACATTTCAAGCATCGCCTCGTTATATTTCCGCTGATCTCCCACCTGCTTAGCTATCTCTCGCACATCTCTAATTTCAATGGCCATCGCATCACGCCAATTTTTATTTTTGATGAGATTTCCGACGGTTTTTCGATATAAAGCGGCCTTCTTCAAATATCCGTAACTTGATGTTTTTTTATGATCCAGAGGGTCCATTTGGATTGCCGGCCCCTCTTTGCTCTTCAATGGGCTGATATCATCAGCTGGCATGTGATGCGAGTCTTTCCCGTCATTTCTGGGCTTGCTCGTCTTGCCATGCGCCCCTCCTCGATAAGGGCCCTTGCCACTCCCCTGACGCAAATGATCGCAAGGCCCCTTGGGTTTTTTCTTTACAGTGGTGTCTTTGCCGCCACCCTTGCCTCCGCCGCCCGCCTGGGTCGCCTTCACGGCATTGGCTTCCTTCGCGGCCTTGGCGCTTTCCACCGTTTCTTTTACAGCCCGCGCCGCTTTGACCGCTTCTTCAGCTTCGCGCACGCCCTTTGCTGCGCTTGCCGCGCTCACTGCTCGCTTGGCCACCTTGCCTGCCGTCGTAACGACTTTTCCGCCCGGGATCATGCTGGCTGCCGCAAGACCCGCTTCAACGTAGTCGCCCTCGGCGGTATAGATCGCCGCATCGATCTCACCCGTGATCACCGACAAGCCCGGAACAAAGCTGGCAACGCCCAGCACCCCGTGCACCCAAGGACTGGACCTTTGCCAAAACGTTTTCTCGGCTACGGTCTCCGGTTTCAGCACTGCGTTGGCTCCTCCGCCGTGCGGCTCTATGCGTGTTGCTGACCTCTCAGCCTGCTCGAGGATCACTCCTTTGGTCGTCATGGCCGCTTGTCCCGCGTCATGTCGCACGGGAGGCAGGTCAGGTTTCCGGGTTCAGGTCTGGCGTTATCCGTCCGGCGCCAACGATTGAGAGCGAAGTCGCGTGACAGCCCTTCGCTGGCGTCAAGCTTGTTGACGAGCAGTTCAGAAAGGGGAACGTCGTTGTGTGGGAAAGTGAGCCGCAGAATGCGGGCGTGCTGATAGTCTGAAAGCAGCTGCTCCAGACCCCGGAGGGTTTTGCTCATGCAGGATTCCTGTGTTCATCAAGCTTCCCTCCCTGATGTAACACCGGCGCGCATTTTAATATTTCCCAATGGAAACGCACAACTCCTGAATGACGACGGCGGGCGAATGGATGAATTTTCGCCCCAAGGTGCGATACCCCTTCAGGCAAGGAGCCGGCTTGCCGCTCCAGAGAATCCGATCTGTCCAGGAAAATGACGACTCACCAACAGCCATCTCGTGTGAGCCCAAACTGAAAAGGCCTGAGTCCGGTGCAATACCGAACTCAGACCTTGATGCAGAAACTGACTGACGAACGTAAGAAGATGAGATTACGGCAGCGCTCGTTTCATGCTGCCTGTTTCTGCGGTGCCTTCGCAGGATCATCCCGCAACTCACGGCGCAGGATCTTGCCGACGTTGGTCTTGGGCAGCTCATCGCGGAACTCGATGTACTTGGGCTTCTTGTAGCCGGTGAACTGCTCCTTGCAATAAGCCATCAGCTGCTCACTGGTCAGCGACTTGTCCTTGCGAACCACGAAGAGTTTGACCGCTTCGCCTGTGTGCTCATCGGGCACGCCCACACAGGCACACTCCAACACCGCAGGATGCTGCGCCACCACGCCTTCGATTTCATTGGGATAGACGTTGAAACCCGAGACCAGGATCATGTCCTTCTTGCGGTCCACGATCTTGGTGTAGCCCTGCGCATCCATCACACCGATGTCACCGGTCTTGAAGAAACCGTCCGGCGTCATGACCTTGGCGGTCTCATCCGGACGCTGCCAGTAACCCGGCATCACCTGCGGGCCACGAATGGCGATCTCACCCGGCTGGCCCAGCGGCACCGGCTGACCATCGTCATCGAGGATGGCGATTTCAGTGGACGGCAGCGGCAGGCCGATGGTGCCGGTGTATTCATCGATGGTGCAAGGGTTCGCGCTGGCAATGGGCGAAGTTTCGGACAAACCGTAACCTTCGATGATGGGACAGCCGGTCAGCTTCTTCCACTTGTCCGCCACGCTCTTCTGTACCGCCATGCCGCCACCCACGCAGCAGCGATAGCCGGAGAAATCCAGCTTGGCAAAATCGGCATTGTTGAGCAACGCGTTGTAGAGGGTATTGACCGCCGGGAAGGTGTTGACCTTGTACTTGGCCAGCTCCTTGACGAAACCGGGAATATCGCGCGGATTCGGAATCAGCAGGTTCAGCGCGCCTTCACGCGTGCCCAGCAGGTTGCAGACGGTGAGCGCAAAGATGTGATACAGCGGCAGTGCGCAGACGAATACCAGCTGGTCGATGGGCTTGCCTGACTTCAGCGCCGGGGTCAGCCATTCTTCGGCCTGCAGCACGTTGGCAATCAGGTTGCGATGGGTCAACACTGCGCCCTTGGCCACACCCGTGGTCCCGCCGGTGTATTGCAGGAAGGCGACGTCATCGGGCGTCAGCGATACCTTCTGCAACGTCTTGCCCTCACCCTGCGACAGCGCGCGGCTGAAGGAGATCGCATTGGGCAACGACCAGGACGGCACCATCTTCTTGACGTGCCGCACCACCAGGTTGACGATGGCCCCCTTGAGGGTGCCGAGCAGCTCGCCCATGCTGGCCACCACGATGTGCTTGACCTGGGTATGGGCCACCACCTTCTGCAGCGTGCAGGCAAAATTCTCCAGCACGAAGATGGCTTCGGCGCCGGAATCCTTCAACTGGTGTTCCAGCTCGCGGGCGGTGTAGAGCGGATTGACGTTGACCACCGTGTAGCCCGCTCGCAGGATGGCGGCGATGGCGATCGGGTATTGCAGCACGTTGGGCATCATGATCGCCACGCGCGCCCCCTTCTGCAAGCCCAGGCCTTGCAGCCAGGCCCCCATGGCGCGCGACATGGCATCGAGCTCGCCATAGCGGAGATACTTGCCCATGCAGACGTAAGCGTTGCGATCGGCATGCTTGGCGAAAGCCTCTTCGATCATCTGCACCAGCGAACCGTAACGGCTGGGGTCGATGTCAGCGGGAACGCCTGCGGGATACGATGCAAGCCAGAATCTTTCCATAGTGTGTCCTCTGTCTCCGGTCATAACGTGCGCTGGGGCTGGACGGTGATGCAAGGCCACCGCGTTGGCGCGCACAGCAAAAAAAGCACGAGTGTTTTTTTATTTATCGCAGATGCTATCCAGCATTCGACTGCGGGGCAAGCTTTTTGCGCCCCAAATTTGAGATTTTTTGCAAAAAGGTTGGCAACGGCTGCGATATCGCGGTCAGTCTGCGCGTATTGCACGGCCCGGCAAACCGGCATTGCATTGAAATTCATCCGGCATGATACGCCGGGTCGTTGCTCTTGGGCCGTTCCGTGGTGCAGACGGGAAACATTTCCGCATCCGCCTTGCCCGTGGTCAAGGGCGCGTCTCCCAGCGCAGCATGGCGTGCGGCCTTGTCCATGCGTGCCAGTGCGCGCACCTTGTCATAAAAATCGGGGAAACCGCTGCTGCGGGCAAACAACTGACGGAAGGCAGGGACCAGGTCGTGATACGCCCCCACCAGTGCGAGATGCGCATTGGACAGCGGCATCGCGAACCAGCGGTCATACCCGGCATAGCCATTCCAGCGGGTGACCTTGATCTGCGCATATTCAGCGCGCAGGGCATCGAAGATGGCCGCCTTGCGCTGGCGCTTGTCGGCATCGCTGGCATCGCTGTCGTAGTTCTCCTTCAACCGGTCGCGGTACTTGTCCAGCAAGGCCAGGAACTCGCGCTTGCGGGCGGCAAAACGCTGGTAGTCCTGGACCATCGCCGGATCGTGGCGCGCCGCCAGCCAGCGTTCCACACCCAGCTCTTCCACCGCCACCGCAAACCCTTCATTGAAGGACGTATCACCGGGCGCATACACGGTCTGGTGCGCCAGCTCATGGAAGATCAGCCGCGCCAGTTCGCCATCGGGATACTGGATGAAGGTGGAGATCACCGGATCATCGAACCAGCCCAGCGTGGAATACGCCGGTACTCCGGCGACCTGCACGTCATAACCTTCGGCCTTGAGCGTGTCGGCATAGGCCTGCGCATCACTGAGGTGATAGTAGCCGCGATAGTCCACGCAGCCGGCAATGGGGAAACACCACTGCCGGGGCTTCAACGACAGCTCAGGCGCGGCCACCACATTCCACAGCACGAAAGGCCGGTCCAGTTGCGCGTAACTGCGATAGCTGCCGTTGTCGGGCAGATCGAGTTCGGTGACGGCATAGCGGCGGATCTCGCGCACCGTCTGCAGCTTGGACTTGAGCCCGGGCGAGGTGGCCGGGTCATCGAGCCATTCCTCCAGCGGTTTGGCCTGCGCCAGCAGCGAGAACTGGCCGTGCGCAGCCTGGGCGTAATACGAGACCGTAGAACAAGCCGACAGCCCGCACAGCGACGCCAGCACCGCCAAGGTCAGCCCCCAGCGCACAGAGCGACGCAAGCCACGGCGCAGCATGAAAAACCTCAGGCGGCCACGACCGGCTGCTGCAGTTTTTCCACCTGCACCAGCACGTCATAGAAGGTCGGCGCATTGCCCATGTCGGTCAGGCGCTGGCTGGTGACTTCGTTGGCGTTCTTGCCATCGGCGGCAAATTTTTTCCACCAGATCGACAGGCCCACCACCAGCCCCACGCGCGCCTTGTCGGTGACGCGCACGCGTGCCTGCATGCTGCCGCGATCATTGAAGATGCGCACCGTATCTCCCTGCGCAATGCCGCGAGCAGCCGCGTCCTGCGGATGCATGTCGAGGTGCGGTTCGCCCTCCGTATCACGCAGGCTCTGTACATTGACGAAGGAAGAATTGAGGAAATTGCGCGCCGGCGGCGAGATCATCGCCAGCGGATATTTCGCGCCCAGCTGCGGATTGCTGGCCACCGATTCATAGGGCGCGATATAGGTCGGCAAGGGATCGAGACCTGCACTCTTCATCTGCTCGGAATAGAACTCGCACTTGCCCGAGGGCGTGGCAAACCCGCCATCGGCGAAGGGTGCCACCGGCACCGACAGGCGCTGCCATCCCTTCTCCTTCAACTGTTCCCAGTCGTAGCCGGCGCTGCGCGGATCATCGCGCTTGAAGGCCACGGCGGCCAGTTGATCGTCGCTGTCCTTGAAGCAGTCTTCTTCAAATCCCATCGCGGCCGCCAGCAGGCGGAAGATCTCGGTATTGGGCTTGGCCTCGCCCAGCGGCGCAATGGCGGCATTGTTGGCCATCATGTAGACGTGGCCATACGACGCATGTACGTCGATGTGCTCCAGCTGGGTCGTCGCAGGCAGCAGGATATCGGCGTAGTCGGCGGTATCGGTCTGGAAATGTTCCAGCACCACCGTGAACAAATCCTCGCGCGCAAAGCCCTGCGCTACCTTGCCCGACTCCGGGGCCACCGCCACCGGGTTGGAGTTGTAGACGATCACTGCTTCCACCTGGGGACCGAAGTCGGGCGAGGCCGGCTTCAACAGGTCATCGCCGATGGTACTCATGTTGATGATGCGGCTGGGCTTGCCATGGCGCGCGGCCAGATCGGGGCGGCTCAAGGCAGCCGTATCCTTGGGGAAGCTGTCCGACACCGACAACTGGATGCCCCCCGACGCCTGACGCCAGGCGCCGACCAGCGCTGGCAGGCAAGCCACGTTGCGTGCGGCCATGCCACCGCCGCGCACGCGCTGCAGGCCGTAGTTGGCGCGGATGAAGGCACCCTCCCCGGCCAGCGCCACTCGGGCATATTCGCGCGCCAGGTTCCGCACCTCGTCCGCACTGATGCCGCACACCTCAGCGGTGCGGGCCGGCGTCCATTCGGCCACGCGCTCCTTGAGTTGCTCGAAGCCGAGCGTGTAGCGTGCGATGTAATCGTGGTCCAGCAAGTCTTCTGCGATCAGCACGTGCATCAGGCCCAGCGCCAGCGCGGCATCGGTACCGGGCAAGAGCGCGATGTGCTGGTGGCATTTCTCGGCCGTCAGCGAGCGATACGGATCGATGGCGATCAAGCGTGCTCCGTTGCGCTTGGCCGCTTGCACGCGAGTCCAGAAATGCAGGTTGGAAGCAATCGGATTGCCGCCCCAGATGATGATGAGCTTGGCGTGATCGACCTGCTCCAGATCGGTACCGATGCGCGCACCAATGGTGTAGCGATAGCCCGCGCCACCTGCGGAGGCACAGATGGTGCGGTCCAGCTGCGAGGCACCGAGACGATTGAAGAAACGCCCGGCCATCGATTCGCCCTGCACCTGCCCCATGGTCCCGGCGTAGCTGTAGGGCAGGATGGCTTGCGGATCGCGCAAGGCGATCTGGCCCAGGCGCTGTGCGATGGTGGCGATGGCCTCGTCCCAGCTGATGCGCTCGAACTTGCCCTCGCCCTTCTTGCCCACGCGGCGCATGGGATGCAGCAGGCGGTCCTGGTGATAGGTGCGCTCGGCATAGCGCGAGACCTTGGTGCAGAGCACGCCGGCCGTCGGCGGGTGCTCCGGATCGCCGCGCACTTCCGTGGCGACGCCGTCCTTGACGGTCACCAGCAGGGCGCAGGTATCAGGGCAATCATGGGGACAGGCGGCACGGACGATGGTGGTGGTCATGGCAGAGAAGAAAGCGGGGAAAGAAAACAGGGAAGCCCTCGGCGCACGCGAGGCAGGCAGCTACTTTATCTTAAAATGGCGCGTCACGACTCTTCCGTAGCGCCGCCATGTCTCCTTCACTGCACTTCTGGCGTCCTCCCGCCCTGCCCTTCTTCGAAGGCCGGCGCGCCACCGGCAGCCTGTCCTGCTATGCGCCGCATACGCACGACAGTTTTTCCATCGGCGTCGTCGACGGCGGGCACAGCATCTTTACGCTGGCCGATCGCAGCGAGCGCATCTTCCCTGGCGACGTGATCCTCGTGCGGGCAGGCGATGTGCACAGCTGCAATCCGGCCGACCTGCAGCGCTGGAGCTATCGCATGTTCCATCTGGACTCCAGCTGGCTGGCCACCCTGCTGGCGCAAACCCCGGCCACATGCGGGTTGCTCTCGGGCATGCCGTCACAGGTGGTGCGCTCACCGGAGGCACTGCAATGGCTGGACCGCATGACCCACGCACTGGAGACCGGCCATCCGGACCTGGAGCGCGAGGTAATACGTTGCCTGCAGCATGTGATGCGCGCGTGCGCCGATGCCTGCTCGCCCGCGCAGGCCAGCGATGCGCCCGAAGACGACGGCCTGCAGCGTGCCCATGATTTCCTGCTGGCACATTGCCGCGACCGTGTCTCGCTGGCGACCCTGGCGGAACTCGCCGGCACCAGCCGCTACCAGTTGATCCGCCAGTTCCGCCGCCGCTTCGGCCTGACTCCGCATGCCCTGCAGCTGGACATGAAGATCCGCCAGGCGCGCACCCTGCTGCAGCAGGGCGCCAGCACCGTCCATGCCGCGCTCGATACCGGCTTTGCCGACCAGAGCCACTTCCATCGCGCCTTCAAATCGCGGGTGGCGGCCACACCGCTGCAATATCGGCGGGCCTAGCTGCGGCTGGCCACCAGTGCGGCGGCAGCGAGCATCAACAGCAGGCCCGCGCCCCGCTCGATGAGCGGCAGCAAGCGCGTGAGCGCCCGCATCACGCGCTGCTGCGCGATGAAATACACCAGCCCGGCATCCCAGGCCAGCACGGTCCCAAACATCCAGACGCCATAGAAGAGCTTGGTCGACGCGCCGGTCTGCGCCGACACGATGACGGTGAACAGGCCAAAGTAAAACACGCCATTCTTGGGATTGAGTGCGGCCGAAAGAAAACCTGTCCCCAGTGCGGCCCATGGCGCGACCTTGGCGGCCGAAACGGGGGCAGCAGGCAAGACGGCCGAGTACCGCCCGGCGCGCCAGAAGACCCATCCCAACCAGGCCAGGTAGAGCGCTGCCAACCACTGCATGGCCGCCAGCAGCAGTGGTGCTCGCTGCAGGAGACTGAAGCCGCCGATGGCCAGCGCGATGTAAAGCCCGTTGGCCAGCGCAATCCCCAGGGCTGCAGCCAGCCCATAGCCCCGCCCATGGCGCAGGCTGCCCCTCAGCAGCAAGAGGAAATCCGGACCGGGACTGGCCAGCGCCAGCAAATGCGCACCCGCCAGCAGGAAGAATTCGGAAGAAAGCATCATGTGTGTCGACGCCTGCCCGGCGCCCCCTGTTAAAAATGCGCATGCTAGGCAGGCTCGCGGCCGCTGTATTGAACGAAATTGCACAGGCGCTCTTGCGCCGCCAAGGCGCGGTAAGATAGGCACACTTGTTACCAACGCCAGCGCACCAGACTTCCATGAAACTCATCGACCCCATCGTCCAGTTCCACGCCGACCTGCAGAAGATCCGCCGCGACATCCACGCCCATCCCGAGCTGTGTTACGAAGAAGTGCGCACCGCCGACGTGGTGGCGCAAAAGCTGACCGAGTGGGGGATTCCGGTCGTGCGCGGCCTGGGGGTGACTGGGGTTGTCGGCATCATCAAGAAGGGCGAGAGCCCGCGTGCCATCGGCCTGCGCGCCGACATGGATGCGCTGCCCATGTCCGAAATCAATACCTTCGACCATGCCTCGCGTCATCCCGGCAAGATGCACGCCTGCGGCCATGACGG
>Ga0105239_10003079_pt1 | contig 20722 bp, 17 predicted proteins | sample KBSC44metaG_FD_92761 | JGI IMG/M metagenome (GOLD analysis project Ga0105239, IMG submission 92761) | Corn rhizosphere microbial communities from Kellogg Biological Station, Michigan, USA - KBS C4-4 metaG | ecosystem: Host-associated > Plants > Roots > Rhizosphere > Soil | place: Michigan, USA... | reverse complement strand
TCATCTTCGCGAGGGTGCTCCAGGGCATCGGGCCTGCTATCATTCTCCCCAATGGATTGGCGCTCATTGGCGCCTTCTATCCTCCTGGGCCGAGGAAGAATATGGCGTTCGCACTTTTTGGTGCCTGTGCTCCAGGTACGTTGACCCAAGAAAAAGGAAAATCCCCCCCAAACTCGAAAGCGCTCAAGCACCAGAAGAAGCGAACTCGTACTTTTTTCCACTGACGCGTTCTGCGATCTCCACCCACAGGCGGCGGCGTTCTCGGCGGCGCATCAGCGGGTGTCTTCGCACTGGCATGGTGGCCATGGACGTTCTGGTCACTGGCCGTGATTCTCGCGGCCATCACCGTCTCAGCTATCTTCATCGTCCCCGACCCGCAAACGCCATCCAAATCATCCAGATCCCCACCCAAGACCAACTCACACTTGTCGCTAATATGGGAGACCATCGAACTCCTCGATCTGGTCGCCGCAACGGTGGGTATCACGGCGCTCGTCCTCTTCAACTTCGCATGGAACCAGGCGCCCATCGTGGGCTGGCAACACCCATACGTCTACGTGACATTGATCGTCGGCGTCCTGCTGGTCCCGCTGTTCTTCTACATCGAGTTTCGTGTGTCGAAGAACCCGTTGCTTCCCCTTGATGCGTTCACCGTAACCACCGGGTTCGTGCTTGGCTGTATCTCGTGTGGATGGTCTTCGTTCGGTGAGTGCACTACCCTAGATGAGAGACGAGAGACGAGAAGATACTCTCCCCTGGTCTTCCATGTCTGATATTTATTGATCCTGACCTCCCTCACCCAAAATAGGAATCTTCATCCTGTACTTCCTGAAATTCTGCACGACACTCCGCCACGCAACACCTCTGCAGACCGTGGCGTGGGCCTCACCAGTCGCCATATCCGGGGGTCTCGCCTCAGTCGCCACGGGGCTGCTGCTGAACAAACTGGGCCCGGCGCCGGTGCTCGCGATCTCGATGTTTTTCTTCACGGTCGGAAACCTCATCATCGCCACGACACCTGTTGACCAGGTCTATTGGGCGCAGACGTTTGTTTGTGCCGTTGTTATTCCTTGGTACGTACACAGTAAAGTCCATGTTTCGATGAAGCTCCTTTCCCTTCCTTCTTGTGCGTCGCATAGATCGAAAATGAGCTGCTTACTAACCAGAAGAGGAACTAGGGGCATGGACATGTCCTTCCCCGCCGCGACGATCGTGCTCTCGAACGCCGTGAGCGCCGAGACGCAGGGCATCGCCGCCAGCCTGGTGAACACGATCGTCAACTACAGCATTTCGCTCGGCCTGGGCTTCGCGGGCACCGTCGAGATCCACGTTAACCATGGCGGCAGGACGCCCAGTGATTTGCTTTATGGATATCGTGCTGCTTGGTACCTCGGCGTCGGGTTTTCGGGACTGGGGTTGTTGGTTAGTCTGGCGTTCTTGGGGAGGGAGAGGTTTTGGGAGAGCAAGGTTGAGGGAGGTACCGAGAGGAAGGAGATGGAGAGGGACAGGGTGGATGTTGTTGCTTTATGAGTTGTGTGTATCTGGGATTGGGATCTTAAGATCGGAGTAGGATAAAACTGGAATCAACTCGTAAGAAAAGAAATATAGCACGGATGAGCATGATGAATTGGGAGTTATTCCACTTATGGATGCTGCTGGTCGTCACTATAATAGTATAGTACTAGAATCAGTATGATTGATCATCCATCCCTATACATGGTGTGGATCGACAATTTTTCCGACTGCGACAAATCAAGCTCAATCTACCATTCCAATTCAAGAGGATGTTTCCCGTACTCGTGGTGCTTCTAGCCCCAGGTGATTTCTTCATGCTCAAGGCTTCTTTGCTCATCTCCTCGTAAACGCCGTGGTGTGTCGCTAAATGCAATTCATTTCTTTCCTTCTGATCATAGCCTGCATGGTAAGGAGCAAGGGGCAGGGGCAAATGCTGGTCTTGGTTTCTGGCTTAACTGACATGCTGTTGAACGGCTTCCTTTGGTACGACGCCTTGTGCAATAAAGATATCTACTAGGCCTTGGAGAGGCTCCATGTCTTTCTTGGGTAGTAGGTCGTAGTACATTGCGACCGTGATGAAGTGAACAAAGCAGCTGTTTAGTTCGAGATGGCGGTTGATGTGCCAGAATGGGCTATCCCAATGATTATGGTATAGATGTGCATAGCAGCGGAACATCTGCTTGATGATACTTTTCACGTCCTGGTGGTAATGTTGGGGAAACCCAGAGGCCTTGCCGATCCAATCGTCGTTTAGGCCTGACAGTGAGGTGAGGGACTGGGTGAGATTGGTGGCAGGAGCAGCGATCGGGGTATTGGCACTAGCAGGAGTTGAGCCCAGGTCCCCCGAGGCGTAAGCCGTGGCAGCAATAGCTGGAGGAGGGTCGGTGGGGAAGACATTCTGATCATGGATCTTGCCAACAATCCATCTTTGGACACGGACAATGTAAGACGGGGCGGGGATTTTAGCCGGCCGTCCATTTTCGAGCCAAGTATATGTGAGGCTGTGATAGAACAATCAGAAGAGATCAAGATAAATAAAGGATGCGAAAACAAAAGGAGAGCATACCGTCCTGCAGACATTGTTGGACAACTGTGTTCGTTGCACAATGGCTGCCCGGTATTTGTGTCTGTCTCCTGTATGACTTGAATCATACCGGTGAGCAGTCTGTTCATTTCCACCACTGCCTTCCGTTAGAAAAGTGGCAATGGATCTCGCTCAAACAAGTCAGAACATACATTGATGGGCCAGCCATTCGCCCAGATCAACGTTCTTAGGTTGCGCAGCCAGAGTCAAGAAGTTGCCCTTGACTGAGCATTTTGCGTACTTCTCATTGAGAAACCTCTTGGGCTCATGCTCATTATATACTGCCTCTTGACTGTATGTAGAAGACATGGAGGGCGAGTTGACTAGAGGGGGCATAGGTGGTGCGTTTTGCTGAATAGGCGACTGGGATCCGTTATACTGGCCCTTAAGATTCTGATTGCTCTTGGTATTGCCTCTGGTGAAGCCTTGACGTCTAGGGGAAGGAGAGTGATCATTAGCATTATGAATTGGCCTCAGAAGGCTATGAAAGCGCACTTTCCACCCCATGATCTTTCGATATAGGGTAACCATAGCCAAAGCGGTACAGGGGGACAGACAGAGGTAGAGGGGCGGGCAATGGCTCACGCGAGAACTTACACGCTTTGAAAGAAGGTGGCCATATTGCTGTACAGCGTTCACTGTGGGACGCAGTCACAGTCACAGTCCACCACACCTCCGAATGAATTGTGTTTTTAGTATTATGTTGGGAAGAGACAGGGGGAGGAATAGATTCTGAGTTGGCGGTCGAAACTGGCCTACATATTGAAACTCGAAACACAGGAGGCCAAGGTATATTGAGGCAACTCAGCCGAGACTATATCTGACGCTATTTAGCCACTAGCTGTTTCAAGCAGTATCAATCTTCTAACTCCCAACCGCGAATTCTTGACAATTTCACCGTCCATGACACGTTCCTTCACTGCTCTTGGTCAACTCTCCCTCATCTTTATAGCCCTTCTTTGTCGCTCACTTCTCAAAGACTCACATATCCAAACCAACACACGCAAACTTCTTAAATATTGATCTTCCACGCCACCCACAGCCCTACCGCATCCACAATTGACCCAAGACTTGCATAATGTCGGCCGAAGTCGACACACTCCCCTCCAACGGAGATGTCGACGACAACCTAACTCCTGAGGGTCTAAACGGTGGAGGTTCCGACGATGATGCTGACTTATTTGGAGACGACGACGATGCGGAGATTCGAGATGAAGCCAACGAGTACGGACCGGTTCCCGATCCCCTCCCGCATTCCATTGAATTACTGAGAAAGCAAGACTAATTACCTTGCTTGCAGACTGACCCGAAAGCTCGATGACTCAGAGCTCGACTCCGGCGACGACGAAGGACGAACGGATCGCATCGAGCCGACAATCGAGGACGACCAAGACGCCGACGAGGAGCTGAAACAAGTCCGCATGCTACAAGTTGACCTGGCCAGGATAAAACGCCCTGGGGTTGACGAATTATTTTTCCTCGAAACGCCCCCCTTCCTCGGTGTCAAGCACAAGGCCTTCCAGCCATCGACATACGAGCCACCTACCGAACCACACGAAGCTCGCGACAAGACGAAGTTAGAGCCCATTAGTAGCAAATTCTCTGCGTTCTCCACAGCATCCACGACCATGTTCTGGCGGCGCGATCCCAAAACCCCAACACTCATCCAATCAAACACACGGCTGGTGCGCTGGTCCGACGGCAGCATGACCATGCAAATCGCCTCGCAACCCAAGGATCACTACCGAGTGTCCACCAACCCCCTGCGACAAGGCTGGCCCAAGAAGCAAGGCTCCTCCGTCACCAGTACAAATCACGACTACGACCCCAACAAAGATACATACAACTACCTAGCGGCGCCCCACTCGATAGTCGGCGTCGACCTGCAGATCGTAGCCCCTTTCGACGCCAGGCTTAAGATCCAACCCACGGGCGAAGAAGAGGACGAATCCGTACTCAAACTGCAACAATCCCTCGCAGCCGCAACCGAACAGCTACACAACCCGATCAACTCGCTGCGGCAAACACGCGTAGACCCGGAACTGGCGAAGCGCGAAGCCGAGAAATTCGAAAAAGAGCGCATCCGCGCCAATCGCAAGGTAGAAGCAGCGCAAGAGCGGCTGATCACACGCAAAGACCGTGTGATGGGGCGGGCGGGCATGGGTGGGCGGCTGGGCGGCGCGGGTCTCAGCATCGCGGGCCTGGAAGACGAAGACGGCATGCCCGGCGCGCGCGGCAGCGGAGGGTTCAAGTCGAAAGCCGCGAAGCGCCGCAAGACGAACCGCCGCGGCGAGATCTACTCGGACGACGAGGACGAAGAGACACACCGCGGCCGCCGCGAGGACGAATACGACCGCGAAGACGACTTTCTCGCCGCGTCGGACGAGGAGCCGGAGATCTACGACGATGACGGGGATGAGGTTGACGCCGAGGAAGAAGACGACCCGGACGTGGACGATCTCGAGATCGAGGGCCGTGACACCGTCGTCAATTCACGCACGAGGGGCGAGCAGCAGGGTGGTCGTGGCCGGGGAGGCGGAGGGAGAGAGCGCGGCTCGACTCCTAAGCGCCCCGCGAGCGATGACGACGATGACGACGACGGCGCCCTACCGCAGGGCTCGCCGCAGAGAGGCAAGAGGCGTCGTTTCATTGACGATGACGATGAGGATGAGTGACCTTGATCTTTGTGTGAGGGGAGTATTTGATGAGGAAGTACAAGTCCAAGTACAAGTACCTCACGTCATCTCATCCCATCTCATCTCGCACCCAGTCTCTCGTTGGGCTTGGCCCCCCTTAAAGCCAGGGTTGGCGAGCTGCTTTGCTTTGCTCTACTTTGCTCGCCCGCCCGCCCGCCGTTGTAATTACCGAGAGGATGAATCAGCTAATAGGTAGCTAGCTAGCTACTATCGACAATTAGATATACTCGTAATTCGATTTACAATGTCCAAGGCGCCTGCCTGCCTGCCTCCCTCCTCTCTCCTCTCCCCCTCCCTTGCCCCACGCCAGAAGAAATGAAATGACCGAAAAGGAAAAGGAAGACACAAAACACAGAGTCAAGAATACACAAGAACATAGTAAGATAGATAGATATCTCTACAAAAGAACAAAAATGATTTTAATGAAACAATTTCAATTCAAAACAATCGACTCTATTCCATCCTTTGGCCTGTCTGTCTAACTAACTGGTCTAACTGACTGACCGACTGACAGGCTACGCCGCACCTTACAGATAGACCGACCCCCAGAGGGGAAAAACAACACGGCACCGTGAAAAAACCCGGGCTGATTGCAAATCTACTCTTGTTACTCTTCTCCAGAGAGGTGTCAGAAAAGCAAGTAGGTACTCATTGAGGGATGATGATGGGGGGTAAGGATAGGTGGGTTGGATCTATCTATTCTCCGATGTACATACATACACGCTTTAGCATTTATTTTTTTTCTTCTCTTCACCTGTTGCATCATTCGCTCAACTCAGCCTAGCCCTCTGCTCTGCTCGGCTCAGCTCAGCTCAGCTCTGCTCTGCTCTGCAAGTTTTCCCAACAATTGAATAAGTCGTCATTTGTCATCATCCATCCATCCATCCATCGATCAATCACCAAGCCAACCCAAATAGAATTCCAGAAGCAAAAATAACCTAGCCTAGCCGAAAAAACGTCCCTGTGCCGTAATCATACATTGCACATGCATGTGCAAGAAGGGGTGTGAAGGTCCTTGGAAATTTAGCCTTGATCCCCAGCTCCATGAGGCCAAACAAGAAGTCAAAAATCAGTCATCCATAATTGCAGGCCGCTGGCCTTTCAGCTCAACAGATTCCTCAAACTAGGGCTCGCACTTGCACCAGGTCCATCTCTCTTCTCATCCCTCGCCGGTACTGCTGTGGACGGAGTGATTGGCCTCTGTGTAGGGCTCGGGACAGCTAGAGGGCCGAATCTCTGCGCCCCTGTCATTTCAGCGCTCGCCTGTCTTGAATGTGGCCGTCCAGCTTGTTCCGCTTGCTGAGCAATTTGGACAAGTGACTGTGACGAGGATGGTTGTCTCGCCATTGCAAGTGGAGGTGGAGGGGGAGGTGGCGGGGCTGGCTGGCTGTAAATCCTTGGAGTCGACGAATGTGGCACTGCATATCCATTGACCGGAGAGCCGATCCCGCTCTGACGAGGTGGATCAGGAGGATATGGACGGGCTAGAATATCGCGACCACCAAGTCCTAGCCTGGGGGAGGGCACTGGGGGCCGTTCTGCTCCATATCGCGGAGGCGATGGGTATCGAGGTGGCTGAGAGGGTGAAGGAGCAAGTGGCACAGAATGAGGTGGCATCGAATGATGAGGAACGCTATGACCGTATGGCCCTGGTGGAGGTGAATGCTGGGGCAAGTGATTGGGGGTAAGTCCAGCTGGAGGAGGAGGAGGTGGTGGCGGCGGCGGCGGCGGCGGCGGCGGAGCGGCCCCATATGGCGGACCATGTGATGGTCGACCATAAGGAGGTGGATTGTACTCGTGTGGTGGGGTGGATCGGTAGAGGGGAGGGTGACCGTAAATGCCACCTACAGGGGGGGACTGATGATTTGCAGGACGTATGGATGCCGAAGACCAATGTGGAGGCGGAGGCAGAGGCGGAGGTGCAGTCTGCCATGGCGAATGATGAGGAGGAGGCTGCTGCGGTGGAGGGGGTGGAGGCGGCGGCGGCGGCGGAGGAATTGGCGTTCCATTTGGATGTGGATGTGGTGAGACATCCAGCGGTGGACGATTGTGAGGATAAGCGGGCGGTGCGGGTGGAGGAGGATAGGCAGATTGCGGTGGATATGGGTATATCTCCTTTACAGGTTCGATCGACGGTGCTTCACGTGCCTTGATCTGTGAGGGTGATGGAGGAGGTGCACGTTTCAGGACGTGGCATTTGTGGCACTGGTATTGTACAGAGGCCTTGTCGTCAGCCACAGAACCCACTGTTGGACCGTCAACTGGCTCTGCTTTGACAATACCATTTGTCATGAAGGTGTCGTGAGATCCGTTGCTCGGACCATGAGCGCCATCTACTTGAGTTCCATTGGTCACCGGAGGAGAACGTGACGAAACATGGGGATCTTGTGCGACGGCCCACCATCTAGGACTGACATCCACGAAGCACGTACAGCACTTTCGGAGACCACCCGATTTCTTTCCTGCCGCTTCAGCATTCCTCGATTCAGTTACAGCATCGTTCAAGGCTCGTGGAGACTCGGCTACCGGTGAGGATCGAAGGCTCTGTCCGGATGGCTTTTCACCCTGCGATCCAGAACCACTGGTGATGCCATTTATGATGGAACCACGGCCTTGTGAGGATTGAATAGGAAGTGCTGGTACCGTAATGTTGGTTGTGAATTGAGCCGCACGTCGGACGGTCCCCGTAGTTGAAGTGTCCACTTGCTTGTAGATATGAGCAAAGAGCTGCATGGCAGTGAGGCCAGACTCCGTTGGCTCAAGCATGTTGTGCACATAGGTGGTCGGTTGATGAGTTGGACACCAGATAGCAGCAGTCGCAATACCACTTTCATTTTCAAACTTCATCACATTAACGGCGTCCCGTCTGCTACTCTTGACTGGCGCAACATCAAAACCAAAGAGGTACTCTGCCTGATGAGCACAACCAACATGGAAGTACGAGTTGCAGTTCGTTTGGTGGCATTTCACGGTGGGCAATCCGCCTTTTTTGCAGATCTTGCAGGGCGGTTCGAATCTCTCAGCGGGAATGAACCCGACGCCCTCAGCTTCGTCCAGTAAATCCGCATTGCCGAACTTGATCTCCTTCGTCCATATGGCACATGTGACGTGAACCCAGTTGTTCCAAGCCGTCCGCTTGAGTGCTTCACGTGGATTGACCGGGCGCCCTGCCGCCTCTTGTTCCATTCGCCAACGTCGACTTGCTTCTTGGATGATTTCTCGTTCTATCCGTTCTTTTTCGCGATCACGATCGGTTTTCTTTTTATGGGTGGCTCTTAACGGCTCCATAAGTTCCTGCTGTGTGTATTGAACAGGGCAGAGGACACACTCATAGGTCGTGGAGACCTGCAAATTGTGATCGTTCCTGCACATGTCACAAAACCAAGGGTTCGTGTTTGCTTTTGGTGAAATTCCATAGCAAGCTCCGTGGACATGTAACCTGCAGTCTCGGCATTTGAGCAACTTCTGCCCTGGCACATCGATCACATGGCAAACAGCACAGGGGTGGATTTTCACCTTGGGGGGATCGGGTTCAATGGGAGGAGGTTCTTGAGGTTTCTCGATCACTGGCTTCTTCTTCTCCACGGGGGGCACCTCTGGCGCCGGCTGAGCATTGCTGTCTTTATCGGCTTTGGTCTTCTTCTTGGGCGGCTCATCTGGCTGGATGATATTGGCGGGTACTTCCAGGCCAGCCTTGTTCACCTCATCCACCGCACGAGGAGGAATAGGATCCCCTGACATCTGATGTGCTTCGAGTATCAAGCGGAGGAGCTCTTCGTCAACCTTTCGTTTGGCGGCTCGGCTTCCGGATGAGGCAATCTTCTTGGAAATTTCTTCAATGTCTTCATATTGAACAGCGTATTTCCGCCACAAATATGCACATCTCCCACAAAGTGCCAACGTCAGCCATAGACTTTTGTCTTTGCTATTCTTGGCCGACTGGTCTTTGGGAACGAGTGTGCCGGGTGCGGTCTGGGGAGCCCGTCGCCATTGCCTAGAATGACGGACTCCACAGAACTTGCACTCAAAGCCACGCTTTTTCTGTTGCGCCTTTTCGTCGTCAAAGGCCGAATCGTCATAGTCATGTGCGACGTCGTCCAATAATTTCGGGGCGTTGCCTTCTTTATCGGCGCGCTTGGATTCCTTCTTTGATCGTCGTCCATCAAAGCTGCCCCAGATCTGTCGCCCACGTTCGGTTTTCTTCCACATGTAGTAGAAACGAACGATTCTTGACTCCTTGACACTGGTTCCGACATGACGAGATACTGCATGGAGTTCACTTCCATATTTGGCAACCCCTTCTTCAAATCGTTTGATCTCCTCGCGATTTAAATCGGGTTGCTTCAGATCGGCTCTCAACGACAGCCCTTTCATCGCTTGCAATGCTTTTTCGACATCGTAGTCGTTCTCTTGTAGTTTCTCAATCGCTTTGGTGAGAAAGTCGACAGATGTGTCGTGCAAGTTGTACTGTTCGGCAATCGGCTTCACTCGCTTCATGTAGTCATCGACGAGCTTCTCTGCATCCTCTGGAGGTCCATTGCCATCGTCGCCACCTCTTTCCCGAGAATGGGGTTCTGGCATTTTAAAGATCAGCTGGGCGGTATGTTCCTTCTTGCCCTTGATCTCAATGGGGTCATCGTGTCCACGGGCGATATAGCCGGGGGGCTCATCGACCACCCATTTGGGGCGCTTGAGACGATGATCTTTGTCGGTATCGGTTCCTGTGTCTTTGGAAGGCTTGCTGTTTTTGAGATTGGTATGCCTCAAATACTTTCGCTTGATCTCAGCGGGTTTGACCAATTCAACGGGCCTCCCATGCCACACGTTGACATTTGCCTGGTGGCGAGGACCAAGTCGCGAGCTTGCACGAGGATAGATACGATCGTCATAATCTAGGGCGTCCTCCGCACGAGAATGAACTCCCAAGTATCGCCAGGGCCACAAATTTGCTTGCGCAATTTGAGCAGGGGTGGGTTCTGGATGTGGCTCTGGCACAGCGCTACTCTCGCGAGTCTCTTGGTTTCTTGGGCCACTCTCGTCCTCATCATCGTCCATCGGATCATCGTCATCTCCGTGGGCCGCTTCGGACCCAGCAGGAGTATTCTTGTAGTCCATCTTCATCTCCTGTGCCCTACTGCAGGCAGCGCAGGCCCACGCGAAACCTCGAGCAGGCTTCTTGAGTAGGGGCGGCCTCACGCATTGCATGTGGTATGTTTTCTTGCATACTGCACAATCGACCGAGTCATGGTTGCTAGCAAACTGCTCGCATTTGGTGCACTTTTTGCTCTCACTGGTGAGCTCACGGCCCCGACCAACCTCGACCAGGACAAACTTCCACCTTTGATCCAGCACAGTTTTGACTCGCTGGGGCACATTGACGACTCTGCGTACGGGGATGACCTCATAGTAGCGGTGCATATAACGGTCGTACAGTTTGTCAAACCAAAATGAATCTTGTTGGCATCGATACTCGTCCAAGTTTGATATATCGGACAGATGCTGGATGTTGCACTTTCCTCGAATTGATGTGAGAGGGCAGGTATCGGAATGCATTGAAGCGAAGACTACTCGAGTGTCTTGGACACGACGGAGGATGTCTTTGGGACGATAGTACCAGTTGACTCGCATTGCGTCAATGGGAAGGTCCGGGTCGTTTTTCTGGTGCAGAAATTCCATGATGCGGGCTAGGTAGTAGGGCTCCCCGGGAGGCTCACAGACAAAGTAGACATGATCTAGGAACCATTAGAATTGGAAACAGAAACAGGATAGATTGTGGGCGGGTGAGGGCGTCTTACCGTTTGCCTGAACGATTGTACCATCGTCCGAAACCAACTGCTTTTTCGCGTTGAGTCGACGACCACAATTTGCGAAACTCATCATATTGGTCTCCACATAGCCTTTGAAAGGAACCGACGCGGTGGTCCTCAGTCGCGAAGCGGTGGCACTTGAATGCGCCGAAATGGTGTGGTTGTTCCCGGGTTGCTTCCGTTTCTTGGAGGGCGCAGGAGCTGGGGTTGAGGCCGGGGTGTGGGCTGCGGACGAGAGGGTCGGTGCATTGTCAGCGGGGTGGTCAGCAAGAGAATTGACGGCAGTATAGCTAGGAGTAGCAGCTTGACTCTCGGTGGCAGCAGCAGAAGTTCTCTTGCTGGAGCGCTGGGGCTTGGTCAAAGCCTCCAACTCAATGTCCAAGTCTTTGTCTTCGGCATAGTTGATGCGTCCTCCGGTCCGATTCCTCGAACGAGTACCATAGCTTGTAGGGCCTGCACTGGCTGGGTCGGTCTGGTCAGGCGGAGGGTGTTGTGATGAGGAAGACGCGGTGGCGGTCATGGGCTGGGACTGAGGCGTCTCGATGGGGTGCGCAGTTTCGGGAGCAGGCGAAACATCCATACTATCGAGAGGTGTGCTTGGCGGTGCATCGTCGGAAGACGGGGCGACTGGAGCTGACTGGGATTTGGGATTGGGTTCTGACTGCACGGGAGCGACAGGGCCATTGTCCGATGCCGACATGGCGAGTCGTGAAGAAATGTGTGCTGAGAGGAAAATTCGTGGTGTGTTGAATCATGGCATAGCTGGTTGGCTCAAAACAACAGACAATCGGTGGCCTAGACCGAGGTGGGAACAACAGAGGGGGATCAGAAGCTGAGGAATGTCCGATGATGCACAGGCAGTTGACGCGGAAAGGCTGAAGCAAGTCGTGCAGTAGAGAGTGGGAATAGAATGTTGGTGAGGGATGGAAAGACGCGAAAAATGAAAGCGTGGAGAGTTGGGTGGCAGCGGTGGCAGCAAGGTCGATATCAAGAGGCACGCGCGCAAGGAGGATGGGGGTAAAGGTTGAGCGGCCTGATAATAATAAATGGGGCGGCGATAGACGGTGGTTGATGTGATTGAAAGTGGGTTCGGACGCGGTGATTGATCCCAGGCGTCAGGCGAGAAAGGGATCAAATCCTCTACTATGAAGGAGGCCGTCGGCAGCAGCAAAGGGAAAGGGAAAGGGAGAAGGCTGGATTAGATGGAGGTGGAAGTTGTGAAGGGAGAAGAAGAGAAGAGAAAAAGCCAAGGAGAGAATAAGAATGATGGACGTCAAGATGGGGGAGGGACCAAACCAAGGAACAAGGTCAAGGTCACGGTCACGGTCACGGTCGAGAGAGTCAAGACGTCGGCAGAAGGAAGAACGTGACAGAGACTGGAGGCTAGAGTCTAGAGTCGACCTGAGGTCGGGACAGTTGCCGAGATATTGGGAGTCGGAGGAGGAGGCCATGCATGGAGTGGATCTTGCAGTCCAGCGGGTACAATTGATATACGAGGAGGAGGAGGTACCCAAGTGTTGGCTCTCCATTTAGCGAGAAGCATGGGGAGGACGGAGGACATGTGTGCACGGCTGAAAGGAATGTGGGTGGTTCCTGGGGGTGTATGCCTACTGGTAGGGATGGGAAAGGACAGTCGGTCTACAGGACTACAGGTACGAGGAGGATGGATCAAGAGTGAATGGGAGGAGGTGGAAAGAGTTGGACGCACAGAGTAATAATAGTCCGTCGTCCAGTTGAAGATGAAGATGAAGATGAAGATGGCAGAGGGAAAATGGCAAAGAGGGTCAGACGTTGACTTGCCAGTCAGAACCACGACTAATCCTCGTCCTAGTCCCATCTTCCCATCCGAGAGGCCAGGACAGATGTGAAGTGGTCAGGACAAATAACAAGCCAGCAAAAGCCGGCAGGGTTTGACCTGTTAGAGGGCTAATAAGGTACTAACCACGCCTGTTAGAGGGCTAATAGGTGCTAATCATGCCTATGAGAGGGCTAATAAGGTTCTAATCACGACTAGGGACGGAGGATGGGCGACTAGGCCTCCGCCTACGCCTAACACCAGCAACTCACAAGGGACTCCACCCGGCAAGGCAAGTCTAAAAGAGTCTGACACTCGGGTATGCCCACTGCCCACTGCCCACTGCCACTGCCCACTGCCACTGCCCACTCCTTCTGGTACCCACGGCCTAACCAGGGTTTGCACCTCGCAACCCTACCCTGCCTGACTGATGACTGACGTGGCAATAACAGCAAGTCACGGGGTAGCAAAGCCAGCAAAAGAACAATCAAGTCCATGCATTCCACTTCCTAGTGATAAGTGCGCGTCAATAGGAACAGAACAACTACCATCAGTCCAGCAGTCCATCTGATCCTCGTATGTACCCGGAGGACGGACAATCTCGACGGAAGCTGGAAGGAAAAAAGTAGTTCCTTGACGGAACCTGAAAGGAAAAAAGTAGTTCCAGGCGGGGATTTCCTGGCCTCGTTTCAAGGCTGTCGCTTCCGGCAACTTCTGCGGCGTCGCCTGCCTGAGACGGTAGGGCACGGGGAGGCCACTTCAAAACTGGCCACTTTTCACTCCAGGGTGAGTCTTGCCGATGGGCGCACCACAGCATCGGGCCTCTCCAGTGTGCCTTTTCACAAATAGATCCCATCCATGACTGTGGCGGTCACTGGGCGGCGCATGGGCGTGGTTGATGGGAGGAGGTTGTGAAAGACTGGCGAGCTGGGCTTGGACCCTGCCTCTTTTTGGCCCCACCCGATCTGTTAGCCTGTAGGTGAGGTTAGGTGCGGTTAGTGTCGAGCGGGCTTGGCAGCACTGGACCAGCTTCTTGCTCAAATTCAACCACATCCGTCCCTTGCGTCTCTTGCTCTGCCATGGCTATGGTGCCTCGTGAGTCGTGACTTGGGTCCTCTTACCATCATCTTTTAGGCCTCCAGCAACCCTGGAATGTTTAGATATATACGAGTTATAACTGATGAGTGATAACTTGTCACCTCTCGTCTTCGGACCCATCCGATCGCCCCTCAATCACCTCGCCCCTTTCACTTGACTTGTGGCCCACTCATATTGTTCCAATGTGTTGTTCTCGATGATAACCAGAAGGTAGAATGGCCCTATTCCTTCAATGCAGATTTCCTTCGCCATCACCATCTTCCTTTTTTCGCATCTCCGCCGGCTTCCACCTCGTGATTGGTCCTCTCTACCTCCTGTCGTTCACTTCACCATGAGTTGACCCATCAATCTATTCGTCCATGGCCATCCAAATCACCCCGGCCCTTCCCGGCAAAATCATGACATCCAGGCATCTGACCACATCCCTCCAACACGTGATCTGGATGACAGCGCAAAGCCGCACCTGGGCTGGGAGGTCAACCCGGCAGCCCGGCAGGCTTGGCAGTCCCCAATCTCTGGCTGGCGGCGCCCCTTCCCAAAGCTGAAGGGCTGAAGGGCAAGGGTGTGCCCCCGCTTTTCACGTGTTCTGCTGCCCCAGCCTACCCTCCGTACTCCGTACGTGTTGCGTTGGTGGCGCACTCGCGTCAGGCCGCGTCCACCCTGGTCCACCTCAACTTCCTCACCACTGCTCACCACATCTCCCTTTCTATCGCCAAGATCGTCAAGTCTGGCTTGTTTGGAATTTCTTGCCAGTGCTGTTCTCTGATTCCACCTTCGCTCAATGCTTTCCCCGTGCTGCTTGCGTCGTATCCTGGTCGATTGTCACTGGCTGGCTGCTGATTGGTCATGACGACAGCGGGACAACGAGTCGGCAATCCGGCCTATGGCCAGCAAACCTCGGTTGATCTCGCTCGGAACTCTACAAGTACATTTCAAACAACCATTCTTGCAGGTGTAAAAAGACAAAGGGACGGCACAATTGGTGGGCCACCCGTTGAATCTCCCTCACTACAGCCTAGGAGGCCTCCCTTGGAGCCCAGTCGCATCAATCCCGTGAATGACAGTGCTCAGAATCGATGTCTCCAAGAGAGGCCCCCAGTCCCATTGCCTCCACATATACCATCGACCCCAGGACCTTCTCAGAACCCTCTGCTTACACTCCGCCACTCGCGCTATGGCCTGCCTGCCAAACTCGTTGACAACTTCGAGGCCTGTGGAGTACGCTCCATTTATCCATGGCAATCCTCGTGCCTTCTTGGTAAAGGTTTATTGACGGGTGAGCAGAACCTTGTCTATACTGCCCCAACCGGCGGAGGAAAGTCACTTGTTGCTGATGTTCTCCTTCTTAAAAGAATCATCGAAAACCCCGGGAAGAAGTCAATTCTGGTGCTGCCCTATGTGGCCCTAGTGCAGGAAAAACTAAAGTGGCTTCGATGTCTGGTAGACGGCGTGACTAAGAACAAGAACACCCCAGATTCCACGCAATTCCCCCCACCGCCCGAATGGCAACGAGCCAGCGATTGGATCAGTGTTGCCGGCTATTTTGGGGGCAGCAAGTCTACCGTCAATTGGGCTGATTGTGACGTCGCGGTTTGTACTATTGAGAAGGCCAATTCTCTGGTCAATACGGCAATTGAAGAGTGCAAACATGGCGACATCGGAGTCGTCGTGTTAGATGAGCTGCACATGTTGAACGATGAGCACCGTGGCTACATCATGGAACTGTTGGCCACCAAACTCCTCTCCCTAGAATCCGATGTGCAAATCGTTGGAATGAGCGCCACACTCCCAAACCCTCAGTTGTTGGCCCAGTGGCTCAACGCCAAGTTCTATATTGCCAAATATCGACCCATTCCGATTGAGGAGCACTTGGTGTATGAGAATAGTATTTATTCTACTGCAAACGCCAAGGACTTCTTTCGAATGGCAAGCCAATTGACGATAGATGAGGCAAGATCCACCCCGAAGCCTCACCCCTACAGAACCATCGAGAAATCGACACATCAACAATTGGAGAGTCCCATCGTGAATGCTGTGGTGGCACTAGCAGTCGAGACGGCATCGAGCGGTCATGGGGCGCTAGTGTTTTGCGGTAGCAGGGCCGGCGCAGAGAGGATGGCATTGTTGATCAGCGACGCCATGCCGACCACAACTATTACACCTGACATTTGGGACAGACGCCAGGAGGCACTTGCATCTTTACGTGCTCTTCCTGGAGGATTTGAGGCTGCCTTTTCCAAGACTATCCTCTGTGGCGTGGCATTCCACCATGCCGGGTTGACGGTGGAAGAGCGCACCCTTGTAGCTGAAGCATATGATGCGGGCACCCTCAAGGTGATGGTAGCCACGTGTAGTCTTGCCGCTGGAATAAATTTACCCGCACGCCGAGTCATTTTAAGCGGAGCAAGAATGGGACGCGAGTTGGTTGGACCCTCTATGCTCCGACAGATGCGTGGTCGAGCGGGTCGGAAAGGCAAAGACGAAGTGGGCGAGACCTATCTCTGTTGTCAGAAATCGGAATTGGAAGCTGTCGCCGAGCTCCTCGAGGCCGAAATTCCTCCAGTTGAAAGCTGCCTTACACCAGAAAAGCGTGGGATCAAGAGAGCCCTGCTGGAGATCCTCGGCATTCGAATGGTGTCGAGCCGGGACGCTCTTGACCAATATATCCACTCCTCTCTTCTTTGGCACACCCTCAACCATGACCAGGTCAATCAAATGGTTGAGACGGCAATTGAGGAGCTGATGGACCAGCGACTGATCCAAAGGGCGGAATTTGAGCACTGCCTGGAACCGACGAAACTGGGCCGGGCTGTTGTGGCTAGCGGTCTCAGTCCCGAAGATGGGGTTTTTGTGCATTCAGAGTTATCCCATGCGCTCGAATCGCTGGTTCTGGACGGTGATTTGCACATCTTTTATCTTTTCACGCCCGTGCAAACCACCGGGTTGAGCCAGATCTCATGGTTGACATTTCGCAACCAACTGGAGTCTCTCGAGGAAAGTGGATTGAGGGCCGTTCGGTTGATCGGGATCAAGCCTGCCTTTGTCAATAGACTTGTCAACAGTGGAGTAGAACTCAAGGAAAACACGCCCGAGGAGATTCGGAATGCCCGCGTTTATCGACGTGTGTACTCGGCTTTCCAACTCCGAGATCTCTGTAACGAAATGCCCATCCATGAGGTCAGTCTGAAATACAGCGTTCCTCGCGGTCAGGTTCAGACACTGTCTCAAACCTGTCACGGGTTCGCAGCAGGTATGATCAAGTTCTGTGAACGGATGGATTGGGGCATGCTCGGCGCCGTACTGGAGCACATGCTCGATCGTCTTCGGGCGGGAGCTCGGGCAGATCTGCTGGAGATGGCCGAGGTCTCGTTTGTGAAGAGCCGGATGGCACGAATGTTCTGGGAGAATGGTTTCAAGAGCGTGAGGGCATTGAGTGAGGCTGAGCCTCGGAATCTAGTCCCCATCATGATGCAAGCTCAAGCCCGAAAATTGCGGTTGGAAGGCGAAGCAGCGGAGAAGCTCAACGCAAAGCTGATGGCCAAGGCCGAAATCATTGTGAAGAGTGCCAGCCGGCTCTGGGAGAGACAACAAATGGTGCAGTGGGAGGAAGAGTAAGAAGAGAGCACCGCTCAGGTGGCTTTGACCAAGTCGTCATATCGGTGGGAAAAGCACGGCGACGAGTCATGTAATAATTCTAGGTTTCAAAATACATTGGATAGGAGGAGTAAGCCAACCACCACTCACCATTTTGATGTACCTTGCATTAGCGACCCGCCGAGTCTGGAGGGGAATTCGAAGTTGGAGCGAAGTCCATGCCCCTCGACAGATTGCAACTGTTGGCGAGATAGGGGTTCATCACGGCCACCGTCACCAGGTCTCGCTCAACTGACCACTTGACCTAAGGTCGGCAGTAATTCGACTGCCATATTCAATGTCGAAGGACATCAAAGTGACCAAGTTCCACAGCAGGCCATCGAGACTGCAAGGGTGCCGGCCAAAGGAAGGTAGCGAATACCGCTCAGTCTCTCGCCCCAATTGCCGTTCTCCCACTCAGACCCGCCATGAGTCGCTGCAGATGACAAAGGTGGCATCAATGGACTGAACGCTTGACTACTTATGTGGGTAGATAGATACATAGGCACCTGGCTCTGATTAACTGAGTCGCCGAGTTTCTACTAACATCAGTCTCCTTCACCTCATCAGATGCAGCTGACAAACGGCACAGGCTTGGGTTCCGCACTGGGCCAGCGAGGGAGTGGCCATCATTGGCTGTCAAGGTGGAGGGGGCCTCGGCCGTGTCCCCCCCCTGGGCCATTGCTTGGGCAATCCTCTGTCAGCTTTTCATAAGCGATTCTGTAAAATCGACCGTCGCCGTCAGTGACCAGGGCCCATCCCTGCCGACGTTCGTCATCTTCTGGGTGGACAATCCACAGGGAGCTTCAACAGCTTTCCCTTAGCTAAAGTCAACTCGCTTTTGCATGGCCGTGCCCGCGTACCAGGTGCTGTCACTGATCCAACGGCCAAACCCATCCCATTCCGTTCCATGCTTGGGTCATGCTATTGTAATACTACATGGATGCGTTTCACATCCCACCAGTACGAGGACCCCCAGCTGAGAGCCACGCGCCTCCGTTCCTGACTTTTCCTGGCATGTGTTGACGGCAGCAGAGCTCTCGACACGCCCCCATCCGTGCCCCGCCTGTGTGTACCTTTTCCAGCGACTGAAGCATATCCTTCTTGTGCCGTCGCAAAGATCCACCTCGATCGCGGAGCAGTCAGTGCAACTGAACACTGCAGTGTTTGCTTGTGCTGGCTGTGTCAGGAAAGTACAGACCAAGATGTGACTTTCAGATTAGCCACCAGGTGGACCACCTTTCCATACATAAGGGTCTCTCGTCTCCCACTTCACTCGATGGTTTTTCTCCTCCCATCTTGCTATCCCAGTTCCACACTTCCATCTTCCCTCTACAACCACCACTATATCTCAAAAGACAGTCGCCATGGCCAAGATTGCAATCATCTACGTATGTTACCGCTATACTGCAGTCCCCGATTCCGGAGAAGCGGCCTTCCAAGATCAAGACCACCTCACTGACATCTGTGACCATCACGTAGTACTCCACCTGGGGCCATGTTGCCAAATTGGCAGCTGCTGAGAAGAAGGGCATTGAAGCCGCCGGTGGAAGTGTTGATGTCTACCAGTATGTCGATCCTCGTCATTCCTGCCATTTCCTCCCTCCATCCGCACCTCTCACACGCCTTTCCTCCCTCTAGAATCAAAGAGACCCTCCCCGCCGAAGTCCTGAAGAAGATGTACGCCCCAGAGCAGGACGCCTCCATCCCCATCGCCACCCCCGACATCCTCACCAAATACGACGCCTTCCTGTTCGGTGTTCCCACCCGCTATGCTAACTACAGCGCTCAATGGAAGACCTTCATCGACCACCTCGGTGGCCTGTGGCAATCCGGCGGTCTCTATGGCAAATACTTCGGTCTGTTCGTCTCCACCGGAACCATGGGTGGTGGCCAGGAAGCAACCGCCCTCCAGGCCCTCAGCTCCTGGGTGCACCAGGGTATGATCTACGTGCCTCTGGGCTACGCCAAGGCCTTCCCCATCCTCGCCGATCTGTCTGAGGTCCGAGGTGGCTCCCCGTGGGGAGCTGGCACCTTCTCCGGCGCCGATGGTTCCCGACAACCCACCCCCAAGGAACTGGAGTTGGCCGAGATCCAGGGCAAGAGCTTTTACGAACTCGTCAGCAGAGTCAACTTCGCGTGACTAGATGGCAGCGAGAAGAAGGCTAATGGAGTGGACGCGACGAAACCAGCGGCAGGAACAGCTGACACACCCGCGGCCAAGAAGGAGACCACATCCACACCTACTCCCGCTCGGACGACCCAGCAAGCGCCTGACAACGACGAGGAGAGTGGGCCATGTGGCCTGCCCAAGAAATGTGTCATTCTTTAGGAGGAGAGGAGCAGCGACGGACCATCAAGACTGGTTGCATTGTTTGTTGCATCAAGAAGAAATACCAAAAAGTCATAAATACAAAACCTCCCAAACACAAGCCAAAGTCAATCTCATATTGTATGCATCCATGCATGGACCTAGTCTTGACCTTGGGTTCGGGCTTGGGCTTAGGCGTGGGATTCCGATTTTCCCACGAGACCAAAAATAATTACATACCCCGTCATTAGTTTCAGCAGGAATATAAATTCAAATTCAAATTCAGATCCATCCAGCAAGTATAACAGTGTTCTTTTGCCGCCGCCCCAATCTCTCTCTTTCTTATCCTGTCCTTGTCAATGTTCCAAAAACGCTCAAAACCTCAAGGTTCAGAGGAGGCTCTTATCGTGATCGTCGGTAAACGATAAACCTACGGTGCATCCAGATTCCATGCGAAGTGTACTTCGTAGGTGATCTGGAGTGGCGGAGCACGGAGCACGGAGTACGGAGTATATATACGCCGAACCGACCTGCATCTACAATTTTGGCACTTGGGTGATGGGTGGGTGACCACCGTCAGTCAAGCTTAAGTAGTCATGGACTCATGGGGTCGAGTATCATAGATTCATAGCAAGGCGCGAAGGCGCGGGCTCTTCATGACAGGCTAACAGCCTCGGGCATTTAGTAGTAGTAGTAGTAGTAGTAGTAGTAGTAGTAGTAGTAGTAGTAGTAGTAGTAGTAGTAGTAGTAGTAGTAGTAGTAGTAGTAGTAGTAGTAGTAGTA
>Ga0105239_10003078_pt1 | contig 20729 bp, 11 predicted proteins | sample KBSC44metaG_FD_92761 | JGI IMG/M metagenome (GOLD analysis project Ga0105239, IMG submission 92761) | Corn rhizosphere microbial communities from Kellogg Biological Station, Michigan, USA - KBS C4-4 metaG | ecosystem: Host-associated > Plants > Roots > Rhizosphere > Soil | place: Michigan, USA... | reverse complement strand
TTATATTTTGAACCAAATCCATGGATTTTTTTCCGCTTAAAAATGATTCGCCATAAATTGCAAAATAGGGCGCCTGCTTTTGTACAACATGTTTTATATAGGCTAAAAATTCGAGTGGATTTTTAACAGGCTGATCGGTAGCTTGAGCGGTTTGAACATGAGCCATATCGGCTCTCATAAAGTCCAAGCCAAGCGTACGCTGTAAATCCGCAACATGTCGGGCATACGCATTTAAGGTCTGCATTTGGGGATGCTGAACATCTAAATAGCCATTGGGCTTAGTGGGATAAAAATGATACGGTGTTAATGTTCCAAAAAACTCATAAGCGCATGTAGGATCCATTTTAGGCTTATCAAAAGTCGGGTAGGCATCCTTTTCCAAGCGCATCCGATCAAAACGAATCGGACGTAATACTTCATTATCAGCGACAGGTGCAGGATACAATTGATTTTTTTTCATTGCCTCTATCAATTGAATTCGCCGTGATAATGCCAATTCAGTGCTTTTAGGAGTATCGTTTGAGCCCCATAATATTTTTTCGCGTCGTGACACTGGAAGCCTGAAAAAATTGTCGACATGCTCAACTTTTTGACCCGTGGCATCTCCATGTTGCTGCAAATAATCAATAATCGTTTTTTGGACGGCTTGAGTCGGAGCATCCCTATCAGGTTCGGTTGCCAGATTTTCCTTGAAAAAGCGAGCGACTGCATCCGGCTTAATTACTGCCTGATGTTCAGCCTCGTAAACCCGTTGAATAACTTCCTTCTCAGAGGCATCCAAAGAAATATAGTTTTTTTTATCAAGCAATGTCTTATATCGGATCCAGCCCTCTATTTCCAAACCGATTGGATTGAGATAATAAACTCGACGAATGGCATCCAACGCATGAAGGTAAGTACGGAGATTAATCGAAGTGTTGCCTTTTGAATCTATGGAATCCCGTTTCTTCAAATCCTGGAAGAAGGAGTCATAATCCTCATGGGTGGTCCCATGATGAAGATAATAGCTTGCAATCCGCTTCTTTTCCCAGGGAGATAATTCCTCAAATCGAGCGGATTTTGGATACAATTGACCGCTTCGATCGGAATTCAGATGAAACCACTCAAATTGTTCCGGATTTACCATCGATTCTCTGGAATAAGCGGCTGTATGAGGTAAAACATCCATTCCTACAGTTTTACCCATCGCATGTAAAGCGGAAACCACAAAAGCAAGCTGCTGCTGCGGTGTTTTAAATCCCAATTTTGTCAGAGCCGGATCCATAAACTCACGACTTAACTTCCAATCCTGAGGTTCAAACAAGGATTCATTATCGGTTGAATAACACGGCAGAATATGAACGGATCGCTCGGGATAAATCATTGCTGCTTTTAAGATATTGAGATAAGTTCCGACTGCTCTGGGATTAATACCCACAATTTTACTTTGCTTAATCCAGTCGGAATCTTGAATAGCCTGCTTTGCAAGTGGACTTGCAATTAACTCTCCTCGATAGAGTTGTCTTTGGTCGTCGTTCGAAATGAGTTGATTCAGATGACTGAATGTCTCCCATGGAGTCCACTTCAACGCTTGAGACATTGAAGCATTCGCAACAAAGGAAGAGGCCTTTCCGTTAGAGGGCATATCTAGCGCGGTATGAGTTATTTGTTGATTACTTGCCTTGGTTTTCTTTCGAATCAAAAAGGAAGATAATCCATTAAAGGCAGGTGATGCTGGAACTGGAAGCATGGGATTGGCATTCATTAAAGGAATGGGCTTAATTTACTTTCTATGTACCACAAATAAGGCCTTATTATGAGGCACCGACTTATTCCGTGTCCTCTTCATTTCCAAACGAATAAAAAAATACTGTGCTAACGATAAAGTTCAACCTGCACTATCCACTTTTTGAACCGGCATTCTGTCCAGCAAGGAGGATATTTGCATGGAAAAGCGCTCAGGACAATAAAAATGGCGAGACAAGCGATTCATATTCAACAAATCCGCAGAGGGTGCTGGTTTTGAAAAAGCCTCATTTCGGAAATCAAACTCGGGAACTCGCCGCCACTTGGTACCGGGACCTTTCTGTTGATGCAATTTACGGAACGAGGGCTGCTTGAAGAAGGTCGTATACTCAAAAACAAAGGCCTTATTCGCAGCGGCACCCGGGTTTGGAATTTGAAAACCAAAAGAAAGCATCGTGCCGCTATTAAAACTGTAAACAATACCGGGAATAAAAACGCCGCCCGTATGGGTTCCGGAAAACCAATCGCCTTGTAACATCCAGTGTCGGTTCAAGGGTTGTTCATAAGCGACCATCGTCGAAAACTGATGGGTTCCATATATCTGCTTTGTCCCGTAATCGACCCCGGCAGTAATACGAGTATTCAGCTTCGGTATTCTGCCACTCAGGGTTGAATAGCTCCAACTGCCGACAGAGGTATTTTTGAACGTGGTCGGAATGAGTTCTCCGACCGTCCACTTCAATTCCGAGGACTCGTATTTCTTGCTTAAAAGCGGCCAAACCGTTTTAAAACCGATACCCAGCGTGGTTTGATCTGCCCATTTTCTGCCACCAAAAGCATTGAGCCCGACTTCGGTTACATCCAATTCCGTATGCAAGCCAATCCCGTAACCCAGGTTATCGGTCATAGTCCAACTCTTAGGTCCCCAGGGTCGAGGACCGCTTTGATGCTGAAAAAAGAACGAGTTTTTATCAGTGACGTCGGACGATGGAACGTTAAATACCGTCTGCTGAGCGTCCGCTGTTAGAGTAGAAAAAATCGCCAATAGCAAAATTACAGCTATTAAAGCTTTTGTCATAAAACTGGCTAGGTCATAGTTCATCATAAATTTTGAATGATTGTGGATTTACAGACCGGTTACTACTATCTCTAAGGCGTTGTTAACAGTTAGGAGAGGCGTCAGGAGTAAAATTCCAGCGGCGTAGGTAAAACCCACGTGAGGACAATTTTGCGACGCAAGAACGAAGTAGATACAAGTATCAACGCGTCCTAGTCACTTCTGAGGGATTGTTTTAACACTTCTCCCTTCAATTGAAGAGAGCCTTGTGTCACAACACGCTCACCGGCCTTCAAGCCACTTACAACCTCTGTATAAGCACCGTTAACCATACCCATTTTAACTAAACGCTCTTCATACTGATGCGGTGCAATCGGAACGTAGACATAAACATTGTCCCCATTCCTTTGCAATGCGGAATTGGCAACACTCAGTACCTTTTTCTCACCCACGTTAATGGCAACTCGTGCAAACATATTGGGCTTCAGCAAGTGGTCATCGTTATGGACTTCCGAGCGAATTTCCAAAGTACGTGCCTGAGGATCCAGTATGGCATCAATAAAGGTGACCTTACCGTCAAAATTTCTGCCGGGCATGCTATCCAAAGTAACGCTAACCGATTGTCCCAATTTAACCTTTTCTAAATCACGCTCATAAATATCCCCCACTAACCAAACATGATTCAGGTCAGCAATTGTGAAAAGCTCTTTAGACGTATCCACAAGCTCGCCGGGATTCACATTTCGTTCAATGAGTACACCGGGTTTTGGCGCTCGAATAGAAATAAAAGGATACAGTTTACGTTGGCGAACCACCTGTTCCGCTGTGTTGGAAGGAGCACCGTACAGGCTGAGTCGGGATTGAGCGCTGGTCAATAACGATCGTTGTTTAGACTGGATTGCATCAACGGTCGCTTTATCTTTCTCGTACTGGGCTTGGGCAGTTTCTAAATCGGCACGCGCTGTAATTTTGTCGCCAAATAACTTGAGTTCCCGTCTGTAAACCGCCTGGCTTAAATTCAATTGGACTTTCGATTGAAGAATATCAGCCTGATTTTGGAGCGCCTGCTGAAGAAAATCAGCCTCGAGCTGTCCGATTTGATCGGAACGTACCCATGCCAGAACCTGGCCTTGCTGAATATGTTTTCCAACCGTAACAGGAACACTGACCACCTGACCTTGAGCCGGAGAAAAGCTGTGCCACATCAGGTTATTAACAGCCTGTACCTTACCCGTGGTTTGCAAGGTATTGCGGAGGTTCTGGAAACCCACTTCCTGAGTTGTAATCCCTAAGTTTTGCTCCTGGGGAACGGTCAGCGTAATTTTACTGGGAGACATATCCATTTGTTCCTGACGCGAAGGAACTACCGGAATTTTGGTATCGTTACCGCAGCCTTGAAGAAAAGGCGTCAGCGAGAGGCTCAACGCCGTAAGTGAAACAAACGCTTGGAATTGCCGGGTGTACTTTGTATTGAACAACTTAGGCATGAGGGATTTGTGCTCCTGATATATCAATATAGATATCAATTCCGACTGAAGGCATAACTGATATGCGACTGTGAATCCTTAGAGGCCGATTTACGATTGAAGAACGCATAAACAACCGGTGTGGCAAAGGCTGTTAACAAGGTGGCCGTGAATAAGCCACCAATAATGACAATCGCAAAAGGCTTTTGACTTTGAGAACCGATTCCATTCGATGTCGCGGCGGGAATCAAGCCTAAAATAGCTACGGTACCGGCCATAATAACGGGGCGAATCTTCGCTTTAGCACCATCATAAGCGGCAACATAGGAGCCAAGCCCTCGCTGGCGAAGCTGTTTGATGTAGGACAGAATAACCACGCCGTTTTGAACCGAAACGCCCATTGCGGCAATGAAGCCGACACCGGCAGAAACGGAGAAATAGGTATGTGTAAAGTAGAGTGCTCCAATACCGCCGATCATCGTGAGAGGAATCGGCACCATTCCCATAAAGGCTTCTTTAAAGTTACCGAAGGTCACAAACAGGAGAATGAAAATAGCGAGGATGGTGAGAGGAACAGCCACCTGTAAGCGAGAGTTAGCACGCTGCTGATTTTCAAACTGTCCGCTCCATTTGGTGGTATAACCGGCGGGAAGCGTAACGTTCTTTTTAACCAAGACTTGAGCATCGTGAACAACGCTTCCCAAGTCGCGATCACGAACGTTACCTTTAATCACGATCACGCGAGAGTTATCCGAGCGATAAATCATGCTGGCACCAGTCTTCACCTTGAGCTGTGCCACTTCCGATAAAGGCACCTGTTGTTTATCCGCCGTTGTAATAAGAAGATTTTCCAATGCCACTTCCGAAGAGCGGAAAGGTTTGCTGAAACGAACCGTCACATTGAAATGTTTTTCGCCTTCAACAAGATGAGTAGAAACCTTACCACCAACAGCAGTTTCGATAATTTTGGTAATGTCTTCGACGTTAATCCCGTAACGATTCGCTTCAGCCCGATCAACAACAATTTGGTATTGCGGCTGCCCGACCAGTTTATCGGCGGCAATATCCACCATACCGGGAACACTATCGAATAACTTGGCAATCTGGAAACCGATTCTTTGCAGTTCATCCAAATCCCTACCGTAAACTTTGATAACGACCTGACCTTTTGCTCCGGCAATCGCTTCATCCACGTTATCCTGAATGTACTGCGAGAAGTTGGTGAGGATACCCGGAATAACCGATAAATCATTGGACATGGAAGCAATCAGTTCTTCCTTGTTTTCATGCCATTTCGATCGCCATTCCTTAGCCAGCTTCAAGTCCACCAGGAACTCAATATTGCTGGGTGTATTCGGATCAGTTCCATCATCAGGAGAACCTACCTGGGAAACAATATTTTTGACTTCAGAGTACTTCATTAACTTTTGACGGACTTCATTGGCAATGCTCACCGATTTCTCAAGCGCCACACTGCTGGGTAATACCGTAACCCGTAACCAGATATTCCCTTCATCCAGGCTGGGCAAGAATTCGGTACCAATCCCCGCAAACAAAATGATGCTGATAATAACCGGAATTGCCATGGCACCGAGCGTCAAAACAGGATGACGCATCGTTGCTTTTAAAGCGGGGTGATAAAGCTTTTCAATCCCGACAAAAACAGGGCTTTCGTGATGTTTAATGGGCTTCTGTCCCAAAAAGAACCAACACAGAACCGGGATTAGAGTCACCGCACAGAGAACCGACCCCAACAAGGCAAAATTCATCGTGAAGGCCAAAGGACGGAACAGTTTTCCTGCCACACCATCGAAAGCGAAAATAGGAAGGAAGGCAACCGCAATAATTGCCGTTGCAAATAAAATAGGACGGCCAATCTCTTGCGCGGATTGAGTCACAAGACCCAGGCGCTCCGTCGGCGTCATATTTTGACCTTTAAGCATCAACTCGTGATACAAGTGCTCAACCATCACTACCGTACTATCGACGATAATCCCGAAGTCTACCGCCCCCAAACTCAACAAGTTTGCCGGGATTCGGAAAACATTGAGGAGGATGAAAGCAAATAAAAGCGCCAATGGAATAACAACCGTCGCGATGAGGGCCGAACGGACCTCAAACAAGAACACCAGCAACACCACAATAACCAGAATGACACCATCCATAATGTTATGGCCAATGGTATCCAGGGTGCGCCGAATCAACTCCATCCGATCGTAGAGAGGAACAAGTTTTACCCCTTTGGGTAAGGTTGCCTGAATGGTCGGTAATTTTTCATAAAGGGACTCGATAACGGCGGATGGATTTTCGCCACGCCGCATTAATACAATACCTTCGACCACATCGCCTTGGGCATCTTTACCAACTTGTCCCAAACGAACTCCCGGAACGACTGAAATATCTGCAACATCCTTCACCCGAATGGGTGTTCCGGAAGCATAGGTCGCAACAACCACATTATTGAGATCGTCGATACCTTTTAAAAGTCCCAAACCCCGAACAACATAAGCCTGTCCGTTATTGGCAATATAGTTACCACCCGTCGTTGTGTTGGAAGCCTGAATCGCATCAAAAACCTGTAATACATTCAGGTTATAGGCTTTTAAACGCCCCGGATCGACACTGACCTGGTATGTTTTAACCGGGCCACCGAAACTGGTAACGTCAATAACCCCTGGAATTTGACGAAAGGCTTTCTCCATTTGCCAGTCCTGGAGAGCTTTCAGGGTCATCGGATCAAAATATTTGGATTCCAGGGTATAGCGATAAACTTCCCCAATGGGCGATGCATCCGGGTCCAGTTGAGGCTTGGCATCATCGGGCAAGTCCGCGGAAGCCAAACGTTCTAACACTTGCTGACGCGCTCTAAAACTTTCAGTCCCTTCCTGAAAGGTCACGTAAACAACGGAAAGACCAAACAAGGAAGCAGACCGTAAGTTGGTTTCACCCGGAATTCCGTTGAGTTCTTTCTCTAACGGAATCGTAACCGTCCGCTCAATTTCTTCCGCCCCCTTCCCAGGGTACAGAGTAATAATCCGAACCAGAGGATTGGTGAAATCGGGATAAGCTTCCAAAGACATGGTTTGATAAGCAAAAATACCCGCCAGAATCATAAGCAAGGTAACGCCCAGCGTTATATAGCGGTGCTTCAGCGTCGCGCTGATAATACTGTTAAAACTGAATTTATGCGTCGACATAGGGGTATAATCACCAATTAAGTGGGGAAGACGGACGGGTTAGAAACTGCTGTAGACGGGCCTTAAAAATCCAATTTAAAACCAACCGTTTTTTCCAAAGCGGACCAGGAATTGTGATAATCCAGAACGGACTGAATATAGTTTTGACGAATTTGCTGAATTTGCTGCTGGGCAACAATCACACTGGTTAAACCTGTTTTTCCATATTGATAGCTTTTTTGAGCCAGACGGAGTACTTCAGCAGAAGAAGGCAACAAGTTTTGCTGGTACAAATTAATATTTGCCTTGGATCCTTCGAGCGATTGAAATGCCGTGTAAAGATCGCTTACCAGCTGCTTTTGAATTGCATTCACTCGTAATTGTGACTGCTGTAACGTGGCAAGTCCCTGCTGAATTTCATACTTTTGGTTATGGTAAACCGGCAAGGTAAACGCTGCCTGTGCCCAGAAACCGTAATAGTTATTGCGTCCGTTAATCGGCGCAAATTGATCTTTCACGCGTAAAAAGGGTGCACCCACGGAAAGATACAGGTCGGGAACGCGTTGTGCCTGGGTCAGCTTCAATTGTTCCCGGTTCACTCGAACCTGTTGAAGCGCCGCCACTAAATCAGGACGTTGTTGTTGCGCCTTTTTTAACAAGGTATCAAAATCAGGGCTGGGAATACTGGGATAGGGTACAAGTTCCGTTTTTCCGGTGCCGTTGAAGTAACCTTCATCCAGAATATCGTAACCCTCATCTTCGCTCACCGTTTGAGTTTCAGGAGCAGTAGCCAAGTTAAAAGGAATCGGAGAGGTTGCCGCTGCGGGTTGATTATCAGGCGTAACTGTTGGAGCCATCGTAACCTTGGAAGACGGAACTGCCACAGGGGAAGACTTTGACGGTTTCGGTTTTTTATCCACGGCGGGAACAATAATGGGAACCGGGCTTACAATACCCACCGGGGACATGGTTCTGCCCAATAAGGAGTTAAAGGTTCCTTTTGCCTGACGCAATTGGATTAAAGCCTGAATTCTTTGCGCATCCACCTGGTGATAAGCCAGTTCAGCCTGAAGTTGTTCCGATAAGGGAGCGGCTCCCGCCTTCACCCGTTTCTCCGCAATTTTAACCAGGTTTTGCGCGAGCTCGCTTTGAGCTTCAATAAGGTCAATATTTTCTTTCGCTGCCGCGAGTTGAATATACGCTTGTCGGGTTTGACTCCGAATATCCCACAACTGAGCGTTGTATTGATCGATGCTTAAAAGGACTTGAGACTTTGCCGCAGCGGTTCGCTTTTTACGCTTGCCCGCCGTTTCAACCTGTTGAGTTGCCTGAACCATCTCGTTGGTTCCCAATGCGACGATATTTCCCCAAAAGTGTTGCGCTGCAAATTGAGGGTTCGGAATTTCATTGGCAATACCCACACCCGCTTGATTGACATCGATTGTTTTACGAGCGGCAAGCAGTTGCGGGTTGTATTGTTCCGCTAGCTTCAAAGCATCACTGAGCGTCAGAGAATGCACCGACGTTGCATGGATCGGGTTGGCCTCAGTTCGTGCTGGCAGTTCAGTGGAAGTCGGATACTGGGGAGCATCCGGACTAGGCGCTATTGCAGGATCAACTATATGGGCGGGGGGATGTATTTCAGCAGGAACTCTTAAGCCGGAAGTTCCCTCAACGCTAGGACTTGCAACCTTTACAGGCGATTTCGGAGATAAAGGCTTCCCGATAACCACAGGTTCCTTGTTGGCTTTTACCAACGAATAGGACGGTAAGGCCAGAGAATATGAAAGCGTTAACCCCCATGTCAAAACACTGATCAAATAACGAAAAGTGCGAGTTTGAAGGTGCTTATCAGAATAAAGATGCATCGATTAGGAACCGTCTCATAAAAAGGGCAATGCTAAAGGGCATGGAGTCGATAAAAGTTTCGTAAGGCCTTAAGTAATGCTAGACGGTTAGACAAGAGGCAGCATTAGCCAACAAGCTAGGTAGGCAGGGATAAGGCCTTGAGACATTTCCGCTCAGAAAAGCTTTGAGAGAGAGCTTAAACCTTTCGGGCTGATAACAGGTCAGAGCTTTACTTCTATTTCCCTTCGAGGAAGCAAATTTTTACCCTGACAAGCTGTTTTCTCAATCAGCGGCACTCTTCCTTACCTCTATAGTCGTAAACATACCGAGAGTCTTTGGAACAATGGGAAAAGTCATGGCCAACAATGATTTTGACATCATCGCAGGCAATCCTGCCCCAAACACTACAAAGCTTTTATCCGTCTCTCATCTTTTTGTCAGAACAATACCAATGGCATTCCAACAATAATTTTAATTTAAAGGAATTTATGCATTTAATCAACATTATTAATTACAAAATATATGAGCTTAACGCCGGAATCAGCACGATTGATAAAAAATGAACTCCCTTATTCCACAACCTTTTCGAAGACTGCATTGCACTCACGAAAGACTCACCCCTGTAACATTTTTGATAGAATAGTCCCCCTTACCAACGATTAATACTGGGCGGATTACTGTGAGTTTACCAGTCTTAAAGGCCGATCCCTACTCCTCATTAAAAGATAAAAATTACGCTCTATACGCGACCGGATTGTTTTTATGTAACCTTGGCAGACAAATGCTTACGGTTGGTATCGGTTGGGACATCTATGCCAGAACACACTCCGCTTTTGCTTTGGGGTTTGTCGGCTTGGCACAGGTGATTCCCGTTATTCTTCTGACCTTACCTGCGGGTCACATTGTTGATCAATATGACCGAAAATGGGTTCTGCGTATGGCGCAATTGGTGAACCTGGCTGCGACCAGCGCTCTGATTTATATTTCTATTTATCATGCGGATTCATCCGCTCACCTCAAAGGGATACAGTGGCTTTTCAGCCCTGTTGGAGGCATGTACCTGTGTTTGTTTCTGGCGGGAATTGGAAGCGCATTTCACCGTCCGTCCAATGCGTCCATGATCCCCAATATGGTCGGTAAAGAGTTGTTCACGAATGCTGTTACGTGGAATAGCATGTTTTATCAAGGCACCTGTGTGCTCGGACCGGCGATAGGCGGAATTTTAATTGCGACCTTCAGAAGCGCTTTTCCGGTTTACCTGGCGGATTTTCTCGGCTGTTTGATTTTCTGGCTTTTACTGTCCCAAATTCAAAGTCATCAAACGGCACCCAGCCAAAAAGAACCGATGAATATTAAAAACCTGGTATCGGGAGCTTCCTTTGTATGGAAAACTAAAATCATACTGGCCGCAATTACGCTTGATATGTTTGCCGTTCTCTTTGGAGGTGCCGTAGCCCTTATGCCCGTATATGCCCAGGATATCCTGCATGTCGGTGCCGGTGGACTGGGATGGCTTCAAGCAGCACCATCAGTGGGTGCCGTGATTATGGGACTGATTATGGCTCGTATGGAAACCCTTCGGAATGCCGGTAAACTTCTCACAATCATGATAATCGGCTTCGGGCTTGCCACTATCGTTTTTGGATTATCGCGAAACCTCTATTTATCGCTAGCCATGCTCATTGTTACCGGCATGTGCGATAACATCAGCGTTATTATTCGTACGTCCCTGGTTCAACTTCGCACGCCCGATCATCTTAGGGGTCGTGTTTCTTCCATCAATTTTGTTTTCATTGGCGCGTCAAACGAATTGGGTGGATTTGAATCCGGCCTTGCCGCATGGCTTTTAGGCCCCGTTACCGCTGTTGTGGCCGGTGGCGTCGCAACAATTGCAACAGTGCTCCTAACTATGATGATTTGGCCGGAGCTTCGTCAGCTCGATCGCCTTGTGGCTAGCGACGATGAACAACCCGTGTTCTCTACTGAAAGTGTGGAGCTGAGCGAAGAAGCGCTCGAGGCCGCAAGAAAAAGCTAAAACAAAAAGCCCACTCTCTATAGAGAATGGGCTTTTTAAGTATTTTCTTAAATGGACTAAGGATACAAACCGCGTAAGCTTTTCGCGGCTGCCACGCGACCAACGCCAATCATCATCGCTGCAGTGCGGTTATCCACCTTTTTGCTTTGTCCGACCTGATACACTTCTTCAAAAGCTCTGCCCATGAGGTAAACCAGCTTCTCGTTGACCTGTTCTTCTGTCCAGAACAAATGCTGGATGTCTTGTACCCATTCAAAATAGGAAACAACGACACCGCCCGCATTCGCAAGAATACCCGGAATAATGAAGATGCCTCTGTTACGGAGAATACTGTCTGCCTCAGGCGTTACAGGCCCATTCGCACCTTCCGCCAGAATCTTACATTTGATGCGCTCTGCGTTTTCTTCCGTAATGACGTTTGCCAAGGCCGCAGGAACAAGGATATCAACTTCTAACTCCAACAAATCCTTGTTTTCCATACTGTGCAAATCATCAAAACCCATTACGGTTCCATGTTCATTCACAAACTTAAGCAGGCGAGGAATATCAAGACCCTCAGGATTATAAATGGCACCCTGAACATCTGAAACGGCAACCACCTTAACACCAGCCTGGTGCAAAAACTTGGCCGTAATACTGCCGACATTACCGAAGCCTTGGACGGCAGCCGTTGAGTCCTCAATATTCAGCTGTAGCTTCTCTAAAGCTAAACGGACAGTTGTTGCAACACCACGACCAGTAGCTTCTTTTCGACCCAGGGAGCCTCCAACAGCGACAGGCTTACCGGTTACAACGCCGGGAACCGCATACCCGATGAAGTTACTGTACGTATCCATAATCCAGGCCATGGTCTGCTCGTTGGTGTACATGTCCGGGGCAGGAATATCTTTTTCAGGACCAATCATGGATAAAATTTCAGTGGTATAACGACGGGCTAAACGCTCCATCTCACCTTGGCTTAATTCTTCGGGGAAACAGCAAATCCCCCCCTTAGCACCGCCATAGGGGAGGTTGAGAAGAGCACATTTCCAGGTCATCCACATGGCCAAAGCGGCGACTTCGCCCAGATTTACGCCGTGATGGAAACGAATTCCGCCCTTCGTTGGTCCTAAGGACTGATCGTGCTGAACCCGGTAGCCCGTAAAAGTTTTTGTTTTACCGTTATCCAGCTTAATAGGAACAGATACGATCAACGCTTTTCGAGGATACCGGAGTCGCTCCAGAATACCGCTGTCCAAATTCATTAAGCCAGCCACCTGATCAAGCTGCTTTTGGGCATTGAGGAAGGTTTCGTTATAAAATTCGTTCATCTCGTCCTCTTAAAAGCGGCAGCCCTTCGCGCAATCGCAGCTTGCCGAATCGTCGTTCATCAAAAAAATCTTTAAAAATCAGTATCCCTTCTGGCTGATTGGCTTGATGGAACACCCTTTACCAGAAGAATCATTTTCTCTCGCGATACCTGCATTATTATTCATCGCTGGCAGTGCTTTTGCAATTTTACACTTATCGCACTACATTGAATATCCACGACTAGGATAAAATTCACTTTTATATCCTAGAGATATAGTTTGCTATAAATTTGAAAAGAACCCTTAATATTATGCGTCTCGATAAATATTTGAAGGTCTCGCGTCTCGTTAAACGTCGTACTGTCGCTGCTGAACTCTGTAGCGGAGGGCTGGTTAGCCTGAACGGGAAGGTTGCCAAGGCCTCTACAGAGGTCAGCGTGGGAGACGAGATTCACATTCAGTTCGGAGCCCGCTTAATTCGTGCCAGAATTCTGATTGTTCCCCTGCATGCCGTCTCGGCACAACAGGCAGACTCTCTCTACGAGGTCATAGAAGAAGGTTAAATCACTTCACAGGCAGTAATTTCCTCTATTTATCCCCTATCAAAATGCGGCTTCGTAGATATCGTAAGAAAAATTAGTAGCACAAGAATTATAATATTTGTTTTTATATTTATATAAATTGCTATTTTCTTAGGTGTAATGGAAAGCAAAATCAGGACAAAGGGGTTTGGGTATGACCGGGGCAGCATTTGAAGCAGGTAGTATTTCAAAGTTTTTTAGCAGGCTGAAGCCTAAAAATAAGCCTGAATCAGGAATACAGGATGAAATCAAAAACCTGACTCCTGCAGAGAAAAAACACTACAATAAGACAGGGGAGCTTCCCACCCACGTACAAGAAAAAAATGCCGCTGCAGCTCGTGTTGATGATGGCACACCGGCGCATCCCAGTGAAAACAAAACTAACAATGAAAAACTGGATCCCACTCAAAAAGATGTCAAAGATGTTAGCAATCATGTCCCGGAAACAATCAAAAAGGATACGGTTAGCTTTAGCAGCAAAAACTCCAGCACTTCAAACCTCAGTGGTAAAACAGCGGTTGAACAACCAATCGGTAGAACACTGCAGTTAAAACACGGCTTCGACAAAATTGTTAAAAGAAGTGCCGAAAAAATGGGACTTCGGAAAAAAGAAGTCCCAAAATCAGAACGTCAGCCTACACAAGCAGACATAGAAAAGAAATGGGGAGATGAGAACCTGAGTGGGTTACAACAAACCCACTACAATCAGCTCTCTTCTACAGAGAAAAATATATGGCGCACAACAGGTAAACCTCCGGAGCGCCTCCAAACTTACTACGATGTGCATATGCGACAACCCAATTTCCCGGATCGGGAACTTCTTAAAAAGCATATTGACGCAATGCCTAAAAAAGAATTCACAGAGGCGCAAAAAGCAAGATTTGTTGATGAAAAACACATGGCTGCAAATTATCACTTGAGCACTGACAAAGCGAAACAAAATGTTATCGATGGCTATGCTAAACAAGTCGGTAATAATAAAGTGGCCGAGCATGATGCACCTATTATGGCTAATCAGCCTTGGAGAAACTCCTACAAGCAGGACGATTTCTTTAACCCTCCTGCTCATACAGGCAAAGCTGAAAATGATTTATCAACCGTTTCCGGTCCTTCACAAGCTTTAGATAAACCTTCAGTAACCAGTAAATTTAGAGAAGACTTGCCGGAAGCAGAACCGTCTTTGGTTAACTCTAGACGGAACTCATCCAGTACATTAGGTGGAAATAGCATCAAAGAAACGTCACCGCACGATCTGATTGGAGAACGTCGCTGGAGTCAGGGTTCAACCACAACCGTGGGCAGCAGACCCTCTTCAATTTACGAAAAAGAAACTCCTTCGTTTCCGCCAGAAACAAAACAAAGCAGAACTGCTCAGTGGAGACAAGGGTTCAATAATTGGCTCAAAGATCCCACCGGAGCAAAAGCAGCCCGTGAAAAGCACTCAGCAGAGGTGGAAGCAAAACTTTTAGGACCGAAACCCGATCCTGTTATTAACAAGCAAGGTACTTGGGTCAGTGGCGAACAGCATGCGTCACTGGGTAAGCAAACACCCGAAGAAGCTGCTTATTTTAAAAATGCCATTGGAAGCGATACCACTAAGGATCGATGGGGTACCAACTCTGGTGGTGGTCAAACTGGGGTTACTGCAGGAGATGGCCGCTTTGAGGACCGTAATTGGTATAATGCCGGGGATTTCTAAAAAGAGATCATGCATGTCATAAATCTATGGAAGGGACTACTTGTATCAGAATACACGTGAAACGTTCGGTTACCCAATGAGAATTAGAACGTTGTGCTTTATGATATGATTCCCCTATTCTAAGGGTTATAGAGCCTTGAAATAAGCTCAAAAAACTCTGACCTGAGACAACTCTAAATTAAATAGACTTGTTTGGCTTTTAGTCTACAAATTTTTGAAACAACCAATTCATCCATACTTTACTGAATGCTTCCAGGGACTTTCCCACAGTGACATCATCCAATCCTAAATTCACTTCGGATTCCGCACTCTATCTCCGCTTATTAGGCTATTTAAAACCCTACTACGGGCGTTTTTTCATTGGAATGGTGGCATCAATACCTGCCGCGTCTATGGATGGTGCTATCGCTTGGAGTATTGGTCCTCTGCTTGACCGTTTCCTTAAAAGTCAAAGTGGAAACGACCTTTTTATCATTCCTATCGTATTGGTCGGTGCCACCGTTATCCAGGGGATCAGTTTTTATATCAGTACCTATTGCACCAACTATGTTGGCACAGCCATCTCTCGTGACCTCCGTAGCAAGCTCTTCAATCAATTATCCAGTATGGACCTGGCCTACTTTAAAAAGAATCAAACCGGTCAGCTCTATGCACGGTATGTGAGTGACCCTGCAACCCTGCAACAGGCTATCGTTTCCAATTTACAAGATTTTGTACTTCAACTCTTTACCTTTATCGGATTAGCCGCTGTTCTTATTGACCGGAACTGGGTTTTTGCCCTGGTTGCTCTCAGTATCATTTCTTCAATCACACTGCCTCTCCAGTTCATCAGCAAAAAAATCCGTATGTTGGATCACGACTCCACTAATAATATGGCTCGTATGGTCAGCGTATTCACGGAAGCCATTACTCAGGCCAAGTTAATGATTGGCTTTCGTCTGGAAGAGTATCAACGCAAGCGTTTCGGAAAAGCACTCGATGAGTATTTTTCCATTTCAATGCGCATTTTAAAGGCTGGAACATGGCTTAAGCCCATTATGCAGCTGGTAGCTGCAATGGGTGTCGCCGCCATTGTATTCTTTGGTGCTGTCCAGGTTAAAAATGGCAGTATGACGGCCGGAGAGCTAAGCTCCTTCTGTGTAGCCTTAGTTTTACTGTATAAGCCAGTCAAAACATTGGCTAATATTATGAATAAGGTTCAACGTATTTTAGCGCCTGCAGAACGCGTTTTTGAAAAGCTGGATACACATTCCGATTTAAAAGAAAGTCCATCACCGCTGTCCTTTCCGAGCTTTGAAAGTTTGGATTTTCAGAACGTCCGCTTTGAGTATGATCCTGACAAAACAGTGCTTTCCGATCTTAATTTCTCGGTCCGTGCCGGCGAAATCATTGCCTTTATCGGCCCGAGTGGCGGTGGGAAATCCACACTTGTAGATCTCATCCCACGCTTTATGGATGTAAGCTCCGGGAAAATTTTAATTAACCAGCACTGCATTAAGGATATTTCGCTTGAATGGCTGAGAAATCAAGTGGCGATTGTAACCCAAGAACCCTTGTTAATTGACGCCACTTTACGTGAAAACATTCGCCTGGGTAAATTGGATGCAACTGATGATGAGATTTGGCAAGCCGCTACCGATGCAAACCTGGTTGATTTTATTGAAGCCGCTCCCTTAGGCCTTGAAACCCCCGTAGGGGCTAATGGAGGCTGCCTTTCCGGTGGTCAGCGTCAACGTATTGCCATTGCACGAGCCTTTCTTAAGAACTCTCCTCTACTTATCCTTGATGAAGCAACGAGTGCGCTTGATAACGAATCCGAAGCAAAAGTTCAAGACGCCTTGATGAGAATCATGCAAAATCGAACCGTTTTTCTGATAGCCCATCGTCTATCGACAGTTCGATGCGCTTCTCGTATTATTGTTTTGAATAAGGGCACCATTGTTGAAAGTGGGTCTCATGAAGATTTATTGGAACTGGAAGGTCTGTACCATAAGCTGTACCATCTGCAGTTCCGAGATACTGACGAGTTACTGGCAGCATTGGAAAACGCCTAGTACTTTAGTACTGAAGAGTAGCGGTATTTTATGCACCAAGTATTAAAATTTAAATAGTTGAACTTAATCCAATAAAAAGTTCATTATTTTAGTCTTTGCCAACGTATTTAGTTTAATCATGTTTACTCCATTGGGAAGTGGGATCTTATGACGACTCGTTATGATGTAATCGTTATCGGGGCAGGTATCGCAGGCCTTGCCGCAGCTCTACAACTACACCGAAAAGGTTTAAAAGTTTGTGTGCTAGAGTCCTCGGAGCGTGTGGGTGGACGAATGAAAACCGATCGCCACCCGGACGGCTTCCTACTCGATCATGGTTTTCATATTTTTTTAACCGCTTACCCTGAAGCACAAGAAATCCTGAATTACGAAACCCTGAAATTAAAACCTTTCGTTAACGGTGCCATGATCCGCTTAAAAAGTGGATTTACAAAGGTCACCGATCCATTGCGACATCCGGAAGAAGTCTTTAGCAGCCTTTTCAGCCCGGTCGCCGAACCGTTAGACAAGTTGAAGCTCTTAAAATTGCGAAGCCGTCTTTTAATGCAAAGCGAAACTCTGCGCTTAAAGCGTCCGGAAACCACAACGCTTCAGGCTTTAAAAAATGCCGGATTTTCCAAAAGTATGATTGAGCAATTCTTCCGCCCTTTTTTAGCCGGTATTTTCCTGGAATCTCGTTTAGACACCTCCAGTCGTTTTTTTGAATTTGTCTTTTCGATGCTCAGTCGAGGTTCTTCCACCCTACCCGCCAACGGCATTGCCTCTATACCCGAACAAATAGCGAGTCGCTTGCCTGATAACATCATCAAGCTCAACACACCAGTCCAAAAAGTAACAGAACAAACGGTTCATTTTGCCAACAGTGAATGCCTGGAAGCGCCCGCTATTTTAATGGCCGTTGAACCCTGGAGCTTGCCAGGCTTAATTAATACAAATAGTGATGAGCAACTTACTCCGGAAGCTCACGCAATACGTTGCCTCTATTTTTCAGTTGATGCGGATAAAGCACCCTTAGATGAAGCCATTTTACTGCTCAATGGAACGGATGAAGGTTTAATCAACAACATGTGCATCCCCAGCCTGGTTGCTCCCACCTATGCACCCGCCGATAAAGCCTTAATTTCTATCGTTTCTCTCAATCGAGACTTAAGTGATGAGGAGCTACGTTCAAGTATATTAAAACAAGCCCGTGAATGGTTTGATGAAAAGGTGGAACATTGGGAATACCTGGCAATTTATAATATTTGGCATGCTTTGCCATCGGCACCTCATGTCTCTGAAACACTTACAACAACATTACGTCCGGGTTTATATCGATGCGGTGATAACCTTGCAGGCCCGTCCGTCAATGGAGCTTTACTATCAGCACGCCGCGCCTCTGAAGACATCATTAAAAATCTTCGCGCTAAGGAATCCCTTACGCATGCTTAGAGCTGGAGAGTGGAACCTTTATTTTAGCTTCTAGGAGGAATTAATTGCATTAAATTTTTCTGCAATTGATCAATTTGTTGAGCTTTCGTTACTCCTAGCTCTCCATATGTCCATATAGCATCGACATTCTTTATCGGAGATACAGAATTAGTTATGCTAAATTGAAGCACAATATTAAAATCACTCTTAATATTAGCCTTAGAAAAGGCTTCAAATGGTAAAGAAAGATTTATGGCATTCAATGCGGATTTATCCATATTCTCATCCCCTGAGGAAGACATAAGTATCGTTTTTTGAAGTTTTCCATCATTATTCATGATCAAATGGTAACTAATTTGAGTCGGATGCTTAGGTGCTTGGACATGTATATGCCAGTTTTTTAAAACTTTATTTTCTATTGTGTTTTTTTGAGCCCTAAATAAATTATGCTTGTATAAGTTTAAAATTGTCTGTCTTCCATCTTCAGTCGCAGGTAGTAATGGGGGAGCATTTTCCAATAAATCTAAAAATTCTTTAAACTTGGCTTTTCCCAGAACTTTACCTGTGGTGTCAATTTCAACCCATCCTGTCGGTGCAAGATCTGAAGGAAGTGAAAGTTGAGCATTTGCCTTGCCGTCTTTAAAGTTAGACGCTGCTTTGTATAAGAGTGGAATTACCAAGCTCCCACTTTTATTAATGTACCCATATTGATCCATCAGTTTTTGACCTTTACTGTCAAAGGTACTTTTTGAAACCAATGCTAAACCGTCTATAAAATGTCCGATATAAGAATACTGGGGAGATACAATCACTTTACCGGACGGATTAATTAATCCTAACTGTCTATTCCCTAAAGCTTTATCAAGGAGATGGACAGTTGCAAAACCACCTTCAAAAGGTTCAATAAAAGTATACAGAGGTTGCAATAAAAATTGACCTGTTTTATCAATCAAACCATAGCGAATGTCATTTTCTCCGGCCATTCTGTTACCCACAATAGCCAGCCCGTTAGTAAAAGATTCAGCAGAATCAAAGCGAGGAGAAACAACTATTTTCCCTGTCTTATCTATATATCCAGATTTATTTTGAGAAGGATGGTAATAGTTCCGACGAACAGGCTCTATTTTAAATTCATCAGGTTTCATTCCAAAAACCCAGGATTTTCTTTCTGAAGACGGTAAAGGTTCAACAATTTCTTCCGTTTTTTCTTCAAAAGACGCCAAACCCTCAGTAAAGGGAGAAATAAATATCTTTCTAGGAGGAATAATACTATGGCCCGTTTTATCAATAACAAAACTTTGCTCATCACCGTCTACAACGACAGCGACTCCATCCGAAAAAGGCTGAGCTCTTGAGATATAACGAGGCTCAAAGAGGATACGGGCATTCTCAAGATCAAAATACCCTTTTTTATCGCCTTTCTCAACAAGTGCGGTTTTCTCAGAAATACCCCAAATCGCATCATATTCCAAGGGTATAATCACTTTCCCTGTAGAATCTGCTAAACCCTGACTAAAGCTATTCGGGTCGTGAACTTTGGGTTTTACAAGCTGGAAATACCCCCCCGACAATCGTTGAATATCATGGTATTGAGGAGCAATGATTTCTCGCCCGGTCGAATCAATGAGACCTTTTAAAAGATGAGGAGATTGTCCGTTCCAAACGATAGCGACCCCGTCAGTAAAATCTTCAACACCGTCGTAATTATTACTGACCTTTGTTCCAAGCTCATTGATAAACGACCATTGCAACTGATTAGCTTCACCCGTTGCAACAGCGGCAAAGCCATCTTTAAAAGCGCGAACTTTGGTAAATTGAGGGGGAATAAAGAATTTCTCAGGCTCACTCAGCTTCATAAATCCAAACTTTTGAATGCTCGGCTTGGGAAGTACTGAAGCGACATTAGTATTTTTGGTTTCTCTGAATCGAAGAAAACAAGCAGCCGGGTCTTTAAAGCTTAACGGTAGTGCCGGTAGTTTTAAGTCATTTTTATACTTTGAGAGCAGCTCTTCAAATCGAGTTGGTTGAGAATAAGATGTATTGATTTGTGAGCGGACTAAATGACCTTGACGATCAATTATGAACTGCCAAGCAAATGTTTTGGTGTAGTCCGGATCCATGAATTGATACAATAAGTCTGTTCGCTCTTGAAGTTTCTCCATAAATAAGCTGGTTTCAGGACTTTTCATATCCCATAATTCAGGATTACAGGGCTGAACAACACCGAGAGTAAAATTATTTTCAGCCTGTACTGAACTTAGAAGAAGCAAGCTAGAGCATATCCCGTAAGTTTTTGAGATAAAATAAGGTCTATTCGATTAGTTAGAGGGCTTCTTGGATGGCTGTGATTCGATTAAATAATGAACAGTGGACGTTTATTCAAGAATTT
>Ga0105239_10003076_pt1 | contig 20731 bp, 25 predicted proteins | sample KBSC44metaG_FD_92761 | JGI IMG/M metagenome (GOLD analysis project Ga0105239, IMG submission 92761) | Corn rhizosphere microbial communities from Kellogg Biological Station, Michigan, USA - KBS C4-4 metaG | ecosystem: Host-associated > Plants > Roots > Rhizosphere > Soil | place: Michigan, USA... | reverse complement strand
CTGGGGTATGTATTGGTGGGGTTTTCGGCGAAAGCTTCAACCTCGACTCGCGAGTCTCGATCACCTGAGCGATGTTACCTTTGAAACGTTTAGACCCCAAGTCTTCCCACATCCAAAAGGTTTGCCTTTCATCATGTTCTCAAGTTGGAGCTCAATGCCTGCTGCTGCCAGCAACCTCCTACTCAGTGAGCCGAGAAAACGATTGGAAACAAACCTTTGGCCCTCTGGCCTGCGTCACACCTTGCCAGACTAACAAAGATCGCCGATGCTTGCTGGTCATCTCAAGTATGACGCTTGTCAGTGCATAGCCGGCTATAGGCACGTCAATGGAGAATTCCGAGACGACAGGGATACCAGGGAAGAGCTCGCGCTATATTCAATCGGTGAAAATATAACCTTCAGGGACACCCAAACCCATGACCATCGGTTGCAGTCTCATGTTGAATCAAGGTGTGCAACCTGGCATGGCAAACCTTGATATCGTTTGATACACCGCAACTCGTTGGAGCATGATCACTTTCGACTTGGTTTCGTGACTACTGGTATCCACATTTCTGTTCACTGAATGAGGCGGTCCGGAAAATTACTTTCCTACTGAGGGCTTGCACACTTTATCGAGGCTCATCCTCATTCCCGTGGTACTGCCACCCTCTGGTGAATGCACTCGTCTCCGCCGAACCCAGACAAGGTGCCGCTACCTTGCGAGAAGCATTGATTACTGGCAGGAGCAAAATTATCTATGGGCTCAATCACCTGGTTCTTTCACAAGGCTGTCATCACAACACTGAGTTGCCGAAGTCCGTTGCCGAAGTATGGAGTATCAGGTCGCCTAGTAATAAATGCTTTTTACTGTTGACTCTTCGGGATCCTACCCCTAATGGTTGGGTATGGGTGCATAATTGACGAGGACACATAGTCTAGCGTTCCTAGACATCAAATAATGGCGCATCTACAATGTCTGGATGGCTCTTCCGATGCTTGAAAACAGCACGCAGGGCTAACATTTTCCATCTACCCGAGAGCAGTGTGGACCTGTGCGGGATAATATGGTTTTTCAACAACAATATGATGGGACTTGGATTCTGCAGCATGGCACACCTCAGAAGCGTTGCGACAGAATTTCCGAGAAGACAACATATAACTTATAGGTGAGATCTACCTTCGCAATCGACCATAGGATGTGGAGAACAGAGCTTCCCGTTCGCTCAGCTGCACTTAAGCCACATGCCGGTCAGTTAGTACTGAAGTAGGTGACTATTCGGGAATCCTGGCTGTTGATTGTTTTTTGTTTTTTTTTGCTCTTTGTCTATCTACAAGTCTTCCTCGGAAATGCTCCAGGAGATGGTGGAATCCATGATTCCAGGGGCGCTTGATGCGGCAACCCTCGCTCGTGACGAGCATTGGCATTTACTAATAGTTTACATGGCCCCACGAGGCCTCAATTATGCACGAGGAACTAGGGCTACGATAGCTATTAAGGGCATGATAGCAAAACGGCCATGAGATTTGAGACGGAATGTTCCAGACTCCATCATCACTCTGGAGTGTCCTTAACCGAATCAATATTGGAGTACGGTAGTGACTCTGAGTGAGGTACTAACCACTGAAGGGTGCAAAGTGAAGACCGCTACGGTACAAGAACTCAAGCAGCGTGCAGGGAAGGCAAGATTGTTTGGTAGTGGTATCCCTTTTGTTTCTTCCTCTCCCTAGATACCTCACTCTTGCGACATCACTCGAGTGGAGAGTTCCCCGAGGGGTCACCAAGCTCTAAATTCATGGAAATGAGCCATGAGCAAAGCTCTGCCCTCCAATGGACTTCATGTATAAAGTTTGAGCAGACCGTCGGGCTGGACACGATGCAATTCATCGCCCAGACTTGGATAGTTGTGCGCTTGCACCAGGGAAGAAATGGTGAACTAGAATATAAAATATCCAATCGTGCGGTCGAATTCTCTCCAGGCACGTGCGACCCTCACACCCCCGATTCTTGCTTCCAAAGATGCCTTTGTGATTGACAGTAGCAACGCTTCAACGTCCTGTGGCGCGTAAATAACACAATTTCAACGGTTCTAAATATCAAATTTGACTTGACTAAGTGAGCACACAAGGTGTCCATCCCCTCCTTTCAAACGTCAATAATTTATCAAAGACCGCCCGGTAGATTTGGTGGCTTGGACTCCAACCTCGACGGCCTCATCGCCAGGCAGCTTTTCATACCCCCACGAGCGCACAGGCTCAGAGGAGTGGACTTGTCGATTCTTGAATCCGTCGCCCCTTGCTCTGTCACGGATGTGAAGATGGTTTACTATTTTAAATCAACGGCGGTGGACCCGCCAGCCTTCATTTATGTAGGCAAGGACAAAGTGGAAAGTGCGTCAAGCGTCATGCCATGACTGTGTCAATGTGGAGGGCTGAATGATTAACCACTGGACCACAGATGAGGATCTCATCAAATTCGGCTGGGAGGAAGACGTATGGTGAGAGCAAACCTTGTTTGGCTTGAGCACAGACAGACAGGCTGAGAATTGTTATTGCTTAGGGTACTGCTGCCATCAAGCTCCCCAATCACAAGGACTGTTTGTTGCTGACCTGGAGATGTCAAGTTTCATGTGGACAACTTGTCCAGCGCACACGTCTATGTTCGGCTACCGGCTGGAGAGTCGTGGACTGCAATCCAGCCAGGCTTACTCGAAGACTGCGCGCAACTCACCAAAGCGAATTCAATTGAAGGTAGGTTATGCAATCCAGAATTGCTTAGAGGTTCAATAGGAGTGACCGAGGCTCGTGATCAGGCAACAAGAAGGATAACGTGACGGTCATCTACACGCCATGGTCGAATCTGAGAAAGGACGCCTCAATGGCGACTGGACAAGTGTCATTCCACGATCCAAAGATGGTCAAGAAGATTCATGTCGCTACACGGCAAAATCCTATCGTCAATCGATTGAACAAGACGCGTGAGGAGAAGTTCCCCGACCTCCGGGCAGAACGAGAAGCAGATCAAAGGGAGAAGCGCAAAGTGGTAAGGCTGCAAAGGGAGAAGCAGAAGGCGCATGATCGAGACGAGAAGAAGCAACGAGAGGAGCTGCGATACCAGAAGGATCATGCCTATGACGACCTGATGCGCGAGGAAAACATGGTGAGCAACGAGGACCGAGGAGCCAATTTCTATGACGACGACTTCATGTGATGTTGATGATGCTAACAATCGGACGGAGCACATCCATCATGACTCTAATGATAGAAATACGGGGTAGATAAACGTTCCCATCATGTTTCTGTTTCACCCCGAGATGGTAGTTAGAACTTGGAACTGAGTCTTCCGTCCGTCGTCCCCCGTATTTTCATCTGAAATTAAAGGGTCAAGTCCCAAGCGCGGGTGGCTTTTCTGGTGGGGAGAGTGAGGCGGATCGATATCTGGTGGAGGACGGAGAATGGACATGTCTGGCGCAGCCACGACCACGTGGGAGGCCAAAGGACGGAGTTGATTATCTACTCCGTACTCCGTACACAGCAACCCAGGTGGGTGCCAGGCTGCAACTTAGTATTAGGGGTAATTACCTAAGTAGTTGGTTAGTCAGGTATTAAGCACTCCGTAGTTCGTTAGGCGAAGGCCAGCTTCCGTCCACAACCACCAACATCACCACCATCACCACCACCACGTACATCCCAATACCAACAGTACTTAAAATCCACGCGCACATTCACATCCCTCTATCACTTCAGCCCCCTTCTACTCCACCCAAAGACACGGGGTGCATTTACACTCGCTCTTTCTTTCCTCACTTCTACGTGTCACCAGTGTCTTCCACTCTCTACCTGCACCGAAAATGCACCCCTGCTCTTGAGGATCTTGGCCTGAGTCTTGACCCAACAAACACCTGCTGCGCCTCGTCCGCGTCTCTACTCGCTCGAAGTATTCCGTAATTTCGCCCTCACCACTACCCTCTCACGCACGGAGAACTCTGATCTCCATCAAGCCCGTTGATCACATGGCTTCTACAGAGGTCTCGCAGCGTCCTCATGGTGAGACCTTCCCTCCGCTCCCGAATATCCCCATCTCTAACCACCATGTTTCTAGACCGCCATGACCGCCGCCGGCCTTTCGCGGCTTGGATGCGCCGCCTTGCCAGCCTCAAGGCCCTCCATGTCGACTCTAGTGATGCCGGCGAAGGAACCCGTCGATCCAACCTGAATATGACTATGAAGTCCAAGAAGGGAAACATTGCAAAGAACAACCCGTATCCTCTCTCATCGCGCCCGGACCCTCCGCACAATGCCCACATCTCGCTCTCTACTCCGATCTCATCTCAGCGATCGCGACATAGTTCACTTTCTCAAAGTAAACACTCAGTCTCCATGTCTCATGACAGCCAGATTCACCCCAAGTCGAAGGCACCCACACTTGCTACAAATGCAGAAACAATCGTGTCGGGCGCAGGTACGAGTGCGACGGCTGCGAGGACAGAGGGTGGAAGGGACAGCACCTTTTCGTCGCCAGCCCCCTCTGTGCGCTCCTTCGCTACTACGCTGACTACAGTTCAATCTATTGCGCCTCCTCATCATAACCTCGGGGCACCTAACCCAACCCACACCTCAACGGCGAGCAATCCTTCTTCGTTCCACGGTCCACCTGCTACTGCTGTGCCTGCCCATCTTGCCCCACATGGACAGCCCACAACATATCAATCTGCCACGGCAAATAATGTTCTCACTGATGATGCCTCCATCCTCACGCTTGCCTCGTCGTCGAAGCGCCGTCGCAGAAATTCTGTCGATACAAATGCCTCGATGAGAGCACTCGCCCCAGCCTCCATGTTCGGTGGAAGCCGAGAATCTCTGCCCTTGTCGGTCTTGTCGGGCACTATCATTTCTCCTGGAGGCGACAATGTTTCGCTACGCGAAGCCGGAACTTCTACCTATCCACGCTCCACTCTCAATGCCGAGCGCTCGAGCTTGATTTCTGCGTCGGGGATTGCCGCGCCAGCTCTGACAAGTGAGCGAAACAGCTGTATTGGCAGCAAGTATGGAGATGCAGCTAGTATTCGAAGCGGACTCTTAGGTGCACATGGGCGAACCGACAGCATTAGTGGTAGCATCGGTGGAGGAAAGGAGCCACGGGAGAAGGAGAATCAGAAGGATCGTGAAGGTGGAATGGTCACGGCTCCAACTAGTCCCCTAGTGGATGGACCGGGTTCAGGAACGAATTATACTACGGCACTAGGCGATGTGTCAGAGGCTCAGGACAGTGAGAAGATGAATGTAGATGGCTGACGATAAATCCTCTTGGGTTTTATAGGAGTTGATGAATGATGGAGCTTTTTAACGGACGACCATGGGAGACGTGCACAGGAGAGAAACAATGATACCCCCAACTGGACCTTTTCGATATCTGGGAAAGGAGAACACACTGTACGTTTTGGCTGCGATGCAATGCAATGCACTGCAACTGCAACTGTACTGGAGTAGATACTGATTTAGGTGTCGTAGTATTGGTATCAGTAATATCAGTATCAGTATGTACTGCATAGAGACCATAAGCAATAAAAGTATATAAGTCAGTCCATGACCTTCTCCCACTTTCCCCCACCGAAGCCGGAGCCAGAGCGGCGCGCTGTGCAAGTAAAAGACCAGGAGCATATAATTCACCAATGGCCTCCTCTCCTCTCCATATAATACCTTAGGTAGGTAGGTAGGTACTATAGTACTCCGTAGGTATTGTATTTAAATTATTGATCGATTGGTATGGTAGGTAGGCAATGATGGTACGGTATGGTATGGAACGGTACGGAGGTCTTGCCGAGTTCCAGAATGGCAATATCGGAAAATACACAATTTGCAAGGGACGAGCATTCAACAACAGCACTCGAAGTTTCCACGCAGAATTCGCTCACTGGCAAAGTTCACCCGGTCATGCCAGTACGCTGCGATGCTCAATCACCACGAGGAATCATGGTTACAAATCAATCAATCAATCAATCACAGTTTCTCGTTCTTCAACACCTTGCTATCTCTGCCAAAATGGCGCTCGACCTCCGGCAAGGTCTTGCTTCCGTCGCTGAAGCTCATGTTGTCGATGACGACCTTGGCCTGCTCGAAGAAGCTCATCTGGATCATGTTTTGGAGAGACGAGCGCAGGATGATCATCTCGACGCCCTTCCATTTGCTGGAGCGCATCGCTGCTTGGGAGAGTGTGCTGGTCGCGGATGACAAGGCCGAGGGTGAAGCGGGAGCGGGAGTGCCGGTGTTGACGAGGTTGTTCTGTGCGCGCGTTTTCATCGTGTCGAGCGGGTAGGTCTGTATGGAAAGAGGGGGAAGTGGTTAGAATAGCAGCAGTACGGCAAGGCTTGGAGTTGCTAAAAGGGGGCAGAACGTACCACGACCCAGGCGCCAATTCCACAGATTGCCCCTGCAATAGCGATCGCGCCAGGGGTGTTCGCCTTCTCCGCTCCGTAGTATGAGTTCAGCGACTGCTTGGTCGTCTCGTAGACGCCAAAATAGATCCCACTGCCGATGACATCGCGCACGAGATGCAAGCGGAAGCCCGTCCAGAGCCCGAAGATGCCTCGTCTCTCGATGATGCGCTTCATTGATGTCCAGGAGCTGACTCGCCCGTAGTTCTTAACCGACGGGGATGGTTTGGGGGTGGAGGCGGAGGCGGAGCCGGATGTGGACGTGGACGAGGACGAGGACGCCATGAGGACGGACGATTGGGTGGCGTTCTTGATCAGCTCGACAGGAGTCAATACAACTGCTACTAGGCCTCCGGATATCATGCCAGCGCCCGTGAAGCAGAGCAGCGTTGATGAGTTCGGGTATGTGCCTGGTTTGTTGACATGCTGAAGGGGGGATGAGCCAGTTCCTGCTTCGATCCAGCTGTCGAGAGTATATTTGGCTTTTCGGTAGATAGAAAATCCTAGAGCCCGGGAGGTGGTGATCGAGACCAAAGGACTGAAGGTGCCTGTTGAAGAAAGGGGATTAGTCTTCAAAGGTTCTTCTTCGCCACCGACTGTGCACAGCCTCGCCTCGCCTTACCTGCCCAGAATCCACGGATTCCTTCAGTCCCATATGTGTGTTTTGTTGCTTGGTAGGCGTTGGGAAAGTAGCGACTAGTAATGGTCAAAATGGGTAATCCTGCCGGGCTTTCTGCAAAAGCTACTTACGATTGCATTCGGACTTTGACATTTTCAAGAGGAGCCTTTCACATGTCAACGATGAATTTCCTTGTTTCAAAGATAGAGCTTGTGGATGTCACACTTACCCCTGCTATGACGGCCAGAGCACAAGCAGGTGCAGAAGCAAGAGTTTGTCTATACTTTTTGGCATAGTAGACCCGGGTATCGGGAGAATTCCAATCCGTATCGACATTTGGTTTTCTGGCCATCTTTATGGGTGGTTGAGACGACTTGGATGGTAGTTTGGAGGTTGGATCATGGTTCAGAGGTAGGTGTCGAGTGTCGTCGTCCTTGCTAGCATGATTCATCGCGTGAATGATGTCGTTTTCCACAACCTCTCGGCGCGGACAGGCCTATTCTCACTCTACCTGCAGATATACGGCCACCTTCCTTTCTTTATGTCTGTTTTTGGGCTGCGGAACCCGATGGAACGCAAGAAGATCTCTCAATCAAATGAGTAGATCTCTACGCGTTCCACAATCCATCGATTGTCTCGGTACAGTCGACCTCTTTCTTGCCAGAAGTCGCAGAGGACAACTGAAGGTAGAAGCACAGGACCACTTCCTTGAAACGGCACCGAAGCGTTCAGAGGGAGAATGGCGTGCTTCAAGGCACTGGAACAGTATTGCTAGTTCTTATGATGGCTACTGGTACGTTTTCTTGCTTATAGGGTTGTGAGGCGAGTGGAAGTGAGAGGTGGTCGGCTCGAATTGAGTCTTCGCAAGGGGTCACTATTTTTGACGGATTGAAGGTGCAGCAGTAAAATTGTTGGGCTTCTTGAGCTTCCAACGAGAAAGAATCGGGTTGTTACAGGCCACTTTTGCGCGGCACGACAAATGGAAGACCCAATTTCAGGTCAAGAAGAAGCTCAAAGAGAGATGGTCAGAGGGCAGTCTGAAGATGATGAAGAGCAGACCGAGGAGTATAGCAACAGCAACAACTGGGCGTGCATGTGCAGACCATGGGCACGGGCGTGCAGGACGAGTCTGTGGCCATATCACTCCTCGCAGACACAGACATCTGGGGATAAAGCAAGACTGTCAGAGATTGATTGCTGGTTGGTCTGAAGCAAAATGTGGGGGGTGGGCTGGGTGGGAACCACCCAATGGAGAGAGACACCTCCAGGGGGACAAGAGGGGCATTCCACCATTTCCGTATTATTAGAGGAAGACAAAGACAGCGACCAGATCAAGACAATCATTGCAGGCAGGAGGTGTGACGTCGATGCCCAAAGCCCTAAGCCCTCGCCTGGAGCCCATGCAGAACGACTCCTGGGCTGCTCGACCGCGGGACTAGGCGGCTGGCTAGTTAACTAGGGCTGCTGGAGGCCCCTGGAAACAAAGGGCCACGCCTATTGGCACCTGTAATGACGGACATGCACCTCTATCACACCCCTGGAGCTTTGCGGGCTGCTGGTTGGGTCTGCCACACAACGGCTTCTCGACGGTTGTCCTCTCCGTTCATCAGCCTGTTTCGAAACCATCCAATGGCTCATCATTGTGTCATGCTTTTGAAGGATGGGCTTTGGACGTTGATCATTGGCGGTCAAGCAAGCCACCTCGCCAGATACAGACCTAGGCTCGTTGCTCGAACCTGATGCACTCATGGAGCAGCCAGTCGCAGCACGTGTTCGGCGTTGGGTCAAAGTTACACAAGGAGAGGCCTGGCCACGAGCAGACCCTGTGCACCTCGAGTTGGGGAAGGCAACGGCGAGGAATATCCATTGTCCCGCGCATCATACGGCCGAGCATATAGCGACCGACACAGCCTCGGAAAGCATACGGCGGAGCATAGTATTCTCAGGGCCCCAGGCCTCGGTTGAATGTGAGATTCTCCCCGCAAAGCTGGCACCATGATTGATGGCCTGCACCACTCGACTTCCCCACTATCCTAGAAACGACCAGTAGGTACACCAGGAGAGCCGAGGGATTCGGGAGCGGCATAGCCAGAAACATCTCGGCCTCATAAAAGTACAGACTAATCAACAATGAAGAACCCTACGCATAAAACATCCATCCCTCCTTTCTTGCTCCTCACATCCATCATCACCTCCCCTTAGCAAGAAACCCCCTTGTCATCCTTGCAGCAACCGCTAGATACAACGCCGCCCAGTCATCCTCATCTTCATCCGCCCGCCATCATGCCTCGCAAAGCCTCCCCAGCCTACGTCCTCGGCGTGGGCATGACCAAGTTCATCAAGCCTCGCGGCAAGGTCGACTACATGGAAGTTGGCTTTGAAGCAGGTGTGAAGGCCCTGCTCGATGCACATATTAACTACGATGATGTCGACCAAGGGGTCGCCTGTTATTGCTATGGCGATTCTACCTGCGGCCAGCGAGTTTTCTACCAATTCGGCATGACCCAGATCCCGGTTTATAACGTCAACAACAACTGCTCAACAGGAAGTACAGGTTTAAATATGGCAAGACAGGCTGTCGCATATGGCGCTGCCGACTGTGTTCTTGTCGTTGGCTTTGAGAAGATGTCCCCCGGTAGCTTGCAAAACTATTTCAATGATCGCGACCCACCTATGAGCACTACAATGAAGGTTATGGAGGCCACTCGAGGAATCACCAATGCTCCCTCGGCGGCTCAACTCTTTGGCAATGCTGGCCGTGAATATATGGAGAAATATGGCGCTTCAGCAGAGGATATGGCTGAGATTGCCCGAGTCAATCATGAACACAGCAAGCGAAATCCATACTCGCAGTTCCAGCAGGAATATACCCTAGAAGAAGTTCTCAAGTCACCCATGATTCACGCTCCTCTGACCAAGCTGCAATGCTGTCCCACCTCCGACGGCGCAGCTGCCGCTGTTGTCGTGTCGCAAGACTTCCTAGACAAGCGACCACACCTAAAGTCCCAAGCCATCCTCATCGCAGGCCAACAGCTCGCCACCGATGCTCCAGATCTATTTAACCGCTCCGCTATCGATCTGGTTGGTGCTAAGATGTCCGAGTTTGCGGCCAAGGAGGCTCTCAAGCAGGCAGGTATCACCGCAAATGATGTCAGCGTTGTAGAGGTCCACGACTGCTTCAGTACCAACGAACTAGTCACAATTGACGCTATTGGACTTTCTCCCAAGGGTAAAGCGCACGAACTTGTGCGCGCTGGTGGTATCACATACGGAGGAAAGTATGTCGTCAACCCCTCTGGTGGATTGATTTCCAAGGGCCACCCTCTAGGTAAGTACATTCGATGATCTAGTCACTGTATTCACTCACTCCTTCTAACCAATCCAACAGGAGCTACTGGTCTCGCACAATGTGCCGAATTAGTTTGGCACCTTCGAGGCTGGGCCAACAACCGTCTGGTAAAAGATACCAAATACGCCATGCAACACAACCTTGGCCTTGGTGGCGCCGTCGTGGTGACCGTCTACAGCCGTGCTGACGGCCAGGCCGCTACCCCCGTATCGGACGAAGAGATCGCGAAGATCACTGGTCTTGGTTATAACCCTGCAACTCAAGCCAAGGGCTTCACGACCGCGCAAGTTAAACAAGCCGTGTCGCAGAAGAGTTTCTCGGAGTGGGCTCTACAAGATGTTGGCACCAAGGTCCAGTCGAGATTTTAGCCCGTTGTCATCTATGGAATTTGCGTACACGAGTATAAATGATACATCTCACATTGGACCTGAGTAGCATGTATAAATGCCACCTTTGACTTTCAGGGGCAGCAATGTCCCAAGTCCTAATGAATCTATATTCCTCAAGTCATCCTCATCTGATATCGCCGAGAGTTGCTGCAAGAGCAGGTACCGCCATTCGAAGTTGTCCTTGTGCCATTTTGTAACTGCTGAGGGTATCGATTCGTAAACCATGTCTCCACCGGCACGGAGCAGTGAGCGCAAGTGTTTCCGCGGACTGCTAACGCCATGGTCCAGCCAACCTCGTAGTCCAACCATTCTGTGGTCGTCCGTCGATTAAGAAGAGGTTGCAGATGCCATACTTTCCGCGGCATCCTCTGAGACAAATGTATCCCGTCAACCTCACTGGAAAACCCCATTCCTCGCCATGTAGGTGCCCGTCAAGAGAATGACCCTCTCGGCCCTTCAGAAGAGCTTTATGGATTAGGCCATTTTCGTGAAATTGCAACAACGCACCCCCAATTCTCTTAATATCATAAGGTCGGACGATCAATATCGCAGGACTGTGAGGCTTCGACGTTCAAACGCTCAGCACCTTACCTAAACCAGGTTAGTCCATAATCAACTCCAACGAAGGCATCAGGCTGAAGGAGATCAATTCTCTCTCCTTGTGCCTTTTGTTCCAGTCTCGAACAATTGTATGTTCTGTCCTCGACGGGGCTCGTCGATATATTGCCTAGGCGACATGTGGATGAAATACAGCTAGGGCTGATTAGAATTCGGTAAAGAGAGGGTAGTGCAGCTACTCCTTGACAACGGAGCCGTCAGTAGTGTTCAGGGGGATTGGGCGACAGTAAGAATTGACCCGCACCACTTACTAATTTGCCACGAGAGGGGAGGGTGGAGATCAAGAGGTATTGTACATGAAACAGCAAATGCTTGGGCGGAGGGTCTTTGAACACTAGACAGCTTGAAGAATCTCCCGTTGGTGCTTTAGCAAACTTGAGAAAGGAACGGACGAGGAGGTCGAGGACATAAGGAATGGATGCTGCATAAACAGGTTGTACTTACAGCCTCCATTCCTCAAGAAAAGGGAATAATGATGTGTATATGCACCGCAATGGTATACGACAGCAGGAACGTCTTGATTACAAAATCCGGACAATATGAGAGGGGCATGGAAGCTTCCATCCTGAGACGCAGGCTAGTGTATACAAATCTCAAAGCAGTAGTCGACTCCCAGGGACAGTATAAATACTCCCGCAACGCTTTGCTATGCATCGATATCCTGACTGCGTCAACATCGACACCACACCGCAAGGAAGCCACTGTACTTCGGGTTCGTCAGGTGAGGGTAAGCTCCTTAAGCTCGGTTCTCATGCCATTCTCACTGGTCGATCCCGATTATGGACCAGGAGCACAAGGTACAGAGAGTTTTGCTATTGAGCAACGTAGATTCCGTTTGTAGATAGTGATCTCGTAACCGCTAATAATATGACACGCGGCCGTTCGCTGCGGCCTTGTGGCGATGCTGTTTCTGCGTGTTGTGCCATTGCCGCCCGAGGAATGATTTGAAGCTTCTCCAGGAGCGTTGGCGAGGGAACAAAAGGTGATCGGCAGTACCATAATGTCCTTGGAATGCTCCTAGTTCGCAGAGCGAATGAACGGAGCGTTGACACATTGTAGTAACCCGAGATTTGGGCGCCGGAGGTTAGGGCAACGAGGCGTCGTCGGTGGATTCAATGCCCGTGATTCATGCGGCCTGCTGGATCCGGAGACACAATCTTCAAGCTTGCGCAGGAGTTTCAGCTGACTCCTTAGCCTTGGTCGCTTCATTCTCAATGACAAGAATACTGCCCGAGACAGCTATTGCGATACAGGTGACAGCCATCAGGGTAACGCCACCCGTGTTGGGCCTGAATTTGCCTTCCTGCAGCAGTCTCAACGTACTGAAATATCTTTGAGTACCATGAGCCACACAAAGGCTGCCGCTTCCAACAAGGACGCCGGCAGCGACTTTCGTTCTCGAGTCCGAAAGGTGGAGAAGTGTTGGAGATATGGCCGCAAAAGCCTCAACCTTCTCAAGAGCCACGCCAAGGGCAATGAATCCAAGGCCGGTTCTGGCCCATGCGAGAAATGTTCGCTCTGAAGCAAGCAGGTCTCTGGCGACGGACCCGGTGTTGGGAATGGCGCCGATCCTGATGTATCTCAGGAGGCGAGAAACCATACTGTGGGAGGGATGAGCAAAGTCGTGATCGATGGGCTTTTTCAACGAATCATCTCAGTTGTTGATATTTTCAGGCACGTTGTTCAATACCTTCTCTGACTTACATATAAAAGACTACGGCATTCAGGAGAAAGACACTTAGGTCCCCATTTGGATCGAAGCTGTCCGGCTCAGGGTAATCAATAGAGCTGGTGGATTGCCCCAGGGACGTCTCCAACATAAAAGGAAACTCTGCCGAGGCCGCATTCTAGGCACTGGAGGGCAGTGACATCTCGCAAATACTCGATAGACCTCTTTCTTCCCCATGGTAACTCCTAACAGGAACTGGGTGAAGAGTAACCACTGGCACTAACTCAAGGCCAGGGGGTCGCGGTCGCGGTCGCCGAACTCTCTCACGATGACCCACCATCAAGGAGACTTGGACGACGACAAGTACATCGCCGAACTGCTCGCCGAAGATGCCCGCAAAAGTTCCCTTCGGTATGCCGCAGTCGGCATGTCTGCTCTGCTCCCAAAGAGGTATGTGGCTCCAGATTTAATTCAAGCCCCACTCACAAGAGGAAAGAGAAGTCGCGAAAACCACTGACAATTTGCCATCCGCAGACCAACCAATGCGGCGCCGAAACCCAACACGCGCTTCTTGAAGACGCTCGTTCGAGAGGCCGACAGCCATAATGCGGCGCTTAAGAAGAAGGAAGAACTCGAGGCTCGGATCCGGCTGAGGAAGATCAGGGAGAAAGAATCCTCGGCAAAGCAAGATCGATCGTGGGACGGAGACTCAAGACGCGGACAAGGGTATGAAAGGGAGACGAAACGACGGCGCTTGTACGATGACGATATTGAACATTCGAGGTCGAGTCAACACCACAACCACAGACATTCGACACACGATCGACGACAACGATGGAAAGACCCGAGCTCCAACCGGGACCGGTCAAGAAGTCCTGATTCTGGTCATCGAAACAAGCGGAGACGACATCACGACATTGACGACAACGACAACGACAGCTATCAGAGATCTAAACATCATATATCCTCCGAGCATTCACAAGGATCGGGGCTCCATGATAGGAGAAGTAATGGCAGAGACGGAGGGAAGCACACCGCTTCAAGCAGGCGACGACGAGATAGGTCTCGCACCCCTAGCAGTAGCGACAAGGAGGTCGATCCCCAGAAAAGGCGACAGCGGGAGGACCATAACAAACCACACCACACCCACACCCATAGACACCAACGCAGTGCATCTACATCCTCCTCAAACACAGACTCCTCCGACCCACTAACAGCCGTCATCGGCCCTCGCCCAGCGAGAAAGGAGGATGATGCAACATCACCTCGAAAACGGGGTCGCGGCTTCCTATCGCAAACAACATCATCTCACATCGACCACCACTTCTCTGCGTCCTACAATCCCGCCCACGACGCCAATGAAAACGAGAACGACGCCTCTGATCAAGAGGACTGGGACAACGCGCTAGAAGCACTGCGTGACCGGCGGGCGTGGCGCTCCAAGCAGGCAGAGCGCATGCGCGAAGCTGGCTTCGGGGCTGACGAGATTGAGCGCTGGGAGAAGAGCTCCTCCACCACCACCGCCGCCGCCGCAGCGAGGGGTGGACTTGCAAAAGGCGATGTCCGAGACGTCAAATGGCGGAAGCGCGGCGAGGAGAAGGAATGGGACGTGGGGAAAGTGAGGCTGTCGGATGAGGACCTGCACTCAGATAGCTCCAGTGACAAGGACGAGGACGAGGACGAGGACAAAGACAACACTAACGATCACGACGACAACGGTCATGACAAACACCACTTGGATACCAACGCCAGACCGAGGAAAGGCGGGCTAGAAGCCGTGTGGCAGCGCAAGGACAGCGGGTTCGCGAGGCAGTTCCGGCGGGCGCTTGGATGAAGATCTATCTACATACCATAACCTGGGTATCTAGCTATCTATCTATGGCCCGGTATACCCAGTACAGTATCATATTGGTGTGTGTGTGTGTGCGTGTGTGTGTGTACACATCTAGTAGCAGTATATATATAACAGCCTGGCAAAAGCCGTTAATTATTTATCGGATATCCTTGCGGCCAGTCAGTATTTAAGTATACTGAGTACCCCTTATTAATGAGTGACTCGCGGGTAGGTACATACTAACTAGGGTGTGCTCTGCCTGCCCACACACACGTTGGCCTTATAGCGCAACTAATTATATAATTATGTCTATAGACCATCTCATCTCGTCTTAATTATCATTTATTGTCTCGACAAAGTGAATGATTAATTGATTGGCGCTCAATACGTAATTTACCAAGAACTTGTATATATGTATGTATGTATATATGTACATCACATCCATCGGGGCCTATGTATGTACATAATTAGTATATCACAACAGCCTTGGTATTATAGGTACCAAAAAGGTCTTATAACATATCACGCACGCACGCATTATTGAAAAAAACAACCAAGATCCGAAAGGTAAATAATAATTTGATATAATTGTCAACAAAAGTTACCTCAGGGTGTGGGCGGATAAGGCTGTGAGGTGAACTCTCTCTCTCTCTCTCTCACACACACACACTCTCTCTCTGTGTGTATGTGGTATTCATGCTGAATCTGATTGATTTAGCTACCAGTGGGAATGGTTCTGAGTCCGACCTTATTCATTCTTTACTTTGAGCCCTTTCTTTACGCAGTGTAGCGCCTGAATCTGAACCTGAATCTGAATAATGATCCTCCAGCATTTGGCCCTTTTCGGTGTAACATACACACACACACCTTCTTTCTCAGAAGTCTTCTCCCTTGGAAGATAATAACCTTAGTAGTGATCCCCTCACCCCCTTGCCCCCTTGCCTATCATCATCAGAGTCCGATGTAGAATCTCGTTTCGTCCCATTCCCTGGCCTTTCATAGTCTTGGAATCATTTCATCCCTCATCTCATGCTGGCATTGTAGGACTTTTAGTATCCGTCTCGTGACTTCGCGATACAGACTCATTCCTAGACCCTCCGCCACCACAATGGTTATCCGGGCCCCCTGGAAGCACCCTAGAACATGCGACTGACCATGTCACAGTCATTTCTCCAGGGCACGGGTTTGGCATGCAACCTTGCTTGCATGTCTTCTGTTGTCCCAGCTTCCGTCCACCCACAATAAATCAAAAAATATGAGATTACACCTGCCCAATACCACCGCGGTCCTGGAAGTCGGTCAAGACTCCGCAGTTCTCCCACCTTTTGTTCGACAACCCAGTGCAATGCCTGATATACCGTACCGCCCACATAAAAGGTTTCCCTCCTTGAAATGGCCATAAAAATAAGACACGGGCCATAACGCTGCAATTAGACATGAAAACACACCAACACAATCATCACACGGTGCTCTTTACCGTCCTCCACTGCCTTGGCTATCTGGTCTTTCATCAACTCCCACACTCTTTTCACTCTTGCTCCTCTTCCAAAATGCAAGATTTAGTTTTAGTTTGCTCCGCCGTCGGCCCATGGATCTTGTGCTCGCCTTTCGATCCCTGTTGCCAGGCTCATCAACCTCACCATTACTGAGTATTGTGGCATGAACATCAAGCTTGCTGCTTTCGCGACTGGTGACGCTGTTACTTCCCATACTGAAACTAGGTCTCATGATTGGACTTCCAGGTGATAGAGGTGCACTCGCAGCACGATTGCGCATCGCCTGAAAGCTGCTTTTGATTCGTGAATATTCCTCACTCTTCTCCGAAGCATAACTTGACGCTTCGGTGCTCTGAACAGGTGTCAAGGTGTCATTACCGCTCCCGCCTCTTGGCGTTGAATTTGTCACTTCTTCACTCTGAGTCTGCCTCGCATCATCAGCGCCAACAACTTTAGGATTCTGGTGCTCCGTATTACCTGTCGGAGCTGGAGCGCTGGCTCGCGCGTTGGCGGCGTCGGGGGCAGCATAGCTTTTCTGTGGATTGAACGTTCGCACCGGCTCGTCCTGATCAGATGTCGCAAAATTGAACTTGGACAACGCCTCTGCCGAAGACTCCCGTTCCTTCTCATCTTGCAATACACTCTGGGGTAAGGCATCGGTGCCAGCTCGCATAGAGACGGCATTGTCTCTCCTGGTATCGTTCAGGCTTTGCTCTGATTCGTCTGACATGTCAGGTTTTGTGGATGTCAGCCTAGGTGTGCTGGAAGAATCAAGATCCTGCTCTCCGTTAAGACCAGAAAGTCTCGAGACATGCTCGCCATTGACAAGGCCTGATTTTCTTTGATTGTCAACAATTGAATTGGCATTGGCGGAAGAGGATCTGGGGGGAGTGGTGCTGTCGCCAGCGACCGGGATAGCCGCGACTGCCGCCAATGTTGAGCCTCGAGGATGATCCTGTGGCGTGTGTGTTCCACTCCCACGGTCTCTTCCCCTCTCAGAATGATCCAAGGCCCCTTCATTGTTTGGTGTATTTGCAGGCTCTCGCAAAGGCGATGTGACAAGGCTGTGATCCGGAGTGGACTTGCGGCCAACTGGACTTTGGGTCCTGGGACTAACAGCACCACTGTCAGTCAAGCCGCCGCCCTGCTTGTGCAAGATCTGTAGCCGCTTCTCGTGTTCCGCTCTGGTGAACCAGACCCCTTTGTTCGTCAAAATCTCGTCTGCGGCAAAGCGCATAGCTGGGATGATGTCGGCCACGTTGGCAAAGAGTGGATGCGCGAAAATCGTCATGAACCCAATCTGGCCATTGGCCAGTTTGAGCATATTACCTAGTTCTGGTGGACCACCGAACAGTGTCGTCTCCATGCCGACAGCTGATTCCATCTCTCCTTGATGGGCGAATTCTTTCTGCAACAAATGGGTCCATTTTTCAGCCACCAACCATGGCCGTGCCTGGATGGGTTAGTCACTTGGTTCTTCAGGACGAGGGGGAAACAGAGATGACTTACAACATTACTGATATCGGCACATTTGATCAGCAAGCCGCAGGTCAATGTCCTAGCCCATTCAATATCTTTCGGCGCCCAACCATCGGTATCTTCACTCTGGTGTATCTTCTCCTGTAGATTACCCAGCTTTCCCATGTAGTCTGCATGGACGCCCATGTCGGTGGCTAATATAGTGTCAATCATGAGTTTGCGGAGAACTTTATGTTGGAAGGCAGCGGGCCAGTGCCGTCTCAGAATTTGCGAGTAAGCCGCACAGTGGAATGCCTCTAGGACTGACTGGTCGTTGTACAGTTGGGCAAGAGGGGCATTCAACTTGACCAAGAACATATTGTTGACACCAGGATGACCGACGTCGTGACCTATAGCAGAAATCAGGAGAGCGAGTGCTTCGAATGGGCCCACCAGGCGTGCGATGGGTGACTTCTTGTTTGCGTAAGGGGCAGGTTCCGCTCCTTCAGGATATGGTGGGAGAGCACCGATGGCTACAAGGAAATAGAAGACCGACTGGAGGACGTCGACCGCGTGTCTGAAGTTGTGATAGAGCACAAACGAATTATACGCGACTCGACAACCTTGCATAAAGTGAAGCAATTCGGCTAAAAGAGAATCCGTCAATACCAGTCAGGGAGTGAAAGCGAGTGATGTTTACCTTGACTCATCCGCCAGTGCTCTGCCGCTTCCATCTTGAGAGCATGGCTGAGAATGTAGTACCCTGCGTACACTAGTTCGTCTTCGGTGAAATCGTGGCCACAAAAATCCCATCTGCCAATTGCCTCTGCGACAAGCTCTTTCCGGTGATCTTGGATGTAGAGATTGCGGTGCTGATAGTCTTCGATGATGTTTTGTGGTTCACAGATGCCCTTGAGGAGTTTCTTGACCATAGCTTCTCGAAGGTAAGCATATGGCTTCTCTTCCTCAACGCCCACCCAGGACTGCTTACGACCTCGGCGGGACATTGCCATGAAGCCAGCCTGCTCCTTCTTGGCACTCTTGTAAATGCGATATGCATGAACGGTAAGACCCATGATCCCCGCTTTATCTAGCGGGCTCTTGACAACATCGAGAGCACCGGCATCAAGACATTGGAGCATCAGCTGAGCATCGATTATGTCTGAGGTGTCTCTGATTTCCACTGCGGTGGACTCTTGACCTAGCGGGGCTCTGGAGATGTTGCTCGGCCGTAGATGATCTGGAGTGTGGTCGTGGTCGTGGTCGTGGTCGTGGTCGTGGTCGTGAGAATCCTTTCGCTTGGGCTGGACAATGGCAACAGGGATGATGAGCTTGACCCCCTCTTCGACTTGAAGATCGGACGCTATCCGCGACAGCAGTTGAAGACCGTAAGATTCGTCAGACTCGGAGGAGAAGGTGATCTCTCGACGAAGAAGGTTGGGGGAGGGTAGAGGAGAATCGGCGGCTGGGTTGAACTGGTTTCTTGAAAAGCGCAGGTGTTCTACCTTGGATTCGGAGCCGATGTCAAAACAAGCGAGGATTGGTGTACAGTCGAGCTTGACCTGGTCATGAAGCTCGGACAGCTTGGTGGAGAAAGCTCTACCGGAGGAGCAGACGTAAACTGGTCGATGCACATGTCAGCTTCGGTCTCAACAGTAAATACCGCGGAGCACGAAAGTATGACCCACCTTGATTAAAGACAGTCAAAAAAGCATTGACGTTCGTTTGTAGGTCGTGTGGTAGATCGGAGAATTCCCCTTGAGAACCTGTTCTTTGCGGTATGATGGGAGACAACCCCTCCCTCGATATCCATCGCTCACCGTTGAATCGCTCGTCAATGTAGATGACTCGACAGGCGCTGGGATCCATGGCTGGAGGTATGCAGCGGAGGAAAGAGACAAGACACTCTTGCTTCTTCTGGGACCTTATTGGCCCATTATGCAACTTGAATTAGGGCGACTGATCGAGGGCTAGCGAGCAAGATTGGTCTTGGGCGAGGAACGGTCTCGTCAAGGTGCGGTGGTGAGAGTCGAGTCGAGTCGAGTTGAGTGGGCGAATGGAGTGCGATTATGACAGAAGCATCGCGCGTAGGAGCGCAATTGTGGAGGAAGGTGCAGAGCAGGCGTTTTATGAAAGGCGCGAGGCTCAGGCGACCACAATTACTCCAAATCAGATGCGTTTGTATATTGCGAACGGGCAACTCAGGCCAGTGGCGCAGAATGGATGGAGGAGGTTTTGGGAAATGGAGATGCGTGGATCTGGGTGGTGGACGGCAGCTGTCAAGATTGTCGAGTCGTCGGATAGGCGCAGGTGTCGAGAGGGAGAGACGATGGGAGGAGGGAGAAGGCGGTAGCAACTCTGGTGGTGGTAGTAGTGGTAGTTGTTGGTGGCTACAAGCTTGCAGGTGCAGGGTTGGTGACGCACAGCAGCAGAAAGCGGCGAGCGGCGAGCGGATGAGGAGGAGCAAGCAGGAAAGTAGCAATAATGGGTCTGTTGTTGTACAACCAAGACTGGTCCTGGTACTGGTCCTGGTGCTATGCGTATTCGCACCTTGCTGCTATCTCAAACACACAAAGATCGACTCGAGCGTGAAGAGAATGCAAGGACTGCTGGGAAGGGAGGAAGGGTAGTTTGTGGCGGTGGTGATGGTGGTGGTGGTGATAGTGGTGGTCTGGAGTAGCAGTCGTGACGCTCACTAAGAGCAATAGGAATAGTAATAGTAACAGAATTAGTCGCAGTAGGAGAAAAGAATGTTCGCAAAGGCGGCTACGAGTACGAGTCTATGACCCGACGGCGCTGCCCAGACGAATCCAAGGACGACGATACGGAGGGAGGGAGTACTCAGTACTGAGGTAGAGTAGCAGGTCGCAGGTCGCAGGTCGCAGG